>Ga0299912_10003713_pt1 | contig 12471 bp, 10 predicted proteins | sample RVTome_2_FD_207667 | JGI IMG/M metagenome (GOLD analysis project Ga0299912, IMG submission 207667) | Soil microbial communities from uranium-contaminated site in the Upper Colorado River Basin, Wyoming, United States - RVT95D214 (version 2) ... | reverse complement strand
TCGCACGCCTATCCCGAGATTGTGCTCGGCGCCGGGACGGTTCTGACCACGGCCCAGGCGCAACAGGCGGCCGACGCCGGCGCGCGCTACATCGTCTCACCCGGCTTCGACATCAAGGTGGTCGAGTGGTGCCAGACACACAGCCTGGCGGTCTTTCCGGGTGTGGCCACTCCAACCGAGATCCAGATGGCACTCGACAAGGGTTTGGACCTGCTGAAGTTCTTCCCGGCGGAGGCGCTCGGAGGAATCCCCATGCTGGAAGCGGTCGCCGCACCCTTCAGCGGGGTGCGCTTCATCCCCACCGGAGGCATCACCGCCGCCAACCTGGCCGCCTACTTGAGCCTCCCCATGGTCTTCGCCGTCGGAGGAAGCTGGCTGGTGACGGCCAGGCTGCTTTCGGCCGGCGCCTTTGAGGAGATACGGCGCCTGACTCAAGAAGCCGTCGCCATCGTCGATCGTGTTCGGCAGAAGAGAGGGCAAGCATGACCGGCCGCGTCGTGACGTTCGGCGAGATCATGTTGCGTTTGAAGTCGCCCGGTTCGGAACGCCTCCTCCAGTCCCCGCACCTGGAAGCCACCTTCGGCGGCGGCGAAGCCAATGTCGCCGTGGCGCTCGCCCGGATGGGTCAGGAGGCGTCCTTCGTCACGGCCTTGCCGTCCAACCCGATCGCCGATGCCGCGATCACTTTCCTGCGCGGCATGGACGTAGACACTTCCGGCATCCTGCGCGGCGGCGAGCGTATGGGGGTCTACTACCTTGAGGCAGGAGCCAACCACCGTTCCTCCAAGGTGGTTTACGATCGCGCCCAATCCGCGATCGCCGAGGTCACCCCCGGTCGCTTCGACTGGGAGAAGATCCTGGAAGGCGCCGCCTGGTTCCATGTCACAGGCATCACCCCGGCGCTCAGCCCCTCCGCAGCGGCGTGTGCCCTGGCCGGGGCCCAGGCCGCCCACCGGGCCGGCGTGACCGTCTCGTGCGACTACAACTACCGCAAGAACCTATGGAAGTACGGCCGTCCCGCACCCGATGTGATGACGGAGCTGGTTCGCAACGTCGATATCGGCATCGCCAATGAAGAGGATTGCCAACTCGCTCTCGGCGTGAGCCTTGCGGAAGGAGAGTGGGAGCAGGAGCTCGGAAGCGGGAAGATCGACCTGGCCAAGTACCGCGCATTGGCTGAGAAGGTCTTGAGCACGTTTCCCAACCTCAGGCTTCAGGCCATCACATTGCGCGAGAGTCACAGCGCAGACCGCAACGGCTGGTCGGCATGTCTGCACAACCGGCAGGGATTTTTCGCTTCGACGCACTATGAAATCGAGGACATCGTCGATCGTGTCGGGACGGGAGATGCGTTCGCCGCCGGCTTGATCTACGGACTATCCAACCACATGGGTGATCTGGAGGCCCTGGAGTTTGCCGCGGCCGCCTCCTGTTTGAAACACTCCATCCCCGGCGATATGAACCTGTCTACGGTGGAAGAGGTCAAGGCGCTGGTGAGGGGGGAAGCCTCCGGGAGAATTCGGCGCTAAGCGGCGACGCCGCCGGCTGTGCGATTTCCGTGTGATCCACGAGGCCCCCGCTTGCACCGGCGCACGCCCCTGCGATCCGCCGTGGGGGGTCCTGACCTCGCCACGGGAATGTCACACCAAGTGGGGGACGCACTCAACGGCCCGATCGCCGGCGTCCGGCCGCCATCAGCACAGCGACCGAGTGGATGTTAACGCCTCGCCGTCCCGACGCCCACGAATGGAATCCACAGATAGCCACCTGGAAGCCCTGCGCAGCGCGGCGGCAAGCCGCCGGACCGGCCGGATTCAGGCCCCATGGCCCTACGGCCGAATCTCACCTTCGAGCTCCACCGCCAAGGCCTCCGACGGGGCCGAACTCCCATAGTCCGTCAGGTCCTGCAGCATCAAGCGGAGCCGCAGCGGCCTGGGTTGGGGATTGCGGGCCATGAAGGCAATCACGGCTTCGTCGGCCTGGATCCCAAAGGACTTGAGCAGTCGCCGCATATCGTCACGACTTGTACCATCCATTCCTAGCCTCCTCTTGACGGAGGCAGCCTGGTAGTACTCGTCCGGCTGCCCCCGGGACTTCCGTCGGCTAAACCCAGGCGGCCCAGACTGCCAGGGTGACCACCGCTCCAACGACCGAGGCGCCGAAGTTGACCAGGTCATTGCCCAACCACGGCCAGCCGCGCCGCAGCTGTGTCTCGGCCCCACAGGTGTGCCGCGGATGCCGTTCTGTGTCTTTGCCACACAACGGACATCGGTAGATGGCCTGCACCGTCGCGCCCAGCAGGCTGTCGGCCAATGCGCCGGCCAGACCGCCGAGGCTGGCGGACAATAGAAGCCAGGGCTCCTTTAGCAGGATCGCGCCCGCCGCGCCGATCACCGCCGCACCGGCCACGGCCGCCAGCGTCCCCTCACGGCTGACCGCCCCCGACGTCCCGGCCGGGACCGGCCGCCCGTTGGTCACCATGCGCGGCAGTCCACCCGCCAAGACTCCCAGCTCCGTGGCCCACGTATCGGCGTTGACTGCCGCCAACGCCCCCGCCATGGCCGCGAGCCATGCCTTGTCTTGGGTCAATCCGAAGCTCGCGGCGAGGAAAGCCGCCAGCCCGCCATTGGCCAGCACCTGCCATGCATCCCGCCGACCGCTCTTGGCAAAGGCGCTGGCCACCTGCCGTTTGCGTTCCCCGCCCACTCGGGAAAGGGCGCTGGATGACACGAAGAACAGAAGTAACAGCAGCGTCCCAGTCAGGCCTCCGAACCCGAAGGTGATCCCACCGATCAGGGCCGCCGCCGCGGCTCCGCTCCGCGACAGGCTTCCAGCCGCCAGGGCCACCAGCGCGATCAGGCCGCCCAGGCCAAACCCAAGAGCAATCTGTGGATAACTCACGGAAAACCTCGTGCCGTACTGTGGATAACCCGCTGTCCCCTGGGGGCAACTCGCTCGCGCCAGTGGAAGCAGGCAGGAGAACTAGACAGCCGCAAGGAGCTGGAGCACTGCCCCCCAGAGCAACAAGCCCAGCAGCACTTGGACTCCCCACAAGCCGTAGGCCGGCAGGCGGCCACCCGGCTTTCGGAACGCCCACGCGCCGACCAGCAGGTCGATCAGCCAGAAGAAACCACCGATGATGGGAAGCAGCAGAAGCCGGCCCGGAGGGGCAAGCGTCCCGACGCTGCCGTCTTCTGCAAAGCCGAAGGGGATGAGCTCCGGCATGCCCGGCGCCCGAAACGCCAGGAAGACCAACAAGAGTAAGGGCAGCGCCAGTCCGATGAGGAGCAGCAGCCTGGCGCGCCGGTCTTCGCCCACGCCGGCCAGCAGAAAGTCGGGCCTCACCGAGACAGTGCGGATCGGTTCGAGGGAACCCAGCCGAGTGGCATCGACGAATGCCTGGACGAAGGCCTGCGGGTCCTGTGGGGTGATAGCCAGCGTCCGATCGCCCGCCTCCACAAGCAGGAGGTGATCCCGCCCGGCGCTGACGAAGAACTCCACTTCTCCCAGGCTGCCTGCCAGGCCGCGGCCCACAACGCAGCCGGGCCACCACAAGCCGGGCGCCGGCCAGAGCCGACCCCCCCATTGAGATCCGCTACGCAACCCGCTCACCATTCCGAGGGGGATCTGCTCCGATCCCGGGCCCCAGCGCAGATAGAAACCGTCACGGTCGATGCGGTAGAGGGCCGTCAGGAGACCATACAGTCGATACACCACGCCCGCCGCCAGAGGCAGACCCAAGAGGGGCAGCAGCACCCAGAGAACCGTTAAAGGGGCGACCGGCGCCGATCCGAGTCGCGTGATTCCCCATCCACTCAAGCCGAGCAGGAGAAGCAGGAGAACGACGCCCAGCAAGAGTCCCAAGCGGCGCGGCGGGAAGAAATCCATGCGCTCAGTGCCGAGGTCGGCTGGCGGACCGCACCACAGTCCATCCGGGCGGAGGGTGGTAGGTCACCGCGCCGGAGCCTTCTCCGCGGCGTAGACAGCCTGCACCCATTCGCGGTAGTGCGGCGCGCGACCGCGCACAACATCCGCATACCAGCGGCGCAGTTCCGCAGCCACGGGGCCCATCTTGCCGCTGCCGATCGGACGGTGATCGACCTGCGTGACGGCCGTCACCTCGGCTGCCGTCCCGGTCAGCAGGAGTTCGTCGCACAGATAGATCTCGGTGCGGTCGATCGGCCGCTCGACGACCGGCAGGCGGAGTTCCTGCTGAGCCAGGGCGATGATTGTGCGGCGGGTGATCCCCTCCAGAATGTTGTCGGTGACGGGAGGTGTGATCAGCACCCCATCCCGGACGATGAAGACATTCATGGCGCTGCCTTCGGACAAATGACCGTCCTGCGTCAGCACCAGAACCTCGTCGAATCCGGCGTTGGCCGCGTCGGTCCTGGCCAGCGCCGAATTGACGTACGCACCGCAGATCTTGCCGCGGGCAGGGATGGCATTGTCATCCACGCGTCGCCACGATGAGACAGTGACATGGGCGTCTTCATCGTCGCGCAGGTAGCGCTGGATCGGGATGGCGCAGATCGAGAGGGCCGTCCGGATGTCGTGCAACCGCACGCCGATGATCTCGTCGGCCTTGTAGATCAGCGGGCGGATGTAGACGTCCTCGCGGTATCCTTCCGCCCGCAAGAGATCTCCTACGATGCCGGCTAGCGCCTCGGGGGTGTAGTCGACGAACGAGGCGAGTAGCTTGGCGGCGTTGAGCAGGCGGCGGAAGTGATCAAGGGGACGGAAGATGTACAGATCTTGGTGCTCGGAATTCCAGTAGGCGCGGATGCCGGCAAAGGTCCCCGTGCCATAGTTCAGAGCATGGGTCAACACGCCGACGCGAGCCTCGCTGTAGGGAACGATCCTGCCCTCGAAGAAGGCGTACTTCGGCACGGTCACGATCGGTATCCTCCTGGCGGCCTCGGGATGGAGAAGGAGTTTCGGCTGCCTTTCATTATAGACCGCGGGCATCCACGACATCAAGACAGGCGGCCTGCGAGTCGCCTTGCGCTGCGTGTGGCGAGTCACCGGCTGGCCTAGCGAGGCGCAGCGCACTCTCCGATGAGGTGGTCGGTGACCAAGAAGTCATACGACTCCCCGGAGGAGGACTGGTAGGTCCGATCGGGGAGCAGGCCGAGATGGGTTCCGAAACGGCTGTCGAACAGCAGGCGGAACGAATTGACCGGCGAGATCGTGGGATACAAGCCCTCGCCAGCCTGTCCCGGGAAGTAATATGCGTTCAGGATCGCCACCCTTGCCCAGTGGTCTTCCATGCGGCGAATGCCGTGATCGCCCTGAAGGACGATGAAAGGCGGAGTCTTGGAGGCGGCCAGGATGTCCGACATCACACCGAGAAGCCGGGAGTTCAGGTAGCTGAGTTGTCCGACGTAACCGGATGAATAGACCTCCCAGGCCCACGTCTCCTCGTCGTTATTGAGCGTGAAGGGCGTTCGACGTTCAACGTAGCCTCCATCCGATTTGAAGACAAAAGGCTCGTGCGGCGCCAGCAGGTGGACGAAGACCAGCTTCGGGCCTTCCATCGCCGCTACCTTGGGGAGCTCGTCCAGTGCGAACAGCAGGCGATTGCGGTGCTCGACGTAGGCGTAGTCGAGTTGCAGGCGCGTCTCAAACGGCAGGCGGGGGAAGAAGCGGTAGACGAGAACGCCCAGGGAGCCCTTCAGCAAGTAGGACTCCGTCTCGTTCAGTCCGCCAAACCATTCCACCCGCATCTCTCGCCGGGGGGTGAGGTAGACATCCGCATCCTTCCACTCCGTCGGCCCGAAGCCGCTCTCTACGGCGATCGTCCGGTAGCCTGCCTCCTCCAGTCTTCGGCGCAAGAGGGAATGCTGGATGAAGCTGTCCAGGCGATAGGGGTCGGTCTGCTGGGCGACCATCTGTGGAGCGAACGAGTCGAGGAAGCCCAGATTCAACGAGGAAGCCACAGACATCAAGGTCCTCGAGTAGTTGCTCGAACTGCAGCTTGCCACGTAGAAGCCCAGGTCCTCCAGCTGGTGGATGAAGGGGGTGTTGTTGTAGGAGAGAAAGGCCTGCAGGGCATCCGCCCGGGTGTAGGTATCGACTACGATGTAGTAGATGTCGGGGGGTGTTTCGCCCGGCGGGACAGCCAGCGCGGAGACCGCGCTGCCAGCGCCATCTTCCCCCGCCCCGTCGGAGAGCGGATTGACCCTCCCCGAGCGAATCGGGTAGAGCACGATCTGGATCACCGGCAACAGAAGTGCAATCACTACAAAGAGGTTCAAGACAGACGAAACCAGAGCCAGGTTGCGCCGCCGCCGCCCGATCCACAAGGCGCATCCCACAAATACCAGGCCGAAGGCCGGCAGGAGGTAGCGATCCCGGCCGAGGTCCACGCCAAGAGCGAGGCCGTCCAGCAGCGAGTACACGTGGCCGTACGAGAAGAGCAACACCAGGGCGACCGTCGTCAGAAACGCGGCGCGCGGCCCGTCCCGCAGAACCAGGCGCAGGCTCGCCCAGATCAGGGCTGCCAGCAGTAGACAGACCACAATCGCTCGCAGGCCGCTGGCAAAGACGATGTGCCCGACATTGGCGCCGAGGAACGCCACGACCGGGTAGAGGGCGAAGAGGAACGGGTGAAGGAGAGGCGCCCTGCGAGAATTCACAAGAGAGAAACCTCCGGCCGGGCAGCCCGCCGGCCAGTGATTAGACCACAACTCATGCGTGGCTTCCAGCGGCCCGCTGCGAGGCGCTCCCCGGGCGGCGTTCGATGCCCGCCCATACAGCGTCCGGGCTTCCCGGCCTCGCCGAGAAACAAACAACCGGACCTCGATCGAGGTCCGGTTGAGACAGGCGTCCGCAAGGGCTTCCCCGCCGCTACGCTTCGCGGAATTCCCCTTCCACCACTTCGCCATCCGGCTTGCCGCTCTCAGGGCTGCCCTCCGCTCCGGGCTGCGCTCCCGGCTGCGGACCGGATTGCTGGGCGTAGAGCTGCTGGCTCAAGGCGTAGCTGGCCTGCTGGACCTCTTCGGTCAGGCGCTTGATCTCCGACAGGTTCTCGCCCTTCAGCGCCTCGCGCAGAGCGGCGATCTTCGACTCGATCTGCGTGCGGTCGGCCTCCGGCACCTTGGATCCCAGATCGCGCAGCGCTTTCTCGGCTTGGTACGCCAGCCCGTCACCGTTGTTGCGGGCTTCGGCCAGCTCCCGGCGTTTGCGGTCTTCGCCTTCATGCCGTTTGGCTTCCTGCACCATGCGCTCGACATCGTTCTTGTTCAGATTGGTGGAGGCGGTGATCGTCACCTTCTGCTCGCGCCCGGTGGCCTTGTCACGCGCCATGACGTTCAGGATGCCGTTGGCGTCGATGTCGAAGGTGACTTCGATCTGCGGCAGGCCGCGCGGCGCCGGAGGGATACCCTCCAGGCGGAAGCGCCCGAGCGTCATGTTGTCGGTAGCCATCGTCCGCTCGCCTTGCAGCACGTGGATGTCGACTGCCGTCTGACTGTCCTCGGCCGTGGAGAACGTCTCCATCTTCTTGACCGGGATCGTCGTGTTGCGCTCGATCAGGCGCGTCATCACATTCCCGAGTGTTTCGACGCCCAGCGACAGTGGGGTGACGTCCAGGAGCAGTACGTCCTTGACCTCGCCGGCCAGCACTCCCGCCTGGATGGCGGCCCCCACCGCCACAACTTCGTCGGGGTTCACGCCCTTGTGCGGTTCCTTGCCGGTCATCGAGCGCACCAGCTCCTGCACCATCGGCATGCGGGTCGCCCCGCCGACCAGCACCACTTCGTCCACGGCGCTGGCCTGCAGGCCGCCGTCGCGCAGCACCGACTCAAATGGCCCACGCACGCGCTGCAACAGGCTCCCGGTCAACTGCTCGAACTTGGCTCGCGAGAGGCGCATCTGCAGGTGCTTCGGCCCGCTGGCATCGGCGGTGACGAAGGGCAAATTGACCTCGGTCTCCGACATGGCGGAGAGCTCGATCTTGGCCTTCTCGGCCGCCTCGCGCAGGCGCTGCAGGGCCTGACGGTCCTTGCGCAGATCGATGCCCTGTTCGCGCTGGAACTCCTCGGCCACCCAGTTCAGGATCGCCTGGTCCCAATCGTCGCCGCCGAGGTGCGTGTCGCCGTTCGTGGCCTTGACTTCCACCACCCCATCGCCGACCTCCAGCAGGCTGACATCGAATGTCCCGCCACCCAGGTCGAAGACCAGGATGGTCTCGTTCTCTTTCTTGTCGAGCCCGTAGGCCAGGGCGGCGGCCGTCGGCTCATTGATGATGCGCATGACTTCCAGGCCGGCGATCCGGCCGGCGTCCTTGGTGGCCTGGCGTTGTGAGTCATTGAAGTAAGCCGGAACGGTGATGACGGCCTTGGTCACCGGCTCGCCGAGATGCGCCTCGGCGTCGTTCTTCAGTTTGGCCAGAATCATGGCGGAGATTTCCTGAGGCGTGTATTCCTTGCTGGTCGCCGGGATCTCGACGCGCACATCCTGGCTCGGTCCGGCCACCACCGTAAAGGACACCATGCCCCGCTCGGATTGGACCTCGTCGAAGCGGCGGCCCATGAAGCGTTTGATGGAATAGACGGTGTTCTCGGAGTTCACCACCGCCTGCCGTTTGGCCGTTTGTCCCACCAGGCGCTCGCCGTTCTTGGAAAACGCCACCACGGACGGGCACAGCCGGCCGCCTTCGGCCGTCGTGATCACCGTCGGGTCACCGCCCTCCATCACCGCCACCACGCTGTTGGTGGTGCCCAGGTCAATGCCAATGATCTTTGCCATCAGAACCTCGCTCGTCATGCACTAGACGTCAGCACCATGCTACGCCGCAACGCGCTAGAGCAGCATTAACGAACTCCCAGCCGGCTGGCAGCGCCGCTGGGGCCAGCCGGCCTCGGGGCACGTTATACTCAAGCCGGGGTCACCGTCGCGTGCCAGGTTTGCTCACGCTTATCGGCTCCGGCGAGACGGCCGCCGGGATGGCCAGTCTCCACCGCATTCTGATGGCGCGCCTCGCCTCGGAGCCCCGGCCCGCCTTTCTCGACACGCCAGCCGGTTTCGAGCTTGGGCTGGCGGCCATCCAGGAACGATTCCTCGAGTACTTCCGCACGCGCCTCGGTCTGAACCTATCCATCATTTCCTATCCCAGCCGCGACGAACCACCTGCGGCCGTCGGGCGCGCCCTGGCCGCCGTGCAGCAGTCCAACTATCTGCTGGCCGGTCCCGGCAGCCCGACCTATGCCGTGCGGCACTGGAAGGATTCTCCGCTGTTCGAGGCCGTACTGCAGCGATGGCGTGACGGCGCGCAGCTGGTGTTTGCCAGCTCGGCCGCCGTCGCCATCGGCCGCTTCGCTCTGCCCGTCTACGAGATCTACAAGGTGGGGCAGGACCTGCATTGGACCGCGGGCCTTGACATCCTGGGCCCCGTCGGGTTCAGCCTCGCCATCGTTCCCCACTGGGACAACACACAGGGCGGGACTCACGATACCCGCGCCTGCTTCATGGGACTGGAGCGCTTTGACCGCCTGCGGGCGTTGCTCCCGCCTTCGGCCGTCGTCCTGGGTATCGACGAGCACACCGCGTGCAGCCTCGACCTGGAGAGCAACCGCCTGGACGTGCGGGGTCGAGGTGGCGTGACACTCTTGCGTGGGGACCAGGAGCGGCGTGTGCCGGCCGGCGAGCATGCCTCGCTGGCTGATCTTCTGCCCCTCGTTCCCCGGCCGGAGATCACTTCGCCATGGACACGCGCCGGCGATGTACCCGCTTCGCAGGCCAACGGCCTGGCTGCGCTGGCGGCGGCGCGCATCGCGGCCGGCGACATCGCCGGCGGTCTTCGCCTCGCCTCCTTGCACGCTCCGGCCGATCTTGCCTCGGTCCTGCAAATGGCGGCCGACGAACTGGGAACTCCCCCTCCGTCGCCCCCGCCCCAGGCGTGGATCGGATTGTTGCTGCGCGCCCGCGAGGCGTTGCGCTCCGCCAGTCTATGGGCAGCCGCCGACGAGATCCGCCAGGCGCTGGCTGAGCGGGGCATCACCTTGCGTGACACACCCGAAGGAACACTCTGGGAGTCGAGTCCTTAGGGCGCCACCGGCTGCATCGCAACTGCCTCGCCCGCCGGCACCCCGATCAACGCCACGACCGGGAACCACACCCAGCACGACGCCCCGACTAGGACGGTGACTGTTCCGGTCTTGCACGCGGCGTGATTTTGGAGGGTTACGCCGTCCTTGGTCGCGCGAGGCCGGAGAACAGGTCATACGCCGTCCGGATCTCGTCCTCATTCACGGTATGCGCCAGTCCTGCGTAGAGACTGAGCCTGACCTGCGCACCGCACGCGGTCAGGAACTCGACGGCCTCCAGCACCCGGTCAGCCGGGAAATACGGGTCGGAGGCCCCGCATCCCAGGAAGATGCGTGTTCCCGTCAGCGAGACGTTCGGGGAGCGGACGCTGTCGCTGCTCCCCACCATGGCGCCGCTCAGCCCTACCACCGCGGCACAGCGGCCCGGATGGTGAGTTACATACTCCAGCGCCACGCACGTCCCCTGGGAGAAGCCGAGCAGCCCCACGTTTTCCGCCGACAGTCCAGCCTGGAGGCATTCTCCGATCAAGCCATCCACGCGCCGCAACGCGGAATCCAACCATGGTTGCTGCCTTTCGATGGGCGAGGCATACCAGTGCGGATACCAGGCGCCCGCCGCCGCCGCGGGTGCCATCAAGCTGAATGCCGGGAGATCCAGCTGGAGGCCGAGCTCCAGCGCATCCTCCGGCGAAGCGCCTCGGCCATGCAGCAGGACAAGGGCGCCGCTTGCCTCCGCCAGCGGGGGACCGGCGCGCAAGGTCGGCGTCGTGCGATGCGGATCGTCATGTGAGCTTTGCCGGGCCTGCCGGTCGTCCATCAGGTTGATTCTCGCCAGAACTGCATCTTGCGCATCTGCCCGGCCGCCCGCCGCAGGTCAATCGCTGTCTGCTGCCTGCGGCGGTGCTGCTCTCGGGAGGCTTCTTCTCCGAGCAGGCCCAACCCGGGCGCGGCCTACGGCGGGAAGGGAATCGCAGGCAGGTTCTTCACATGATCGGCAAGCGCTTCCGCCAGCCGGCGCGCCACCGAAGCCGGCATACCTTCGCGCGCGTGGGGCTGGAAACGTAGATCGACCGGATCGTTGACATAGTCAACCACGATGAAGCGGTGATCGGCATCGCAGGCGATCTCGGTGGAGAAGAGGCGCAACCCGGAGATCTCGGCCGCCTGGTGGGAGATCCGCCACAGCGGGTCCAACCCCCAGCGCAGCCGATCGACCTCCGAGACGGGCGCGCCGTAGCAGCGCGTCTGGTCATCCCACCAGCAGGGAATCACCTGGTCGCACGCATGCAGAACGCGGAACCACGCGCGCTGCCCCTCGAAGATTTCCGGGATGACGAGCTGCTGGAGGATGAGATCCTCCTCCGGCATTTGCCTGCGTGCCGCCTCCACATCCGACCAGGTGGAGGCATCGATTCGGACCCCCCATCCTCCGCCGCCCACGTCCGGCTTGACACAGAAAGGTTGTCCGAGGGCGGAGAGATCCTGCGGAGCTGCAATCGTCGGGAGGAGCTGGAGCGCCGGCACGGCGATCAGGGCGGGGACAAGCAATCCCGCTCGCAGGAATTCCCAATGCAGGTTCGTCTTGCGCCAGGCAATGCGCTGTCGCTGCGGCGGATTGACGGCATGCACCTGCGACCCCTGCGCCCACGCCACCAGCGGCAGGAATTCCGGTGAGGTATCGGAAGCGCGATCGAGAAAAGCGCGGGCGATCAGCCGCCGCTCCAACAGCCCTGCCAGAACGGCCGGCAGACGATCCGGGCCGACGCACCACAAGCGAAGCCCGAGGGCTGTGAAACGCTCCTCAAGCAGCTGCAGGAATGGCGCATCGTAAGGCCAATCATGCGCCAGCAGAAGGTCCGCGCGTTCGATCACGTTGCGAAGTCCGTCCCCCGAGCCTGACTGACCAAGCCGCCCACCCCCTGCCATGCCGGAGTCCGGCGGCATGATATAACGGGCTACGCCCGGGGATCTGAGATGAGCCAATTGTCGCACCTGCGTGCCGAAAAAGATGCCTTCTTCCGCGAGGATCCGCAGAGCCCGCTGACGCCGGAGCAACGGCGTTCCTTCGCCGGCCTTCACTACTTCTTGGAGAACCCGGCCCTGGATCTGACGACCGATCTGGAGGAGTTCCCGGAGAAGGTGACCGTCCGGATGCAGACGACCACCGGCGATGTGCAGGACTACCAGCGCTTCGGCCGTTTTCGTCTCACGGTCGCCGGTGTGGAAGCCTGGCTGACCGTCTATCGCGCCGAGTACGGCTTGTTCCTCCCCTTTGTTGATTCGCAGGCGGGGGTGGAGACGTACGGCGCTGGGCGCTACCTCGAACCCGAACTGCTCCCGGACGGGAAGCTGCATGTCGATTTCAACCTGGCCTATAACCCGTACTGCGCCTACAACGAGCAGTGGTCCTGCCCGATCACTC
>Ga0299912_10003712_pt1 | contig 12472 bp, 4 predicted proteins | sample RVTome_2_FD_207667 | JGI IMG/M metagenome (GOLD analysis project Ga0299912, IMG submission 207667) | Soil microbial communities from uranium-contaminated site in the Upper Colorado River Basin, Wyoming, United States - RVT95D214 (version 2) ... | reverse complement strand
CGGCGATGCCTTCCACGAAGATGATGGGCAGGAAGACGGCCACGGTGGTGAGGGTGGACGCCGTCACCGCGCGGCCCACCTCGCTGGCGCCCGCCCCGGTGGCGTCCCAGAGGCTGGCGCCGGCGGCGCGATGGCGACTGACGGCGTCCAGCACGACGATGGCGTTATCGACCAGCATGCCCACGCCGAGGGCCAGCCCGCCCAGCGACATGATGTTGAGCGAGATGCCGAGCTGCTGCATGACGAAGAAGGTGGCCAGGATCGAGATCGGGATCACCGTGGCGATGATGAAGGTGCTGCGGCGGTCCTTGAGGAACAGGTAGAGCACGAGCACGGCCAGGAGGCCGCCGATCATGGCGTTGCCACGCACCTCGTTGATCGACTGCTCGATGAAGGTGCTCTGGTCGGCGAGGATGACGAGGTCGGTCTCGGCCGGCAGCTCCCGCCGGAGCTGCTCGATCCGTTGCTTGACCACGGCCGCCACCTGCACGGTGTTGGCGCTGCCTTCTTTGTAGAGCGCCAGTTCCACGGCCTCCTCGCCCTGCACGTGGCTGATCACCTCGCGCTCCTTGAAGCCGCGCGTCACGGTCGCTACGTCGGCCAGGTTGACGCGCCGCTCGCCGTCCTCGTAGACGATCGTGCGCGCCACGTCCTCCTCGCTGGTGAACTCGTTGAGCGTGCGCACGAGGAACTCGGCGTCGCGGTCGCGCAGGCGGCCGCCGGCCGCGTTCAAGTTCTGGTCGCCCAGGTAGGCGGACACGGCACTGATGGGCAGGCCGAGCGCGGCCAGCTTGCCCTCGTCCACCTCGACCTGGATCTCCTCCTCGAGACCGCCCTGCACGTGCACGGAGGCGACGCCCTCCAGGGACTCGAGGTCCTTCTTGAGCAGGTGCTCGGCCAGGTGGCGCAGCGTGACCAGATCCTGTTTGCCGTGCAGGCCCAGGCGCAGGATGGGGTCGAGGTTGGGGTCGTAGCGCAGGAGGATGGGGCTCTGCACGTCCTCGGGCAGGCGCACCATGTCCAGCTTCTCGCGCACGTCGAGGGCGGCGAAGTCCATCGCCGTCTTCCAGCCGAACTCCAGCGTGATCTCCGAGATGCCCGGCCGCGACACCGAGCGCAGGCCGCGCAAGCCCGGGATCACCGAGATGGCCTCCTCGAGCGGCTCCGTGATCAGCTTCTCCACCTCGGCGGGCGCCGCGTCAGGGTAGCTCGTCTGCACGGTGAGCGTGGGGTAGGCGATGTCGGGCAGCAGGTTCAGGGGCAGTCGGGAGAGGGAAACGAAACCGAAGAGCAGGGCCGCCAGCGTCAGCATGAAGACGGTGACGGGACGGCTCATCGAGGCCGTGACGAGCTTCATGAGCGCTTGTCCTTGGCCTGCGCGGAGTCGGCCGCAGCCGCCGCCTTGCCGGCGAGGTCCTCGACCTTGGTGCCGGTCTTCAGGCTGCCCGTGCCCACGCTGACCACGCGGTCGCCCTCGGCGAGCCCGGCCAGCACCTCCACGCGGTCGGCGTCGGCGTAGCCCGTCGTGATGCTCACCTTGACCACGCTGTCGGCCACCGCCTTGAAGACGTAGGTCTCGCCGCCCTCGGGCACCAGGGCCCGCTTGGGGATGACCAGCACGTCCGCGTGCATGTCCGTCTCCACCTGCACGCGGACGAAAGAGCCCGGCCGCAGCAGGTCCTCGCGGCCGGAAACGCGGCAGGTCACCTTGACGGTGCCCGTGCGCGTGTCGACGATGGGCGCGATCCGCAGCACCGTGCCGGGCAGCTCGCGCTCCGGCGCGCTGTCGGGGACGATGCGTACGGCCTGGCCGACGGCGATGCGCGCCGCCAGCTTCTCGGGCAGGTAGACGCAGGCGAGCAGTGGGTCGCTGTCCACCAGCCGGAAGAGGGTGGTGCCGGCCACCAGGTGCTGGCCCGGCGCAACGAGCCGCTCGGTGACCCGGCCGCTGAAGGGCGCCAGGATGCGCGTGTACTCGAGGCGCAGCGCCGCCGCCTTGCGCTGGGCGTCGGCCTCCTCCCAGCGGAAGCGCAGGTCTTGCAGCTCCTTGTTGCTGATGCCCTGCTCGGCGTGCAGGGCCTCGCCGCGGGCGAACTCGCGCTGGGCCGCCGCCGCGCGCAGGTTGGCTTCCTCCAGCGCGACGCTCTCGGCCTCACCGTCGAGGAGGGCGAGCAGCTCGCCGCTCTCGACCCAATCGCCCTCCTCGGCCGGCAGCGACTGGATCTGGCCGGCCGCCTTGCTCTGGACATCGACGAGCTTCTCGGGCTCGAGGGAGGCGGTGGCGCCCAGGGTGCTGGCCACGTCGTCGCGGCCCACGACGGCCAGCTCGACGGGCACCTTCAGTGCTTCCTTCTTCGCTTCCTTCTCCCCTCTCCGGAAGCGGGCGAGCAAACCGCCCTTCTTGGCAGGGGCCGCGGCGGCGCTGTCGGCGAGCGCGGCCGTGCTGTCGGGGACGGGGGCGTTTTCTTCGGCGCCGCCGTCCTTGCTGCAACCGCTGAAGAAGATCGCGACGGCAACGAGGAAGACCGCGAGGATAGCAAAGAGGCTCAGGGGACGGCGGTCGGGAAGCGATCCGGTGAGCCGGTACATCGTGGCCTCCTCAGGTGGGTTGGGGAAGCGGCCGCGGCTGCGGACCGTCCAATGGGGCAGCTTACGGGGGGTCCGCCAGGGGGTTACCCTCACTCACTTGGAGGCGCGCCGAGCCCCGAGGGTTTCGCGGCGCGGCGGCTAGCGCGCTTCCGGCGGCCGGCCCGCCCAGCCGGCCGGATTCAATACCCATCGCTCTGATTTCTTGCTATAATATGACGGTTGGCTTTCACCTGCCTGGGTGACTCGGGCATCCCTTGAAAGGACAGGACGACGATGAAGACCGCGAAGGGACTGGCCATCGGCCTGCTGCTGCTCTGCCTGGCGGCGCCGGTTCTGGCCGAGACTGCACAGATTGCACTGGGCGGCAGCGAAACCCGCCTCGAACTCATGGCGCGCGAGGGCGGCGCCCTGCGCTACCGCCTGACGCTGGCCGGCCTGGCCGCCGAGCGCGTGGCCACCTCCGCGGGGGCCTTCACGCGCCTGAGCATCCCCGGCTATTACCAGAGCCAGGAAGTCGGCGCGCCGGCGCTGCCGATGCTCAACCGCCTCATCGAGCTGCCCCTGGGCGCCCAGGCCAGCGTCGAGATCATCAGCATCCAGGAGCGCGAGATCGACCTCGCCGGGCTCGGCCTTGGCGATCCGCTCTTCCCGGCGCAGCCCAGCCTATCCAAGAGCGCCGATCCCGCCAGCCAGCCCTTCCGCTACGACCCCGCCGCCTACCGGGCCGAGCCCGTCGCGCGCGACCTGGTGGCCGTGGTTGACTGCGGCCAGCTCCGCGGCGCTCGCGTGGGGCGGCTGGAAGTGTCGCCGGTCACCTACTATCCCGAGGCCAAGCGCTTGCGGGTGGCCGAGAGCATCGAGTTCCGCGTCAACTTCACGGGCGGCGATCCGGCCGGCGAGGCGCGACTCAAGGCGCTGACCGCGAGCCCTTTCTTCACGCCGGTCTACGAGCGCCTGGACGGCACGCGCGGCCTGCATGACAGCTATCCCGATCACGTGCGCGACCTGGTGACCCTCGTGGTGCTCACCCCGCCCGAGTTCGAGTCCCAGCTCGCCGACTACGTTGACTGGAAGACGCGCCGCGGCTTCAAGGTCGTCGTGGGCGTCACCGGCACACCCGAGGTGGGCACCACCACGGCGCAGATCAAGGCCTACATCCTCGGCCTTTACAACAACGCGACGCCCGAGCAGCCGGCGCCGAGCTTCGTCGTCTTCGTGGGCGATATCGCGCAGATGCCGACCTGGACCGAGGGCGGCGACGTCACCGACCGGCCCTACTGCGCCGTCGACGGCGACCTGATGCCGGACATCTACTACGGCCGCCTGAGCGCCACCAACCCGACCATGTTGCAGGCCATCCTCGACAAGACGATGGAGTACGACCAGTTCGCCATGCCCGATCCCGACTACCTCGAAGAGGTGGTCATGATCGCCGGCATGGATGGCACCTACGCTTCCGTCTGGGCGAACGGCCAGATCAACTACGGGACGACCTACTACTTCAATCCCGCGCACAACATCCTCAGCCATACCTACCTCTACCCGGCTTCGGGCAGCAGCGACGCCCAGATCGTGCAGAACGTGAGCGACGGCGTCAGCTACGTGAACTACACGGCACACGGCAGCGAGACGTCCTGGTCCGACCCGAGCTTCACGCAGGGCAACATCAACGGCCTGCAGAACTACAGCGAGTACTGCCTGGCCGTCGGCAACTGCTGCCTGACCAGCAGCTACCAGGTGGCCGAGTGCATGGCCGAGACCTGGCTGCGCGTCGCCGGCAAGGGCGCCATCGGCTACATCGGCGGCAGCAACTCCACCTACTGGGACGAGGACTACTGGTGGGGCGTGGGCAGCGGCAGCGTCGTCGTCAATCCGACCTACGAAACCCACGGCATGGGCGCCTACGACGGCCTCTTCCACGATCACGGCGAGGCGATGACGCAGTGGTACGTCACCAATGACGCGCTGATCTTCTGCGGCAACCTGGCGGTGACCGAGGCCGGCTCCAGCCTGACCAGCTACTACTGGACCATCTACAACCTGATGGGCGACCCGAGCCTGAGCACCTGGATCGGCGTGCCGCAGACCAATTCGGTCAGCCACGCCAGCCAGCTCTTCACCACCAGCAGCAGCCTGGCCATCAGCGCCACCCCCGGCAGCTACTGCGGGCTCAGCCAGGGCGGCGTGCTCGTCGGTGCCGGCACCGTGGATGAGACCGGCAGCCTCGACCTGGAGATCTGGTCGCTGCTCACGCCGGGCACGGCCGAGCTGATCGTGATGGCCCAAAACAAGGTACCGCACACGGCGACGCTCAACGTCATCGTGCCGGCCGCGATCGTCTTCGATCCGGATGCCATCGACGCCCAGGTGCCCACGCCGGTGACCGTGGGCGTGTACGAGGCCGACGGCACCACGCCCAAGCCCGGCATCGAGGTCTGGGCCGCGGGCGTGGGTTACGTCACGCCCCGCGAGACCACCGGCAGCGACGGTACCTGCCAGCTCCTCATCGACTACCCCTACGGGCCCAGCATCGACATCTGCGGCCAGGATCCGGCGGAGACCTGGCTGCTCTTCCGGCAGCCGCTGACGGTGCACGCTCTACCGCTGCTGGACGTCGGCCTGCGCGTGACGACGGACATCGGCCTGGCCGGCTCCTTCGCGCTCAACCTGCCGGGCACCCTCGAGGCCTTCCGGCTGGGTGGCATGGCGTTGCCCGAGCACGAGCTCTGGGCCTACGTCAATGACGAGCCCGGCCTGATGACGACGGCCGCCGCGCTCACGCTGACGCCGACGGCGCTGGGTGCCGTGCGCGGCGTCTTTGCGGTGCCAGGCTACAACACCGTCGAGGCCAGCTTCCCGATCATCGAGGCCTTCGGCACGCTGACCGGCCACGTGGACGCGGCGGGCAACCCTGCCGTGGGCGCGGTGGTGCAGGGCTGGGACGCCGGCGACGAGCTGGCCTTCTCGGCGACCTGCGACGCCAGCGGCAACTACGACGTCGGCGAGGACATCCTCGTCGCCGACTACACGCTCACGGTGGACTACTTCGGCTTCCTGCCGCACAGCGAGTCCTACTTCGTGAACTACGGTGCCAACGTCCGCGACATCGCCCTGGTGGCGGCGCCCAACGGCGTCCTCACGGGGACGGTGACGGAGGTCGGCAGCGGCCAGCCGCTCGTGGCCACCATCTCGATCTATCGCAGCGACACCGGCGCCCTCTACAACGAGGTGAGCAGCGCAGCGGGCACGGGCCAGTACACCAGCGGCCCGCTGCCCTACTTCGACTGGACCGTGACCGTACGCTGCCCGGGCCACATCGCCCAGACGCGCACGGAGACCGTGGACGCGGCGGTCATCACCGCGGACTTCGCGCTCGAGGAGACGGTCGGCAACATCCTCATCATCAACGACGGCGCCAAGAGCGCGTGGAACGAGCCGAAGCTCGCGGCCGACGGCACGCTGCTCGCGCCCGGCTACTTCAGCGAGGACAAGTCGATCGCTACCATCCAGGGCGACCTGGAGAACCTGGGCTACACCGTGGTCGTCGAGACGATGACCAGCAATCCCAGCACCTGGGGCAACTACGACTTCCTGATGAGCTGCAGCGGCCGGAACACCGATACGCTCGCGAACACGGCCTTCCGCACGGCGCTGCAGACCTACGTGCAGGGCGGCGGCAAGCTGCTCGTCGAGGGTGGCGAGGTCGGCTACGACTGGGACTACCAGAACAGCACCTGGGCCCAGGCCGTGCTGCGGGTGGCCAACTGGATCAGCGATGACAGCGGCAGCGTCACCGTCGATGCACCCGCGCATCCGGTGATGAGCTATCCGAACGCCATCGTCGGTCCGATCAGCGTGAGCTACGCCGGTTACGGCGACCAGGACGCGCTAGTGGCCACCGCCAGCGCCCAGCGCATCGGCGCCTGGACCAGCTATCCTACGGACGCCAGCGTCATCGTCTACGACGCCGACAGCACGCCCGAGGATGGCGACTACGTGATGTTCGCCTGGTGCTACGAGTCGATGGACGCGACCAAGCGCGTGCAGTTGCTCGAGAATGCCGTGCTCTGGCTGATCGGCGGCGGCCTCACCGCGGTGGAGGAGACGCCGCCGACGCTGCCCGCGGCCTTCACCCTGCGCGGCAGCTCGCCCAATCCCTTCAACCCGAAGACGAGCATCCACTTCGCGCTGCCCGTGGCCGCGACCGTGGATCTGACCGTCTACGACGTGAAGGGCCGTCGCCTGGCCACCCTGTTCAGCGGCCGCCTGGAGGCCGGCGAGCATGCGGTGACCTGGCTCGGTACGGACGCCGAAGGCGTTCCGCAGTCGAGCGGCGTTTACTTCGCGCGTCTGAGTGCGGAAGGGACGACGCTCACGCACAAGATGCTCCTTCTCAAGTGAGCTCACTCGCCTCCACCCGCGCGCGAAACAACGCGCGCGGGCCGGAGGCGAGATCGCTCACTGGCAAAGCAGCGCCCGGCACGCGAGTGTCGGGCGCTTTCACAGACGAGCCCGTGGTATACTGAAGCGAGCGCGGCGGGGGGTCGCGCAGAAGGGGAGGTTCACTCATGCGCGCCATCCTTGCACTCCTGCTGCTTGCGGCGCTGCCGGCGGCGGCGCTGGCCGTCTGGTCCGCCGATCCGCAGGTCAACCTGGCCATCGCCGACCGGGCCTCCGACCAGGTCGTGCCCAAGATCGCCGCCCGGGCGGGCGGCGGCTGCTATGTCGGCTGGTTCGATCTCGCCTCCGGCAACTACGACGTCTATCTACAGCGCCTGGACGCTGGCGGCAACGAGCAGTGGTCCCACAACGGCATCCTGGTGAGCGGTCACGCCCAGGATACCTGGATCACCGACTGGGATCTCATCGCCGACAGCGGGGGCGGCGCCGTGCTCGTGTTCGCGGACATCCGGGCGGGAGGCGACCTCGACGTCTACGCCTATCGCGTGTCGGCGAGCGGCGATCCGCTCTGGGGCGCCGACGGTCTCGCCCTCTCGGTCGACGCCGACTTCGATCCCTCGCCGCGCGTCACCGAGACTGCCGACGGCGACTTCGTCGTCGTCTGGGGCAAGTCGCCGGACGCCGGTGACGGCAAGATCATGATGCAGCGCATCGCCCCCGACGGCACGCTGCTGCTCCCTGCCGGCGGCCTGGCCGTGGCCGGCGACGCCGGCGAGTCTCCGGGCTTCCCCGCTCTCGTGCCCGCGGGCGCCGGCGATGTCATCGTCTGCTGGGTGCGCGACATGAGCACCTACATGTCGCCCCGCCATCTGCGCGCCGAGCGCTTCGACGCCGCGGGCGCCTCGACCTGGGGCGGGCCGGTGGAGGTCTACAACGAGACCACCTTGCCCATCGCCTATCAGCCGGAGATCCTGCCCGACGGGGCGGGCGGCGCCGTGCTGCTCTGGCACCGCTACCTGGGCGGCGTCTACAACAGCGCCGTCCAGCGCCTGGATGCGGACGGCAACGAACTCTGGCCGCATCAGGGACTCGTCGTTTCCACCCTGGGCGGCATGTACCATATCTCGCCCACCTTCACCGTCGACGAGGCCAGCGGCGACACCTACGTCTTCTGGGATGAGCGCAACACGAACCAGAGCCAGTGGGGCATCGCGGGCCAGCGCTTCGACGCCGCCGGCAGTCGCCTCTGGGGCGCCTCCGGTCGCAGCTTCCTGCCGACCAGCCCACTCTACCTTTATCACCTGCGCGCCCTGCCTGCCACCGGTGGCGCCCTGCTCTTCTGGATCGACGAGCCGGGCGGCTACGGCAATGCTCGCGTGCGCGGCTTCCGGGCGGACAACGCCGGCAACTGGCTCTGGGGCACGGAGCCCCTGGGCGTAGCCACCCTGCTCAGCGGCAAGGCCCGCCTGCCCGTCGCCAGCGCCCCGGACGGAACGGCCCTACTGGTCTGGGAGGACGACCGCGGCGGCACGGTGGACGTCTATGGCCAGAACGTACGCCCCGACGGCACGCTGGGCGGCGATCTCACCGCGGCGGACGCGCCGCCGTCTCCGGCGATGACCCTGAGCGCGTGGCCCAATCCTTTCAATCCGAGCACGGCGCTCAGCCTGCGCCTCGCCGCGCCGGGGCGCGCGCGCCTGAGCATCCACGACGCCCAGGGCCGCCTGCTGCGCGTGCTCGCCGACGCGGAGTTTCCGGCCGGGGAGCGCACACTGCACTGGGATGGCCGCGACGCCGCGGGCCACGCCCTGCCCAGCGGCCTCTACCTCGCGCGGGTGAGCGCGGCAGGGGCGGCGCTCACGCACAAGTTGCTGCTCCTCAAGTGAGCGCTCTCACCTCCGCCCGCGCCCGAAACAACGGGCGCGGCGCGGAGGCGATCGCGCTCACCCGAAAGAAGCAACCTGCGCCCGAGCACCAACCCTTGCCGAACTCCAGCTTCCCGGCTAGTTTCTGGCATGTCGAGGGCGGGGCGGCGACGCTCGCTGCCGACCCGACCGCAGGCCAGAAAGGGAACGGATGAGCACGCCGCAGGATGCCTTCGCCGCCCGGGACCGCCTCCGCCTCGCCGCCGGTGAGGCCTTGATCTATCGCCTGGACGCCCTCGAGCGGCGCGGCCTCGCTCATCTCGATCGCTTGCCCTGCACGATCAAGGTGCTCCTGGAGGCGAGCCTGCGCCTCTGCGACGGCTTCCGCATCCGCGACGAGGACGTGCTGCGCATCGCCGGCTGGACGCCCGCGAAGGCCGGCAGCGTCGAGATCCCCTTCCGGCCGGCACGCGTGATCCTGCAGGACTTCACCGGCGTGCCCAGCGTCGTCGATCTCGCCGCCCTGCGCAGCGCGATGGCCCGTCTGGGCGGCGATCCGGCGCGGGTCGAGCCGGGCGTGCCCGTCGATCTCGTCATCGACCACAGCGTGCAGGTGGACTTCTTCGGCAGCAGCGACGCCCTGCGCAAGAACGCCGAGCTGGAGTTCGCGCGCAACCGCGAGCGCTACGAGCTGATCAAGTGGGCGACCGGCGCCTTTCGGGGTTTCCGCGCGGTGCCGCCGGCCACGGGCATCGTCCACCAGGTGAACCTCGAGTACCTGGCCAGCGTGGTGGCCACGAGCGCGGATCCCGGCGGTTCGGGGCTGCCGCTGCTGTTCCCCGACAGCCTCGTCGGCACGGACAGCCACACGACGATGGTCAACGGCCTGGGTGTGCTCGGCTGGGGGGTGGGTGGCATCGAGGCGGAGGCCGTGATGCTGGGCGAGCCGATCAGCATGCTGCTGCCGCCGGTGGTCGGCGTCTGCCTCGACGGGGCTCTGGCCGAGGGCGTGACGGCCACCGACCTCGTCCTCACCGTCACCCAGCGCCTGCGCGCGCACGGCGTGGTGGGCAAGCTGGTCGAGTTCTTCGGCCCCGGCTGCGCGGCGCTCAGCCTGGCCGACCGCGCGACCCTGGCCAACATGGCCCCCGAGTACGGCGCCACGGCCGGCTTCTTCGCCGTGGACGGGCGCACGCTGGATTACCTGCGCCAGACCGGCCGCCCGGCGGCGCTGGTCGACCGCGTGGAGCGCTACACCAAGGAGCAAGGCCTCTTCGCCGCCGCGGGCGCGCCGGCGCCGGACTACAGCGAGACGCTCAGCCTCGACATGAGCGCGGTCGAGCCCAGCCTGGCCGGTCCCACCCGCCCTCAAGATCGCATCGGCCTCAAGGCGATGAAGCCAGAGTTTCAGCGAGCTCTAGTTGAGCGCTACGGCAAGCAGCCAGCGCCGGGCCGTGCGAACGGCAAGCTGCGCCATGGCTCGGTGGTGATCGCCGCCATCACGAGTTGCACGAACACCAGCAATCCCGGCGTGATGCTGGCCGCGGGCCTGCTCGCCCGCCGTGCGGTGGCCCGCGGCCTCAAGGTGGCGCCCACGGTGAAGACCAGCCTCGCGCCGGGCTCGAAAGTGGTCACCCGCTACCTCGACGCCGCCGGGCTCACGGGCGCGCTTGAGGCGCTCGGCTTCCACACGGTAGGCTACGGCTGCACCACCTGCATCGGCAACAGCGGCCCCCTGGCGGAAGCCGTAGTTAAGGAGATCGAGGCCGGTGACCTCATCGCGGCGGCCGTGCTCAGCGGCAATCGCAACTTCGAGGGCCGCGTGAGCCCGCACACGCGCGCCAACTACCTGGCCAGTCCGCCGCTGGTCGTCGCCTATGCGCTGGCCGGCCGCGTGGACATCGACTTCGCCAGCGAGCCCATCGGCATCGGGGGCGACGGCCGGCCGGTGATGCTCGCCGAGCTCTGGCCCAGCAACGCTGACATCGAGGCGGCCATCGCTGGCGCCGTGCAGCCGGCGCTCTTCGCCCAGGAGTACGCGCAGGTCTTCGCCGCCAACCCGGAATGGAACGCGATCCCGGTCCCCGCCGGTCTGCTCTACGCCTGGGACGAGGGCAGCACCTACGTCCGCGAGCCGAGCTTCTTCGCCGACCTCGCGCCGCAGCCAGCGCCCGTGGCGCCCCTGGCCGGCGCCCGCGCCCTGCTCGTCCTCGGCGACAGCGTGACGACCGACCACATCTCGCCGGCCGGCTCGATCGCCGCCGCCTCCCCCGCGGCCCGCTACCTCGAGGAGCGCGGCGTCGCGCGGGCCGATTTCAACAGCTACGGCTCGCGGCGCGGCAACCACGAGGTGATGGAACGAGGCACCTTCGCCAACATTCGCCTGCGCAACCTGCTCGTGCCCGGCGTGGAAGGCGGCGTTACCCGCTACCTGCCCACGGGCGATCAGCTCAGCGTGTTCGAGGCGGCGGCTCGCTACAAGGCGGCGGGCACGCCGCTCGTCATCGTGGCGGGGCAGCAGTATGGCGCGGGCTCCAGCCGCGATTGGGCCGCGAAGGGCACCTACCTGCTCGGCGTGCGGGCCGTGATCGCCGAGAGCTACGAGCGCATCCACCGCAGCAACCTGGCGGGCTTCGGCGTGCTGCCGCTGCAGTTCCTGCCCGGCGAGTCACGGGCGAGTCTGGGGTTGACGGGTGAGGAAGTCTTCGCGTTGCCCGGCCTGGCGGGCGAGCTGCAGCCGGGCCAGGAGCTCGAACTGCTGGCCCGCAGCGCCGACGGCAGCGAGCGGCGCCTGCGCGTCCTCCTGCGCCTGGACACGCCAGTGGAATTGCACTACTTCCGCCACGGCGGAATCTTGCAAACCGTGCTGAGAGGCATGCTGGCCGGCGCCTAGCTGCCGGGGAAGCGATCCTTGCCCCAGCTTCGGACCATATCCCCCTAATCTCTGAAATGCTACGGCATCAGAGCGATTGACCGATTTCTATCGGCCGATCTCGCTCATTCTGTGTTATCTTGGAACCCTGGCCGGTCATGCGGCATCCTAGTGCCCGACGCCAGGAGTGGGAGGCCCGGCTGGGGCCCGCCCCGGCAGGGACACCGATCACCAAAACCAGGGGGTACCCCATGCGCAAGCACCTGCTTCTGCCCAGTCTTCTCGCCATCAGCCTGCTCGGCCTCGGCACCAGCTTCGCGCTGGCCTGCGACGGCGCCAAGACCACGAGCACCGCCGGCGCTGCGCCCGCGAAGTGCGCCGGCAAGGTCGAGGCCAGCGCGGCCAGCGTTCCCGCCAGCAGCGCCGGTGCCGCGGACTGCTCGGCCGCCTGCATGGCCGCCAAGAGCGCCAGCGCTGCCGGACACTGCGGCAGCGCAGCCGGCGTCCAGACCGCCGGTGCCGGCGGCCACTGCAGCGGCGCCGCCATGAAGACCGCCGACGGTGGGGCCTGTGCCGCCCAGGGCGACTTCTTCATCAGCAACTACCTGACCCTCAGCAAAGCGGCCAGCGGCCACTGCAACATGAGCATGCAGACCGCGGCCAAGACCTGGAACGAGGGTCTGCAGACGGTCATCGCGAGCGACAAGGCAGTCCAGCATCGCGAGGCGCTTCAGACGCTGGCCGG
>Ga0299912_10003711_pt1 | contig 12472 bp, 15 predicted proteins | sample RVTome_2_FD_207667 | JGI IMG/M metagenome (GOLD analysis project Ga0299912, IMG submission 207667) | Soil microbial communities from uranium-contaminated site in the Upper Colorado River Basin, Wyoming, United States - RVT95D214 (version 2) ... | reverse complement strand
GGGAGGTCCGTCGGGCGGCTATCCGGGGCGCGTGCGCCTTCATGGCCGCCGGCGCGGCCCGCCGCAACCGCTCAACCCGAAGATTTCCAATCGCGCCGGAGCGCCTTACACCGGAGCGCCTTACATCCGGGCGCCGCCGAGCCCCCTGCTGGAGCCTTGCCCTTGTCCGCGTCCGCCGGCCCCGAGATCGAGCGCCTGATCGCCCTGCTCGGCAAGCTGCCGGGGCTGGGGCCGCGCTCGGCGCGCCGGGCGGCGCTGGCGCTGCTCAAGCGGCGCGACCAGCTGCTCGCGCCCCTGGCCCAGGCCCTGGCCGACGCGGCGGACAAGGTGCGGGCCTGCTCGGTCTGCGGAGCGCTGGACACGTCGGACCCCTGCCAAGTGTGCGCCGACCCGGGCCGCGACGCCTCGATCCTGTGCGTGGTGGAGGAGGTGGGCGCCCTGTGGGCGCTGGAGCGCGGCGGCGCGTTCAGGGGCCGATATCACGTGCTGGGCGGCCTGCTCTCGGCCTTGGACGGCGTGGGGCCGACGTCGCTGCGGATCGACGAGCTGATCGCCCGCTGCGCCGACGGGAAGGTGCGCGAGGCGATCCTGGCCCTGCCCGCCACCGTCGACGGCCAGACCACCGCCCACTATCTCGCCGACCGCCTGGCCCCCACCGGCGTGCAGGTCACCATGCTGGCCCGCGGCGTGCCCGTGGGCGGGGAGCTCGACTGGCTGGACGACGGCACCATCGCCCAGGCGCTGAAGGCCAGGCGGCCGGCCTAAGCCTGTCCTCCCCCGCTTGCGGGGGAGGGGGACCGCCGAACGGCGGTGGTGGGGGCAAGCGGCGCGCACGGAGGGCGGATGGGGCGGGGGGGGGGGGGGGGGGGGGCGCGCGGCGCCGCGCGCCCCCCCCCCGGGCGCGCCCCCCCGCGGCGCGCCGGGGGGGGGGGGGGGGGGGCCCCCGCGGCCGCGCGGGCCCCCCCCCCCGCGGCGCGCACGGAGGGCGGATGGGGCTGGCCCCCTCCACCATGCTGCGCATGGTCCCCCTCCCCCACTCCGCTTCGCTACATGGGGGAGGACATGCCCGCGAAGCGCAGCGTCCGTTCGGCCTCCACGAGGTGCAGACGCTCGATCATGCGGCCGCCAAGGCGGATCGCGCCCTTGCCCTCGGCCTCCGGCGCCGCGAAGGCCGCCACCACCGCGCGGGCCCAGGCGATCTCGTCGGCGGACGGGGAGAAGGCGCGATTGGCCGCCGCTATCTGGGTGGGATGGATCAGGGTCTTGCCGTCGAAGCCGAAGTCTCGGCCCTGGCGGCATTCCGCCTCGAAGCCGGCCGCGTTCTCGAAATCGTTGTAGGCGCCGTCGAGCGCGGAGAGGCCGTGGGCGCGGGCGGCGACCACCAGGGCCGACAGGATCGGGACCAGGGCGGCGCGGCCGGGCGCGGGCCTCAGACGCAGGTCGAGCGACAGGTCGTTGGGGCCGAGCACGAGGGCGGCGAGGCGGGTGGACGCCGACGCGGCCGCGATCTCCTTCAGGTCCAGCACGCCCCGGGCGGTCTCGATCATGGCCCACAGGCGCGTAGAGGCCGGCGCGGCGGCCAGGGCCCGGTCGTAGGCGGCCAGATCGTCCGCGCCAGAGATCTTGGGCGCCAGCACGGCGTCGGGAGCCGCGCCGGCTCCGCCCCGAGCCAGGGCCGCGAGGTCGTCAGCCCCCCATGGCGTATCCAGGCCGTTGCAGCGGACCGCGACCTCGCGCCCGCCGAAGGCCGCCGACAGCGCCTGGACGGCGGCGGCCCGCGCCTCGGCCTTCATCTCCGGGGCCACGGAGTCCTCAAGGTCGAGCACCACGGCGTCCCATGGAAGGCCCCTCGCCTTCTCCAGCGCCCTCGGATTGGACGCGGGGACGAACAGCACGCTGCGCCGGCGCCTGAATCCCCTTTCGGCCGAGCCGGACATGCCTCAACTCCCTGTCGCTTCGCCTCCGCGCGGCCTATGATGGCGCCCATGAGCACCCGCCAAGACGCGACGAACATCCGCTACGACGCCGACGCGCGCAACGTCCTGGGCGAGGAGCTGATCCCCTGCTCGCTGGACCCGGTCACCGGTTTCTTCCGCAACGGCTGCTGCGAGACCGGGCCGCACGACCTGGGCCTGCACACCGTCTGCGCGGTGATGACCGACGCGTTCCTGGCCTTCTCCAAGGCGGCGGGCAACGACCTGTCCACGCCCCGGCCGGAGTTCGGCTTTGCGGGGCTGAAGCCGGGCGACCGCTGGTGCCTGTGCGCGCCGCGCTGGAAGGAGGCCCTGGACGCCGGCATGGCGCCGCAGATCGTGCTGGCCTCCACCCACGAGGAGACCCTGGCCATCGTGCCGCTGGGGGTGCTGAAGGACTACGCGGTCTCGGGGTGAGCCCTGTCCTCATTCCATTATCCCGTCATCCCGGACGGCCTGAAGGGCCGATCCGGGACCCAAAAGGCGACTCAGCTTGGGTCCCGGCTCTCCAGCCCGCATGCGCGGGCTTGCGGCCGGAATGACGATGCAGAGAGCGCAGGACGTTCACGCCAGCGGATACTCCCGCTCCAGCTCGTAGCGGGAGCCCTCCTTGGACGGCCAGCTCGAATAGAGGCCAAACCCGGTCACCCGGAATGGCGGCGAGCGCAGGAGGTTATGCCCCTGGACCCAGGCGCCGACACGGTCCGGCTCGGCCCGCTTGAGGTAGGCCAGGGTGAGGTGCGGCTTGAAGGGCCGGTGCTCGGGCTTCAGTCCCGCCCGCCGCGCGGCGGCCTCGCAGCGGCCGGCGAGCTGGCGCAGCGGCAGGCTGTCGCCCACCCCCGCCCAGAGCGCGCGCATGTCCCGCCCCTCGCCGAAGACGCCCACGCCCTCCAGCTCCAGCTCGAAGGGCTCGCCCTGGATCGACGCCAGCTCGGCGTCGAGGTCGGCCGCGACCGTCTCGGAGATATCCCCGAAGAATCGCAGGGTGACGTGCAGGTGCTCGGCCGGCCGCCAGCGCGCACCGGGCAGGCCCTGCTGGCGGCGCTTCAGGCCCTCGGCGATCTCGGGCGGCGCCGGGACGGCGGCGAACAGGCGAATCATGGCGGCCCAATTTAGGCCTCAGCCATGGGCGCTCAATGGCGCGGGCCGGCAAACAGCCAGGGCACGACCGGTTTGCCTTGAACGTCGGGGCCGTCGGTCCGATATTCAGGGCGCGCCGGACATACACGGCGCGCGAGAAAGGGTCTTCTCATGAGCGATTTTGACCGCGGCCTTCCCCGCACGGCGCCCGTCGGCGCCGCCGACATGGCCGTGGATGCGGGCCTGCGGAGCTTCATGCTCGGCGTGTACAATAAGGTGGCCCTCGGCCTGATCTGGTCAGCGGCCCTGGCCTATCTGACCTCCAGCGTGCCCGACGTGCGCGACATGCTGTTCCGCGTCGGCCCCGACGGGCGGCTGGCGGGGATCACCGTCATCGGCATGGCGGTGGGCTGGTCGCCGCTGATCCTGCTGCTGGTCGGCGGGTTCGCCCTACGCAATCCGTCGCCGCGCAGCGCCGGGATGCTCTACTGGGGCATCGTATCGCTGATCGGCGCGTCGCTGGGCATGTGGGTGCTGATCTATACCGGCGCCTCGATCGCCACGACCTTCCTGGTCACGGCCACGGCCTTCGGGGCGCTCAGCCTGTTCGGCTACGCCACCAAGCGCGACCTGACCGGCATGGGCAGCTTCCTGATCATCGGCCTGTTCGGCGTCATCATCGCCTCGGTGGTGAACATGTTCATGCACTCCGCGATGATGAGCTTCATCGTGAACGTGCTGGGCGTGCTGATCTTCGCCGGCCTGATCGCCTACGACACCCAGCGGCTGAAGATGACCTACTACCAGCTCGGCGGCGACCAGGCGGCCATGGGCGTGGCCACCAACTTCGGGGCGCTGAGCCTGTACATCAACTTCATCAATCTGTTCCAATTCCTGCTGCAGTTCATGGGCGCGCGCCGCTAAGGCGCACCGCTTAGAACGTCATCCTCGGCCAACAAGCGTCCTGAGCCTGTCGAAGGACGCGAGGCCGAGCCGAGGAACCAGGGCCTCGGCGGGCGACCGCCGGGGCCCTCTCTCTACTCCACCACCTTCAAGAGCTTGCGGCCGAGAACCTTGAGCACCTGCTCCAGCTCGTGGCCGCGGGCCAGCGTCTGGCCGGCGTGGCCGAGCACGGCCCAGGCGCCTTGCCGGCGGGCGAGCGCCGGTCGCTTCTCGATACGATAGAGCGGAGCTTCGGAAGCGCGGCGGTAGACGCAGAACGCCGCGCTGTCGGTGAGGGAGTCGATGGCGTAGTCCCGCCACTCGCCCGCCGCCACCATCCGTCCATAGAGACCGAGCAGGCGGTCCAGCTCCCGCCGCTCGAAGAACACCCGCCCCCGCTGGGGCGGGAAGAGCTGGGTCTCGACGCTCACCGCGCGGCCCCCTCGCTCAAGGCGCCGTTGCAGCGGCGATACGGTCGGCCGAGAACTGACATCCCCGTCACCTTCAACCTCGAAATGGCCTCAATTCGGTCCCGCGTCCGCCCCCTTGGGCTCCGAATATACACATGTCGGCCGGTCGGAACCTGATGGTTCTGGATCCTGAACAGCCCCCCCCAGCCCCCCGGATCACCGGGCGCCGGTCGGCCGACAGTAACAAGACGATGACGCCCGCGCGATATTCCTCCCCCAGTCGCGCGGGCGTCGCTCGTTTTGGCCCCCTCCCGAAATGGTCCGAATATCTAGCGCTGCAGGACGCCGAGGATGCGCCCGCCGCCCGAGGCCTGCACCAGAATGCACGTCTCGAGAGTCTCCGCGCCCTTCGGCGCGTCGGGGATCGTGTAGGTCACGTCGCGGCCGCGCCAGGCGCCAAGGCGCACGAGCTGATGCACCACGTTCTTCTGCACCAGCGTTTGGCCCCGGTTCTCGCCGCGCCTGACCGTCACCTCCTGGTCGGCCGGGTCGTAGCGCACCAGCCAGATGTCCGCGCCGGCGCGAGATATCCGGCCCGGCCCGATGCGCACGCGGGAGCGGCGCACGAAGCGCATGACCGGCGAGCGTGACTTTTGGGCCTCGGCCCGACGGACCAGCTTGGCGATCTTGTCCGGATCGACGGCGGCTTCCTGGAAGCGGCCGTCGACGACGATCTGGGGCGTGTAGGCCTCGCGCACCGAGGCGCGGCGCAGATAGACGCGCTGGCGCTCGGCGAACTCGGGCTTGGCGAAGGTGTCCGGCCAGCCGAGATAGTCCCAGTAGCCCACGGCCAGGGTGAGGGCGAGCACGCCCGGCTTGTCCGCCAGATCGGCAAGCAAGGCGTCGGCCGCCACGCAGGAGGAGCAGCCCTGGCTCGTGTAGAGCTCGACCACCACCGGCCGGCCCGCCGCCTGGGCGGTCCCGGCCAAGGACGCCAGGAAAAGCCAAGCTATGAGGAACGCTACCCTGCGCATGGGCGTGCAATTAAGCCGACTTAGGCCCTCCTGGCCGTTCACCAATCCGTGAGCCTCCCCCCGAGAGCCCGCCACGTCCTCACGCCGCCGGCCGCGCCAGGTTGCGCAGGACGTAGGGAAGCACCCCGCCGTCCTTGAAATAGGCCAGCTCCGTGGGGGTATCTATGCGGCAGGTCACCGGGAAGCGCGCGATGCGGCCGTCGGCGGGGCGGTAGATCTCCACCGTCAGGTTCTTGCGCGGCGCCAGGCCCTCCAGCCCCCGGATGTTGACGATCTCCTCGCCGGTTAGGCCCAGCCGCTGCCAGCCCTCCTGGCGGAACTGCAGGGGCAGCACGCCCATGCCCACCAGGTTGGAGCGGTGGATGCGCTCGAAGCTCTCGGCGATCACCGCGCGCACGCCCAGAAGCCGCGTGCCCTTGGCCGCCCAGTCGCGCGACGAGCCCGTACCGTATTCCTTGCCCGCGAACACCACCAGCGGCCGGCCCTCGGCCTGATAGCGCATGGCCGCGTCGTAGATCGCCATCACATCGCCGGAGGGGAAGTGCCTGGTCATGCCCCCTTCGATCTCGGGGACGATCTTGTTGCGGATGCGGATGTTGGCGAAGGTTCCGCGCATCATCACCTGGTGATTGCCGCGCCGCGCGCCGTAGGAGTTGAACTCCGACTGCGAGACCTGATGCTCGCTCAGGTAGTCGCCAGCGGGCGAGGCCTTCTTGATCGAGCCGGCCGGGGAGATGTGGTCGGTGGTGATCGAATCCCCGAAGATGGCCAGCACCCGCGCCTCGATGATGTCGGTGACCGGCGGCGGGGTCATGGTGATGCCCTCGAAATAGGGCGGGTTCTGAACGTAGGTGGAGCCGATGTCCCAGCCGTAGGTCTGACCGCCCTCGATCTTGATCGCCTGCCAGTTCTGGTCGCCCTTGAACACGTCGGCGTAGCGCGCCTTGAACATGGCGTTGGTGACCGACTTCTTCTGCAGCGCGGAGACCTCTTCGTTGGTCGGCCAGATGTCCTTGAGGAAGACGTCCTTGCCGCCCTTGCCCTTGCCGATCGGCTCGTTGACCAGGTCGATCTTCATGGAGCCGGCCAGGGCATAGGCCACCACCAGCGGCGGGGAGGCCAGGTAGTTGGCCCGCACGTCAGGGTTCACGCGGCCTTCGAAATTGCGATTCCCGGACAGCACGCTGCAGGCCACCAGGTCGCCGTCCTGCACGGCTTTGGAAATCGCTTCAGGTAACGGACCGGAGTTTCCGATGCAGGTGGTGCAGCCGTAGCCCACGAGATCGAAGCCCAGCGCGTCCAGGGACTTCTGCAGGCCGGACTTGACCAGATAGTCGGTCACCACCTGCGAGCCGGGGGCCAGCGAGGTCTTCACCCAGGGCTTGGTCTTCAGTCCCTTCTCCACCGCCTTCTTGGCCACCAGGCCCGCCGCCAGCATGACCGACGGGTTGGAGGTGTTGGTGCAGGAGGTGATGGCCGCGATCACCACGTCGCCGTCGCCCAGATCGTAGTCCTCGCCCTGCACCTTGGCGCGGGCGGCCTCCGCCGGCTTGGCGAAGTCCTTGTCCATGGCCGACGCAAAGGCGGAAGCGGCGTCCTTCAGCGGCACCCGGTCCTGCGGCCGCTTGGGTCCGGCCATGGAGGGCTCCACGTCGCCGAGGTCGAGTTCCAAGAGGTCCGTGAATTCAGGCTCGGGCGCGCCAGCCTCGAACCACATCCCCTGAGCCTTTGCATAGGCCTCCACCAGCGCCACGCGCTCGGGCGCGCGGCCGGTGCGGGCGAGGTACTCGATGGTGGCCTGGGATATCGGGAAGAAGCCGCAGGTGGCGCCGTACTCGGGCGCCATATTGGCGATGGTCGCCTGATCCTCGATGGTCAGGGACGCCAGGCCGGAGCCGCAGAACTCGACGAACTTACCGACCACGCCCCTCTTGCGCAGCATCTGGGTGACGGTGAGCACCAGGTCCGTGGCGGTGGCGCCCTCGGGCAGGGCGCCGGTCAGGCGGAAGCCGATGACTTCGGGAATCAGCATGGGGATCGGCTGGCCGAGCATGGCCGCCTCCGCCTCTATGCCGCCTACGCCCCAGCCGAGCACCGACAGGCCGTTGACCATGGTGGTGTGGCTGTCTGTGCCGACCACGGTGTCGGGATAAGCGACCGTCTCGCCGCCCTCCGCGCCCGTCCAGACGGTCTGGGCCAGGTTCTCCAGGTTCACCTGATGGCAGATGCCGGTGCCCGGGGGCACGACGCGGAAGTTGTCGAAGGCCGAAGACCCCCAGCGCAGGAACTTGTAACGCTCCAGATTGCGCTCGTACTCGCGCGCGACGTTGCGATCGAAGGAGTCGGCGTGGCCGAAGTAGTCCACCATCACCGAGTGGTCGATGACCAGGTCCACCGGGCTCAACGGATTGATCTTGGCCGGATCGCCGCCGAGCGCGGTCATGGCGTCGCGCATGGCCGCCAGATCCACCACCGCGGGCACGCCGGTGAAGTCCTGCATCAGCACGCGCGCGGGGCGGAAGGAGATCTCGTGCTGGACCGAGCCCTTGTTGTCTGCCCAGGCCGCGACGGCGTCCAGATCCCCGGCCGTGACCGTGTCGCCGTCCTCGTTGCGCAGCAGGTTCTCCAGCAGCACCTTCATGGAGACCGGCAGGCGCGAGACGCCCGCCAGACCGGCCGCTTCCGCGGCGGGCAGGCTGTAGTAGTGGTAGGTCTTGGTTTTGACCTTGAGCGCGGTGCGGCAATGATGGCTGTCGATCGACGGCATGAGTCGAGGATTCCCTTCGTTCTCGGGGCCGCCCGGACATCGGTTGGGAACTCGCGCGCTGGTCAGGGCGGACTCACAGCGTCCGACCCGGCGCGGCGGAGCCCGCCCACGGCCGAGGGTCTCTTAGAACGGCGCCGGGACGGCGTCTATGGAGGGCTCGCCTTGGCCGCTTCGGGTGGACGGCGCAATCGTCATACGTCCTTCGAGACGCCCGCTGACGCGGGCTCCTCAGGATGACGAACTCCATGGTTTGCACTGATGGTCGTCATGGTGAGGAGCGATGCGCGAGCATCGCGTCTCGAACCACGCAAGGCCGCCGATGATCGCCGCCCTGACCATCGAGGCCCTCGCCCTGGCGCGGGGCGGGCGGGTGCTCTTTGAGGGCCTGAACCTCGGGCTCTCCGCCGGGGAGGCGGTGGCGCTCGCCGGGCCCAACGGCTCGGGCAAGACCAGCCTCTTGCGCGCCATCGCCGGGTTCCTGCGTCCGGCGGCGGGGTCCGTGGGCTTCTCGGGCGCGGACGGGACGCTCGATCCGGAGGAGGCGCGCGGGCGGGGCCTGCACCTGGTCGGCCACCAGGACGGCCTGAAGCCCGGCCGCACCGCCATCGAGGAGCTGACCTTCCAGGCCGTCTGGACGGGCGGCACGCGCGACTCGGCGCTCGACGCCCTGCAGGCCATGGAGCTGGGCGGCGCCGCGGGGCTGGAGGTGCGGATGCTCTCGGCCGGCCAGAGACGGCGGCTTGCCCTGGCCCGGCTGATCGCCAGCCCCCGGCCCCTGTGGCTGCTGGACGAGCCCATGGCGCCGCTGGACGCCGCGCGCCGCATCCGCTTCGGCGAGGTGATGGCCGCGCACCTGAAGAGTGGCGGCCTGATCCTGGCGGCGGTGCACGACGACCTGCCCGTGCCCGCGCGCCGGGCGGAGATCCCCGCGTGAACCTGCTCGCCCTGCTCAAGCGCGAGCTGGCCCTGGCCTGGGGCCGGGGCGGCGGGCCGCTCTTGGCTTGCGCCTTCTATCTTGCCATGGCGGCGCTGGTGCCCCTGGCGTCGAGCCCGTCGCCGGAGCGGCTGGCCGCCTTCGCGCCGGGGTCCGCCTGGCTAGCCCTGGCCCTGGCGAGCCTGCTGTCCCTGGAGCGCCTGTTTGAGCGGGACTTCGAGGACGGGGCCCTGGACCTGCTGGTCCTGTCGCCCGCGCCGCTGGAGCTGGTGTGCGCGGTCAAGTGCCTCGCCCAGTGGCTGGCGGCCGGCGCACCGCTTGCCCTGATGGCGCCCTTCATCTCAATCGCGCTCGGCGCCGATCCGAGGCTCGCGCCCCTGATCCTCGCCGTGTCGCTGATCGGCGGGTTGGGATTCGCGTTCACCGGAGGGCTGGGGGCGGCCCTGGCGCTGGGCGCGCGGCGGGGCGGGGTGCTGATCGCGGCGATCGTCCTGCCGCTGTTCGCCGCGCCGGTGATCTTCGGCGGCGGCGCGATCGAGGCCTTCTCGGCGGGACTGGGCTGGACCTCGGGGCTGACGCTGCTCGCCGCCTACAGCCTCGCGGCCGTGGCGCTCTGCCCCTTCGCCATGGCCGGCGCCTGCCGCAACGCCCTGTCTTGACATCGCTCAATTAGCGGGCGGCCCTGACGTCCTATATACAAACTTCGGGGAAGGGCTTTTCGGAGGAAATCCGTTCATGGCTAATCGGTCCCTTTATCTCGCCGCCGCAGGCGCTGCGGCGCTCGCTCTTGGCGGCGCGACCCTGGTGCATGCCGCCGCTCCGCACGCCTCACCGCCCAGCGCCCCAGCCGCGTCCTCGGCCGCGCAGCCCGACTGGCAGGCCATGCGCGAGCGGATGCAGGCCCGTCAGGCGGCCCACGCCAAGCTGCTCCACGACGCCTTGAACCTGAAGCCCGCCCAGGAAGCCGCCTGGACCGCCTTCCAGGCCTCCATGCAGCCGCCCGCCGGCATGGGCCCTGGGAGCGCCATGATGAACCCGCCGGCCGAGCAGGCCATGACCGCGCCCCAGCGGCTCGACCGCATGGCCGACATGATGGCGCGCCGCCAGACGATGTTCACCGCGCACGCCACGGCCGTGAAGACCTTCTACGCCGCCCTCGATCCCGCTCAGCAACGCACCTTCGACGCCTTCACGGCGCGCGGCATGGGCATGATGGGTGGGGGCATGATGGGTGGGGGCATGATGGGCCACGGCCGCATGATGGGTCACGGCCGCATGGGTCCAGGCCAGATGGGTCCGGGCAATATGGGACCTGGTGGCATGATGGGGCCGCCACCGAAGGCCCCGCCGGCCAACTAAGGCCAGCCGCCAGTTCATGGTTCCAGACGCCTGGTTCCGCCAGCCGGGACCGGGCGCCTTGTTCTTGAGCCTGTCAGCTTCTATGCCGGCGCCATGATCGCCGCCCTGGCCAATCCGCAAAAGTTCATGTCGTTTTCGCGCTGGGCGGCGCCCGTTCTGGGCGTGCTCGCGGCCGTGTCGATCGGGGCGGGCCTCTGGCTCGGATTCGCCGCGCCCGAGGATTACCAGCAGGGCGACACCGTCCGCATCATGTTCATCCACGTACCCGCCGCCTGGACCGGTATGTTCGCCTATGCGTGCCTCGGCGGGGCGAGCTTCTTCAGCCTGGTGTTCCGCCATGCCCTGGCCGACGCGGCGGCGCGGGCCTGCGCGCCGCTGGGCGCCGCGTTCACGGGCCTGGCGCTGGTCACCGGATCGCTGTGGGGCAAGCCCATGTGGGGCGCTTGGTGGGTGTGGGACGCGCGCCTGACCTCCGTGCTCATCCTGTTCCTGCTCTACGTCGGCTACATGGCCCTCCAGGCCGCGCTGGAGGACGAGGCCAAGGCCGACCGCGCCTCGGCGATCCTCGCCCTCGTGGGCCTCGTCAACCTGCCGATCATCCACTTCTCGGTGATGTGGTGGAACACCCTGCACCAGGGCGAGTCGGTGTTCCGCAAGGGCGGCTCGGCCCTGGCGCCGGTCTATCTGTGGCCTCTGCTGATCATGGGCGTAGGCTACCTCGCCCTATTCGGCGCCCTGTGGCTGGTCCGCACCCGGGCGGAGGTGTGGCGCCGGCGAGCCCGCGCCCTGGCGCTGAAGGCGGCCGGCTGATGGCGCTGGATCTGGACTTGGGCAAGTACGCCGTCTTCGTCTGGCCCGCCTATGCGGTCACGGCCGTGGTCCTCGCCTCCATGATCGCCGACAGCCTTGCGCGCGCCCGCCGCTGGCGCAGGGAGGTCGAGCGGCGCGAGACCGACGCGGGCGGCGCCCGATGAAACGCTGGATCGCGGCCGTCCCGCTCGTCATCCTGGCGTTGCTGGGCGCGCTGTTCTGGGGCTTCGCCCTGCGCCACGACCCGCACGTGAGCCCGGCGGCCCTGGTGGGCAAGCCCGCGCCCAAGGTCATCCTCGCCTCGCTCGGCGGCGGTCCCGCGAGCCTGGTCGTTCCGCCCGGCCAAAGGCCCGTGCTAATCAACTTCTTCGCCTCCTGGTGTACCCCGTGCGTGCAGGAAGCGCCGGCGCTGATGGCCCTGAAGGCCCAGGGAACGCCGATCGTCGGGGTGGCCTACAAGGATGCTCCGGACAAGGCGCAAGCCTTCCTGGACCGGTATGGCGATCCGTTCGCCCTGACCCTTCAGGACCCCCGGGGCGCGGCCGGGGTGGAGTTCGGGGTCTCGGGCGTGCCGGAAACCTTCCTCGTGGGCGCCGACGGGGTGATCAAGGCCAAGCACTCCGGCCCCCTGACGCCCGACGACGCCGAAGCCCTCGCCGACCGCCTGGAACAAGAGCGCCGCGCCGCCCGTTAACCTCTGATTCACCATGATGCGGGGAGTGTGGCCGCACGCCCATGGCCATCGACTCGACCTCCGCCGCCCCCCTGCAACCGGCCTCCGCGCCGGACGGCGTGCGCGCGGCCCAGCGGGCCTTCTTCCAGACCGCGCGGGGCGTGGTCGAGCCCGCCCTCCCGCCTGAACTGACGGAGGCAGCCGCGGCGGCGCCCATCGTCGCGACCGCGCCAGCCGAACGCGCCGAGCCCTCGCGGAACCTGCGGCCCGGCTCGCTGATCGACCTTCGGGTCTGAAGCGGCGTCGCGCTAGGCGTCCACCGGCGCCGCGTCCGCGGACTTGGACGCCTTCTTGGCCTTCTTGGCTTTCTTCCTGGCCTTCTTGTCGGCCTTCTTGACCTTGCCCGGCTTCGGCTCGGAGGGCTTGGACCGCTCAGCGGCGAGAGCCCGCAGCCCGGCCATGAACCCGCCCCGCTTGCTCGATGGCACCA
>Ga0299912_10003710_pt1 | contig 12473 bp, 12 predicted proteins | sample RVTome_2_FD_207667 | JGI IMG/M metagenome (GOLD analysis project Ga0299912, IMG submission 207667) | Soil microbial communities from uranium-contaminated site in the Upper Colorado River Basin, Wyoming, United States - RVT95D214 (version 2) ... | reverse complement strand
TCTACAGTGATCACTCCTCTGCTGTCAAAGAGCCAGGAAACACAGCCAGTCTCACCAAGATTTCCCCCGTGGCGTGTGAAGAGACGCCGAACATCCTGAACGGTGCGATTGCGGTTATCGGTCAAGACTTCCACCAGAACCGCTATCCCGCTCGGTCCATAGCCTTCGAATGTCACTTCAGCTAAGACAGCTCCCCCGGCTTCACCGCTACCCCTCTTTATGGCCCTCTCTATATTATCCGAAGGCATGTTGCTGTCTCGGGCTTTCTGCACGGCTAAGCGTAATCGGAAATTACTATCCAGACTGACCCCACCCTGTCGCACGGCAACTATAATTTCTCGAGCAAGCTTGGTAAATACCTGCCCGCGCTTGGCATCGGCTGCTCCCTTCTGCCGCTTAATATTTGCCCACTTAGAATGTCCTGACATCGTTATCCTTTATACTATTTTACCACCGCAACTCCTAAAAGGTAAAGCATGAAATCATGACTCAAGCAACTCTGACGGGGCCTGCCGAATAACTCCGGCAGTGGAACAAGCCGCTACGAACATCCAGAGCCTATCCTTTTCAGGTTTTCCGTATAAGGTGCCCTTATTATGCCTTTTTCGGTGATTATGGCAGTTATGTAACTGGGGGGAGTGATGTCAAAGGCAGGATTGGCCGCTCTTGTGCCTGCCGGAGCAATGGGCACTCCCTGGATATGAGTTACCTCCTCGGGGCTTCGCTCTTCAATTGGGATTTGGTAGCCACTGGTCAGGGAGAGGTCAATAGTGGTGGTCGGGGCAGCAACATAGAATGGGATGCCATGGGCGTTCGCCAGTACCGCCAGGGTGTAAGTGCCAATCTTGTTGGCAGTGTAGCCATTGGCGGCAATCCTATCAGCACCAACAATGACGCAGTCAAGCTCTCCCCGTTTCATAAAGTAGCCAGCCATGGAATCGGTAATCAATGTTACAGGTATGCCGTCCTGCATTAGTTCCCAGGTAGTTAGCCGGGCTCCCTGGAGCAAGGGACGAGTTTCCGTGACAAGGACACTCAGTTTCTTACCCTGTTCTTTGGCAGCTTTGATGACACCCAGAGCAGTGCCATAGCCGGCGGTGGCCAAAGGGCCCGCGTTGCAGTGAGTAAGTACGGTGAAACCATCCTTGATAAGCTCGGCCCCTAGCCGGCTGAGTTTCTCAGTTGCGGTTACTTCTTCCTTGTGAATCCGCTTTGCTTCATTGGTAAGCGACTTCGTTATTTCACTAACACCATCCCCCTTGGCAGCTTTCTTCATCCTGTTGATAGCTTGAAAGAGGTTGACAGCAGTAGGGCGAGAGGCGGCAAAAGTCTGCATGATCCGATTCAACTGCGCGAGAAAATCATCCTTGTCCGCTGTCCCAATACCTGATGCACCCAGAGCTATGCCGTAGGCAGCAGCTACCCCGATGGCTGGCGCCCCGCGAACTCTCATTTCCTTAATCGCGACAACTACGTCACGGTAGTTATCCAGATTGAGGAAGATTTGCTCCCCAGGCAGCTTGCTCTGGTCCAGTATCCTTAGCCTGCCATCAAGCCATTCTATTGCCCTTGCCATCGTTGCCATTAGTATAATCCAAAGGGCGAAAACAAAGGAAGTTACTGGATGAGCGTTTCCCGACAGCTCCCCTGTCTTTCTAAACCCTTCGCTTCTTGTGATTCTGAGCCCGTCGCTTTGTGTCATTCTGAGGGAGCGAAGCGACCGAAGAATCTCGCTCAGGACAAACTCCGCGAAGAATCCAGATACTTCGCTATCGCTCGTGGTGACAATACAGACGACCTTGGCTGATCCGGAATTTGATAACCCGAAATAATAGTGATATCTTTACTAAATTCACCCATCTGGGAGGCAAAGATGGCCAAGATTCATTTCATAGATGTTACCAATCGCGATGGCGTCCAGACTGCACGCCTCGGTCTATCCAAGCTGGAAAAGACCATGATAAACATGTACCTCAACGAAATGGGTGTCTTCCAGTCCGAATTTGGTTTCCCGACAACGAGACACGAACAATATTATCTTCAGGCAAATCTGGAATTAGCTGAGATGGGCGTCCTGAAACCCATCCGATTAGGTGGGTGGATAAGAGCAGTTGTGCATGATGTTGAAAAGGCCTTCAAGCTTGTCCCAGGTATCAAGCACCTGAATCTATCTATCTCGACATCGGACCAGATGATTCAGGGCAAATTCCTGGGTGCCAAGAGCCGAGATGACATAATAAAGATGATGGCAGATGCCGTCGAAGCAGCTCGTGCCCATGGAGCTCAAAGCATTGGTGTAAATGCCGAGGATGCCTCCCGAACTCAAATAGAGTTCTTAGTTAGATTCGGGCTGGCAGTCAAGGAGCACGGAGCGCAGCGTCTTAGGTATTGTGATACCCTGGGCTATGACAATCCGTTTTCCATCTACGAGAGCGCCAGGACGCTGGCAGAGAACGTTGGAATGCCTATTGAACTCCACTGTCATGGCGACCTGGGAATGGCTGTGGCCAACTCCCTTTCCGGAGCCAAGGGAGCTCTAGACGGTGGGCAAGATGCTTACATCAACACCACGGTCAATGGAATTGGAGAAAGAGCCGGCAATGCTGACCTTGTGGCCACCGCGTTAGCCATGACCAAATCCAAGGGATTTGGGGGAAAGTATCAACTGGAAAAGCCGATAAATCTGACGAAAGCCTGGAAAATAAGCCGGTTTGCCAGCTATGCTTTTGAGGTCCCCATTCCCATGAACCAGCCGGGTGTCGGAGCCAATGCCTTTGCTCATAGCTCCGGTATCCATGCCGATGGTGTGCTGAAAGACCCTCACAATTACGAGCTATACAGCTTCGATGAAGTAGGCAGGGGTGAACCGGAACTTGTCGAGACCGGCAGGGCGATATGCTCGGGAGAATATACCGGAATATCTGGCTTCAGACACATAATGGGGCGGATGGCGATAACCTTCGAGGATGCTGCGCAGGCTGAAGAGGTTCTGGAATTGGCAAGATATGCCAACGTGGAGGCGCAGAAACCACTCGTCGAGGATGAATTACTCTTCATCGCCAAATATCCCAAGATCGCCCGGAAATTGCTGACGCTTATACCACCAGAGTAATCTATCCTTGACATCGATGCTCATTCCATTGATAATATAGATAGTTCATTGCGGGTGTAACTCAGCGGTAGAGTGCTTGCTTCCCAAGTAAGACGTCGTGGGTTCGAATCCCATCACCCGCTGTGGTGATGCCCACAGGCAATAAAGACACAGATTAGAACATGAGGATAAAGCTAAATAATAGCCAATTGGCAGGGTTAGCACATCAGCTTCCTTTCGAAGTGATAGTAGAAGACCCGCGGGATGTCAAGGGCCTATTGGAACTATTAGGCCACAATATGCCCTGGGATGAAACAGGGCTTAATAAGTTCGGCGATCCTCTCAGGAAGCCCAACAGGGTGACATTCTCTGTGGATGCAGTGGATGGAGGATTCATTTGCGATATTCACCCGGCTTTCGCCATCTATATTTCTAGTCTCTTGTCGGTGGAAAAATAGCCGCGCATAGTTTCACAAAATCATGGGCCGTTAGCTCAGCTGGTAGAGCACCTGACTTTTAATCAGGGTGTCGGGAGTTCGAGTCTCCCACGGCTCACTAGCTAAATCCAGAGTACTTACTGACACCGGAAGCTGAGTCTTCGTTATCGTCTGTCTCAAAGGTCCCGTCGAACCTGTCAGCTGCTTTCTCTTGCAGCCTCAGCGGAACATGGTTCCATACGCAGCGTTGCCCGTCCGGTCAGCCAGGATACCCTGTTGACAGAAGCTGTGCTGGATGGTACAGTGGGGCAACAGTTGTAGATTGAATGTTCATTCAACCAACCGCGCAAGAATCTAAAGAGTTCACCATACGCACTCTCAGTAATGACGAGTCTCTGGTCAAAGAGCGCAGAAATCGCAAGCTCAGTTGCCCTACGTACGCAAAAGAACAGACGTATGCTGTTGCGGGGTCACTTAGGTTAGATAGTAACACCGGTGTCCGTAAAAGACAGCGAAAGGAGTCATACAAGTGATTACTCTGAAAGAAGGAAACTGGCGCGTCCCGAAGTGGAACAGAAAGGTATTTGCTGTTGCCGGGGGGCTGACAAACTACAAGAAGTTCTGTCCGGAAATGAAGCTTGAAGAGCAGGTGATGGTCTCGTTCCGGCAGATGTTGGAGAACAACGACCTAAAGCTCTCTCCGGTGGAAATCAAGGGACTAGTCAACTTCCTGGCGTGCGGTAATTTCTCCGACCACTTCCAGGACCAGCTGCTGTGCGAAGCCAAGGTCACTGACTATCTCGGTCTTGATCCCATATATGATATAGGCATCAAGACTGGTGGGGCTACTGGCGGCTCCACAGTTCTGACAGCGGCTATGGCGGTAGCCAGCGGATATGCTGATGTGGCGCTGGCAGTAGGCTGGGAACGCATGTCTGAAGTGGACACGCGAGCGGGCAACTTCTACATCGCCAACGCAGCCTGCAAAGACTTTGAAACCAGGCTTTCCCGCATCTATGCTGCTTACTATGCTCCTATGGCGGTCCGCTTCGCCTGGGCCTACAATCTCTCTGAGGAGACCAGAGCTAAGGTGGCAGTCAAGAACCACCTCTACGCCTATTATTCACCGTATTCTCAGCAGCCGGGCAAATACACAATTCAGGATGTGCTCAATAGCCCCATGTCAACCTACCCCTTACGCTTCCTGGAATGCTGCGCCATGACGGATGGCGCTGCCTGTATGCTGCTTTGCGATGAAAAGACCGCCTATAAACTAACCGATAAACCTTGCGAGCTCTTCATAGCCGGCGGGAGCCACACCTTGAGGGTGGCAGACCGTAGAGACATGGAGATCCCTCTACTGCCGCACGAGACTCCCGAAATGTATCATAGCTTGCGAAAAAAAGAGGGACAGCGGTGGCCGGGATTTGAAAGCTTCGCAGCCGCACGATTTGCCGCCTATTTCGCCTACCGAATGGCTGGCATCACCAACCCACTTGAAGAGCTTGACCTCGTGGAGCTGCATGACGCTTTTACCATAAGCGACATTCAAACCTATGGAGACATCGGACTCCGTCCCTACGGGCAGGAACCTGACTATATCGAATCTGGAGATGCCTATTTTGGCGGCAAATGTCCCGCCAATCTGTCGGGAGGTTTGATCGGCACCATGCATGCTGTCGGGGCAACCGGCATCTTTCAAGGAGTCGAGTGCCTCTGGCAAATACAGGGTAAGTATGATAAGTTCCATGGCGACCCCAGGATTTGGAAGTCTTTCGGCAAGAAGAAGCCCGAGGATTGGAGGAGTCTGCAGCTACCTGATGCCAGGCAGGCGCTCTGGATCTCTCACGCTGGCGTCGGGTCACATGTAACAGTGGGCATTCTCAGGAAGGCTTTCTAAAGGAGGAAACTCGTGACACCAAGGAGAAAAACAACAAGGTATACTGGCAAACCCGCAAAGGTGCTTCAATCTGAACCGGCCCTGGTAATAGAATGGCCCAGGAGCCTGGCACATAGACATACTTATGGAAAGCTTTCCCCGTTCTTCAAAGGTCTGACAGAGGGCAAGTTACTGGCTACGAGGTGCATCAACCCTGAATGCAGCGAACACAGGCTGTGGCTTCCTCCGCGGGCTGACTGCCCGGACTGCAACCAGCCCATGACCTGGAAAGAACTGCCTCAGCCAGTCATTGGCACGGTGCATACCTATGCGCGCGTAGAGTACGCCGGCGCCGGCATAGAGCTAACTACCCCCTATTTCCAGATTGACGTCGAATTGGCAGGCGTGTGCACCATATTCAAAGGCTATCTTCAATACGGTACACCCGAGATAGGCATGAAAGTACAGGCCTGCTTCCGCACCGAAGACCCCACCAACACAATTCTTGATATATGCTGGATTCCTGTAGTCAGTGATGCGGATGGCCGGTCTTAGGAAGATAATCGGTAGCGAGTCAATCCGCAGAGATAGCGATAAAACAGGAGGAAGACGGTATGGGCAGGCTACTCTGGGAGCCGACGGAGGAACGAAAGAAGAAGGCGAACATAACCAGTTTCATAGAGTTCGTTAATAAACGACATGAACGCGACTTTAGTTCCTACAAAGAACTCTATGATTGGTCGGTGGACAAGATACCCGATTTCTGGGCTTCTGTGTGGGATTTTGTCGGAATAAAGGCTTCCAGACGCTACGAAACGGTGGTTGACGATGTGACCAAGATGCCGGGCGCAAAGTGGTTTATTGGAGCCAAGCTCAATTTCGCCGAGAATCTATTAAGATACAGCGACAAAAACGCAGCCTTCATATTCAAAGGGGAGACTCAAAAGTCAGCCAGGATGAGTTACGCTGAACTCTACGACTCCGTACGACGCCTGGCAAAATCTCTTCGCGGAATAGGAGTCAAACCCGGAGACCGGGTGGCTGCCTACATGCCCAATATGATAGAGACAGCTGTGGCGATGCTTGCCAGCACGAGTATTGGCGCTGTCTGGGCTTCGTGTGCCACGGATATCGGTCCCGGAGCAGCCGTTGATCGCTTCGGTCAAATTGAGCCAAAAGTTTTGTTTACCGTTGATGGCTATTTCTACAAAGGGAAGGCCTTTGATTCTCTTTCCAGCGCTGCTGAAATTGTAAAGGACATACCCTCCATTAAGAAGGTCGTGGTGGCCCGCTACAGGGGGGAGAGACCGGACATTAGCCAGATCCCCAGCGCTGTGCACTATGATGATTTCCTATCAAAAGGGACGACCGAAATTCAATTTGAACAGTTGCCCGCAGACCATCCTGTGTTTATCATGTTCTCGTCGGGGACGACCGGCAAGCCGAAGTGCATGGTTCAAGGAGCAGCCGGAATTCTGGTCAACCAACTGAAGGAGCTAATAATCCACACCGATCTGAAGCGAGATGACGTTCACTTCTTTATCACCACTTGTAGCTGGATGATGTGGAACTGGATGCTCGCTTCTTTGGCCACAGGCAACACCATTATTCTGTATGATGGTAATGCTACCTACCCCGGGCCGGGGGCTATGTGGAAGCTGATTCAGGATGAAAGAGTCACCATGTTTGGCTGCAGCGCCAGTTATATCAACTACCTCAGGAACGAAGGCATTAAGCCGGCCAGAGATTACGATTTATCATCACTAAGGCAGATATGGCAGACCGGTTCGGTTCTCTCAACGGAAGGCTTTGAGTACCTGTATCAGGAAGTCAAGAAAGACCTGCATTTTAATTCCAGTTCGGGTGGCACAGACATCAATGGCTGCTTTTTCACCGGGAGTCCAATTCAGCCCGTATACGCCGGTGAATTGCAGGGACCGGGTTTGGGGATGAAGGTGAAAGCTTATGATGAAAAAGGGCGTCCCGTATTCGACCAGCAGGGCGAACTAGTGTGCGAAGCGGCTGCCCCGCCTATGCCGCTCTATTTCTGGAACGACCCAGATGGCAAGAAATACAGGGACGCTTATTTTGGTGTTTACCCCGGTGTGTGGCGTCACGGGGACTACATCGTATTTCATAGTGATACCGGGGGAGCTACTTTCTATGGTCGTTCTGATTCGGTACTGAAACCATCTGGGGTTCGCATAGGTACAGCCGAAATATATAACACAATGGAAGGGCTGCCGGAAATTGCTGATAGCCTAGCGATAGGGCAGAGCTGGCAGGGAGACCAGCGCGTCCTCCTTTTTGTCAAATTGGCTGAAGGATATCATTTGACGGAAGACCTAGAGAACAAAATCAGGAGAAGTCTCCGCGAGAAGGCTTCCCCAAGACACGTCCCGGCCAAAATCATTGCGGTACCGGATATTCCTTACACCACTAACATGAAGAAGGTCGAAAGCGCTGTCACAAACATAATCCATGCCAGACCTGTCCTGAACAGGGATGCCCTGTACAATCCCCAATGCCTGGATTGCTATGAGAAGCTTATTAGAGAAGGGGTACTCAAATCCTGATCTGCTTTTATAACGAGCGAGAGGAGCTGAAAAATTGAGAGCAACTCAAGAGAAGGGGAGAGTTACTAAGTACCGCTTCTTGTGTGTACTGCGCGGAGATTACCCTTGGGGGAGATGAGCCATGGATTTTGATTTAGGCGAGGAGCAGAATCTAACGCGCCAGGCGATTCGGGCTTTCGCTGAGAAGCAGATTGCCCCGATCGCCCGAGAGCTGGACGAAAAGGAGGAGTTTTCTGCCGAGCTAACTCGGAAGATGGCGGAACTGGGGCTGCTGGGGTGTTTTGTTTCAGAGAAATATGGCGGCTCCAACATGGGCTACATCTCGTATGCAATTGCGATCGAAGAGCTGGCCAGGGTTGATGCTTCTCAGGCCGCTACTATCGCTGCCGGAAACTCCCTGGGAATCGGGCCTATCTATTACTTCGCCAACGAGAGGCAAAAACAAGAATGGCTTCCCAGGCTCTGTGCGGGAGACTGCCTGGCTGCGTTTGGTCTGACGGAGCCTGATGCCGGCTCCGACGCTGGCAGCTCTCGAACCACGGCAACGCTTCAAGGAGACAACTGGACCATCAATGGGCACAAGATTTTTATCACCAACTCGGCTTGCTCATTAACCGGCGTAGTTATTGCCCAGGCTGTCACCGGTAAACGTGAGGATGGCAAGCCAGAAATTAGCTGCCTTATCGTTCCCAGCGGTACCCCCGGCTTCACAGCTAAGGAAATGAAACACAAGATGATGTGGCGGGCATCCAGCACTGGCGAACTTTTTTTCGATGACTGTGTCGTTCCCAAGATAAACCTTCTGGGAAAGAGGGGCGACGGCTTCCATCAAATGCTTGCCACACTCGATGGCGGACGCCTCAGCATCGCCGCCATGGGACTGGGTGGAGCTCAGGCAGCTTTCGAGTTGGCCCTACAATACGCCAACTCGCGCATCCAATTTGGACGGCCTATCAGTTCCTTTCAGATCAACGCTTTCAAGCTAGCCGACATGGCGCTGGAACTCGAACTGGCCAGGAATCTGCTCTACAAAGTCTGCTGGCTACGTGAAAGCGGGCGTCCCATTATCAAAGAGGCGGCCATGGCAAAATTGTTCTGTTCCGAAGTCATGCGTCGCTGTGTCCACCACGCGGTTCAACTTCACGGAGGGTACGGGCTGATGAAGGATTATGAAGTCGAGAGATTATATCGGGATCAGAGGATTCTCGAGATCGGCGAGGGAACCTCAGAAATACTACGCATTGTGATTGCCCGCAACATTGGCGTCTCGGGAAAGGCAATCTAGAAAGAGGGCCACCATGAGAAAGGAAAAGGCAAAACGCAAGACTCTTGCCAAATTGAGTTCGGTTAGGGGGAAGGCGGCCGGGCATGATGGTCTTCTCACCGGTCTGGCTCACCTCGCCCCCGTGAGAAAGGTGGAGGAGAAAGAAGAATCTCTGAGCGACCGGATTCGCAGGGTTCGGGAAATGCGGGGGCTCACCGTCAAGGACCTGAGCAGCCGAACAGGCATAGATACAGCTACCCTGAGACGTATAGAATCGAGCAAACTGATCCCTGCATTAGGCCAGTTGGTCAGGCTGGGCAAAGCACTGGATATGAAGATGGGCTACTTCATATCTCCAGGAATAGACAAGCCTATGACCGTGGTCCGCAAGCATGAACAACGGCCAGTGTCCCGCTACGGAGAGGCCAAAAGCATGTTGTACGGCTATTCCTACGAATCCTTGGCCCCGGACAAGGCTAACCGACTGATGGAGCCTTTTATTGTGACACTCGTGCCCACAGAGACAGAAGAGTTCTCCACCCACGCTGGGCAGGAATTCCTTTACGTCCTGCAAGGCGAAATCAAAGTCCAGGTCGGCGATCGCGCCGACCTTCTCAAACCCGGAGATGCCGCCTATTACGACTCGAATCAACCTCACCTCGTCAGGTGTGCTGGTACCACTGCAGCCAAGATACTCGCGGTTCTCTATGCTGGACCATCGTAGACCACGACACGAGCACACTCTGCCATAGCACTCCCGAGAAAGCCCCTAACCACAAAGGGGCACAAATCATTTCTTGAGCCGAACATCCCCGACATTTGACGGCAAAGGCTTTGTTCCGATGCTCCATAGCCTCAATCGAAGCTTCCAAACATTCGAACCCGAATCCGGTGACTTACTCTCAGTTCCCCCTCTTTGGCATGGTAGCACAGTAGCCTGATCAGACTGATAAGCCCTATTCCAAGGGTATTGACTAAGGTGCTACAATGTTTCTGATGAAGGGTTACACACTAAAAGAGGCTGCTCAGGCTCTAGGGGTCTCAATAGTTACCATCCGTCGGTACATCAAGTCCGGGAAGCTCAAGGCCAGACTAGTCCCATCCAAATTCGGGGAGTCCTATGTTATCGAAGACCTACCCCTGCCCACTAAGCTCTTATCAGATGATACCCAGCAGGTCCAACCCCTCATCAATAGAATAGAGCAATTATCTCAGGAAGTCGGCTACTGGAAAGCTAAGGCGGAATTACTTGAGCAACGACTCTTGCTCCTGGAAGCCCCTAAGCAGACCCCTAAGCAAAGGTGGTGGCAAAGGCTATTCAAATCCTGGCATTGAATAGACAAGGCCTGATCAACGGTGCACAGCGGGAAGAACTAGCCCCCAGAGACTATCATATGAATTCAGATTATGGGCACGCCTACACTGCACGAGAAGGACATTGGGATTTCCCACGGCTCTATATTCGGGCATGGATCAAGTACAGTGTCCTTTCTCAAGCATCCCAAGTGCATTCTAACGGGAATCCTGGGCACACTGCGCCTCTCCAGAATTATGTTGCCATGAATCACGGGGCATCTCCCCAGAACGCCATCAGAGTCCCAATCAACAACTACCGAACACGAACCGCCAATGAAAAGGTATCGGAAATCATATCTTCTTTCCCCACCAACGAAGATTGTAGCTTCGCTATCGGGAGCCGTCTGGCCAGGGCTTTTCGCCGAGGGCGATGCGGCACAGGTCGGTGATGAATATGTTGGGCAGATTGAACTGCAGGCTGGGTCGCGTAAGTACTCTTTGACATAAAGGACAAGAAGTTATGATGGCATCGGCACCGCAGGCAATGGCGTCCTCAAAGTTCTTCTTCTGGATGTCAACGGCAAGCTCCCGGTTAACGTAGATAAGGGGGCCGGTGCAGCAGAGGGCGTCCAACCACTCGTATTTTCTGTTCGGCCGTTCCACGCCGATAAGTTTGAATATCTCATCCAGGAAGTCATCATACTCAGGTATCAATCTGGTAGCGCAGTTAGCGTGGTAGGCAACTTTCTTGCCCAGCTTGGTGATGTTTCTTCTGTGAGCCCTCAGATAGTTGCGCAGGTATTCAAAGAGGTGCATGTACTTGAAGGGGACTTTGAAACCATACTCCTTGGCTTTGACGTGTGCCAGTACAAAGCCCTCATTGTGAATGTACACGATGTCTTTGCCCAAGCTTGCCAGATTGTCAAGGACTCGCTGACCATACTTTTCCACCAGGCTCGCCCCACCCATATGCACATAGCCTACAAGAGAGGCATACTGACCACCCCTCACTATGGTCAGACCTTTGAATAGCCGACTGTCAAATGTGCCCTCCGGGAAGTAGTCAAATCGGAACGCGTCGAGTGACAGAGCCGGCTTATCAGGGTCGCCCGTAATCAACTGCGCCGGGTCTTCTCCTTTCTCGAATGCCCGGACTACTGCGTCTCGCGCTGGTTTGCCAACTACCACTATGGGAGACGTGCCTATTTTCTCCTGCATCCTAAAGATAAGGTCAGCAGGGTCAGCTCCGGTGGGGCAGTAACTACTACAGGCCATACAGGTGGTGCACCTATTCAATATTTCGGCGTCTTTGCCCTCCATGAGCAGCTTGATCTCGGCAATCGCCTTGTCCCCATCATAATGAACATATCTGCAGTTCACCAGACAGTCGCCACACAGGTTACACTTTGAAGCATCCCACATTTCTGCTCTCCTTTGTAGTAATGACTAGCTTCTCCAAGATGTCACCGTAGATTATATCATCCTCCGTATTGCCAGCTGAAGGAAAAGAGCACTGAATTTCCGATAGAAAGGGCTTAATGCTAAAATTAGTTATATGCCAGCGAATCTGCCGCCACAGTATTTCGAGGCTGAGAAGAGATACAGGTCAGCCAGGGAGCCGGAGGAAAAGATTGCGGCTCTGGAAGAAATGCTGGCCATTATGCCCCACCATAAAGGCACCGATAGGCTCCGTGCTGTGCTAACACAGAAAATTGCCAAGTTCTCCCAGGAGGCAGAACACAAGCTAGCCACAGCCCGCAGAGCAGGCTTCTATATTAATCGGGAGGGGGCGGGACAGATAATGTTGGTCGGCCCAGCGAATACCGGAAAATCCCAAATACTGGCCGCAGTAACGGAAGCTATCCCCGAGATAGCCGAATATCCCTTCACGACCAAAACCCCTATGCCGGGGATGATGAAGTTTGAAGAT
>Ga0299912_10003709_pt1 | contig 12473 bp, 10 predicted proteins | sample RVTome_2_FD_207667 | JGI IMG/M metagenome (GOLD analysis project Ga0299912, IMG submission 207667) | Soil microbial communities from uranium-contaminated site in the Upper Colorado River Basin, Wyoming, United States - RVT95D214 (version 2) ... | reverse complement strand
TCAATGTCATCATTGGTGGGGTTGGAGGGCAGGGGAATGTCCTGGCCTCGCAGATTCTGGGCGAGATGCTTGTTGCTAAGGGATATGTCATCACGATCGGAGAGACTTATGGCGCCTCACAGCGGGGAGGCTCAGTCATGAGCCATTTGCGGGTTTCAGAGAGGGAACCGTTTTCTCCCCTGATTCCCGAGGGGCAGGCTGATCTTCTCATCGCTCTTGAGCCGGTTGAGGGTCTCAGGATACTTGCCCCTTATGGAAATCCAAAGATCATGACCCTTCTCAATACGAGACCCATCCATCCCATTGATGTCATCTCTGGAAATGCCACTTATCCGGAGGTTTCAAGGGTGATCGCAAAGATACAGGAGCTGAGCAGACGGGTCTGGACACTTAACGCTACAGAGATTGCCTTGGAGATGGGCGACCCCATCTTTGCTAATATCGTCATGCTCGGAGCGCTCTCTGCCATTAACGTTCTGCCCATTGACCGGCAGGTCTTTGAATCAGTGATCAGAGATTTACTCCCCTCTCGTTCCATGGATGAAAATTTGCGAGCTTTTGAAAGAGGCGGAGAAGTAGTCGAGGAGTTTCCCCGATAATAGCATGGCTATTGAAACTTCTTTAATTCCCTGATCTTTTCTAATGTATCCCTGTAAATATCGCCCTTTAGCGGGTTGAACTCTATCGCTCTCAACGCATATTCTTCCGCTGCATCAAGATTTTCCCGTTTGGTATAATAAAGCCAGGCAAGATTATTATGGGCATCTCCATTTTGGGGGTCCTTCTTAATCATCTTTTTATAGAAGGTCTCTGCTTTGCTCAACTCATTTTTCAAAAAATAGGCGTTTCCGAGATAAAGATAGGCAATCGTGAGTTTTTTAGCAGCCAGTTTATATTCTTGAATGGCAGAATCAAGCAAGCCCTTTTTCTCATAGGCCAATCCGAGATTTAAATGTTCTTCAGGGGTAAGCGGGTCCTTTAGGACGACGATCTTCGGTAGAGAGCAATTAGGAAAAAGCATCAGGACAAGAATGCCCAAGAGAAGGGGAGAAAATATCCTCCATTTGATTATCGCCCGGTTGCTCATGATCGAGGGGTGATCCATAGCGTCCAGAACTTCGTTCTCTTCCATGAGTTAATAAAACCCTTCAGAGAGATAGCCTTCAACCGCTCCCTGCCGGAGTTGGCGATGATGGAGTTTTTGTCATGGCCCACCACCACCATAAAATGGTTCTGCCGGACCATCCCGAAACCATAATCTACCATGACAATGAGGGGGAACCCAGAATCAATCTTGTTCTTCAGGTCATTTACAGAGCCTTGATAGAACTCCGCCTTCAGGCCTTTTTTCTCCGCATACAGGACCATATCGATATTGAGCGTCCCTTTTGCTGACCGGCTGTATATTTCAGAGGCGATCTCTTCAGGAGTGACCGGGATTCTCCAATAATTCAATACACCCGTGAGGGAGGCCGGGCCGCACTGGTATATCTCCTGGGGAAAGAATGGGACCTTTTCAATAAGATGAGAAGATTGGGACCCGTTTAGATGGGGGGATGCCGCACAGGAAGATAAACAAGTTAAGACCAAAAAGATGAGGGAGAGGCCCCCCCCTTTGAGAGCGCCTCCCCGGACAAAACTTTCGGACAAGATAGGTTCCCTTACTATTTCTCTTTTTCGATCACCACTCGGTGTCCTGAAACATAAATAACGACACCAGCGATAATAACGATTAATAAGATGACGATGAGCACTGCCAAGCCACTGCCACCCACCTGGAGTTCATCGAGGTTGAGGGCCAGTTGATGGATCTGATGGTCGCTGAGTTGGCCTAATCTCTTTTCAATCTCATTAGGAGTGAAACCCAGGTCCTTCAGCTTTTCTCTGACCATCTTCATCTCAAGCACCTTTCGAATCTTCTCAAGATCAGAAGACCGATCGAAAGATAGCATTGAAATGGCCTCGGAAGGGGAGAATCCTGCATAGACTCTCGGTGTGATGCCAATGATGAACATGGCCACTACCAAATAAGATGCAACATACTTCATCCATGATCGTTTCACCTTCCTCACCTCCTTTCATCAAATTTGCTTCATAAAAATATATTATAAAAAGAAGAATGAAGTGTCAAGTAGAAACACACATTTTGGTGAATGAAATTCTGAAGTTTTAAATATCCCATCCGGGTATTCCCCACCTCCGCAGCATGCCCCATCTGGCAGGACAGGGATGAATGTGAAAGAGGTAATCAGGGGGATGGTGGAAAAGATTAGCAAAATAGAAAACAACATCCCTTAGGTCAATCCTTCCAGGATTCCTTTCAGGTAGCCGATGGAGCGGCTGGCGATCGTTTGAGAGTCGGGGTCGAAACTGAAGACTTCGACGGAGATATAGCCTTTGTAACCGTATTTAAGCAATGTTTTTAGAATCGGCGTAAATTTCGTCTCACCAAAGCCCGGCCCCGATCCATTGGCATCATTCATATGAACATGGCGGAGGTATCCGGAGTCCAGAGCCTGGAGAAGGGCTTCTGTCAATGATTTCTCAGAGGTGGAGGCGCTCCGGCAGTCAAAGACCATTTTAAAATTTGGATGCCGCACCTCTTTTACAAATCGGATGGCTTCCTCTACGGTATTGATGAAATTGGTCTGATCGGGAGAGAGATGCTCCAGGCAGTAGAAGACGTTTCTCTGCCTGGCGGCCTTCAGGGATATTTTGAATGTTTCTTTGGCATAATCCCAGGAATCCTTGGCGTTCCATCCCTCCTTGATCGTCCTCTGGTGAGGAGAACCGTGGACGAGAACTTTTCCTCCGATGTCAGCGCAGAAGTGGATGAGGGCTTCGATATATTCCTGAGTCTGGATACGGATGTATTCATCGGGGTGATTGATGTAGAGCCCTTCGGGTTTGACAAGAAGCCAGTGAAGACCGACAATCTCAATCCCGTTATCCTCTGCGGCGCGGCGGATTGCATTTCGTCTCTTCGTTGAAATCTCGGTGACGGAATCGGCAAGGGTGAAGGGTGAAATCTCCACTCCGTCATACCCCAATCGTGCGGCATACTCAAAAACCCTTTCGATGGGCCACCCTTGAAAGAGTTCATTACAGATCGAAATCTTGAAGGGATTTTTCTTATTCATTTCCTTCCTCTCTTCTTCTTAAGGGGTTGTCTCTTTCTGATCCGTGTCGCAAGAATGGAGACCATCTCCTTCTGAAATGTATCATAAGCTCCCTTAAATTCAAAGAGAGTTTTTTGCACAGGGCCGAACTCCGGCCAAGCGGAAGGAGCGAGACCTCCCAGGCCAAAGTCCCCGGATATTCCAGCCTCTTTAAAGATTTCTGATAATTCGGGATTAGTTTCATATGCCTTCCGGAAATCTTCGATCTGATTGAGTTGGTTGAGAACTCCGGTTGGAAAAGTATTCAAAATAGATTCTCCATACTCATTCAAACTGAATCTGGGTTCTTGAGCCTTCTTCCTCACATTTTCCTGGTGGTCCGGGAATTCGGTGTGGACGAGATTACGGGAAGAGAGGGTCCAGTAGGTGTCAAAAGGCTTCCTTTTTGAGGCGGGGAGGTAGTGAATGCGGTCCGTAATAAAACTGGCCTGTTCCTGCAGGAGACCTTTTTTCTTCATCAGATAGACCATCCATTTTTCTCGGTTCTCAGCAGAAAAAAAGATCGCCCATATTCTTCTAGCCACAAGCGTTCCTGATTTGCCAATGGCCTCCTCCCAACCCTGAAGGGACTCCTTCGAAGCTACTTCTTTTAATGCCTCATAGATGGATTCGTTGATCGTTTTTTGATGGGCATATCGCGTTGCTACCAAGACCTTATCCTCATAGGTTTTTGACTTAGAGACTTTCTCCTTTGATCCAGTTGCCTCTGAGAGCTGTTCAATCTTCTGAATTGCTTTTGATTCACCTACCTTAACTTTTAATTTGCTGAAGAGTTCTTCTAACTTTATCTCTCTCAGATGGCTTTCCAGCCTTCCACCCATGTTGGTCATATAGAGCTGGGTCGGTCGAATTCCTTTTCTCATTGCCTCAGCCATTCCCTCCATCTCCTCAAGGAGGAGCGTGGCCTCCTGGCTGACGCTGAAGTCAACCGTGATATTCGATCCGAAGCCAAAGGAGTTGATCGTCCGGGTGATGGTTCTGGCGGCAGGGGTTGTGGCAGCCACTTTGATGACGAGATTGGGCCTTCCTTTCCATCCGTCCATCCGATAACCTGCCAGCAGATACTGGTCATAGAGGGAGAGATTTTCAGAGGCGAGAGAGAATGCCGTAAACACATCCCTGATGCTCTCCTCAACAAGGTGCGCAATATTGGGATTGAGCTGGAAACTGACGACACCGCCTCCGGATGTCTCGCGGAGGTTGAAGAAGATGGGACGAAAGACATAGAGGTTATCCCAGAGGGCAAGCAGCGTTGCGTAAAGCGTGATCTCCTCTCCATATCGGGAGGAATTCGCAGACCAGCGTTTGAAATCCGGATGTTGCTTCACGCCGTCGCGAAAGAGTGCGGTTAAGGAAGGCTCGTCCTGATAAGCCCTTGCGGCCAGAACAGGATTGGTTGAGACCTGCTCAAAACCTAGGTGTCTGAGCCATCTCAAGCCGATGGCATAGTCATTGCCGAATTTACAGATTCCATCTTTCACCATCCGGTAGTAGATATTCTCCCTGATCTCCCTTTCAGCCCTTTTCAGGAATTGGGTGAAAAGATTCTTCTTGAAATCGAGTCCTTCTTCGATCCGTAGGGCTGTCCTGGCGACCATACTGCTTCCCTTCTGGACCCTCTTCATCTTAGAAAGCCATTTCGAGATCACAGCCTCTGCAATCGAACCCCCTCCCTCTTCTCTCTCGCGATCCTCCCACTCCTCCAGAACATTGAGAATGTAGCCAAGGGAGTCCGCTTTTTCCTTCTCGTCGAGCCAACGGCTTTCGAGGCCGTAAAAGTTGAGCGCCATCTCCAGCATGACCTCATAGGAGTACTGTCTAAGACGGATCTTTTGCTCCAATGATTCATTCGGTTCTTGGAGTCCAGGTCTGGAAAGGGAGAAAAGGAGGTTCAATTTTGTGATGAGGCCTCCTACGGTTTCGGATAACCTCCCATTTATTTCGGGGAAGAGGAGATGGTCAGAAGCCAGGGTGGTCTGACCCCACTGGACAAGGGAGAAGAGATGGGCAACATGGTCATCCGGAACAGGGGGGCTTTCCTTCAGCGAAAGGCTTTCGGGAAGGCTAAATTCAATAATATGGTTGATGGTCTCTTGAGCGATGGCCTTCATATTCATTCTCTCCTTTCAGCTCCCAGATACTCTAAATGTTTCTCAATATGCTTATCAAGAAGGGACCCGTAATCCTCCTCATAGTGAATCAGAGTCTTAAAAATCCGGTCCCTTAACTCGCTCTTAAGCAAAAAGCCATAGGTGAGGTGAAGAAGCTGTCTGGCGTTTTCCTGATCGAGGAGGTCCGGAAGGTCCAAGTCAGAGAGGGCTTCAATTTGAGGGATAGAGCAGACGTCCGTGGTCACCTGATAATGTTTGGATGCCTCCCCGAATGTTAAGAGAGCCTGTCTGTGCATTTCCCTGTAAAGGAAAGGATCCTTCAAGCTGATGAGGCGTACAGCCTCAAGCCAGCTTGTCCCTGCTGTTTTAAGATGGATTTTTCCCCCGGCGATCTCTCCGACATGGGGGAAGATCGAGAACTTATCGCTTCCCGAGTGGATGGAGAGCTTATAATTCCCGTAATGTTGAGCGATGAGGACATGGTGATAGAACTGCTCTGTGAAGGACGTCACTTCTCCCCGGTAATCAATTCCCTTCTGGAACTCACCGATGAATCTGGGGGCAAGGGAATCGATTCGGACCCCTCTGTGATGCAGAGCGATCATTATGAAGAGATGAAGCGCCGGAGAGGTTGGGAAAGGGATTTCGTCGATGGAGATTTCAAAATCGATAAGATGTTTTCTACCCGTACGCTGGATAAGAAATTGATGGACTTCCTCGGAAAAGTCAATGGCCTGATGAAAGAGGAGGACATTGCGTTTAACTTCCTCCTCTAAAAACCGGATGGAGAGGTCACCGCGGGGCCCCCTGAATGTAAATTCCTTATCCAGGAAGAGATGGAGGAGGACTTTTGCATCGCCGGGGTCGATCTCCTCCTTAAATCTTTGCTCGATTGCTTCCCGCGGAATGGAAAAAGTTTCGAAATTCAATTTTTCAGAGAGATCGAGCGTGATCATAGAGACGCCCGCATCAAGAGCCAGCCTCACCTCATCCAAAGACTTCAGATGATCTCCGTCCGCCCCGTAACCTTCACAATAGTTCTCCTGAAAGACTGACCAGGCCGCATCTGCGATGACCTCTTTAAAATTTCTGCCAGTCTGGCCATTTTCACGAATAGACTGCTGGGCCAGAACAGGCCGAACCCTGAATTTCCTGACTGCCCGGATATGGCCGGGAGTGGCCAGACCGAGACGATCTCCAGTTCCTATGGTTAAAGGGTAATTCAGGAGGGAGACCGGCCTGGTAAAGGGAAAGAGCTCCATTAAAGAGAGGGTATTTTCCGGGGAGAGATCGCACACCTTGAGCGAGGGGCTGTGATTAAAGATTTTTCCATGAAAGGGATCCTTAAAGAGAGTTTCTTTTTCACCGATGATTGCCAGTTTTTTACCATCACCGGTTCGAATCATTCCATAGAGCAACCCGTTCATTGAGCTGAAGGACCGGGGATAGACTCTTTGGAGGTCTACGGGAAAGGCTTGAAGGGTTTTTAAAATCTCTTCAAAGGAAGGAATCCGGCTCGATTCAGTCAATGTCATACCCTCTTTCTCTCAGGACTGCGATTAAGAGATATTTCTGTTCCTCTGTAAAAGGGTAGGGCTCACACATCTTATCGAAATCATCTTTTGGAAGGTTCTTTTTCGTCCTGTCCTCCTCCAGAGTTTTGAAAATTTCTTCGAAGGACTTCAGATGAACGAACTCTGGGATATCCCTCATGGCCAGTTCTTCACCTTTTCCGGCCAATCCCCATAGATAGAGGAGCTCGGAGACTGGAGAGGCAACAACAGGATGGCATCCCCCTGGAATGGCAAAAATACTCTTCTCTCCGATAAGGTAGGCTTTCATCAGCCTCTTCCCATCCATCAGGATTTGAACTCCATAAGGCCCGAATTGGTCTCCAGGGTTCTTCTTCCAGTTAAAACGATGGTAATAGACCTCCTCATGGTCTGACTCGCCTGATTGGGGCTGATCTTTGTCATGCTGGTGGAGCGGTGTTCCGGACCAGAAACCCGGAGGACTATAGGTCTCTCCGACGACAAGATTCGAGCTTGCATTTTTCGGGCTGATCAGGGCAACAATATCCCTTCGCCACATCCAATCTCCTCTCGAAATGACTTTTACATCTTCCCTCGACAAGAAGAAAGGAGGTTTCTCTTTGAGGGCAGGGGCTTCAAAGAAGGCGATTTCTCCCTTCCCCCGAATCTTTAATCTGACATTAGATGGAACATAGAGAGCAGAACCATTGGATCGGCCAGGACCTGGAAAGAAAGGGCCATTGGCTCTCTCTCCGGAGAACTTCTTACCGTTAATCTCTGCCTCAAATTTTCCATCCTGAGGGACGAGGACCATCTCCTTATCTTTTGTGTTCTTTGTGATGAAGTTGGATTTCAATTGAAAAATTCCGAATCCTAAGATCTGGAGGGGGACTTTTTCTTTTTGAGGGTCCAGAATGAGTCCGCTTCTCTTTCCATCGTACCGAAGGTGCGGATTGACCTGGTTCTTCTCGATTCGATGAGCATATTTCTTCATCGTGCTTTGCATGATAAATTCCTTTCTTATAATTTGCTCGAATTATATCTCTTTGCGCGTCAGACTGTCAATTTAACCGCCAAAGAATATAGCTTGACATTGAAGAATAACATGTATAAGATGAGCAACAAAATCCCATAAATGATGAGATGGGGCGCCGGACATTGGAGAAATGTGAGCAATATGTGAGAGGATGTATATCCTGGAGCTGAGGTTGCCCGTTTCATTGATGGGACGACTTCTGCGGTTAACCGGTTGGTTGTATCCGAGCAAGCAGCAACCTTGGCAAAATATTTTAAGTTGGGTTAGAAACATTTTTTTGAATTTTGAGACAAAGGTGACATCCTTTAAGGCAGAAATCATAAAATGGATGTTCCTGTTCTGGGTGGGTCAACTGATGGTAGTGGCAGGGCTTATAAAGTGGTTGAGGTGAGGTTATGATGGCACAGATTTTGAGAAAGAAAGAAAGACAGACAGACAGACAGACAGACAGAAGTAACCCTTATTGTAAATCTGTTACACAATAGTGATTTTTCCCGAAAAGGCAGATCTCGCGGTCTGCCTTTTTTATTTAAATCGCATCTGAAAACCCCTTCCTGTGGACAGGGATGAAAGATGTGTCTGCCCAGCCTGTGCGGCACGCAGACAGGTGAAAGCAGAAAAAAGCCAACCAGATGCTGAACCAATACTGAAACAAGTTCAGCACAAGGTTCAGAAGCATGACAAGAGGGATTGGTTCTGGTCTTTTTGTCATCCCGAACTTGTTTCGGGATCTCGGTTTTGGATTTAGGCCCTTAGCGCAACAACATCGACAAAAGATTGTCGATATGCCCGATACAGTTATCGTGTCAGTTTGTAGCGCCCTCGTTTATCGGGGGCGCCGCTTTACGTCCCGACTAAATCGGGACGCTACAAAAGATAAAACGTTCATTCACAACTGCCCCGAAGTCCCGGAGTAAAGAATGCCTTGAAACGAAAGGGGGTGAGAAATTAAGGACTTTTCAGAAGGCGTTTTTTGTTTGGATATTTTTAATCAAACGAAAGGAGGAAAGGTTCCATGGTTAACAGAATAATAGTGGTTTTGATGGTTGCAGTATTCACTATGGCACTGCCTGCCCTCACACTTGCAGGCACCGTTGACCTGCCGCAGACAGGGCAGACGACATGCTATGACACGGCTGGCAATGTGATTGCCTGTGCGGGCACAGGCCAGGACGGCGACTGGCAGGCAGGTGTTGCCTGGCCCTCACCGAGGTTTACGGACAATGTCAATGGCACAGTGACGGACAACCTCACAGGGCTTATCTGGCTTAAGAATGCCAATTGTTTTGGAACAAGGGCATGGGCAAATGCCCTCAATGACGCCAATACCCTCAATAGCGGGGAGTGCGGGCTTTCTGACGGCTCAGTGGAAGGCGACTGGCGTTTGCCGAATGTCAACGAACTTGGAAGCCTGATAAATGATGAGCAATCAAACACAACTACATGGCTTAACGGACAAGGCTTTTCAAATGTGCAGGATTGGTGGTACTGGTCCTCTACTACCCACGCCTACTATACGGTCAACGCATGGCGCGTCTATATGTGGTATGGCTTCGTGGGCAACGGCCCTAAGGTCGATAGCTACTATGTTTGGCCTGTGCGTGCTGGACAGTAAACTCGAAGCGTCAGAGTATCAGAGTATCAAAGTATCAGAGAGTCGAAGAGTTAGAAAAAGATGACCAAAATGAAAGGGTAAAAGAAACTGAAGGTATGGGAGAAGGCCCATAAGTTGGCAATAGAGATTTACAGAGTCAGCAACGCATTTCCGAAAGAGGAGTTGTATGGGCTGACCTCACAAATCAGGAGGGCTGGATTTTCAATTCCTTTAAACATTGTTGAAGGGCATGCAAGCAGTAGTAAAAAGGAGTTTCTCAACTTTCTAAATATAGCAAACAGGTCTCTTGTTGAGACAGAGTATTTGTTAGAGGCGATAAAGGAATTAAACTTTTTAAACGAGACAGTGTATCAAAGGTTAGAGGGGCTGCGTAGTGAAGTTGCGGTTATGTTAAATGCCTTTACTAAAGCAGGTAAGGCAGTGTCAGAGAGTCAAAGTATCAAAGCATTAAAGAATAAAAACTCTGACACTTTGATACTTTGACACTCTAAAGAGGGAGGAAAAGACATGCTAAGAAAAATTATTGTTTTTATGATTGTTATGATTTTGGCAGGAGGAATGGCATATGCAGCGCCGGCTGATTTACCGAAGACAGGGCAGACCGCAAGTTATGCAACAGGTGATGATGGAGATTTGGAGATGGGTGTTGCCTGGCCCTCTCCGAGGTTTACGGACAACAGCAACGGCACGGTGACCGACAACCTCACAGGTTTAATATGGCTAAAGAATGCCAATTGTTTTGGCTGGGGGACATGGGCAAATGCCCTCAATGACGCCAATACCCTCAATAGCGGGGAGTGCGGGCTTTCAGACGGCTCAGTGGAAGGCGACTGGCGTCTGCCAAACAGAAAAGAGTTGAGGAGTTTGGTTGACTATTCAAAGTATAGTCCTGCCTTGACAACAGGGCATCCTTTCAGCAATGTGCAGGCGGGCTACTACTGGTCCTCTACTACCCGCGCCCTCAATACGGGCCACGCATGGATCGTCAATATGTGGGATGGCTACCCGTGGTACGGCGCTAAGGACTATTACAGCGATGTCTGGCCTGTGCGTGCTGGACAGGTTGGGTCATTTCATGATTTTGTCATTACGAAGTCTGGCACAGGCAGTGGCGCGGTGGGCGCCGACCCACAGGGCACAAGTTGCGGAACTGATTGTTATACCTACGCTGAGGGCACAGCAGTAACTCTGACGGCAACACCAGATGCCGGCTCGACCTTTGTAGGCTGGAGCGGTGACCCTGATTGCTCGGATGGGCAGGTCACCATGGATGCCGATAAGACCTGCACAGCTACATTTAACGACACCACACCGCCCGAAATCACTATCACTACACCCGGTGATGGTGTCATGTACCTTTGTAACCAGGAAGTAAGTGCCGAATGGAGTGCAACGGATAGCGGGACCGGGCTCGAGTCTGCTACTGGAACCGTTGCAAGCGGCAACCCCATCGACACGAGCACAGTAGGCAGTCATGACTTCACCGTGAGCGCCACAGACTACGCCAAGAATGAGGCCACCAAGACAGTAACATACCAGGTAGGGTACGGTTTCGTCGGTCTGCTATCGCCTTATGTGGCACCGCCAAGGGCGTTCAAGATCGGTAGTAGCATTCCACTCAAATGGCAGTACACCAACTCCGCGGGCACGGTGGTGGATAGCTCATTAGCGAACCCACGAGTCCGCATAGTGCTGGTTGGCATTGTCCCTCCGGTGACAGACGACCCCATAGTGGTGGATGACCCTGGCAAGAGTGGTCTGCGCTACGACAGCACCACCGATATGTGGATCTTCAACTGGCATACGAAGGGATGGTCGCCGGGCACCTACTGGATCTGGATCAATAGCGTTCAGACGGGTCAGTCCAATGGCCCCTTCCCGGTTCAGTTGAGGTAGCCGAAATATCGTCAACGGGTTTGGTGTAAAGAAATAGGGGACGCCATGAAATTTCAACATTTGATTAAGTTTTCTATGAGTCCTAGTCCTGTCTGAGGGAGGATAGATTGTACACAGATGCAGATGATGGGGACTTGAAACTTGAGATTAGGATTCGGGGTCAGCATGTTTAGATTTGACATTTTGCTTAGCTTATTATCCCAGTTAAACGGTTGTATTTATTTGGTTCACAAAAAGTGGAGGAAAATAAAGACGAGAAAGGAGGCAAAAGAAAGGGAAGAATAGGACCGTTTTTGTCAGAGTTGAAGTTATAAGGTAAGAGGCGAGGCCAAAAAGGTCCCGCCTCTTTTTTAATTTCCCCTCCCAGAAAACTGGGGTCACCCATTAGTTGCGGCCTGGCAAGGTCGCGTAGTCTTGTAGGTGAGAAGCCTACCCAGGTAACCGTTAGCCACGGGCCTGGAATTCAGCCTTGCAGGTGTTCTGGTAACAGGATGCTTGATGCGTAGGTAGGAGAGGAAGCGAGGTGCAATGGTAACAGGTGATGCTGACCGTGAAGGCGTTGAGCCCCGATAAGACCGTCATGGGTAAGGCCGATGGTATTAATGGGCCAGTAGGCAACAGTTCTTTGTACGAGAGAGGCGAGTACGAAGGGCCGCCCCGGGGTCTTAGGCCGTGTCGAGCTTCACATCGAGACTACGTGGTAACCAGGGAGATCCGACCGTCGGCGCAGAAGGTAGCGCACCCTCGGACAAGTGTAAGAAGCGAGTGTCCGCACCACGTCCGGTTCTGCGAGGGTCCGGGAGTAACGGTTGGATGGTTGAGATCGTGTGGCACCGCCGGGAAACCAGGCGGCAACAGAGAAGACAAACATCAACCTGTACCACTCGGAGAACCCGGTCTACTCACCAAAGGCTTGACTTATGGATATTTTGAATTAAGTGAACCTCTAATAATTCTACTTTTGAAACAGGAAGGAAAAACGAATAACGTTGTTGACTACGTTGAATTACTCGATTGGTCGAGATTCAGGGCAAGCGGCCGATGCCTTCAAATTGCTCAAAATGTTTGTCAAAGGCAAAGGCGCTTTTTAGTTTGAGAGAGCTC
>Ga0299912_10003708_pt1 | contig 12474 bp, 20 predicted proteins | sample RVTome_2_FD_207667 | JGI IMG/M metagenome (GOLD analysis project Ga0299912, IMG submission 207667) | Soil microbial communities from uranium-contaminated site in the Upper Colorado River Basin, Wyoming, United States - RVT95D214 (version 2) ... | reverse complement strand
CAAAGAACAGAAAACGCGGTCCTATACTCTTGAAATCGACTCCGGGATATTTCCGCCATTGCCTAAAGGCGGGATCGTATCGAATGGCAGTACCTCATTGACCTTGCAGCCGGGCATGTCGGAACAAATGCAGATGCAACTATTGATGATGCAGACAATAGGCGAGGTCATGAAAGAGGCGTATCGGTCCGGCAATGGCGGCGGTGGCAATCGACAGGACCCGATGGATACCTTTTCCGGGGTGCTGGAAGCGGTGGAATCGGGTTATTCAAGAGCAATGGCAATTCAGTCAAAAATAATGGAAAGGGTGTTTACTCGTTCTATGGAAAATAAATTCGGTCTTGCCGGTGAAATAACCGGACCGGCGGCGGTCGCTCCTGAAGGCGAATCGTCCGGGATAATCAGTCAATACGCTCCGGTCGTTAAAGAGATCGTGGACGGCTTGAAAACGGTATTTTCCTTTTTCGGTGAAAAGGTTCCACAGGACGTTGTTAAAAAGGTAAAATCAAACGAGCGTTTCAGGGCTTTGATAAATGATCCGAAAGCCCTTGTCGTGGTCGGTCAGGCGCTCCGGCGGGAGTTCGGAGACGATAGAGCAAAGAACATAATGCAATCGTTCGGCGTGAACATGGTTATAAAGCCGGTACGTGAAATAGTACGGACTCCTGAAATACCGGGAATTACCGACAGGGGACCGTCTAAAATCGACAGAAAGAACGGAAAGACTGTTCCGGCAGCTAAAGTGAGGGTTCCGGTCGTGACAGGCAAGGGAGAGCGTAAAAGGGAAGCGGTTTCGGTTAAGTGAGAGGGTAGAAAAAGAAAGGGTCGCCCATCTTGAAGGACGACGACCCGTTTCCCAGAAAAAAACGGGTGGAAACTATGTCCAAACCCCGTTCATTTTTAAACCCGTTAATTGAAATATACCAAGAAAACGAGCGAAAAGCAAATAAAAAAAACATGGTCCTGAATCCCCTGATAAAATACAACAAATTGAAGCGTTTTTCCGCTTACGTTCATGACACTATCCGGGACGGGGTAGAAAAGGAATTTCCCCGGATTGATTGCCTGTTCAATGGTGATATTTATACGCGGCGCGATATGTGGGAGAAGATGGACGCGATAGCGGATTGCGCGTCACTGGTCGAATTGCGCAAGTATGAAACCGGGGAAATCGTAATTCACAATGCGAATTATTGCCATAATCCGATAGTATGTCCTGTTTGTGCGGACCGGGTATCGAAGCGACGACGGGCCATTTTCGACGAACCCATAAAAAGAGCGGTCCGCCGGTTCGGTGTCGATCCATGCTCCGGGGATTGGAAAAGCCATTATCCACGAGGATATACAGGAGTATACCTTGCGACGGCCACAATAGAAAACGGTCCGGACCTTAAAAGCAGAATTGATTTATTACATGATTCTATCCGCCAGATGATACGCAAAGGACAGAAGCGCGGAAGCGGTCGCGGGAATGGTGAATGGTCGAAGGTCAGGGCGGCGATAGGTAACACTGAAACTAAAATCGGTTCCGGGTCAAACGAATGGCATGTCCATTGTCATTTTTTGATTTTCACGGATGAACCTATAGATATACGGATAAATGAGGGTGAATACATTGTCGAACGCTTCGGGGAAAAGCAGTCGGTTTCGAAATGGAATTATGAATGGTTCAATTCTACAGGTGGAACAGCGATTAATTTCGACGTTCGACCTATACAGCATAAAAAATTTATTCATGGCGTCGAATGCGCGACCTTCGAGGAATCGGTGTCCCGGCAGTCTCAGGAAGTTATTAAATATTCAACGTGTCTATCGGGCAAAAAAGGAACGGGAACATTGAGCCCGGCGCAATATGTTGAACTGATTCAGAGACGCGGGAACAGGCGCTTGTTTAATACATACGGTGTCCTTCGATGCGATAAACGAAACCCTGGTTCATTAATTACCATATCAGAAAGGGAATTGCGGCGGCTCGAATATGTGGAGGGAATAGATAAAAAATGCTATGAGGTTTTATCTTCTCTCTGGCAGCATGGCGGTTCCTATTCGGAAATGTCAAAGCAGGATGGCGCTTTATTTTCAAGTTCCGACGATATGAAAACGCAATGGATAAATATCCGCCGGCGAGCGTTCCTTGCTCAGACCGCAAAATATCAGGGGGAATACAGGAGAGAGAGGAATGGATTATTTAAAAACAGAATTTTGTTCAATGATAAATCAACATTCGAAAACCTGCTCGATACCTGCCGCGATATGTTCAGGCGCAAGGTTTCGACGCTCTGGCAAAAATACGGAGACAGTACATTCCTTCCCGAATTTCTCACCGATTTTAATTCCGACGGCTTGGCAGGGTTTAAGGCCGAATACCTGAAATTGTCTTTCTAATCGCTTCTCTCCATGCGCCGTGATCCGGCGGACTCGAAGAATAAAAAAAATACTTGATTTTTATATTATTTTTTATTATAATCTAATATATTCTAATATGTCACACCACAGGGGAACGCCATGAAAACAACAAAAACTATTATCTGTGTCAACCGTGCTGTTTTCCTTGGGTTCATGTCAAGGTCTGTCGCAAATGAATTAATTCAATGGCTTATAATCATAGAAAGGCAATAAAATGAACCTTTTCGCGGTCGCTCTTGTTGTCCTGTTCGTCGGTTCCGGGCTTTATGCTGCATTGAATGGCCGGTATAACGAGGCGGTATACTCCATTGCTGCCGCTATTCTCAATTATGCGGTGTATTTTAAACCTTTTCGCTGAAAAGAAAGGAAAGTATGAAGCGATTTCGGTTGATGATGTTCTTTTTGAACGCGATGATCGCTTTAGCGGTTGTCGCGGTGGTCGTGGGGATTTTCTATATCTTGATAATTAGTTGTTAATTGTCACAGCTATTAGTTTTTGTCTTTAACTATGTATCACTTTTGATACAAGAAAGTAAGGAATTTAATGAACGTGAAATCAAAGAAAGATTTCTTTCGCTCAGGACCGGAAATAATAGAACACGACGTAGCAGTATATAATAACTGCACATGGGAAACCTGCTCTTTATGTGGTTTAGAAAGAAAGGAAAAATGTGAACGAATAAAATTAATTTTGGAAAAAAGTTCTGTAGTAGAAAACACTTAAAACGAAAGGAAACCCGTTGCTATGAAACCCGCTGATGAAAACGAACTGGTTGAACTAAGGACCGATTTTTTAAGGTTCTTGCAGCTAAATAATACCGAATTAAAATCCGCTTATCTTGCCGCGTCCGGTCGCGGTTTCGTTAATCTTATGAAAAGCAATCGTGACGCTGTTTTACTCGAAAGGGACCGGGACCATAATTATATCGTTTGTTCCTATCCGGTAAAGCCTGAAATAGAAAAGGTGACTGAAAAATCACTGGAAAGGATCATTCGTTTTCATACTGATTCAACCATTTTCGCTTAATTAAAAAAGGAGACGGAAAAATGAATTATCTTCACAAGTTATACTTTTTCGATCCGGCGAAAACCGGAACTAAAAGAGAATTATTTATCGGTTCCGACGCTATTGATTTTATTACATGGTTCAAACAGGAAAACACCACAGCGGACGCGACGCGGATTCAATCGAATATCCCTGTTCAATCAGGACCGAAAATTGATTTTATATCGCATGTAGTAGACGGAAACCCTGAAAACTGCAATCAGATTGTTTTTGACGGATTGCTTTTTAAGTGTCCTGTTCAATATGTTTCCGGGGAAGGTGCGACGAAAAAGTATACCTCATGGATCAATCCTGATGAAATCGCGTCGATGTATTCTTTACAACCTGATTGCACTGAAATTTTTTTCCGCTCCGGGTGTCGGATTCTCATATCGAATACACAGCCTGAAATTATGAAGGCGCTTCTTGAACACAATAAAAAATACAAGGACAGGAGAAATATGAAATATGGAAAAACGCCACAAAAAACCGCTTTCTGACAGGCTTTCGTTCCCTGTTCAAGTGCTTTTAAAGGAACATGAACTTAAAATATTCGAGCGGATTCGGCGCGAATTGAATTTTCCAACGAATGCCGCCTACGGTCGTATGATCTTTTTAAAGGAAATTGAGAAAAAAAAGCAGACCGAATTATTGTAATATTTTATGAAATTATCCTCATATCATTAAATCAGTCGCTTTAACTGATTTTCGGAAGGCCCGGAAAAGCGATTTTCCGGGCTTTTCTTTTTTGTAAATTTTTATTTTTCGGTTGATTTATCCCCGTCTCCTTGTTATGTTTTAATCATGCAATTGAAAGCGTGGCCGCTGAAATCGAAATACCGGACCGTCCGGGAAATCCGGAAGGCGGTTGATACTTTTTATACGGATTTAAACGCTTTTCCGGAAATATTGAAAATGGACATTCCGACGTTTTATAATTTTGTAAAGATGTTCCCATATACGCGGGATATGAGGGAAACGGAAGTCGTTTCGCGTCCGAAATATCTATTGACGATTTTTCCCACTCTTGATTGCAAAAAAAAATCTATCCTTTTTGGTTCGTTCATGCGCTTGAAATATGGTCCGGGTTCGTATCGCTTCGTTTTATCTTCGAACAGGCCGGACGGAAATATCGGTCATATCTTTACACAGATTTTTGTCAATGGCCAATGGACGAACGCGGATGCAACGTATTCTCACAACAATATAGGCGCTAAAAAGCGCGTCACAAATTTCGAAATAGTCAGGGGGTAGTATGGTTCAAGATGCCAGTCTTTCCGGTGTCGAATTGCTTGCTCTTTATGGCGAGGAAGATAATGAATTGCTCGGCGCGTTCAAAATCCCGAAAATGAGTTCCCGGTTTAAAAAGATCGCAAAAGTCGCGTCTATGGCTACTCCATACGGCCTGATGTATCATGCCGGAAAAGCCGGGTATAAGGCGGCAAAAAAGCGTCTCCATGGCGACGATTCGCGTGTAGGTTCGGATGATCGTATCGGGAACGATGTTTATTTTCCTGAATTGCTCGGCGCGACAAAAAAGAAAAAAACCACGGCAAAGAAAAAGAAATTTCTTCCGGGACTCACGAAGGGTATTAAAAAGGTCGGAAAGGTGACAAGCGGTTTCACCAGCGCGGCGGCTTCTGCTCTCGGCGTTCCGAAAGGGCTTCAAACGGCGCTTTCAAAGCTTGATCCGACGAAGAAAAGACCGTCCGCGACGGCGGCAGTAAAAGCTCTTACTGCCGATAAGGAAATCGTTCCGGTTCCCGCTGAATCAATGAAGATCGATACAAAGAAAATTGCGATAATCGGCGGCGCGGGTATTGGCGGCTTGATCCTGTTGAAAGTCTTGCTTTCCGCTCCCCGGCGGTCATGATATGAAGTACAAAGCATATCCGAAACAAGCAATTGTCGCGGTGATGAAAAACCGCGATATGATCCGCCGGAGGGTGCGGATTTCTGGCGCTCCGGCGAAGTTTGTTCCGACAAAGGCTCCGTCGATTCTTGAATTTTCGAAATGGCCGCAATGGTGGGAAGCGGGCGCAAAAGAACTTGAAAAAACCGCTCCGGGTCAATTGATTACCGCTCCGGTCCGTATCCCGGCGGCGGTGGTGTCGTCTACGAAAAAAACGGTCGAAGCGGTCCCGATCGCGGTCCAGGGTGTGTCGTATGCTTTGCCGTTTATCGCAATAGCGGCGGTCGTGATCGGCGGCGGTTACTATGCGGACAAGGCCGGTTTGTTCGATAAATTGAAAGGTCGCGCTTTTAATGTTGTTTAACATTTGCGACGAGTCTGTTTAATAGGCCGCCGCAAGAGGAAATAAAATGTACAAAGGTAATCGCCTTCACGAATGTCCGGTATGTCACAATTACTTTCAGTCTCTTGGTATAGCTCGTCATCGGGCAATGCACTATGATAAAAAGCGGCGGCAGAACGCTAAGGAATCGCCGCAAACGTCAAACAACAGCGCAAGCCCAAAAGTTGCGCAGGTCACTATGGAGTTGGAATAATAGGCGCAGCCTTCGGGCGTTGCGCAGACGAAGCGCGTGGATTGAAACAATTATCAGATTGCAATTAAAAAAAATAAACCTTTTAGAAAGGGGTTTTCTATGAGAAAAGGGCTTCCGTCCAAGTTTGCAAAGATGGGATTTAAAAAGGGGTGGGCGGCGTACAAGCGCGGCGGTGTCGGTCTCGGCAGTTCACGCGGTCGCGGGAAAAGAGCGGGAAAAAAGGTCCATCATGCCGTATGGCTTGACGGTGACGTTTCGACCCCAGCTCTTATTCAGCGTCCTATCCGGAATCTTTCGGCGATCACGCCGAAAAAAATCATTTCCCCGGTGATCGACCTCGGATTGCTGGTTCTCGGAATGGTTGTCGGAGCAGGAATCAAGAAAGCATCTCCGATTAAAAATCCGCACCTCATGAACGGAGCGCAAACCGTGATCGGTGTCGGCGGTTCCCTCATGACAAAAAACCGTTTCGTGAAAATGCCGCTTCTCGGTATCGCACTTCAATCGACAATCGCGGAAGCGAAAATCCTTTTCCCGAAAATGCTGCCGATTGCCGGAGACGATGAAACAATCTACCTGCCGGTAGACGGCGAGGGAGAAGAGGTCAAACAAATCGAATACGTGCAGGGGGAAGAGGATGGCCGGTTCGGCGCGGTCATGGACGGCGAAGAAGCGCAATATGTCGAAGTCGAAGGCGATGACGAGCGCGTGGGCGCGGTCATGGACGGCGACGACGGCGAATCCATCGAAGGCGCGGGAGAGATGGGGGAAATTTAACCTATGCAGCAGCCAAAAACCGAAAAAAAGGAAAATGAGAGCGTGAGGGGATTAAAGATCGTTCTTGACGCTTTGAAGAAATCCGGTCATGGACCGGAGAGCGAAGCGGCAAAGAAAATAAACGCTCTCATCAAGAAGTACGAATAACCAACCCTCTGCAATGGCAAGGTTGATTTTATACACTCAGTCAAAGGGGTAGTTATGCCACAGGCAAGCGCGGGAGTACCTTCGATGGTGCAGGAACAGAAGCGACGCAAGGTTTCGCAGTCGCTGGAAGGCAGGACATACGCGGCAAGCGTCGAGGTGCGCGACCCGTTCGTATACTACGATACGCACGTTCTGGACGCGGCAACGGGAACGGTCGTATTGTTCAACAATGCAAGCGGCACGAAACCGAAAAGCCAGACCAATTACCTTTTTCAGCAGCTTCCGGCGGGTCAGGCGATGGACGTTTACGGCTTGCGCGTGATGTATTACGCTCATGCCGCCGTCGATGACGCAGGACAGCTCGCGCTCATGACGTGGTTGAACCGGACCGTGATTCAGGTCGCAATCAATAACAAGGTTCCGTCCTATGAACGGACCCTTGCCGGTTTGATCGGCGGTCAGATTCAGGCGGTCACGGCTCCGGCGGTCACGGTCAACAGCAAGAATCTTTCTCAGTGGACTGCAAACACAATCGTTCAGTTCAAGAAAAAGATTTACATTGACCAGAATATACAGTGGACCGTTTCACTTCTCCGTGAAGTGGCGAACGCGGCGGCGCTTACCGGGGATTATCTCCGGGTCGAAACTATCGGAAGGCTCACCGCACAACTGTAATACTTGACGGCGCGTTCCGCCGGATTGTATTATAAAGGGCAAGGGGGCAAGGTTTGAAATCCGTTTCCTTTCCTTCCCCCTTTTTAAATCCTTAAAACGGATAAAACGAAAGGAAAATTATGAATCTGTTTCGTGACAGTCTCGACCTCGAAAAAATTCTTCGTCTCCGTTCCTCTCAATACGTTCAAGCGCTTTACGTGGAAGATGTCGTGGAGGCCGGTCTGGAAAAGACTACTCCCCTTCCCCTCTCGACAATCGGCGCGTTCCTTGTCCTTTCATTTACCGGATATTTCACCTGTTTGCGGATCAAGGGCGCTGGTCCTGTTTTGCAGGACTTAGGTATCTGTCCGCTCCGGATGCGTATACAGGCCGGAGCGTCAACGCTGGAAATGTTCGGAGACTGGGTGCCTATGTCGCTTCTGTTGACTCCGGGACGGCAGCGCGTGAACCCGGCGGACCCGCAACTAATAACCGGCGGCGCAACGCTTGCTGACGCGGATCAGGGTCCGGTGCCGAATCAACTTTTTTATCCGTATAACTACCAGATGCCTTTTCAGGCAAACGACGTGATTTCAATTTCCGTCAAAAACGATTACGACACGGCTTCCGGAGGATGGAAAAATAAATGGGGAATCTGTTTCCTCGGCATTCGCATGAGGGATATTCGGAAAGCATTACAACAGGGACCGCAGAAACCCGCTCCTAAAAAAATCTAAGGGAGGCGGCTATGTGGCTTTTTAAAAATGTTATTCCAGCCGGTTCTCCGTGGCTGGACTATAAAGAAGCGGAAAAGACAGGTCCGGAATATCGCTTCGTTTTCCGTATCGAACAATTCCAGTATTTCATTCTCCGTGAAGTTTGCGTTACCTATCCATGCGTGGCCGTTAATGGTCGCTCTCAATTGCCTATGCGCGTTACCGTTCAATCAATGTCAACACAAAATCAGTTTACGCCGGTCCCGGTCGATCCGCAATTATTTTCCTCTCCGTCTCAGAATTTCCGGCTTGGCGCTTTGAACGAAGACGCGCAAGGGATGAGAATGCAGCCTATTGTTTTCAATTATCCGTGCGACAAGGGAGACAGTATTATTGTTACCGTCTCCGGGGTTCCGACGGGATTTCTTGTCGGTTGTCTATTGACCGGAAGAAAGCATGAGGTGGAAAAATGGCTTTAAAATACGAAATACCTAAAAGCGCGAACCTTGCAATTATCGGCGGAATTTTTAAGGCCGTTCTCAATAATCCGACGGTGGGAAAATACGATTTCACGAATTACGCTCCTGCCGGTGATCGGTACAACGTCGCGGTGGACCTTGGCTTGAAAATGAATCCAAGTTACCTGTATTTTTTCCATGAAATGCACTTTTCGCTTTCATGCGACGAAGGCGTTTTCCTTTCCGCGATTGACCCGGGAACAGTGCCGGAATTGAAGGTCCGCGACTCGACTTCGAACAGGAGTATTTTCCATTCGCCTTTCCGCCTGTTCCGGTATTTTGAAAACAGCGCGGTCGATTCATTCCATTTTAATTCAAACGCGAACGCAAGTATAATCGCGGATTTTCAGGCGGTCGTTTTTCAGGTCGCGGAATTGGTCGGTGTCTCTGATTTATTCGGACAGGTTTCGTTTTCCGTCTATGAAATAACGGACCAGCGATACATTCAGGAGTATAAAAAAGAGACGCGGAAATAATTTCCATTTTTAAACCCGTTAAAAGAGGGTTTTAATATGCCGGAACGAATTGACATAATGACGCTGCCGATTGACCAATCGCCTTTTTTTGATGTTGATACGTCAGGGGTAGACTTCGTTAATATACAATGGCCTATCGGAGTAAATAAAAGAGCAAACAACGGATACCAGAAAAACGTATTCACGAAGGGCGATTCTCTCAAGGTCATTTCGGCGGGAATAAAACTTCCGGAGGCGTTCACGTTCTGGCAGGACTTGGCAACGGGTTTAAGTATGCCGATTTTATCTATTGTTCCGGAGGGGGTTACTTCCGGCCACTTGTACACTAATCCGAATTTTACTAATGGATACCAGTACATACCCTTTGAAAATTTTGAAAACGTTTTCGATGCTTTCTTGAACTGTAAAGATTCGACTGATCCGCTTGTTCCCGGTGCAACGCTGTTGACTGAAAATTTTTATCTACGTGTTTATCTTGCCAATGTTCAGCCGGTTTCAATGTTGAACGTCCCGGCATTGTGGAACGCGAAGCGGTTTTATGTCGCTCCGTTCTGCAAGGTGCTTCACACTATTCCCTTAGCGTGATCTATGTCAATTATAAAATTATTAAGCGGTGGAGGCGCGGGAGGCCGAAAATGTTTCGGTGGTAGCGGTAGCGCTTCGATTGTTCCGGATAATATCACTTGGATGCCTAGAGAAGTTACGGCAACGCGCAATTATAAAAGATGCGCAATGTCAAGAAACGGACAATATCAGGTAGTGGCCGTAAAATCGGCAGGTCTTTTTTATTCTCACGACTACGGGCTTACATGGGCGGCGTCAACGCTTGCGCCTGTTTTGTCCGGCGATTGGATGTCTGTATGTTGTTCGGAAACAGGTGATTATTTTTACGCTGCTGCGATGAGTGGAACAACGGGAATTTATAAAAGCACTGATCGCGGGGTCAACTTTACTCAAATATATACGGATGCTGACAATAGCCTAATAGATGTTAAGTGCTCAAGAACAGGTCAACATTTACTTACTGCAAAATCATCCGGAGCGACAGCGCAAAACAGAAGGTCGATAGACTATGGAGCGACGTGGCAGAATAGCTTTCCAACAACGTACAACATGAAAGCCGCCGTTTCCGGGACCGGGCAATATATGTATTTATGCCGTAATACCGGAGTGATTTACAAAAACAATAATTACGGTGATTCCGCCTCGTGGGACGCGGGAACGACAATCGACGCGGCTGCCGTCGAAATTGCTCAATTGCGCTGTTCTTATAATTCGCAATATTTAATGGCGTATTTAGGGACAAGGGGACTTTATACTTCTGCTGACAGCGGGGCAACGTGGACAAGGCGCATACCTGTAATGTCAACCCCAGGCGGAACGTTTGAGGGGGGAGACGTACAACTTTCAAGCGATGGGAAAATACAGGCTTTTTGCGGGCCGACAATCAACTATCAAAACGGGTATTTAGCGGTTTCAGAAGATTACGGGGTTCATTGGAAATGGTTTTTGCCGGACGTTCCGGAATGGACAATTGATTTTAGCGACAATTTTAGATATGTTTTACGACCAATTAATAATGCCGGTATAGGATATTATTACGGATTCATTTTAATAAAACAATAACCCTTGAAAAAGAGAAGGAGAGGAAAGAGTTGTCTTTGAATAGCTTTTCCTCTCTTTTCTTTGGAGGTTGTATCGTGGACATTGATGTTTATAAGCCGTCGAAAACCGTAAAAAAAGCCGTCCTGCCTGTTTCAATTCTCATCCTTTTGAATATCGTTCTGTCGCTTGCGAAACAGGCCGGGGTTTCGATAGATGAAAGTATCGCGTGGGAAATCTCGCTCGCCGGATACGGCGCAATATTGACATTTAAAAACTGGCTGAAAAACCGCAAGAGGGGAACGCCGTCCGGTAATATCAGGGCTATTTGATGGCTGTTTTTTTTGGTTCCAGCGGATCCCGGGCGCGGTCCGGATCAACTCAACCAGGCTAAAGGCAAAATGGCGAAATTTCATCAAATTCAGCGTTTTCGTAAAATCGGCCGTAACACGATCGGCTTTTTCGATTTGGTTCCATTTTTGACAATCGGAAGTGCGAAAAATGCGCTTAATTAGTCGCTTGAAACATTGTGAATCAATGCCGATTCGGGCAAACTTCCGATTCTCTTAAACCCGTTCAAAGGCTTTTTTATGGCGGTTCCCGCGACGACAGTATTGAAAGCCGGTCTGATAAAGGCAGCAATCGACAAGCTCTCCGGCGGTTCCTGCATGTTGATTCAGCGAGAGAACAGCATTAAAATCGTTCTCACGGAACAACAGAAAGCATGGTTTCAGAGGTTCCTCGATGCTCAACTTGATATGAAGCGAAAGCCTGATATTGAGATTGACGCGCTCGGTATCGTTGCCCCGGTGATTTTAAAGAGGGTATGGCCGTTCCTTGTGGCCGGGGGTGGCGCGGTGGCCGCTCTTGTCTTCGGAAGGAATAGAGATAATGTCGGTTGATGCTGCATTGAACGACGTTTCCCGCTCTCTTGGCGTTCCTTCCGACTGGCTAAGAAAATTAATACAATTCGAATCCGGCTTTAATCCCTTTGCGAAAAATCCTTTTTCCAGCGCAACGGGTTTGATTCAGTTCACCGATTCTACGGCGCGTTCCCTTGGATATGGAAGCGCAAACGAATTGGTAGTTTCTCATCCGACGGTTGAAAGCCAGTTGCGCGGTCCGGTCCTTCGATACTTGTTGCAGTTTGCTCCGTTCGACTCGAAACAGTCTCTTTACCTTTCGGTATTCTATCCGGCATTTCGTAAATATCCTTTGAACGCTGAATTTCCCGATTCGGTGAAGACAGTCAATCCCGGCATTAAATACGTCGGTGATTATATAGCAAAAGTAGAGAGAAAATCGTTTAAGAAATATTCAGCGATAGGTTTTTTTATTCCTATCGTGGCCGCTGCCCTTGCGGTTTTTTTTCCACAATTAAAAAGGAGATGGACAGATGAAGGAAAAATATGAAGGCGAAGAAAGGGAACGCAAAGACGATGGCGGTGAAGTCGATACCGTCGAAGCGCAGATTTCAGCGTTCGCGGCAAAGATAGGACAGGAGACGGATGGCAAGTTTTCTGTTTACATTTACCGGATGGTGAAAAACGATGAATCCGGAAGAACGGACCGTCCTTTCGTTTGTAAGCTTGTCGGTATCGAACCGGACCCGCAAGCAATCGCGG
>Ga0299912_10003707_pt1 | contig 12479 bp, 14 predicted proteins | sample RVTome_2_FD_207667 | JGI IMG/M metagenome (GOLD analysis project Ga0299912, IMG submission 207667) | Soil microbial communities from uranium-contaminated site in the Upper Colorado River Basin, Wyoming, United States - RVT95D214 (version 2) ... | reverse complement strand
TGGAAGATGCGCAGGTTCCCCTTTTCATGTTTGAGAAAGGGAAGCGCCGCGGTCATAGCCTCGTTGAGGACGCGCGAGCCCTGGCTCCCCCCGAAAACGAGGAGAGTAAGTAGCGCCGCCCGCGGCTTGGGCCGGAGACGGTAGAACTCCTCCCGCACGGGATTCCCCAGGAAGATTCCCTTTCCCTTGAAATAGGCCAGCGAGTTCTCGAAGGCGACCACCGCCTTCTTGGCCCAGCGGATGAGCAGCCGGTTGGTGAACCCCGGCGTAAGGTTCTGTTCGAGGATCAGGGTTGGGATCCGGAGAAGCGAGGCTGTGAGGACGACCGGTCCGGCGCTGTATCCGCCGACGCCGATAACCAGGCCGGGCTTGAGGCGCGCCAGGAGGAGGAATGACCTGATCAGGGCGAACGGCAGAAGAACCATGGTCCTCAGGCTCCTCAGGCCCCGGCCCTTGATCCCTTCGATCCGCATCGGGATGAAATGGGCGCCATGCCGTTCCATCAGGTCCTTCTCGAGGGGGCGATGGCTGCCGATGAAGGTCAGGCGGATGCCGGGGTCCTTCTCCTGGAGCTTGCGGCCGACGGCAAGGGCGGGGTAGAGATGACCGCCCGTCCCGCCTCCGCTGATGATGACGCCTCGTGACCTCATCGTGTTCTTCGTTCCGCTCCTTTGCGCTGGGAGATGTTCAGGATGATCCCGATGGCCGCCAGCGTGCAGACCAGCGAAGACCTCCCGAAACTGATCAGGGGAAGGGGCACGCCCTTGGCCGGTCCCATCCCCAGGACCACGGTTATGTTCAGAAGGGCCTGGACGCAGACGACGAGCGTCAGCCCCACGGCGAGGAGCTGGGCCGCCGGGGTCGGCGCCCGCGAGCCGATAACCAGCCCCCTCCAAAGAAACGCGAGAAAGAGGCCGAGAATGGTCATCGTCCCGAGCAATCCGAATTCTTCTCCCAGGATGGCATAAATAAAGTCGGTGTGGGCGTAGGGGAGGAAGTAGAGCTTTTGCTTGCTCTCTCCCAAGCTGACGCCGAGCAGGCCCCCCGAACCCACGGCGAGCTTGGATTGATACGGCTGGAAACCCTTTCCCTGGATGTCCTTATCCGGCGACATGAAACTGGTGACCCTGTCGACCCGGTAGCTCGCCGAGAAGAGATAGATGGCGAAGACGGCCACGGCCACGGCCCCCAGTGCGGCGAGATAGCGAATCTTGACCCCACCAAGATAGAGCATCAGTCCGCAGATGGCGAAGATAAGGAGGGCCGTGCCATAGTCCGGCTCCTTCAGGATCAGCAGCGTGACCAGCCCCATGATCGCGATCGGCGGTACCAGCACCCGCCACTCGTGGAGCCGGTGCTTTTTCTGTTCCAGGAAGTAGGCGAGGTAGAGGACCAGGCTGACCTTGGCCAGCTCCGAGGGTTGGAAGCGGATGCCGAAGAGGATGACCCAGCGGTTGACCCGGGCGATCGACGGCATGACGAAACAAGCCGCCAGCAGGAAGACCGAAAGGGCCAGCAGCCCGTAGACGATATAGGCGTTCTGGTAGAAAGGCTTACGCGCGGAGAGGAGGAAGGCGATCAGGACGATTCCCGCCGCAGCGCCGACGATCTGCTGGATGAAGAAGTGAAGGGACTGATGATATTTCTCGGTCGCCAGGTTGGCCGAGGAGCTGAAGACCATGATGAACCCGACGGCCAGGAGGAAGACGGTGATGACGAAGAGGGCCTTGTCGAAACCGTAGGGCTTGAATATCTCCATCGTCTAGGCCTTTCCACGGCGGACGGATTCAGCGAGCCTCCGGACCTCGCGCTTGAAGGAGCGGCCCCTATCCTCAAAGTTCTTGAACATGTCGAAGCTCGTGCAGGCGGGAGCCAGGAGCACGATCTCTCCCCGTGAAGCGGACGCGAAGGCCACATGGACAGCGTCGCGTAGGGAAGGAGCCTCGACTATCGGGACCCGGCCTCGCAGCTCCGCCGCGATCTTTTCCTTAGCTTCGCCCAGCAAGACAATCTCCTTAACTTTCTGCTGGACCGGCCGGCGGAGAAGCCGAAAGTCGGCCCCCTTGTCGCGGCCGCCCAGGATGAGAACGATCCGCCGGTCGAAGCTCTGAAGGGCCTTGATCGTCGCATCGACCGTAGTCGCCTTGGAATCGTTGATGAAAGAGACGCCGCGCAGGGTAAGGACACTCTCCAGGCGATGCTCGAGGCCGGAGAAGCCTCGTATAGAGTCTCGCATTGACCGGGGAGCCACACCGAGCACACTTCCGACGAGCGCCGCCGCCATGACGTTCTCCTGGTTGTGGAGACCGGGGAGCGGGATATCGGCCGTCTTCATGAGCTTCTGTTCCCTTGCACTATCCCGCAGGATGATCCAGCCGTCCCGGAGGAAACATCCCCGGCGGACTTCCTTCCGCCGGCTGAAAAAATAGGGCTGGGGACGGATTCCCTTGGCCAGCCCGCTGACCAGCCGGTCGTCGGCGTTGAGGATGGTGATATCATCGACGCCCTGCGCCAGGACCAACCTCTTCTTGGCGGCGAAGTACTCGTCAAAAGAGGCGTGCCAATCCAGGTGGTTCAAAGAGATGTTGAGGAAGACCGAGATGTCCGCTTTGAATTGCTCGATATGCTCGAGCTGGAAGCTCGAGATCTCGGTGACATAGATATGGTCGTCCCGGCTTCTGTCGACAAAGGAGATGAGCGGGGTTCCGATATTCCCGGCCAGGAAGGCCTTGTGGCCGGCCTCTTTGAGAATCTTGTGGGCCAGGGTGGCGGTCGTGGATTTCCCGTTCGTCCCCGTGATGCCCACGATCCTTCCCTTGAGGAAACGGGAGGCCAACTCGATCTCTGAAAGCACTCGGGCGCCCGCTTTATCGGCGGCCGCAAGCTCGGGCAGCGCCGCCGCTCCCGGACTGGGGATGATGAGGTCGGCGGTGAGAAATGTCAGGGCCCTGTGTTTCCCGGTCTCGAAGCCGACGCCCTTCTCTCTCCATTTCCGGGTCTTTTTCCCGAGTTCCTCATCTTCCCGGATCTCGCTGACCGTCACCCTGGCCTTCCGGCGGGCGAGGAAACCGGCCAGGGCCCGGCCGGTCTTTCCGAACCCGACGATCACGATTTTCTTGCCGGCGATTTCCATCTCTATCTCAATTTCAGCGTGGCCAGGCTGAAGAGAGCGCAGATGATGCCCAGGATCCAGAACCTGACCACGATCTGCTCCTCCCGCCAGCCGATGAGCTCGAAATGATGGTGGAGGGGAGCCATCTTGAAGATGCGTTTGCCTCCCGAAGCCCGGAAGTAGCCGATCTGAAGGAGCACGGAGAGCGCCTCCAGGATAAAGACTCCCGCCACCGCGAAGAGCAGGAATTCCTGCTTGATCAAGATGGCGATGACGGCCAGGGTGGCTCCCAGGGACAACGCCCCCACGTCCCCCATGAAGATCTGCGCCGGATGGCAGTTGAACCAGAGGAAAGCCATACAGGCGCCGGAGAGCGCGCCGGCGAAAACGGTCAGCTCGGCAGCCTGGGCGACATAGGCGATATTCAGGTAGGTGGAATAGTTGACGTGTCCGGCGATGTAGGTCAGCGCCGTGAGGGCCGTGGCGCTGATGAAAGTCAGGCCGATGGCTAATCCGTCGAGGCCGTCGGCCAGGTTTACGGCGTTCGATGACCCGACGAGGATGAAGACGATCCAGGGAAGATAGAACCAGCCCAGGTATGGGACAAACGCTTTGAAAAACGGGAAGCTCAATCTCAGGCTGAAACCGTCGGTCCTCCCGATGTAGACCAAAGCCAGGCCGATGAGGACGGCTAGCATGAATTGAAGGAGCATCTTGGTTCGGCCCTTAAGTCCCAGGGATCGATGTCTGGTCACTTTCAGATAATCATCCCAAAACCCGATCGCACCGAAACTGAGCATCGTGATCATGCCCATCCAGACGTAGAAGTTGCCCAGATTTCCCCAGAGAAGCGTCGGGATGAGGGTGGAGCCGATGATCAGGATGCCGCCCATCGAAGGTGTGCCCTTTTTGGCGAGATGAGACTGGGGTCCTTCCGGACGGATCTCCTGGCCGACCTGGCGTTTTCTCATCACCCGGATGATCCAGGGTCCGAGGATGAAGCTCACGAAAAGCGCGGTGATCCCGGCCAGGGCGGTGCGGACGGTGATGTACCTAAACACGTTGAAGAAGGAGACATGTTCGCGGAGAGGCACTAGAAGCCAGTACAACACCTCAGTTCTCCTTGAAGTCGTCTTTGAGTCGTTCGACCACGCGTTCGGTCTTTATTCCCCGTGATCCCTTGACCAATATCAGGTCTCCGTCCTTGACGAGCGCGGAGATTCGAGCCGCGGCCTCGTCCGAGTTGGAGAAAGTCAAGACCCGGGCCTTGGGCAGGCCGCCGGCCATAGCTCCTTCGGCGATATGACGCGCCAGCGGTCCGACGGCCAGCAGGAATTTCCAGCCGTTTTCGGCGACCTGTCGGCCGGCCTGCCGGTGGAAGTCCGCCTCTGTCGGGCCGAGTTCCAGCATGTCTCCCAGGACCGCGACCCTCCTTCTGGCAGGAAGAGAGGCCAAGCCTTTGAGAGCCGCTTCGAGGGCCTTGGGGTTGGAATTATAGGAGTCGTCAATGACCTGGAGGCTGCGGCTGAGCCGGATAAGCCCGCCCCTTCCCGAGAATGGCGTTAGGCGCGGGATCTCGTCGATCATGACCTCGAATGGGAGCGAGAGGGCATGGCTGGCGCCGACGGCCGCCAAGAGGTTGGAGAGGTATTCCTCGTAGAAGAACGGGAAACGGACGCGCTTAGCCTTGCCCTCCAGCCGGAGCTCGAAGGTCATCCCCTCTGTCCCCAGTTTTCGGACGGCCGACGCCCGGACGTCGCAAGCCGGAGAGAAGCCGAAGGTGAGGCGCCGCCCTCTCCAATCCCGCCCGATCTTTTGGACCAGGGGATCATCGCCGTTGAGGACGGCGGTGGCGTCCTCTTTGGCACCGTCGAGGATCTCTTTTTTGGCCGAGGCGATGGCCTCCAGGCTGTGGAAGAACTCGAGGTGGACCGGGTTGATGTTGGTGATGACCGCGACGTCGGGCGGGGCAATTCGGGTGAGAGTCCGGATCTCGCCCGGACCGCTCGTCCCCATCTCCAGCACGACTGCCTGCTGTCCCGGCTGGAGCTTAAGAAGAGAGAGCGCCAGGCCAAGATGGTTGTTGAAATTTCCCTCCGATTTGAGGACTTGGAAGCAGGGAGAGAGAAGGCTCGCCGTGAACTCCTTGGTCGTTGTCTTGCCGATACTCCCAGTGATGCCGATGACCTTGGGGGCGTGCTCGGCCAACACCGACCCGGCGAGCGCCTGGAGCGCCCTGACTGTGTCCGACACGCGGACAAGGGCGAGGGCGGGGCCGACCGACGCGATGTCCTGGGAAATGACCGCACCGCGGGCGCCCTTGGCCAAGGCGTCGGGGACGAAATCATGGCCGTTCCGTTTGGCCACGATGGCGAAGAAGAGCTCTCCGGGCCGGCTCAGCCGGGAGTCGATATTGAAAGAGCCGAAAAGGGAGGAGGGATCGCCCTGCACGATCCTTCCGCCCATCCGGAGGGCAATTTTATCCAGGCGCAGCTCCGCCATCAGTCCTTGGCCTCCTGGCTCTGGAGCGTCGAACGGACAACCTCGGCATCGTCGAAATGAATGGTCCTGTCCTTGAAGATTTGGTAGTCCTCGTGGCCCTTTCCGGCGACGAGGACATAATCACCCTTCCGGGCTGCGGCCAGTGCCTGGGAGATAGCCTCTCTTCGGTCCGGGACGATCCTGTAGTTCTTCGCGCCCCTGCCGGTGAAGCCTTTTTCGATGTCGGCGATGATGGCCAGCGGGTCCTCGGACCGGGGGTTGTCGGAGGTGATGAAGCTCAAGTCGGCGAGGGACGCAGCGACCTCTCCCATCCGCGGCCTTTTGCTCTTGTCCCGGTCGCCGCCGGCGCCGAAGACGAGGAGGATGCGATGGGGCTTGAGATCCCGGATGGCCTCCAGGAGGCTGCGCATCGCCTGATCGGTGTGGGCATAGTCCACGAAGACTTGGAAGCCCAGCGCGTTCTCGATTTTCTCCAGCCGGCCGGGGATATTCTTGAGGGCGGAGATTCCCTCTTTGATCGTCGGCGCGGGAATATTCAGGGCCAGGCCGGTGGCCACGGCCGCCAAGATGTTGTAGAGGTTGTGCTTTCCCATCAAGGCCGAGCAGATCTTGACCTGGCCGCCCGGATAGTCCACTTCCGCTTTGATCCCCGTTTCTGCAAACCGGTACTGCTCGGCCCGGACGATCGCCGCCGGCTCGACACCGAAAGACACGGTAGTCAGGGGCAGCTCGGGTATCAGCCGTTTTCCCCAAGGATCATCCAGGTTGACCACCGCCGTCCTTTTCTTCGCGTTCAGAAAAAAGAGCTTTTTCTTGGCCTCGAAATAATCCTCCATCGAGGCATGGTAATCGAGGTGCTCAGCGCTTAGGTTGGTGAAGACCGCGATGTCGAAGTGGACTCCCCAGACCCTCTTGAGATCGAGGGAATGGGAGGAGACCTCGATCAGACAGTGGGTGACGCCGTGATCCAGCATCTCGCTCATCATCCGCTGCAGGTCGGGCGCTTCCGGGGTCGTCCGCGGGGCCGATTGAGCCATGTTCGGCCAGCGGTAGTTGATGGTCCCGATGACGCCGGGCTGATACCCCGCCTTCTCGAAGATGGATTCGAGAAGATAGGTCAGGGTCGTTTTCCCTTTTGTCCCGGTGATGCCGATGACCTTCAATCTCATCGAGGGCTGGCCGTAGAAGTTGGCCGCGGCCAGGGCCAGGCTTTCCCGGACATCGGCCGCCTGGACCCAGGGGCATTTCCAGTTCTGCGGCCGGGGCCTGTCCGAGAGGACAGCGGCGGCACCGCCGCGGAGGGCCTCTTCGATGAAATCGAAACCGTCCCTCTTTACTCCCCGGATGGCGGCGAACAGGGATCCAGGCTGGACCTGTTTGGAGGAGTAGGCGAGGCCGATGATATCCGCGCCGCCGTTCCCGTTGAAATGAATCCCGGGTATGTCCTGGAACAGATCTTTGAGCTTCATGGCCGGTCCTGACTCCGAAGTTGGGCGGTCACGGTCTTCTTAATCGCGTCGAACTGCGGCCTCTGCCGCAGGTAGAGGAGGACCCGGCGGGCGATCTCGCGGAACACGGGCGCCGCAACCTGGCCGCCGTACTGAAGGCTGAACTTGGGCTCGTCCAGCACAACGACCATCGAGAGCACGGGGCGGTCCGCAGGGACGAAGCCGACGAAGGAGGCCAGATGCCGGCTGGCCAAATAGACGCCGAGGTCCTGGTCCAGCTTGCGCGCGGTCCCCGTTTTCCCGGCCACGGAAAATCCGTCGATCCGGGCAGCCTGGCCGGTCCCGTCCGTGACCACCCCTTCGAACACTCTACTGGTAAGCTCGGAAGCGGTCCTCTCCGAGATGATCCTGACTCCGGGGGCCGGCAGGTACGGGTCCAATCCTGTTGGGTTGAGCTCTGTTTGGGTGATCCGGAAGGGGACCAGAACGCCCCGATTAGCCAGAATGTTCATGGCCTGGAGGATCTGGACGGCGGTCACCGATATCTCGTAGCCGATCGAGTGGGCGGCCAGAGAGGTCCGGCTCCATGTGTGCAGGGGATGGAAGATCCCGTTCTCTTCACCCGGGAGGTCGAGGCCGGTCTTCTGGCCAAAACGGAAATCCTGGATCATGCGATAGAGATTGTCCTGCCCGATCCTCTGGCCCACCTTGATGGTGCCCACGTTTGAAGATTGGACGATCACTTCAGAGAAGGTGAGAACGCCCAATTTCTTGTGGTCGCTGATTGTCCAGCCGGCCACCCGGATCTTGCCCTCGCTGCAGTCGAAGATTTCGTTGAACCCGACGACACCGGTCTCTCTTGCCGCCGCAGCCGTTACGATCTTGAACATCGAGCCGGGCTCGAAATTCTGCTGGATCGCCCGGTTGCGGCCCAGCTCCAAGGGCGACGGCGGATAGTCGTTCGGGTCGTAGGTCGGAAATGTGACCATGGCCAGGATCTCGCCGGAGGCCGGGTGGGAGACGATGACCGTTCCCCAGCTGGCCTCATGCTCGCGGACGGCCTTCTCGAGCTCCCGCTCGGCGACATACTGGATGGTCTCATCGAGGGTGAGGACGAGGTCTTGGCCGGGCTTCGGCTCCTTCAGAATTTCCCAATCATAGCGTCTCTTGTTCGCATCCATCAGGATCAGGCTCAGGCCCTTTACGCCTTCGAGCCGGGTGTTGTAACGGAGCTCCAGGCCGCTCTGGCCTTCTCCATCGATGTTCACGCCGCCGAGGACATGGGCGGCCAAGGTGCCCAGGGGATAGAACCTTCTGTTCTCCTGCTGGACATAAACGTTCTTCAGGTTGAGTTTGGAGATGCGGTCGGCCTGGTCCCCACTAATTTTTCTCTTGACAAAGATGTAGGTGTCGCCGTTTTCGATCCGTGATTTGATCTTTTGAAGTTCCCTCTCGGAGAGGTTGACGATCTTTTTCAGCCGCTCGACTCGAGCCAACAGATCCCCGGGGAGGTCGTCGTCGTTGGGAATAAGACAGACGGTCGGTGCGGGTAGACTGCGGGCCAGGATTTGGCCGGTACGGTCATAGATCGTCCCCCGTTCCGGGATGATCGGCCGCTCGTGTTGGCTCTGACTGATGACCGCCTCGCGGAGCCGGCGATACTCGATGACTTGGAGCTGGATGAGCCTCAAAGTCAGGATGAGGAACCAGAGGAAAAAGAAAAAGGCCAGGATGATCGTCCGCTTCTGGACGCGTCTCTGGTATGAAGGACCGAGGTCAATCATGGTCGTCGCTCGGCCGGATATCCTCATAGATGATCTGTTCGGGTTTAGGCTCGACGAGCCGGAGTTCCTCACGGGCGATCCGTTCCACTCTGTCCGGGGCCAAGAGCGCCGCCTTGTCCGTCTCCAGCTTCTTGATGTCCTCATTGAGCCCGGCCATCTTTTCCTCGAGACGGCTCGTCTGATAGCCGATCTGGATGATGGCCGCCTGGTGCCAGATATAAAAAGTCAGGGTGGCCACGGCCAGAAGGATGCAGCCCGCGGCCGCGGCTATCTCTTTCCTGTCGAGCTTTTTCCGGACCATCAGATCTTCTCCGCGGCCCTTAGCTTGGCCGGCTTTGACCGCGAGTTGACGGCCATCTCTTCCTCGGTCGGGGTGACCGGTTTCCGGGTGAGGAGGTGCATCACAGCGGGTCTGCCGTCGCCCCCGGAGAGACGAGCGAAGGTGTGTTTGACGATCCTGTCCTCGAGGGAATGGAACGAGATGACCGCGAAACGCGCGCCCGCGGTGACACGCTCAGCCATTGTCTCCAAGAATTCCCCGAGGCCCTGGAGCTCCTGGTTGACCTCGATGCGCAAGGCCTGGAACACCTTGGCCGCGGGGTGGACCTTGCCCTTCTGGGGGATCCAGTGACAGACCTGCTCGATGATCCGCCGGAGGTCGACCGTGGTCTCGAACTTCCTCACTTTCCGGCGGGCCACGATCTCACGGGCCAGCCGCTTGGCCTGCCTCAACTCGCCGTATTCCTGGAAAAGATGGGCTAGCTTCGGCTCTGAATAGGAGTCGACGATCTTGAAGGCGGTCGTCTTAATCCGCAGGTCCATCCGCATGTCCAGGGGCCCTTCCTGGTTGAAGCTGAAGCCCCGCTCGGGAGAGTCGAGCTGGAAGGACGACAGCCCCAGGTCGAGGAACAGCCCGCGGACCTCGGAGAAATCGATGTCGAGTTCGGGAATATAACGGAAGTCCGCCTGGTAGAGGCGGACGCGGTCGGCATAGGGTTCGAGCGTCTCCTTAACCCTGGCCAGGGCGAGTTCATCGACATCCACGCCGACCAGGGAAGCGAGGGGATTTCTTTTCAGGATCTCGATGGCATGGCCGGCCAGACCGATGGTGCCGTCGATGTAGGTTCCTTCCCGGGCGCTGTCCAAATGCTCGAGGACCTCGTTGAGAAGGACGGGGACATGTCCTCTTTCATTCATTCCGTTTTTCCGCGGGGGATGAGATTGGCGATGTTCTCGAAATCTTCATCCGTCAGCGGTTTCTTCTCGAGTTTCTCGTCCAGAACCTCTCTGTTCCATACTTCCAAGTGAGTGTTCAGGCCGATGACTTCCACTTCCTCCTGGAGCCTGGCCGTTCCCCGCAAGCCCGAGTTGAGCAGAACCCGACCCTTGGTATCGATTTCGTGTTTGGCGCCTTTGCGGTTGACGCGGAGCAGGAAGCGACGGACGTCCGGCCGGAGATGGAGCGCGCCTTCCTTGGCCACTCCGGTCATCTTTTCCCAGACCGCCAACGGGTAGATCTGCACGGCTTCGTCGGTCAGGGATGTGATGAAGACGTCCTTGCTGTATTCCTCTTCGATCGCGGCGCGGAATTTTTCAGGGATCTTGATCCGCCCGCTTCGGTCTATTTTCGCCGTATAACTGCCTATTAACATGTGTCCCGTTTTATCCCAATTTATCCCATTTGCCTAGAATATAGGGGAGGGGAAATGGTTTGTCAAGCAAAAAATAGAAAAAGATATCTATATATAGTTAATAGACTAAGTAATAAGAAGGGGGGAAAAGGAGACGGCCGGCGGCCCTATCCTTCTTCCGGCAGAGGAGGTTCGGCCAGAAGCTCTTTGGCCACGGGATAATCGGCCTCGGAGACCATGACCCTGATCTCTCCCATACCGTCGACGGAGAAGGGGTAGATGGCCTGGGCCATCTGGCCCCGGAGGATACAGGGGATCCCCTGGCTCTCCAGGAAGTTCCTGATGACCTCGGCCTCGACGGGGCCCATGACCCTGGTCAACTCGCGGAGCTTCAGGTCTTTATTGACTTTGCGCTCGGTGTCGTCTTCCACGGAATAGATTTTCGCCTGTGGAGTCCATCTTTGTCAAGTCTCCGCTCCATAATGGGACCCGCTCTTTCTGAAGTAAGCATTTCCATTTGCCTGATGAGCAACTTGGGTATGGAGAAGCGACCTCTCAGGTTCAGCCTTCCCGAGACGTTTTTCGAGGGGAGCCGCCCCGGCGGCCGCGAGGACTGTCTGAGCACGTGGATGTCACACAGAGAGGGATTAGAATGGAGCCAACATGCACAGGATGGTTAGATATATCACGCGGAGTTCCGCAGCGCCGAGAAAAACGTCTCGGGAACGGCGTTAAGAACCTGAGCGGGAGCGCCGACATTCCCAAGTTGCTCATATTGATCATCACCAAAAAGGAAATGCTTGCCTTCGTGACATCCGTGTTGGCTCGCTAATTGTGATTAAGCATCATCCCTCAACGGATGGCCAAGAAGAAAAACAACCGCCTGACGCTCTACATCTTCATCGGCATGGGCCTCGGCCTGCTCATCGGAGCCGTCTTTCCCCACGTCGGGGCGCAGCTCCGGCCGCTGAGCATGATCTTCATCCGGCTGATCAAGTCGATCATCGCCCCTTCAACCTGCCGCTCGAGGGAGTCGCCATCCTCCTCGGTATCGATGAGCTCGTCGACATGGTCCGGACCATGATCAACGTGGTCGGTAACTGCCTGGCGTCGGCCGTAATCGCCAGATGGGAAGGAAGGCTGGTCGATAACTACGTGCCGAAAGAGGCCTAGCGGATACTGTTCCCCCCTCCCTTTTTCCGCAAATAGTCATCCAGGATCTTGTCGTGGTCGAAGACCAGCGGACGCGGCCGGTCTTCGACGGTGAAAACTCCGATATTCTTGGCATCGTCTTGGGCCTGGGGCCGTCCCTGGGCCCTGGCAATATAGACCGTGGTGATCGTATGGAAGCGGGGGTCCCGGCCGGGGTCTGAATAGGTGTGGAGCTGCTCGAGCCGTTCGATGTCGAGCGAAGTCTCTTCCTTGGCCTCCCGGACCGCCGCTTCTTCAAGGGACTCGCCGTAGTCCACGAAGCCGCCCGGAAGAGCCCAGCCGTAGGGCGGATTCTTCCGCTCGATCAGGACAATGCCCGTCCGTCCGTCCTCCCGGTCGATCTCGATGATGATATCAACGGTCGGAAAAGGTTTTTTGGACCACGATGTCTTTCGGTTCTTCATCCCTTCCATCCTATTCACTTATCGCTTTTCCGTCAATTCCGCGGTGTCTTCCAGACCGACAGATGTCCCCTCCGGGGGACGGCAACAGATCCAGCTCCGGTTGGCCTTCCCTGTTTTCCATGGCACGATATTTGCAGTATTATCAATGTCATGAATCCTGGATAAGGGAGAACGGCCATGAAGCAAAGGGGTATCATGCTCGGTGTGTGGCTTATCTTTTTTATCGCTGTCTCCAGCTCTGCCTCTAATTATAAGCTTATCAACGGGCAGAAGGATTTCTATTATGGCCATATCAGCTACGCTGACATCAAGAACGACGGCCAAGACCCGGTGGTCTTCCGAGAGGGGCGGCTCACCTCGGAGCTGGCCATCCTCAACCTCCCCCT
>Ga0299912_10003706_pt1 | contig 12480 bp, 11 predicted proteins | sample RVTome_2_FD_207667 | JGI IMG/M metagenome (GOLD analysis project Ga0299912, IMG submission 207667) | Soil microbial communities from uranium-contaminated site in the Upper Colorado River Basin, Wyoming, United States - RVT95D214 (version 2) ... | reverse complement strand
GCCGACATCTTTCATCTCGTCGGCAATATGCTTTTCCTGTGGGTGTTCGGCGACAACGTCGAGGATGCCATGGGCCACATGCGTTTCCTCTTCTTCTATCTGGCGTGCGGGATATTCGCGGGCGTGTTCCACGCGTGGATGGCCCCTGATTCCGATCTGCCACTGATCGGCGCCAGCGGCGCCGTCGCTGGCGTCATCGCCGCCTATCTGATGCTGCACCCGCACGTCGGCGTGTGGGTGCTGGCCTTCAAGGTCATTCCGCTGCGCATCACGGCCGGGTTGGCGCTGGGGCTGTGGATCGCGATGCAGTTTGTGATGATCGCGCTGGCCGATGCGGGGCCGATCGCCTGGTGGGCGCACGTCGGCGGGCTCGCGGCCGGGGCCATGCTGATCGTCTTCCTGCGCCGGCCGGGGGTGCCGCTATTCGACCGTGGCATGCGCCCCGCCTGAACGGGAAAAAGACGGTGAACGGGGCCGTTTTGGCGGTGATTTGCCGATCGAGGGTTGATGGCCGCCCAATTGACTTGGTCCCGTCCCGCTCGTAGGTTTGCGTTTCGCACTTGCGAATAATGATGAAAAGGCCTGCGACTAGGGACTTTCTCGCGCGGCAAGGCTAGTGTTCGTCGCGCTGCACAATGGCCCAAATCTTAAAGTCAGCAGACCACTGCACAGCGCTTGGAGAGCCGACGGCATGAAGATCCTGGTGCCGGTCAAACGAGTCGTCGATTTCAACGTCAAAATTCGGGTGAAGTCGGACGCTTCGGGGATTGACCTCGCCAACGTCAAGATGTCGATGAACCCCTTCGACGAGATCGCCGTCGAGGAGGCGGTGCGCATCAAGGAGAAGGGCGGCGCGGACGAAATCGTCATCGTCTCCGTCGGCCCTTCGAAGACGCAGGAGACGGTGCGCACAGCACTCGCCATCGGCGCCGACCGGGGCATCCTGGTCGAGACGGCAGATGGAGCCGCGGTCGAGCCGCTCGCAGTCGCCAAAATTTTGAAAGCCGTTGTCGAGGCGGAAAAGCCCGATCTCGTCATCCTCGGCAAGCAGGCGATCGACGACGACTGCAACCAGACCGGCCAGATGCTGGCAGCGCTTCTCGGCTGGCCGCAGGGCACCTTCGCCTCCAAGCTGGTCCTGGAATCTGGCAGCTTGCTCGTCACGCGCGAGGTCGATGGCGGCCTCGAAACGGTGCGGCTCAAGATGCCGGCAATCGTTACCACCGACCTGCGTCTCAACGAGCCGCGCTATCCCTCCCTGCCCAACATCATGAAGGCGAAGAAGAAGCCGCTCGACGTCAAGAAGCCCACCGATTTCGGCGTCGACGTCACGCCGCGCCTCAAGGTGTTGCGCATCGCCGAGCCGGCAACGCGCAAGGCGGGTGTCAAGGTCGGCAGCGTCGCCGAGCTGGTGCAGAAGCTCAAGACCGAAGCTGGGGTGCTCTGATGGCGATCTTACTCTTGGCCGAGCACACCAACGGTGCCCTGCAAGCTGCGACCGGCAGAGCGGTCTCGGCCGCCAAGGCGCTGGGGGGCGACATCCACGTCCTCGTTGCCGGGCATAACTGCAAGCCCGCCGCTGAGGCCGCAGCCAAACTGTCGGGCGTTGCCAAGGTGCTGGTCGCCGATGCGCCGCATCTCGAGCACGGCCTGGCCGAGGAGGTTTCGGCGCTGATCGTGCCGCTGATGGCCAACTACGACGTGCTCGTCGCGCCGGCCACGACCTACGGCAAGAACGTGCTGCCGCGCGTCGCCGCGTCGCTCGACGTGATGCAGATCTCCGACATTACAAAGGTCGTCTCCGCCGACACCTTCGAGCGGCCGATCTACGCTGGCAACGCCATTCAGACGGTGCAATCGCCGGAGGCGAAGAAGGTCGTCACCGTGCGCATCTCGGCCTTCCCGTCCGTGGCGGAAGATGGTTCCGCACCGGTGGAAAGCATCGCTGCCCCGGCCGCTGTCGGTCTGTCGACCTTCGAGAAGGCGGAGCTGACATCCTCCGATCGGCCCGAGCTCGCGTCGGCCCGCATCGTGATATCCGGCGGCCGCGGCCTGCAATCGAGCGAGAATTTCAAGAAGTTTCTGGAGCCCGTCGCGGATGCCATGGGGGCCGCCGTCGGCGCTTCGCGCGCTGCCGTCGATGCGGGCTACGTGCCCAACGACATGCAGGTCGGACAGACGGGCAAGGTGGTGGCGCCCGACCTCTATATGGCGGTCGGCATATCGGGTGCCATCCAGCACCTCGCGGGCATGAAGGATTCCAAGATCATCGTGGCGATCAACAAGGACGGCGAAGCGCCCATCTTCCAGGTGGCGGACTACGGCCTCGTCGCCGACCTGTTTCAGGCTTTGCCGGAGCTTGAAGCGGAGCTGAAGAAAACCGGCCAATAGCGCGTGGCAACACGGGGCTCGGGGACAGAAGGACTTGCGGAGATGAACGTGGCGGTGAAATCGGCAGAGCGGCCCAAAGGAGAGCATAAGACGGTTCAAGTCGTCAAAAAGGTCGGCGTGATCGGCGCCGGTCAGATGGGCACAGGCATCGCTCACGTGATCGCGCTAGGCGGCTACAACGTGGCCCTCAACGACCTAAAGAAGGAAACGGTCGACGAGTCGATCCACACCATCGAGAAGTACATGGGCCGCCAGGCCGAGAAGGGCCTGATCAAGGAAAGCGACGTCAAGCCAGCCTTGAAGCGCATCAGCTACGCGCCGAATTTCGAAGCCTTCGCCGACTGCGACCTCATTATCGAGGCAGCGACCGAGGACGAGGCGTTGAAGCGCAAGATCTTCACCGACCTCTGTACGAAGCTCAAAGACGGCACGATGCTGGCGACCAACACCTCGTCCATCTCCATTACGCGGCTCGCCTCCGTCACCGATCGCCCCGAGCACTTCATCGGCATGCACTTCATGAATCCGGTGCCGCGGATGGAGCTCGTCGAGCTGATCAGGGGCATCGCCACCGACGACGACATGTTCACGGTCACGCGCAATTTCGTCGAGAGCCTCGGCAAGACCGTCGCGGTGAGCGAGGATTTTCCAGCCTTCATCGTCAACCGCATCCTGCTGCCGATGATCAACGAGGCCGTCTATACGCTGTATGAGGGCGTCGGAACGGTGGAGGCCATCGACAAGGCCATGCGGCTCGGCGCCCACCACCCGATGGGGCCGCTCGAGCTCGCCGACTTCATCGGCCTCGATACCTGCCTCTCGGTCATGCAGGTGCTCTACGAGGGGCTTTCCGATTCCAAGTACCGGCCGTGCCCGCTGCTCGTGAAATACGTCGAGGCCGGCTGGCTTGGCCGCAAGACGCACCGCGGCTTCTACGACTATCGCGGCGAGAAGCCGGTGCCGACGCGCTGACGCTTCGCGGTCGGCGGCATTCGCAGATCCAACGAACAAGCAAGAGCCGAGACCGGCCGATGCGGGTGGTGGCACTTGACCCGCCCCGGCCGGCCCCAACTCCCTACGTTCTTCCAGCTACGAACCGGCCGGCGCTTGCGGTGCTACCGGTCCGCGTGGTGAGACGCAGGCAACGGGCGCGGGTCGAACCGCGCCCGTCGTGCTGTGCGCGGTCAGTTCGGCTGCTCCACGTTGTCGATGACGTGGATGACGCCGTTCGACTGCAGCACGTTCGAGATGGTGATGCGCCCGGCGTGGCCCGCGGGATCCAGCAACGCCAGGTGCTTTTCGCTGACGCGCTTGAGCCACAGCGACTGGCCGTTGACGGTCTTCAGCTCGGCCTTGCCACCCATCTTATCGACCATGTCCCACAGATCCTGGGCCGTCAGGCGGCCGGGAACGACGTGATAGGTCAGGATGCTGGTGAGCTTGCCCTTGCTCTCAGGCTCCAACAGCGTCGCAACGGTGCTGTCCGGCAGCTTGTCGAAGGCGCTGTTGGTGGGCGCGAACACGGTGAATGGGCCCGGACCCGACAGCGTGTCGACGAGACCGGCGGCTTTCACGGCGGCGACGAGCGTCGTGTGATCCTTCGAATTGACCGCGTTCTCGATGATGTTCTTCGAGGGATACATTTGCGCGCCGCCGACCATGACGGTCTTCTCGGCGAGGCTCGGCGTTGCAACGGCGGCGCCGAGAACGACTGCCAGCGCCGTGGCGCCGAACAAGATGGCCGATGAGTTCTTCTTCATCCAAAGCATGGGTCGTTCCTCCAATCTAGATTGGCCCTGCAGTGCGGGGCTCTGGACTAGATACGGGGCCACTGGCGCGTGGGTTTCACGTGAAGTGCGCGCAGCTACTGCGTCGTCTGGATGAGCTTGCCGGTGAACAGCACGGGTCCGGTCGGCGCTCCCGTCGGCGAGCCGCCCTCGGGCTCGAGGCTCACGGCAAGCGTGCCCTGCTCGATGACGTTGGGCGCGTAGGACGCCAGCGTCGGAGCCACGGTCAGCGGGCCGTCGCCGATCACTCCGAGCGAGCGCGGCTGCTTGAGCTCGTCGTGGACAAGCCACAGCTCGTAGCTCTTGCCCGGTTGCGGCTTGGCGGCCACGGCGCGGATCGTCAGCTGCCGACGCTCGAGATCGACCGAGACGAGAAATGCCGGCGACTGGGCGTCTTTTTGCAGGACCGCAACCAGCATTTTGTCGGCGCCAGGTGAGGCGAACTCGCGGGCGCCGACGAAAACAGCCAGTGATGCGGCAATTGCCGAGGCGGCGATGGCCGCCGTCCTCCAACGGCGAAGCCGGCGTTCAATGCCGATGACTTTGGCCGCGACGGAAGTATTTTGCCCGGTGTCACTGGTGAGCGCATCGAGGCGCGCCTCGATTGCGGGCCAGAGGTTCGATGGCGCCTCGCGCGGGGCAATCGTTTCGGCCAGCGGGCCGAGCCGCCGCTCCCAAGCCTCGATGGCAGCGGCCAGCGCAGCTTCGCTGCGCGCACGCATCGCAACTGCGGCGCGCTCGCCGGCTGGGAGCGTGCCGAGCGCATACTCGGCGGCGAGCATGTCGATGTCGTCAGCTTCGCTCATGAACCGAGACACTTCCTTAGTTGCGCCAGGCTGCGGTGCAGCCAGGTCTTGATGGTGCCCACCGGGTGCCCGAAGCGGGCGGCGATCTCGTCGCGGCTGAGCCCGGTGTAGTAGGCGAGCAGAACGATCTCGCGCCTTTCCGTATCGAGCGCCTGCAGGCACGCTTGCAGTCGTTGCAGGTCCTCGCTCTGCTGCGTGGCGTCGAGCGGATCGGGGCTCTCGTCGGCAACGTCGAGCGCCTGGGGCGCGTTCTCGATCGACACGGGCGAGCGGCGCCGAATCTCGTCGATGGCACGATTGCGGGCGATCGTCGCCATCCAGGCAATCGGCGACGCCTTGGCCGGATCATAGCTGCCGGCCCGATTCCAGATCTTTACGAAGACGTCCTGCAGCACGTCCTCCGCTTGATCCCTGCGCGGCAGGATACGCGAAACGACGCCCCAGAGTTTCGCCGAGGTGGCCGCATAGAGCGCTGAAAACGCGCTGCGATCCCGTTGTGCGACGCGCGCCAGCAACGCTACGAGATCGGCGTTCTCGCCTGGCTTCTGCATTCGCGCGAGCTCGTCCAAGCGGAGCCAACAAGTCAATAGCTAGGGTGAATGCCGTGTCGGAATCGAGGAAAGAAAGTCAGTGAGATCGTCAGTGGCGTGATGAATGTGGGCGGGCAGCTCGGTCCAATCGCACATCTGCAATTGCGCGGGATGGTCGGAATACTCGGAGTGCACGAGAACGGTCGTCATGCCGAGTGCGTGCGCCGCCTCGAGATTGTGCGGCATGTCTTCGAACATGGCCGCCTGGGCCGGTGCCACCCCGTGACGGTCGGTCATGCGGCGGAAGGCGTCCGGTGACGGCTTGGCGACGAACTCGCACGCGGCGATGTCGCAGATGTCCTCGATGAGGTGCAGGACGCCCAGCTTCGCGGCGACGCGCTCGGCATGCCGCCGAGAGCCGTTGGTAAAGATGAGCCGCCGCCCGGGAAGCGCTTGGAGCGCCGCAGCCAGCGCCGGCGCCTCGGACACCGGAGCGAGATCGATGTCGTGCACGTACTCGAGAAAGGCGTGCGGATCGACCTTGTTCACCTGCATGAGCCCGGAAAGCGTGGTGCCATACTCGTAGTAGTAGCGCTTCTGCAGATAGCGCGCATGAGCGAGCGGTACGCCGAGATGCTCGGCGATGAACGCGGCCATGCGCCGATCGACCTCCGCGAACAGGTTGCAGCCCGAGGGATAGAGCGTGTTGTCGAGATCGAAGATCCACACGCTCGTATCGTCGAAGCCGCGCCGTGGCGCACCCGCCTCGCCCGCATCGAAGCGCAGCGGCACGCGCCCGCCGGAGCGGACACGTTCCCGACGCCGATGGGCAGCGCTCATTCGCTTCGTGCCTTCGTTTTGCGTTTTGGACGTCCGACGAGCGTGCCGACGCCGTGCGAGGTGAACAACTCAAGCAGCACGCAATGCGGCACCCGGCCGTCGATGATGACCACGGCCTCGACGCCGGCCTCGACGACCTCGATGCAGCCTTCGATCTTGGGGATCATGCCGCCCGAGATCGTACCTTCCTTGATGAGCTGGCGCGCCTCGTCGATGGTGAGCTCCTGGACGAGCTGCTTGTTCTTGTCGAGGACGCCCTCGACGTCGGTGAGCAGCAAGAGGCGCTTTGCTTTCATGCGCGCGGCGAGCGCGCTGGCGAACGTATCGGCGTTGATGTTGAGCGTCTCGCCGTCGCGGCCGATGCCGACCGGGGCGATGACCGGAATGAGGTCGGAGCGCGAGATCACCTCGACGATGTGCGGGTTCACCTCGACGGGCTCGCCGACGTAGCCGATGTCGACGGACTTGACGATGTTGGACTCGGGATCTTGAATCTCGGTGATCTTGCGCGCGATCATCAGGTTGGCATCCTTGCCGCAGATGCCGACGGCCTTGCCGCCCTGCCGGTTGATGGCGGAGACGATGTGCTTGTTGATGGCACCGGCGAGCACCATCTCGACGACCTCGACGGTGGGCTGGTCGGTGACACGCAGCCCCTGCACGAAGTCGGACGTGATGTGCAACTTCTTGAGCATGGCGGCGATCTGCGGGCCGCCACCGTGCACGACGATAGGGTTAACGCCCGACTGCTTCAGATAGACGACGTCCTGAGCGAAGGCGTCCGCCAGCGCGGCATCGCCCATCGCGTGCCCGCCGAACTTTATGACGACCGTCTTGTCGTCATAGCGGATGAGGTGGGGCAGCGCTTCGGCCAGGATGCGCGCCTGAACGTGGGGCGATGGCTCGAGCTCGGGCGCTCGAGCGGCCGGCGGCTGCGTTATCGGCTTCATAGTCGTGATAGTCCTGGGCCTACGCTTGGGGCTTACCCGGGCGCAAGGCCGGGGCGCCAGCGATATTGTACACTTAGACTTACTGAAGGCCTGCTCTTATACCCCCAGGCGGCGCGACGCCAAACCCTATGACTGCCACGGAATCCCCCCATTGCATGCTAGCCGGGCGGCCATAAGAACGCGTATCTGTATCTCGGCTACCCCCCACCATTCTTAGGGCGGCCCGGTCGGGTATTTTCCGGGGAGAAGAGTTCATGATTGCCGACGACTTGAGCCGCATAGCCATGGCGTCGAACCTGGCTGGCTCGCTGTCGCGGGCAACGGACTACGCACGCGCGCAGGGCCACGCCGAGGTGACGCTCGAGCACATGCTGCTCGCCCTGTGCGACGACCCCGACGCCGTCCTCGTGATGGCGGCGAGCAACGTGAACGTCGCCGAGCTGATGAAGGAGGTGGGGGCGCAGCTGTCCGCCCTGCCGACGCGCGGCGTGCATGGGCAAGCTATCGAGCTGGTTGTGGCGCCCGATCTGCGGCGCATCCTCGAGGCGGCCGCCGCGGCAGCTCGCGGCGGGCGACGGCGCGAGATCAATGGCGCGATCGTGCTGGCGGCGATCATCGGCGACGGCAAGAGCCCGTCGGCACACGTGCTGCGCAACCTTGGGCTGACTTTCGAGGGTGCCATCCGCGCTTTGCAGCGTGCCCAGCCGCCGGTGCCGAAACCGCCTGCGGCCGACGCCGAGGCCATTTTGGCCGGCGCGCGCGAACGCGTTCAATCGCGCACCGGCCCGCCGATGCGGCGCCTTCCGGCCAACGGCGGGTATTTGCACGGGGAGGCCGCGGCAGAGGCGGCTCCGGCACTTCCCGCGCCGGCAAGCGAAGAGGACATGGCGCCGCCGCTCGCCGCGCGCGCCGAGCCCGTCGCGCAGCCTGCCCCCGAGCCGGCGTCGGAGTCTGACGTAGAGCTTGAGAATACGGTGGTCTTCGAGCCGGAGCCTTCCTTCGAGCCGGCGACCGGCATGGAACACGAGCCTGTTTTAGAGCCTGCACCAGCTTCCGAACCCGAACCGCGTTTCGGAGCCGAGCTGCAGTTTGAACCGGAGCCGCATTTCAAGTCCCCGCCAGCCTTCCACCCTGAGCTGAGCATTCAACAGGATGCCCACGCCGACGAGCACGCGCCGCCGCCGATGCCGGCCTCGGCGCCGTTTCCGCCGCCGATCCCCGTGCCTGACGCACTTGACAGCTGGACGCCGCCGCCGATGCCGCCGGCCGGCCCAACTCCCCCACCCTTCCGCGCCCCTGCGCCGCCACCGCCATTCATACCGTCGGCGCCTGGCACTGCGCTTCCCCGGCCGGGACCGCCGCCGCTTGCTCCCTGGCCCGACGTTGCAGAACGTCGGCGCCCCGAAGGCATCGGGGCCGCGTCGAGCGACAGGCCATCGGCTTACGACGCAATCGGGGCCGACAATCGCTTTCGGCTTGGTCGCAAGCCCGTAGTCCAGGCGCCGCAGCCGGCCAGCCGCCCGGCGCCGGTCGCGCGCGCCGAGATCGGCCAGCTGGTGGAGAACATCCCGCGCTCAATGCGCGTCGCCGTTGCAACGCTCATCGAGGTGCGCGTCGCCAGGGCGAACGTGCAGGCGCTGGCCGAAGGGCTGCAGGGTGGCGGCGCCGCTTATCATCACGAAGTGACGGTGACCAAGGCCATGTCGGTGCGCCTGCGTGCGCCCGATGGCGGCTTCTTCATCGAAACAGCGTCGCCCGAGACGCAGTGGATCGAGAAGTCGACGCTGCTGTCGTCGGATGATTTTGCCAGTTGGCGGTGGCATGTGACGCCGCGCGAGAAGGGGCGCCGGCGGCTTCAGCTCATCATCTCGGCGCGCACGGTCAGCGCCGACGGGCTGGCGGCCGAGACAGCGCTGCCCGATCAGGTCATCACCGTTCGCGTCAAGACGAACTACGCCAAGGTGGCCCGGCATTGGGCCGGATGGGGCATCGCCGCGCTGCTCGGCGGATTGCTGGCGAAATTCGGGGAAGGTACCTTCGATGCAGGACTGCAGGCGGTGGCCAAGCTCATCGGCGGCTAGGCGCGCTCGGCCACGATCGCTGCGATCGTCGCGCGCAGCTCAGCGATGCCCTCTCCCTTGGTGGCCGCAGTCGTGAGGACGAGCGGAAACGCGGCCGGATGGGTTTTCAGCCCTTCGTTGATCGCCTGCACGGTTGCGGCGAGCTCGCGCGGATCGATCTTGTCGGTCTTGGTGAGCACCGGCTGATAGGTGACGGCAGCTTCGTCGAGAATGTCGGCGATCTGCAGGTCGGTCGGCTTGAGGCCATGCCGCGCATCGATCAGCAGGAACACGCGTGCCAGCGTAGGTCGGCCGCGAAGATAATCCGTAACGAGCTCTCCCCACGACTGGACCTTGTCGTGCGGCGCCTTGGCGAAGCCGTAGCCCGGCATGTCGACGAGATAGAGCGGTGCTCCCTCGGCCTCGAAGTAGACGAGCTCCTGCGTGCGGCCGGGGGTGTTCGAGGTGCGCGCCAGGCCGCCCTGGCGGACAAGGGCGTTGATGAGGCTCGACTTGCCAACGTTGGAGCGTCCGGCAAAAGCCACCTCGATCCTCGAAGCCGGCGGCAGAAACTCGAGTGCGGGCACGCTTTTCAAGAGCTGCCAGCGCCGCTCGAACAGCTTCTCGCCGGCAGCGAGCATGGATTTATCGAGCTCGGTCATCGCCAAGTTCGGGGTTGCGGAGCGCAGCGCCCTCGCGGCGGGCTCCTAGGTGCTCTTTTCCTTGCCCTGGGGCTTGGCACCGGGCGCGGGTTTGCCGGTCGACGCGTCGTCGGATGGCGGGGGTGTGTCCGCTCGGCCGGACACGCGCCGTCGGACTTGTCCGCTCATCGCCGCGACCGGCTTGAAGGTGCGCGAGATGTTGCCCATGAGGTGGATCTCGGCGCCCTGCCTTTTCATGATGTAGTACTGCTGCATTAGCGACAGCGTGTTGCTCCACGCCCAGTAGATCACCAGTCCGGCCGGGAACGCCGCCAACAGGAAGGTGAACAGCACGGGCATCCAGCTGAAGATCTGCTGCTGCACGGGGTCGGGCTGCTGTGGGTTGAGCTGCATCTGCAGCCACATGGTGATGCCCATGATCAGCGGCCACACGCCGATGTGCAGGAACTCCGGAACGGCGAAGGGCAGCAACCCGAAGAGGTTGAACAGCGAGGTGGGGTCCGGCGCCGAAAGATCCTGGATCCAGCCGAAGAACGGCGCATGCCGCATGTCGATGGTGATGTAGAGCACTTTGTAGAGCGCGAAGAACACCGGCAACTGCAGGAGGATCGGCAGGCAGCCGGAGATCGGGTTGACCTTCTCGCGCTTGTAGAGATCCATCAGCTCCTGCTGCTGGCGGACCTTGTCGTCCTTGTAGCGCACGCGCAGCTGCTCCATCTGCGGCTGCAGCTTCTTCATCTTCGCCATGGATGCGAACTGCTTGTTGGCCAACGGGAAGAAGGCCAAGCGCACGAGCACGGTGAGGATGAGGATCGTCACGCCGAAATTGTGCACGACCGAGTTGATGTTCTCCATCAGGTAGAAGAGCGGCTTGGTGATGAAGAAGAACCATCCCCAGTCGATCAGCAGGTCGAACTGCTTGATGCCGAGACCATTCTCATAGGCCTGCAGGATCTTGACCTGTTTGGCGCCGGCGAACAGGCGCGCCTCGACGCTGCGGGTCTGGCCGGGCGGCACGGTGATCGTGTCGCGCATGTAGTCGGCCTGATAGGCCGGCTGTTCGTTGGGTAGTTTCGCGTCCTGCCCCGAGAACTGCGCGACATAGCGGGCCGTTTGGTCGGGGATGATGGTTGCGGCCCAATACTTGTCGGTGAAGCCCAGCCAACCGCCGGTCGCCGGCTCGAAGGTGCGGGTCTTATCCTCGATGGCGGTGGTGTATTTGCTCTTCTGCTCGCCCTGCTCGCCGATTACGCCGATCATGCCTTCGTGCATGATCCAATTGCCCTCCACCTTGGGCGTCCCGTAGCGGTGGACGCGGGCGTAAGGGGTGAGCGAGATGTCCGCGTTGGAGCGGTTCTCGACCTCGTCGACGACCTTGAACATGTAGTCGTCGTCGATAGACAGCGTGCGCTTGAAGATGACGCCCTGGCCGTTGTCCCAGGTGAGCGTGACGGGAGTGGTCGGCGTGAGCGAGCCGGAGCCCTGCACCTGCCACAGGGTATCGCGGTCGGGCAGCTTTTGCCTCGACCCGCTCGGCCCGACCCAGCCGTACTCGGCGAAGTAGGGATGCGGGCTGTCCGCCGGTGAGAGCAGCGTCACGTAAGGGCTCTTGGGATCGACGGTCTCGTGGTACTTGACGAGCACCAGATCGTCGATGCGGCCGCTCTTCAGCGCGATCGAGCCACGCAGCGAGGGCGTCTCGATGGCAAGGCGCGGGGAATCCTTGAGGGCCGCTTCGCGCGTCGTTGCGGCGCCGGGCAGTGGGGCCGCGCCGGGGACGGTGCCCTCCGGCGTCGTTGCCGGCGGCGCGATTCCGTCCTTGGCCGGACTAACCGGGGGCGCGCCCTTCGAAAGCTCCTGCTGCGCCTGCTGGCGCGCCTGCTCCTGCTTCATCTTCGGGCCGGCGTAGAACACCTGCCAGGCAAGCAGCACCGCCATCGAAAGCACGACGGCGAGCAGTAGGTTTCTCTGTTGATCGGGGTCTTGCGACATCAATGCCTCAGCCTGGCGCCGTTCTCGTTGTCCTGCAGGAACTGCTGCCGCAGCGTCCCTCGACAGGCGGGCGTCGGCGCCTGTGGCAATACTCCGAGACCGGCGCTTCGCAAACTGGAAACTACGCGGTTTTTGGGCCCCGGCGCTTGTTCGCCTGCGGCTGGTGGACGCGTGAGAGCGCCTGCTCCAGGTCCGCCTTGAGCTCGGGGAAAGTGCGGCTGATGGCGCCGGAGCGGGCAATCAGCACGTAATCGAAGCCGGGGCGCACTTGCGTCGGGTCGAGGCCCGCCGTGAGAGCGCGCAGGCGACGGCGTACACGATTGCGCACCACCGCGCCGCCGATCTTCTTGGTAACGGTAAATCCGAAGCGCGCGCCCGCCGTGACCGGGCTGGTATGTGGGCGCGCGGGCCGCGAGCGGGCCTCCAGCACAAATGCCGGCGTGCTCCAGCGCCGGCCGTCCC
>Ga0299912_10003704_pt1 | contig 12481 bp, 11 predicted proteins | sample RVTome_2_FD_207667 | JGI IMG/M metagenome (GOLD analysis project Ga0299912, IMG submission 207667) | Soil microbial communities from uranium-contaminated site in the Upper Colorado River Basin, Wyoming, United States - RVT95D214 (version 2) ... | reverse complement strand
GAGGTCCAACTAGTTTCTCAACTTCAGCATCTTCGGCGCGGTTTAAGGGTTTCCAGTGAAGGGGCCTGATAAAAAAATATTTGAGGGCTCATTCCCTCTACTTGGTCTTCTTCTCTTCCTTCTTCTTGCCGCCGCCGCAACCGCAGCCGCAGCCACCCTTCTTAGTGGACATGCAGCAGTCACCGCGGTCCCACCATATAAAGCATTGTAGCCCGCGGGCTTTTATGTAGCCCCCGGACACTATTCATCGATCTCAATGTTGAAGGAGAAGGCTTGGAACTGGATCGATGAGCACCGAAAGGAGTTCATCGAGGTAAGCGACAAGGTGTGGGAGTACGCGGAGCTGGGCCTCGTGGAGTTCAAGTCGGCCGAGCTACATGCCAAGACCCTTGAGAGGCACGGCTTCAAGGTTGAGCGGGGCGTCGTCGGGATGCCCAGCGCCTTCGTGGCGACCTGGGGTAAGGGTAAGCCCGTCATAGGATTCATGGGCGAGTACGACGCCCTGCCCGGCATAAGTAACAAGACGGTGCCCAGGAAGGAGCCCCTCGTAGAGGAGGGCCCGGGCCACGGCTGCGGCCATAACGTCCATGGGACAAGCGGCTTCATGGCTGCCATAGCCACCCGGTACGCCCTGGAGGCGGAGAAGCTCCCAGGCACAGTCAGGTGCTTCGGCTCGCCGGCCGAGGAGAACTACGATGGCAAGGTGTACATGGTCCGAGCAGGCAGCTTCAAGGGTGTGGACGCGTGCCTCAGCCACCACCCCAGCAGCATGAACGTCGCCGGCCTCGCGTCTAGCAACGCCATGAATAGCGTCAAGTACGAGTACAGGGGCAAGACGGCCCACGCGGCGGGCAGCCCCGAGATGGGGCGGTCGGCCCTCGACGCCATAGAGCTGATGAACGTGGGTGTCAACTTCCTCCGCGAGCACGTGATCCAGGATGCCCGCGTCCACTACGTCATCGAGTCGGGGGGCGGCCAGCCCAACGTGGTGCCCGACTACGCCCGGAGCTGGTACTACATCAGGGCCCCGGAGCGGGACCAGGTGGACGCCATCTACAAGCGCATCAACAAGATCGCCGAGGGCGCGGCGCTCATGACGGAGACCGAGCTGAAGGTGGGCCTGCTCACAGCCGTATACAACAAGCTGCCCAACAAGACGCTTAGCGAGTTGGTTACCGCTAACATGCGTGAGGTGGGCGCACCCACCTACACGGAGGAGGAGCTGGCCTTCGCCGCCGAGATAGGGAAGACCATCGACAGGCAGAACAAGGTCGACGGCCTACGCAAGAACAAGGTGCCCAACTGGGAGAGATACGTGGACGTTGACCTGCCCACGGACATACTGGACGCGTGGAACGAGGGCGAGATCGGCCACGGTAGCACGGACGTCTCGGACGTCTCGTGGCAGTGTCCCACCATGGAGTTCGGCACCACCTGCGACGTGCTGGGCGCCCCCGGCCACGACTGGAGGTTCACCGCCGTCAGCGGCATGAGCATAGGCCACAAGAGCCTCATATTCGCGGCCAAGACCATGGCGGCCTCGGCCCTGGACCTGTACACCAAGCCTGAGCTGCTGAAGAAAGCCAAGGAGGAGCACGCGAAGAGGCTTGTGGGGCGCAAGTACACGTCCCCCATACCTGAGGGGATCAATCCGCCCCTGGAGATCGCTAAGGAGGCGTGGGAGAGGCTGAAGGGGAGGCGGGACGCATGAGCGTAACAATCGGTGGTATAACGGCGGCCCCAGGAGAGAAGGCCAAGGGGTTCCTGGACGCGGGCACCACCAGCGTCAACACCTACAGGGTGCCCCTGGCCATAATCAACGGCTCCAAGAAGGGCAAGACCATAGGCATCATAGGCGGCACCCACGGCACAGAGTTCGCCAGCATAGACGCCGTCATCAGGGCCATCAAGGAGCTGGACCCCAAGAAGATGAAGGGGACGGTGCTCGCGGTCCCCGTCCTCAACAGCCCCCAGTTCGAGCACAAGACCCAGTTCCTCAGCCCCTTCGACCAGCTGAACCAGAACAGGGTCTTCCCCGGGGACCCGGAGGGCACCCTCACCCAGCGCATAGCCCACACCGTCTTCGAGAACGTCATCAAGAAATGCAGCGCACTCATGGACTGCCACGGCGGCGACGTCAACGAGGACATTAAGGGCTTCACGCTGGCGGGCAAGGGCGACGACGAGGCCGTGAACAAGGTGGCGCTGGACATGGCCCGCTGCTTCCCCGCCCGGTACATCAACCTGTTCCCCGTGGTGGCTACAGGGCTCACCATGTGCGCCCAGAGCAGGCTCGGCATCCCCTGCATCATCTCCGAGGCAGGCACGCCGTTCCCGGTCCGCGAGGACGAGGTCCTGTTCCACTACGAGGGCATCATGAACGTGCTCAGGTACTTCGGCGTCATCGAGGGCAAGCCCCGGATGGTGGAGCCCGTCATTAGCAAGGGCAGCGCCAGGCTAAGGGCTGAGGAGGGCGGCATCTGGAAGCCCGCCGTCTCCACGGACCAGATGGTGAAGGAGGGCGATGTCCTCGGCGTCGTCACGGACCTCTTCGGGGAGGTGAAGCAGACCGTCAAGGCGCCCCGCGGCGGAGTCGTGGGCATGATGAGGTGCTTCTACTCTGTGAACTGCGGCGAGAGCCTGGTCAGCGTCACGTTCCTGGAGTAGTTCCACCTCCTTTTCATCGAAACCGATAACACGGCCCGGTCCCACTTCTACTTCGTGGAGCCCAGCCGCCTGATCTCGCTCATCCACATGCACACGCCCTTCAGGGTCAGTAGCCACAGGCTGCTGCTGGACGGCTGGGACAACGTGGTGCTGCTGGCCAACGGATCACACGTCTTCAGGTTCATCCGGCGCCAGGACGTATCAGAGCAGCTGAGGAAGGAGGCCCAGCTCCTTCCCATCCTGTCGAAGCATCTGACGTTGCGGGTGCCGGTCCCCGAGTATACGCTGATGAGCGGCCCCCTGCCCCACTTCATGGGGTACAGGCTGATACCTGGCGAGCAGCTAAGGGCCAGCCACGTGAACGAGTCCAACGTGGGCAGCGTCGCTTCAGCCCTCGCCGGGCTCCTCTCGGAGCTCCAGAGCATCCCCCTGGGCGAGGCAGGCGACCTGGTGCCAAGGTACACAGGCGACGACTGGAGGGACCTCTACATGTGGCTGAGGGAGGATGTTGAGCGGAGGATCGCCCCCAGACTCCCCCATGAAACGGCCTACAGGCTGCTGTGTGACCTCGACGACTACATTGAGGAGCCCGCCAACTTCAGGTTCAGGCCCCGCCTCATCCACCGGGACCTCAGCTCGGACCACATACTCCACGACCCTGCCACGGGTTGCCTGACCGGAGTCATCGACTGGGGCGACGCCTGCGCGGGGGACCCCGCCTTCGACCTCACGGGGCTCCTGGCCGACTACGGCCCAGCCCTCGCTGAAGCGGTGGCGGCGGCTAAGAGCGACCCCCCCGAGTACCTCGGACGCGCCAGGTTCTACGCCAGGATCGTGGGCGTCCACCAGGTCCTCCATGGCTTGGACGTGGGGGACGGCGCCCACGTGGATGCTGGGCTGAGGCGGCTGGAGCGCGTCTACACTTGAGAGGCGCTGAATGCCGGTCGCTCATTTTTTACGCTGAGCACGCCCTTTCTCCACCATGTCGAAGGAGAAGGCTTGGGGATGGATCGAAGAGCACCGCGAGGAGCTCATCGAGGTCTCCGACAAGATTTGGGGCTACGCGGAGCTGGGCCTCTGCGAGGACAAGAGCAGCAGGCTTCACGCCGAGAAGCTGCGGCAGCACGGGTTCAGAGTGAAGCACGGGGTTGCCGGGATGCCCACCGCCATCGCCGCGGAGTGGGGCAGGGGCAAGCCGGTCATAGTGTGCCAGGGCGAGTACGACGCCCTGCCGGGCATCAGCAACAAGAAGGTGCCCCGGAAGGAGCCCCTGGTGGAGGGCGGGATGGGCCACGGCTGCGGCCACAACATCCACGGCACCACGGCCCTAGCCGCGGCCGCCGCCGTGAAGCATGTGCTTGAGGCGGAGAAGCTCAAGGGAACCATCAGGTTCTACGGGACGCCGGCCGAGGAGAACTTCGGCGGCAAGGTGTACATGGTCCGTGAGGGCCTGTACAGCGACGTGGATGTCTGCCTGAGCCACCACCCCAGCAGCATGAACGTGGCGGGGCTGGACAGCAGCAACGCCACCAACGGCGTCAAGTTCCACTACTACGGGAAGACGGCTCACGCGGCTGGGAACCCGGAGATGGGGCGATCAGCCCTGGACGCCATCGAGCTGATGAACGTGGGCGTAAACTTCCTCCGGGAGCACGTGATCCAGGAGGCCCGCATCCACTACGTGATCGAGAACGGGGGCGGACAGCCCAACGTGGTCCCCGACTACGCGAGCAGCTGGTACTACATCAGGGCGCCGAGGCGCGACCAGGTGGACCCCATCTTCGAGCGCATCAAGAAGATCGCGCAAGGGGCGGCGCTGATGACGGAGACGGAGCTGAAGATCGACCACACCGGCGGCCTCTACAACCTGATACCCAGCAGGGCGCTGAGCGAGGTGGTCACCGCCAACATGAGGGCCGTGGGTGCCCCCACCTATACGAAGGAGGAGCAGGGGTTCGCGGCCAGGATCGCGGAGAGCTTCACCCGGGAGTCCAAGGTGGACGCGCTGCGTAAGAACAAGGTGCCCGACTACGAGAAGTTCATAGACGTGAACCTGCCCACGGACATCCTGGACCCCTGGGACGAGGGCGAGACCAGCCCCGGAAGCACAGACGTCGCCGACGTGAGCTGGGTGACCCCCGCCATCGAGTTCGGCACCGCCTGTAACGTCCTCGGCGCCCCCGGCCACAGCTGGCAGTTCGTGGCTTGCAGCGGCATGAGCATAGGCCACAAGTCGCTCATCTTCGCGTCGAAGACCATGGCCGGCTGCGCCCTGGACCTGATGACGGACCCGGCGCTGCTGAAGAAGGTCAAGGCCGAGCACGCGAAGCGGCTGGAGGGCCAGGTCTACAGGCCGGTGGGCGACCCGGACAGGAAGCCACCGCTGGAGCAGGCCCGGGCGATGGCGGAGAAGCTCAAGGGCAAGCAGTAGCCTCTTCTTTATTGGCTCTTCAACAGTTCTTCAAAGTTTTTTTCTTCCTCAACGTTCACGGCTCTTAACCCATGGTCGGATGCTGCTTCAACTAAGCGTTTATCTGCTGTGAGGAAGAGGCTGGAACCCGTTTGAGCTGCTGAGGCTATCTGGATAGCGTCGGCCGCGTATACGTGTTGTTCTTGGATGATTTTCCATGACTCCACCAGAATCGTGTTGGTTATGGGGATAATGATAAGGCTGTTGAGGCGTGTGAGCTTCTCGTTCTCCTTGAAATAGAGGAATAGGGCAGCGTCTCGATGCAGTTGAGTCAAGTTCCCCCTAGTTTTTTGCTTGTCTATGGCTCCGAGAACCTCACCGATGTTCCAGACTGAGTAGCAGAGCGTTATCCTTCCCTGCTCAGCGGCCCGGTATAGCGTGTCCACCTCGTCTGAGCCCCGCTCATGCACGTACCGTTTGGTTATGGCGCTAGTGTCCATGTAGGCGAGCTTCACGGTCGTCACGCATCTCCCTGACTAGCCTGCTGGTTCCCTCGGCTGACGGCCTGTTGGTCTCCACCTCTGTTGAAGATGGGTACGCCCCTGGCTCTATGTTTAATGCCTTAGCCGCCTCTCGGAGGAGCTCCAAAGTGTTATAGTTACGTATGGCCTCCTCGACGACCTTGCTGAGGTTTCGAGAGCCACCGTAGTTTCTGTCTACGGTGCGTTTGAACTCCTCCCAGACCTCTTCGTCTATGTTGATCGTCGTCTTTACGGTGGTCGTAAGGCTCACCTTACGTAAGGCGAGGAAACCCTAGACTAAAAATGTTCCTAATTCTGATTGATACCAAAGAAACCAACGTATCCCTACATCGTTATCTCCTGTAACCAACACTCTGTGTCATTGATAGGCTGTTTCACGTCTTCGTCCCCCAGGCGAATATATTGATGGAGGTGTGCTTGAAGCCCCTGGGCGAAGCGGCCTCCCTGGCTCCACTGAGCAGCTCGCCCCTTATTGTGTCTACCACGTGTGCCGGCGTCTCCTGCCGCCAATAGTTCCAGGCGGAGCAGCTCTCCGACACTATGAAGCCCGGGTCAGAATAATCAATGGCTCGCCTCTCGTAGATGTTTGATATCTTGAGGCCGGCGCCCTCCAGGAGGTCGATGGACTCCTCCAGGCTCACGGGCCAGTCCACGGTGTCGGCCACGGCCTTGCGGAGCCCCGGGAGATCTGGGTGGCGCGCCAATACTGCGCCAGCTACCTTGTATATCTCCTGCCACGCCGGCTTGCCCGCGTAGGTGAACGCGAACTGGCCGCCCCTCTTCAGCACCCTGCACATCTCGGAGAGCGCCTTCGGCTTGTCCGGGAAGAAGTGGAGAGACATATTGCACAGGACTAGATCGAAAGAATCGTCCGGGAACTCTATTCGTTCAGCATCACCGTACATGAACTTCGCGTTGCCGAGGCCCTTCTCAGATGCCATCTTATTCGCAGCATCGATCATGTTTCTGGAGATGTCTATACCGTAGAATGTTCCTCTGTTGCCGCAGATCTTCATCAACTCGAAGGTGGATATGCCCGTCCCGCAGGCCACGTCAAGGCACGTGGGGTTCTCGGGTATCTTGATCTCGTTCAGCGCCATCCTTGTGGAGTACCTCATCCAGCCTCCGAACCTGTCGTCGTACCACGAGGCCCAGTCGTCGAAGGTCTTCGCAACCTTGCTCTTGGCTTCACTCAACAATATTCCTCCGCTGTGTGTGCTCCATCTACGTAGCCCCCTCAGCGGGGCTCCACTGGTACCTGATCAGCTTGCATATCTCCTCGAAGCCCAGCCGCCTATAGACGCTGTAGCCCATGCGGCTTGAGTGGAGGATGCCGAACCTGTAGCCCAACTCACGTGCGTCCTTGAAGGGCACGTAGGAGATCATCCCGCCCACGCCCCGGCCCCTCGCCTCAGGTTGGGTGGCCACGTTGTAGAGCCCGGCCACCCCGTCGCTGTACAGGATAGATGATGTGGCGACGGGTGTGCCGCCTAGGTATCCCACGTAATGCTTGATGTGGTGGACGACGCCGAGGTTCGTCCAGGCTCCAGCGAGCCAGTCCCACAGGTGCTCCGGCATCCCGTAGGCCCTACCCAGGAGCCAAGCGTATGTGTGGAGCTGCTCGGGTGACTCGACCCTCACGTAGCTGAAGCCGGGGGACTTCTCGGGCTCGGCTAGGTCGCTGATCTTCACTGCCATCCCGGGGGTCTCGTCTCTGTGGAAGCCGGCCCTTTCGAGCCTCTCGGCCAGGTCGCTCGGCCTGTCCCACGGGTCCACCTGCCACGTGAAGGGGAGGCGCCTCGATTCGAAGGTCTGTATGACCTCGGAGATGGTCTCATCGGCATCTTCGGGGGCCAAGCTGGTTTCCAGCACCCTGTTGAGCATGGCCACATTGGTGCCTGAGTTGAGGAGCGTGTAGCTGGGCGTCACTCGATACTCGGCTCTTGGGTACCCGGCGAACAAGTTGAGCATGCTGTTCCAGCTGCGGTGCGTGGCCTCGACCAGCCTCTGCTTGGAGTACCTGTCTATTATCCTTGGTCCTCTATCCAATTTGGGGCCTCCAGAAATCTCTGCCGTAATGTCATTCTCATCGGAATATTAAATTATTGAATAAAAAGGCCGAGGAGAAGCACCTGTTGGGTTGACTCCACCCTTCCCTGGGCCTGAAAAATCCTCTTTTTTTCATCACTTGGGCACGCTGTAAAAATCTATGTACCCTGACGCAGCTTGTAGACCGGGTGAAACTGTTGAAGCTGTCCGGGGCCGAGGCCATAGCCAGGGCCATGAGGGAGGCAGGCGTAGAGTACTTCTTCTACGTCATGGGGGGCATGATGATCTACCGCCAGATCGAGGAAGCCGGCGTCAAAACCATCCTCTGCAGGAACGAGAAGTCCGCCACAAACATGGCCGACGGGTACGCTAGGGTTACGGGGAGGCCCACGGTCTGCTACGGCCAGCACGGCGCGGCCGCCGCCATCCTGGCCTCGATGCTGTACGAGCCCATGTACGCGCACAGCCCCGTCGTGGCGTTGACGGGCTCCTACCCGACGGCGAAGAAGGACTCGTTCTCGTACCAGGAGTGCTACGAGATGAAGTACTTCGAGCCGACGTGCAAGTTCAGCGCGGACGTCACGGACGCGGGGAGGCTCGCGGAGTACATGCGGACGGCGTGCCAGGTGGCGGTGAGCGGGTGCCCGGGGCCGACCCACGTGAGCATGCACACGGACATGGCGGGCAGGGTCGAGGAGGTGCCCGAGATCTATGGGAACGATGTCTTCAGGCGGGTCCCGCCCTTCAGGCCCAGGGCCGAGCCGGAGAGAGTGGGGGACGCGGCCCGACTTCTGGTCGAGGCGGAGAGCCCCGTGATCGTGTGCGGTGGTGGTGTCCACCTGTCGGGGGCCTACGAGGAGCTGCTAGCCCTGGCGGAGGCGCTCATGATCCCGGTGGTCGCCAACCCGAGCGGAAAGGGATGCTTCCCGGAGGAGCACCCGCTCTGGATGGGGGTGATGGGCACATACGGCAGGCCGGTCTCCAACGACTTCGTGCGCGAGGCGGACCTGGTGTTCCTCCTGGGGACCAGGGCCGGAAGGATGCAGATGGAGGAGTTCACATCGCCCCCGCCCGGCTCAGCGAGGGTCATACACCTGGACATCGACCCCACTGCCATCGGCAGGACGTACAGGCCGGACGTGGCGCTGGTGGGAGACGCGAAGGCGACGCTGCAGGAGCTGCTGGCGGCTGTGAAGAGGCTCGCCCGCAAGCCCAGGAAGCCTGGGAAGATTGAGGAGCTGTCCCGGAGGGTTAAAGAGTACGAGGCATCGGTGACGCAGCTGGGCTCCGACCAGGTCCCCGTCAAGCCCCAGCGGCTGATGAGGGAGGTGTCCGGGTTCCTGCGCCCCGGGGATGTGGTGGTGAGCGACACGGGCAACATGCTGGGCTGGACCATCCGGTTCCTGAGGCTCAGGGAGACGGGCAGGGTCTTCCTGCCCGCGGGGGGCACCCTGGGCTCCAGCTTCGGCCTCGCCATAGGTGCCTCCTTCGCCGTGGGCAGGGACCGGAGGGTCATCCACTTGACGGGGGACGGCGGCATGGGCTACAACATAGCGGACCTGGAGACGGCGAGGAGGTACAACGACCAGCGGGCACCCATGGTGACGGTGGTGAACAACAACTCCATTTTGGGTAGCGAGGAGTTCCCGTTCGCGGAGCTGGACTACGCGAAGGTGGCGGAGGGGTTCGGCTGCTTCGGGGTGAGGGTTGAGAGGCCGGGCGAGGTGCGCGAGGCGCTGGAGAGAGCGCTGGGGTCGGGGCTGCCGGCCGTAGTGGACGTTGTGACGGACAAGGCAGAGCGGGTCCCGGCGCGGGTCCGCTACCTGTGACGGACTACCGCGCTGGATGCTAAGCCTCCCCGTGGCGTAGGCTCCTCACATCCGCATGGGCCACGGCGCTGTGGCGCGGTCAGCACCTTCCGGCTCTCTTGCACTCGTCGCAGCACCTGTATATGTCCAGGCGTTGACCCGTGGGCTCGAACCCGAGGCCCAGGGTGATCCTGGACCAGAGCTCCCTCACGCTCTCCGCCTCATAGTCCTGTATCTTTCCGCAGCCCCTGCAGATGATGTTGGCGTGCAGTGAGGTGTTGGGGTCGTACCTGGACACGTTGTCGCCCAGCTCCAGCTCCTGCAGCAGCCCCATGCCCGTGAAGAGGTGGAGCGTCTGGTAGACCGTGGCCAGGCTCATCGTCGGGTACCTCTTCCTCACCTCGTGGTACACCTGGTCGGTTGTGGGGTGGTCCCTTCTGGAGAGGATGTACTCGTAGATGGCTACGCGCTGGGGCGTGGCCTTCAGTCCCCTCTCGTGGAGCTTGGCGATGAGTTGCTGCGCGTCCATTTCCCTGAACCATACATCATATTACCTAAAAACGTTTTCTAAGGAATAATAAGACTTAAATTGTAATGATTATAGATTAGTCTTGTTGATGCCATCAAACATGAGGCTTAGGCATGAGTAAGAAATCTCAGAAAAAGTTGACCACGGTTGCAGGCGCGCCAGTGCCTGACAACCAGAACGCATTGACGGCCGGCCCCAGGGGACCCATGCTCCTGCAGGACGTCTGGTTCCTCGAGAAGCTGGCCCACTTCGACAGAGAAGTCATTCCCGAGAGGAGGATGCACGCCAAAGGCTCCGGCGCCTACGGCACATTCACAGTAACTCACGATATAACAAGATACACGAAAGCCAAGATCTTCTCTAAAATCGGCAAGAAAACCGATATGTTTGCCCGTTTTTCAACGGTTGCTGGCGAGCGCGGAGCCGCTGACGCTGAGCGCGACATCCGCGGCTTCGCCCTCAAGTTCTACACCGAGGAGGGCAACTGGGACCTGGTGGGAAACAACACCCCCGTGTTCTTCCTACGCGACCCCCTCAAGTTCCCGGACCTGAACCACGCCGTGAAGCGCGACCCCCGGACCAACATGAGGAGCGCCAAGAACAACTGGGACTTCTGGACGTCGCTGCCCGAGGCGCTCCACCAGGTAACCATCACCATGAGCGACCGGGGCATCCCCCTGTCCTACAGGCACATGCACGGCTTCGGGAGCCACGCCTTCAGCATGATCAACGCCCGGGACGAGCGCGTCTGGGTCAAGTTCCACTTCAAGACCCAGCAGGGCATCAGGAACCTGACCGACGCCGAGGCAGAGTCCATAGTCTCCAAGGACCGTGAGAGCCACCAGCGCGACCTGTACGAGAGCATCGAGAGGGGCGATTATCCGCGCTGGACGATGTCCATCCAGGTCATGACCGAGGAGCAGGCGAAGAGGATGCCGTACAACCCCTTCGACCTTACAAAGGTGTGGTACCACGGCGAGTACCCGCTGACGGAGGTGGGGGTCCTGGAGCTGAACCGCAACCCCGAGAACTACTTCGCCGAGGTGGAGCAGTCCGCCTTCAACCCGGCCAGCGTGGTGCCCGGCATAGGCTTCTCCCCGGACAAGATGCTGCAGGGCCGCCTGTTCTCCTACGGGGACGCCCAGCGCTACCGGCTAGGCGTGAACCACCACATGATACCCGTGAACGCGCCCCGCTGCCCCGTCAACAGCTACCACCGGGACGGCCAGATGAGGGTGAACGGCAACGCGGGCAGTACCATCGGGTACGAGCCCAACAGCTACGGGGAGTGGCAGGAGCAGCCCGGGTTCAAGGATCCGCCGCTGGAGCTGAGCGGGGCGGCGTACCAGTGGAACTTCAGGGAGGACGACGACGACTACTACACGCAGCCGGGGAAGCTCTTCAGGCTCATGAGCCCGGCGCAGCAGAGGGCCCTCTTCGAGAACACTGCCCGCGCCATGGGGGACGCCCCCAAGGAGATCAAGGTGCGGCACATCGGTAACTGCCTGAGGGCCGACCCCGCCTACGGGAAGGGTGTGGCCAAGGCCCTGGGGATACCCCTGAGCGAGGCATCCTAACCCCCTATTTTCCTATCTCCTATTTCATGTGTAGATCAAACCAATTGTTGCGCCGCGGCACGCGTGACCGCTTCACCCCGTTTTAATACGGATTAGTTGCCTCGGCTGTACCGATGAAAAAAGGGGAACCGGAGGGGCCTCTTCACTTGAGCAGCTTCTCCAGCCTGTCCACCAGTCCGGCGAGGTAGGCGAAGGCGGCCTCCACGGGCTCGGGCCTGGTGAGGTCGACCCCGGCCATCTTCATGTTGTCCACAGGGTAGCGGGAACCGCCCGCCTTGAGGAAGCCCAGGTACCGCTCCACGGCGTCCCCGTCGCCGGCGAGTATGGGCTTCGCCAGGGCGTGGGCGCCGGAGATGCCGGTGGTGTACTGGAAGACGTAGAAGTTAGCGTACATGTGGCTGAACTGGGCCCAGGTGACGCCGATGCGGTCCCTGTCGAAGTGGACCTCGCCGCCGTAGCCCTCCCTGAAGAGGTCGGCGGTGAGCCCTATGAGGGCGTCCGCGCTGAGCGGCTTGCCCTGCTCGGCCCTGGTGTGGGCCTCCAGCTCGAACGTGGCCAGGGTGGGCATGATGAAGAAGTAGCGGTGGAAGTTGGACATGGCCTCCTCTATGAGGGCCACCTGGAAGTCGCGGCCGGGCTGCGTGCGGAACAGGTAGTCGCGGACGAGGGCCTGGTTGAAGTTGGAGGCCACCTCGGCCTCGAAGAGGCTGTACCGGCCGTAGATGAAGGGCTGCTCGCGCCTGGAGTAGTAGTTGTGCATGGAGTGGCCCAACTCGTGGGCTAGGGTGCTCACGCTGAAGAGGTCGTCGGCGTAGGACATCATGACGAAGGGGTGGGTGCCGTGGGTGCCGCTGCTGAAGGCGCCCTCGCGCTTGCCCTTGTTGCGGACCCGGTCGACC
>Ga0299912_10003703_pt1 | contig 12482 bp, 13 predicted proteins | sample RVTome_2_FD_207667 | JGI IMG/M metagenome (GOLD analysis project Ga0299912, IMG submission 207667) | Soil microbial communities from uranium-contaminated site in the Upper Colorado River Basin, Wyoming, United States - RVT95D214 (version 2) ... | reverse complement strand
AAATCCCTAAGTGCCGTGTTCTTGTCGCCGGACCCATCCATTCATACGAAACACTCAGCCAGATTTTGGGTGGAATCCGAACAAAGTACCTTCTTCTCTTGTCGGGACCCCAACAAATTTCCGTCGAGCCTGAAACTCTGGAGAGATTCCTAGAGAAGGCTGAGTCAACGAAGGCAGGCCTGGTCTATTCGGATTATTATGAGGAAAGCAAACGCGGGAAGGTCCACCATACGCTCTGTGATTATCAATTGGGGAGTGTCCGGGATGATTTTGACTTCGGCGCCATGATGCTCTTTTCGGTCACCGCCATCCGAGAGGCCCTCAACAAATACGGGGCAATACACGACGTTAGATTTGCTGGCCTCTACGATCTTCGCCTGAAGGTTTCCATAGACCACCCGGTGTATCATCTGCAGGAACCACTCTATTCCATGATCAGAAACGTAGGGGCAATTCAAGAATTGCCCCTCCAGGAAAAGATATTTGCGTACGTTGATCCCCGAAACGAAGTTGCCCAGAAGGAAATGGAAACCGTCCTCACGGGTTATTTGAAGGAAATCGGGGCTTATCTACCGCCTCATCACTCCAAGGAGGTTGAGGAGACAACAAGATCCTTTCCGGTAGAGGCCTCTGTCATCATTCCTGTGCTGAACCGGAAAGAAACGATAGCCCAGGCCGTGAAAAGCGCCCTGTCACAGGAAACGGATTTTCCGTTCAACGTCATCGTCGTGGACAACCATTCGACAGACGGAACAACGACTGTTCTGTCCGATCTCGGCAGTCAGTATTCCAGACTGAAGCACATCGTCCCGAAAAGGACTGACCTTGGAATTGGCGGTTGCTGGAATGAGGCTATTCAAGACGAAGCCTGTGGCCGCCATGCCGTTCAATTGGATTCGGATGACCTTTACAGCAGTAGCCACACCTTGCAGAACATGGTCGACATGTTACGCCACGGCAAATATGCCATGGTGATCGGGTCTTACACGCTCGTTGATTCCAGGCTGGGGGAGATCCCGCCGGGGCTCGTCGATCACCGCGAATGGACCGATGAGAACGGCCACAACAATGCGTTGCGCATCAATGGCTTGGGTGCACCACGGGCTTTCAACACCAGCCTGATGCGCAGCATCGGATTTCTTAACGTAAGCTACGGCGAGGACTACGCAGCAGCGCTCCGAATCTCTCGGGAATACCCGATCGGGAGGATCTATGAAAGCCTCTACCTTTGCAGGCGCTGGTCGGGTAACACCGATGCGGCTCTCAGCATTGAAGAGGGAAACCGCAACAATGCCTTTAAGGACAAGATTCGGACCGACGAAATTCTCGCCCGGAAAAAAATCGCAGAGGGCATAGCGCATGGGGCATAGCGTAACTGCCAATACCCGGAGAAAGTTTAGTTTGTTGATGACACTCCTCCGGCATGATTCAATTTGAACCTTGGCCGAAGGCCGCAGGGTTTATGGAGAATCGACCCATTGCCCCAACAACAATGCTATTAGATGTGATGCTATGCCCTATGCTCCATGGGCTATGCCATTTTTCGTTCGGAGGTTAATCAGCAGCCATGGGAATTGTCATCCGGCCCTGGCAGAAGAGTGATCTGGCGTCTATCCTCAGAATAACCTGGGAGTCCTGGATTTCCACCTACTTGAGTTTCATTCCCGAAAGTGACCTTAAATCCTACCTCGATATTCACTACACAGAGGAATCCCTTCTTAGCATGTTCGATGATCCGTCGATGCATGGTTTCATCGCGGTGATGGATGGTCAGGTCGCTGGCTACGCACGAATTTTCTTCAACTGTGACGAGAATCGCCTGTATGTCTCTTCGCTGTATTTTCTTCCGGCCTTTCAGGGACAGGGCATGGGCCCCCGGCTTCTCGAGGCAGCGGAAGGATATGCCAAAGGAAAGGGCCTTGATGAATTGTGGATCGGCGTGATGGTGAAAAACAGGCAGGCCCTCGATTTTTACAGAAAGGTGGGATTTCAATTTATCCGGGAAGAACCTTTCACGATGGGGAAAACGACGGTAAGCCATCTCATCGGTTGGAAGAAAATAGGAAGGAGCACACTGCTTCATCAGAAGACTTATGCGGCCTTCGACGAGGGGGAGAAGGGTCTTCCAGGGATTTGTCTTGATCTGCTGTCGAAGCAGAGGAAAAGCTGGCAGGACCTTCGGGAAGGTTACGAATCACTGAAGAACGTTAGCGAGAGGGATTTATCCTGTGGCAGATTTTCCGTCCGCCTCCAGTACAATCCAGGAAGAATCAAAAGCAGTCTGGCCGACGTAGGCGAAAGAAAAGTACACGAGCTACGATGTTTTCTCTGTCTGGATCGTCTGCCTGATAGCCAGAAAGGGATCCTCTACCGTAGCGAATATCTGATCCTCTGCAACCCTATGCCTGTATTCCCTTATCACTTCATCGTCTCCCATTTGGACCATCGTCTCCAGGCCATCACTGACCATATCGATCTCTTTCTCGGGCTTATGGGTGATTTCGGTACCGACTGGATGGTCCTTTACAACGGGCCAAAGTGTGGTGCTTCCGCACCGGACCACCTTCATTTCCATGCGATCCCGTCGGGACAGATGCCCATCGAGAAAGAAATGAGAGGGAAAAACAGCATCCCTTTTGCGAAACGGGTTGATGATGTTCTACTCTATCGCTTGAGAGATCTGGGACGGGAAGTCATCATCCTGGAGGGGGATGACCCGATAGCCCTGGGAAGTGCTTTCAGGGTGTTTTTGAACGCCCTGAATAAGGTTCTTCTTACGAACGAGGAACCCATGATGAATATTGCTGGTTTTAAAAAAGAGGGGAAATGGTGTCTTGTAATCTTTCCACGCCGGAAGCACCGTCCCGAAGCCTTTTTCAGAGAAGGGGATGCCCGGGTGGTAGTAAGCCCTGGGGTGATCGATATGGGAGGCCTTCTGATCACCCCCGTGGAAAAGGATTTCGAACGGCTGGACGGAGCGGAGGTGAGGAACATCTACAGAGAAGTATCCCTCGAAGAAAAGACCGTAGGATATGTTATTGCCGCTCTGGGGTAGTCCCTATTGGGAGGTCATTTGGGGAGAGGTTCACATCACCCTCTTTGGTCAATTCACTTTCTTTGGGTTCTTCTATTGGTTTTTCCTCACTTTCTTTGGGTTCTTCTATTGATTTTCTCTGAGTCACTGATCTTCCCCGCGTCACAGAAAGCGAAGAGCCTCCCATGCCGATAAAGGGGAGGGTCTCCGGACCTCTTTCCAGATTGGCCATGATGCGGATCTTCTGGTCAATATCCTTCAATCTGGAGAGTTTTTCTTCCAGTTCTTCGATCTTGGTTGAGAAGAGTTGAATGTGCGATTTCTGAATCTGCGACTCCTGGCGCAATTGATTCAGGAGAAAGGTTTTCTTCCTGACTTGGACGTAGTCGCAGAAGAAGAATGTAATAGAGAATTGAAAAAAGACGAGGAGATAAGTGGCCATCCGAAAACTTTCTTTTTTTATCCTCAGACGCCTGGTACCGAAGGTGGTGTGACCGAAGACGAGAATATTAATGTATCCTTTATCCATGAAGAAATCCTTGTCCCTTTCTTTGAGCCCCCTGCCTGCCCCGTACCATCGCGGTTCAGGGACTGCCGCAAACAGGGAGCCCGCCTTTAGGGCGGTCCATGCAGGGCGCCTACAGGTCAAAATCGAATAGTAAGACCTGACTTTTTCTCAGATGAAGGGGTTACATTCATCTCTAAAAGCACATGCCCATTCGTTAGGTCAAATGAAAAACGGAATCCCATAAATATTTCTTTGAGTGTTTCTTCCTTCGATTGTAGAAGTTTTAAGGTTTTCAAGATTTTTCCTTCTTCAAAATAGCCATTTTCATCTGGAGAGGGTTTTAAAATAGATTGTCCAAAATCTGAGCTTGAAGATTTGGTTTCCCTTACTTGCCGAGGACTGAAGAATTTATTTCTCCAGACATTCTCAAGAAACTCACGGGAGTAAATCACTTTGTCCGGCGATTCCACCCACTGCGACCTCTTCTTTTCTTCCAGGGTTCTCAGGAAGTTTACATTTCTGAGTTTGGCCTGGCTCTTTTTGAACCACTCAGCAGATTCGTTTGCAGGTTCTGTCTTTTTCTGCAAGGCAGCTCTATTTTCATCCATTTTCATCGTCGTTAATTGAATGGCAGCGCCGTTTATTGATTTGACTGGATCACACCACGCCCGGACGATCATCCCAAAAATGAACAGGGTTAACAAAATTGCAACTTTTCTCAGAACCATTTTTTTTGGACCCTTCCGAGCATTTGAGAAAAAACAGTGGAAAAACAAACCTTATTTGGTTTTACAATTTTTGTCTTGCAAGAGATCAAAATTTGAAAGAGTTAATGAGCAATTTAAATGCCAAAAGACTTCCATTGTAATCGTCGGAAAGTTGGAATAAAATTGATCAGTCCGAATGAGAAAATCGTTTCCCCATTTTGCGGGGAAAAAAATAGAGTAACACGATTGAAGAATAAAGAGGATGAGTATGAAGTCCGGGCGGTTTATATGGATTACCGTGGTATTGCTTTTCATCTCGAATACTCCTTGTGTCAACGCGGCGGAGGAAAAGCTAGTGATCCTTTCGACACGGCCAGAAGTGACCCAGCCTTTTCTTCTTATTCGACCCGTTGATAAGCCAGTCGCAAGTGTTATTCTATTCGCCGGGGACCATGGCCGACTTGCGCTCTCGCCCCAGGGAATTGGCTGGGGGAGTAGTAACTTTCTTGTGAGAAACCGTCACCGATTTGCCCAGGAGGGGTTTTTGGTAGCAGTGGTAGATGCGCCCTCCGACCATCCCCAGGGGCTTTGGAATTTCAGAACCAGTGCCGCACACGCAGGAGACATCAAGCAGGTGATCGCTGAGCTCAAGAAGATTGCTGGTGTGCCAGTCTGGTTGATAGGGACGAGCATGGGCACTGTATCGGCGGCAAATGGGGCAGCCCGGCTCAAGGAGGGGGGGCCGGACGGGCTTGTGCTCACATCAACCGTGACGAAGGAGAGTAGACAAGTCACCGAGACTGTAAACGCCATTCGATTGAAAGACATCCGCGTGCCAACATTGGTGGTTCACCATAAGAAAGACGATTGTGTGATCACCCCGTACGAATTGGCCGTCGCTTTAATGAGAAGCCTGGCACACGCGCCTAAAAAGGAACTACTCACTTTTAGCGGTGGTGATCTTTCCGTTTTAGATCCATGCGAGGCAACGTCGTATCATGGGTTTCTGGGACTGGATGCGGAAGTGGTGACCGCCATCTCTTCTTGGATCAAAGCTGTTGCGACCTCGAAATGAGGTAGACCTAAAAGATTCAGTATGAGTTTCAAAAATAAAAGGGCTTTGGAAATGGAAGAAAAAAAGCTAATCTATGTAAGAAATTTCGGTTTAGAAATCAGAACAGATGTGATAGATTCATGCGCCAGAGTACCCCAAATATACATTGGAGAGGTGTTTTAAAAATGAAGACTAAGACTTCCAAGTTATTAGCGATATTTTTTATTCTTGTTTTTGTTTCTTTTGTTATTTTTGCTCAAGAAGCACTTTCTCAATCTCAAAAGGGCTTTATATGGAGAGTTCAATCAAAAACGAACACTGTTTATGTCTTAGGTTCACTACATTATTCTAAGAAAGAGATCTATCCTCTCAGTGAGAAAATTGAAAAAGCCTTTGGTCAATCCGAGGTTTTGGTGGTAGAGGCGGATATTAATGATATTAAGAAAGTGGATATCCAAAAATTAATGGAGCTTGCTTTCTATCCGGAGAATGATACGTTGGAAAAGCATGTTTCCCCGGAGATTTATGAACTGGTTAAAAAAGAGACAAGCGGGCTTGGTATTCCCGTTGAGCTTATCAATAAACAAAGACCATGGTTTCTGGCCATGACGTTGGAGGCATTAGAAAGTTTAAAGCTTGGATTTGATCCAAACTACGGGATAGACAAATATTTTCTTTCAAAAGCGGATGGGAAAAAGAGGATACTGGAGCTGGAGAGTATTGACTACCAGCTGAACCTCCTCTCTAGCTTTTCCGATAAAGACCAGGAGCTGCTCCTATTATATATATTAAGAGACTTAAGGTTGCTGGAGCAGGAGTTGGAACATTTGTCCAAGGCATGGACATCGGGGGATACAAAAAGCATGGAATCCATTCTGACGAGAAGTGTTTCAGAAGATAACAGATTCGCTTCCATTTTGGAAAAACTCATTTATGAAAGAAACAGAGAGATGGTCTCGAAAATTGAATATTACTTGAAAGAGAAGGAGACCTATTTTGTGATTGTCGGGGCAGGCCATCTTGTGGGCAACCGGGGGATCATTGAGATCCTCAACGGGAAAGGGTATCTTGTTGAACAATTATGAATGGAACCACCCTTCATCATGTTGAAGTCTGAATGCCCTGGCTGGTGATTTGCAGGCTATTTATTTAGCCGATTTGATCATCTTCAGAAAATCTTCCTCCAATTGTGCCCCCGAAGATTCCGGCGTGAATCCAAGCATGAGTATCCAACCTGCTTTGGACTCCACGATCCCCATGGGCGATTGGAGGAATACGGTTGTACCACCGGCAGCCACAGCACCTCGCCAGAATTCCATGACCGCTGTTAGCCCTCTATCTGTTTCTACTTTCGTCTCCTTCTTGAGCATCTCCTGGCCCTTGAGGTACACCGAAGCGATGGTTTTGAGACCGGCGATACGCACGTTGCCGTAGTTATAACGCCAACCCTTGTAACAGAGCACCAAAATAGTGGTCCCGGGTGTTTTTTCGGATTTTAGAGATCCGACCACTTCTTTTTCAGAACCCTGGGAGATATCTTGTTTCACCCAACCCTCCGGCAGGGTCAAGGAGAAATTATTATAGGTGAATGTATACTCTTGAGCAACGACCTCCTGGGCAAATCCAGTCAATCCAAGAAGAATGACATTGAGCAATACGTAACGACATAACCAAGACCGTTTGAACATGTTTGCCTCCAATTTGAATAGGCTTGGGCTGGTTTGTATGATCGAACGATCATTTACAGAATGGGGTGGTCGTTAAGGAGATATTTATACTGGAAACGGGATGTCCTGTCCGCCCCGCCCTCGGTTGGGACCGGGGCTGGTATCCAGAGGCGAGGGAAACATTTTTATAGACATGTTCGGTAAATTTCTGCTATATAAAAGGAACCGCGGACGATGCACTCCGGGCGCGGATCGATGCTCATGTGGGGGTCGGTTTAAAGAGCCTCTCATCCCTTTTGTACAACACGGAAAGATCCATTTGGACCTCCCGAAACCACAGGCTATACGCGGATATGTTCTCGAACAACTTCCTCATTTCGATCTCTAAATGGCGCCTCCATATTCATCGGGATGTATCCTGTCGGGGGATAGGGAAGAAGAAATGAAAGAAGCTATGCTTTATCGTTCCTTAGAGGACGGAAAGGTGCAATGTTATCTGTGCAACCATCGATGCATTATCTCACCTTCAAAAAGGGGAGTCTGCGGAGTACGAGAGAACCGGGAAGGAAAGCTTTACACCCTTGTCTATGGCCGCGCGATCTCTCTGAATGTGGACCCTATTGAGAAGAAGCCACTCTTTCATCTCTTTCCAGGGTCGACCTCTTTCTCCATGGCCGCTGTGGGTTGCAATTTCCGATGCCTCCAGTGTCAAAATCATGAGATCTCTCAGTTGCCGAGGGATCAGGAGGGTCGGATTGAAGGTTCGGAGGTTTCTCCTTCTAAAGTTGTTTCGTTGGCCAAGCAAAATCGATGTCAATCGATTTCCTACACGTATACGGAACCGACCATCTATTTCGAATATGCTTACGATACCGCTCGCCAAGCCAGTCAGGAAGGAATTAGAAATGTCTTTGTCACCAATGGTTATATGACGGAGGAAGCCCTCGAGACGATCCAACCCTATTTAGATGCAGCCAATGTGGATTTGAAGAGTTTCAAGGAGAAATTTTATAAAGAAGTCTGTGGCGCAAGATTGAAACCGATCCTGGAGAACCTGAAACGCATGAGACAGAGGGGGATCTGGGTGGAGATCACTACCCTTGTCATTCCTACTTTGAACGACTCAGATCAAGAGTTTGAGGAGATCGCCCAGTTCATCCTCTCCTTGGGACCGGAGGTGCCCTGGCATATCTCAGCCTTCTATCCAACGTATAAAATGCTGAACCTTCCGAGAACCTCTGCCTCGGCGCTTCATCGAGCCAGAGAGATTGGAATCAGGGCAGGGCTCCGGTATGTCTACTGTGGAAACATTCCTGGTGAGGAAGGCGAGGACACCTTCTGCCCTCACTGTGGCCGAAGATTGATTGAGCGGACAGGATTTCGAGTGAACAAAAATGATGTGGTGAATGGAGCATGCCGTCATTGCCATGGCAAGATTGATGGGGTTTGGAGTTAAATTCTCAATCTTCATTCTGCAATTTGCATTCTTCAATCTTAATGGGAAGGAATAGGGTGGGGAAGGAACAGACGAGTTATCGGAAAATGATCTGGACCATCGGAGGTGGCAAGGGCGGAAGCGGAAAGAGTTTTATCACGACGAACGTTGGAATCTGTCTTTCCAAGCTGGGGGTCCGGGTGGTCCTGATCGATGCTGATTTAGGGGGAGCGAATCTCCACACGTTTCTTGGGATTTCTCCCCCCGTCCTCTCTCTTTCCGATTTCATTAAGAAAAGAGTCTCTCATCTTCGTGAGGTCCTCATCCCAACGGCCGTTCCCAACCTTCAACTCCTGACCGGCGCACAAGACCTCCTGAATGCGGCGGATGCAAAGAGTGTGCAGAAGAAAAAACTGGTCCGTTCCATTCAAAGTCTGAATAGCGATACCGCCCTGGTGGATTTAGGAGCTGGCAATTCGTTAAGTGTCCTGGATTTCTTCTTGATGTCAGATGGAGGGATTCTGGTGATTACCCCCGAACCTACTTCCATCGAAAATACTTATCGGTTTCTCAAGAGCGCCTTCTACCGGAGGCTGAGACAATCGGTTTCTTCTTCATCTGTGAAGACCCTGATCGATGGCGCCATGGATCGAAAGAATGAGATGGGAATTCAAAACCCTTATGACCTCATTAGTGTGGCGAGAGGGATGGACGAAGGGGACGCCCAAAGAATGATCGAGGAAATCAAGACCTTCCGTCCGAACCTGATTTTGAATCAAGTCCGGTCAAAGAAAGATATTGAGATGGGGTTTTCGATTCGAAGTGCCTGTCTGAAATATTTTGGCATTCGCCTGCATTATTTGGGCTATGTCGTCTACGATCAGGATGTGAGTCAATCCATCCGGCGGAGGAAACCTCTGGTTTTGGAGAACCCCAGGTCCAGGGCCGCTCAATGTGTGATGGAGATCGCCTCCAAATTAGCCAATAGTCAGAAAATGGCCGTTCGATTTAAAGGAGATGAACATCAAGGGCATTAAAGACCAGACTTATTATGAGGTTTTGGAAGTCAGTCCTACGGCGACAACCAAAGAGATCCAGGGAGCTTATGAGCATGCTAAGGAGACCTTTGGCGTCGATTCATTGGCTATCTATACCCTTTTTTCTGAAGAGGAGGTAAAAGAAGTACAGGAAGCCATTGAAGAAGCCTATCGAATTCTGATAGACGAGGCATTGCGGAGAAGTTACGACCAATCCCATTTCCAAGCAGTGGATCGGCTGCCAACGGAAGAGCCTTCTGAAACCCAAGGGGTTTCTGAAGAGAAAAAGACTTCTCTCTCCTTCACAGGCCTTTCGTTCAACTCCGAGGGGGAACTCTATCGTGGAAAGGCACTGAAGCAAGTCCGGGAAAGAATGGGTGTTGAGCGACAGACCATCTCGAAAGAGACGAAGATCAGTATCAAGACGTTGGAGTGGATTGAAGAAGAAGCCTTTGAAAAACTTCCGCCTTTGGTCTATCTCAAAGGTTTCTTGAAAAGCTATGCCCAATCTCTTGGGTTGGATTCTCAGAAGGTCATTGAAGAATACATCCGTTTCATGGAAGAGTCCAAAAAGAAATAATCCCATTCCCCTTTCGTTAAGCCCGAAATCCTAATATCGAAATTGATGACTTCGTCCCGCAAGGCGGGGCTACACGCAGGCAGGCGAAGCAAATCCGAATTTTCGAAATTCAAATCTCTTAGATCTTTGTTTGTTTCGAACGTTCGAATTTTTGCTATTTTTAATTGTTTCGAATTTAGGATTTCGTGTTTGGGATTTCCCAGACAAAGACGGGGCTTAGGGTTTTTCGGAGGTGAGGTCTGCCACTTTGGTGTCTAACTGTCGAGCGATGGCACCACTGAACCCGACCACCTTTTCTCGAATCTTACCTTGCCTATCGATGAGAAAAGTAGCCGGGATACCCGTCACGCGGTAACTCCTGACCGCATCTTCCGGGGCGATTCCGACGGGGTAAGGGATATCCATGGACATGACAAAGCGGCGAACGGTCTCCCCATCGCCTTTATCGATACTCATTCCAACCACCTCAAATCCGCTTTCTCGATAATTCTTATAGAGTTGAATTAAATGGGGGATGGATTCTTTACACGGTCCACACCAGGTTGCCCAGAAGTCGAGAAGAACAACTTTTCCTTTAAGTTGGGAAAGAGAGATCTCTTGCCCGTCAAAGGACTTGAGGGAAAAATCCGGCGCCAAACTTGAAAAAGGTTCTTTTTCTCCTTCAGAACAACGGGAAAGAAGAAAGACGCCTCCCGTGCAGAGGCTAAAGATCAAAAACCATGTAAGAAACGTTCGTTTCATGTGCTCACGCTTTCACGGGGCTTCAGAATTCGTGCTTCGGATTTTAAATGACTAGAGGGCTTTTTCAATCAGGGCCTTTAAACGGGCCTTCGGCACCGCGCCGACAATCTGATCGAAAATCTTTCCACCTTTGAAGAGAATCAAGGTGGGAATTCCCCTCACTCCATATTGGGTGGGCGTAGCGGGGCTCTCGTCGACATTGAGCTTGGTCACCTTCACCCTACCAGAAAACTCTTTTGCCAGCTCCTCAACGATGGGGCTGATGCTACGGCAGGGGCCGCACCAAGTTGCCCAAAAATCGACCAATACTGGAACGTCCGAACTGAGGACTTCAGACGCAAAAGTCTTATCATTGACGTGAACCAAACCTACCTCATCTGCCATTTTCTGCTCCTTGACTTCAATTTGCTTACACCAATATAACTTATTCAAAACAGATTCCGCCATGCACCCTGTAAGGTGCATGGCGGAATCTGAATGCGATCCCCTATAGCCTTCTTTCCAATACATAATCGGCCAGGGCATAGAGAGCTTCTTTCTCTTTTGATCCTGGAAAGAGACGAAGACGATCCTTCGCCATCTCGACATAGGCCTTCGCCTTTTCCCAAGCGTAACGGATTCCATGGTATTGTTCAATAATCTTAACAACATTAAAGAAAGCTTCTTCGGTAAAGGGTTGAGAATCCGTCAACTTTCGGATAAAAGTCCTTTCTTCCTCGCTGCAATGGTTCAGGGCGATGATCAATGGAAGGGTGATCTTTCCCTCCTGAAGGTCGATGCCGATTTTCTTTCCAGATTTATTCGAAGTATAATCGAGATTGTCATCGATCAACTGGAAAGCGATTCCCACATTCATCCCAAACTGGGCTAATGCTTCCTCTTCTTCTTCTGAGACATTTCCAAGGATGGCACCGATCTGTGTGGCTGCAGAGATGAGGTAGGCCGTTTTACGGGCGATAATCGAAAGGTAAGTCTCTTCTGTCAGAGAAAGGTCATTGGTTCTGATCAACTCCTCCAGTTCCCCTTCCGCCATAATGGTGGTTGCCCTGGAGATGGTATGAAGAATCTTCCAATTGCCGCTTTCCACCATCCGGGTGAAGCATTTCGTGAAAAGGAAATCTCCGACAAGGACGCAAGCTTCATTACCCCATTTGGAATTGGCGGATTCAATGCCTCTTCGTAACTTGGCCTTGTCCACAACATCATCGTGCAGCAAAGTGGCTGTATGAATAAACTCGATGAGGCCTGCCATGGAGATGTGATTCTCTCCAGAATACCCGCATAGTCTCGCTGAAAGCAATAAGAGTTTTGCTCGAAATCGTTTGCCGCCGCTTCGAAGAAGATGTTCTCCGATCGCAGCGATGATAGGGACACTGGACCTCAAGTTCTTTCGGAACTCCTGATCCACTTTTTCTAAATCATCCCGAATTAATTCGAGAGCCTCCTCAGACGAAGAACGCCTCTGTTCCGACAGGAAAGGCTCCACAGCTAACGGATTCATAAAGAAAATACTATCTTGTTCACCGATCATTGTCAACCGAAATAAGAGAAAGTGTGACGCTGTTCGGTTCTCGGAACGCCCTGGGGGGCTCTCGATGGATCTTCTACTCACCCGCGGAGGGGCTGGTTTCCTCCAGGATCAGGGGTCTCATGATGTTTAACTCCACCCCGCTCTCTTTGAGAGATTCGATGAGGATGAACTTTGCTTCTTCTCCCATG
>Ga0299912_10003702_pt1 | contig 12482 bp, 12 predicted proteins | sample RVTome_2_FD_207667 | JGI IMG/M metagenome (GOLD analysis project Ga0299912, IMG submission 207667) | Soil microbial communities from uranium-contaminated site in the Upper Colorado River Basin, Wyoming, United States - RVT95D214 (version 2) ... | reverse complement strand
TCAGGGTCGGGAGTGTGAATTCGCCGAAGTCAGATGCCGCCGTTCAGGAAGATTGGGGAGCGAGCGGCAGGTAACCGACGCATTGCCGCCCGAGGCTGGCCACAGACCCAAGGTCGGCTCAGGCCGACGACCTGCCTGTCATGTCGGGATTGTCGACCGCGCCGCATCCTCGGCCAATCAGCGTGGAGCAGTCATGGGCCCTGAACCCTTCCACGACACTATTCTCGTACTTGATGAGTTCCTAGATCGTACGCGGCGGAGCCATCGGTCCGGCATGTGCTGGTCCATCAATCCGCTTGCATCTGCTCAAGCCGTGCCTTGACCTCGCGCTTGCCCAACTTCCGGACGGCCGTTATCGGCCGGATAGGTTGTCAACGTACAATGGCACGATAGCTCGGAGAACAAATAAGGGCACGAGCCCAAGCAGTCTGGCCTTGCATCACAAAAGAAGCTAACAAAGGCGATTGCGCTCAATTAAAGGGAAAAAACGCATAGTGGTTAAGAAAAGCAAGAACACCCCGTCTGCCAAGAAAAACCGGCAAGAAAAAAAACCAATAACCGCCCCCGCAAACAACGCCGCCATGTCCTGGATGAAAACAATCGGGCGTAATTGGCTAATGAGCCTAGGCACATTCCGGCACTTCCTATGGCGGCATAAAACCCTGTACAGCATGATGTGGGCCTTGATTCTAGGGGCGCCGCCTTTCTTGATTGTTAATTACTTTTCTCTGGACGCTGTCTCGGCCAGCATTAAAGAAAACTGGCCCGTGGTCGCCGCTATTTTGGACGCGGACCCAATAAAATGGCTTCTGTTGGCTGTGTTGTGGGCTTGGGTATGCAACCGATTAAGGCGGTTTTTGTCATCGAAACTGAATAATGCTCCGTCGGGCTGGGAGAACGCGGCCCCCGTTTTGCTCCGTCTCTTGGGTAGTGTTGTTGGTGGCAAAGAACAGCGATTCCAGAAGGCGCTGATCTCAGCAGGTAACACGGGTTTCGCTGATCCTAGTGCGGTTTTCAGTGAGATCACACAGCCAGAACTGCAGATGCGTGAAATTATGCAGAACGTCTATCTGGCATTCGATGCACTGGTTAGGCAGCCAGGGCACCCTCACACAAAGCTCAAAGTAAACCTAGCGGTAATCAACAAGGATGGGCAGGTACTGAAAATCATGTACCACTACCCTAATGACTGCCCAGTGCGCTCCCCGATGAGTGAGCTAAACAAGCCGCAATCGGCGATTAAGACTGCCGTGAGGACGAAACGCATACAAATCGTGGAGAGCATGCTGGATGCCGCCGAGAACCCCAACGGGAACTTCATTGTGACCGATCAGGCCAGAGAAGATGAGGATGGATCCTTGATATGCTACCCTGTGCCGTTCAAACCCATAAGCGACGTTGCTTTTGTGATTTCTGTCTGCTACCTTGAACGAGGCACGTTTAAGAATCGTTTCGCAAATAGCTACACAGAGATTCTGGAGCCCTTCGCATTACGGTTGCGGCTTGAATACAGTTTGTTAGGCTTGAAGGAGATGATGAGAAATGACCGCACTGGATAAAGATCAGCTCCTTGAACGCATGGTTACCCGCCTATTGGCGGATGACAGCGATACCGCCAGCACACGAGTGCTAGCCGAAAAGTCCGAGAAAATTCAGCGAGATGTGCGTAGCTTTAATAAAGCAATGGCACAGCCTAGCACGGCAATCAAAGCCTCCGGTACTACCGACTTCAAGCGTAGTTAAAGTAAAGCCGCGTTGGCGATGCTCTACTGGCTATTGCGGGTGCGTTGACCCGCAGCTAGCCACCTGACGTTCACTCCCACCCCCCCCCCCCGCAATCGCGGGCAACAGCCCTCGCTAGGCGCTCACTGCATGAGCGCAGCTGCGGTAAGTTAGTTTTTTGGCGCCGCTAACCCAGTCCCATAGGCGTTCGGACCAAGACCCTGGCTGCTCACGCCTCTCTTGGCCGCTGACGCTGCCTCCACGTCAGATGACGGCTCCACTCGGATACCTGCCGTTGAAACATCGAAGTTACGAATGACTGCAACGGGTCGGGTGCCGTCCCTCGCCGGTGACCAAAGCTGCCGTTCAGGCAGAGTACCGCGCCAACGGCAGCAACCAGCGCGACACCGGCCATTGGATTTGGTCAGCACCACCGGCAGCAATGGCCGACGACCTGCCTTCACGGCTGGTAGTCGACCGTCGCACTCTCGGCCATTGCGGTAGCGCAACAACTTGCGGTCATCTGTTGGTCTAAATCCAGAAGCCGCACTTCAATTCGCGCTCAAAGGTTCCGCACATGACGGCCCTTCGTGACGCGGGTTATTTAGTTCGCGGCTTACCTGCCATTCCGTCAAAGAACCTTCTGGGGCGGGGGCGAGAAGCGTCTTGAGGCTCGCCGTGTCCTGGTTGCCCGGATCGAGCCAGCGCTCATAGTCGCCCGGATCGAGTATCACCGGCATCCGGTCGTGAAGCTGCTTCATGAACTGGTTGGCGTCGGTGACGATGATGGTGCAGCTCGTCACCTCGCCCTGCGGCCCCTTCCACACATCCCACAGCCCCGCCAGCGCGAACGGCGAGCCGTCCTTCATGCCGATGTGGTGCGGAATCTTGATGCTGCCCTCCTCGCGCCACTCATAGAAGCCGTCAGCCGGGATGATGCAGCGGTGGCGCTTGAACGGGGCGCGGAAGGTAGGCTTGGTGTCGACCGTCTCGGCGCGGGCGTTGATGGTGGAGTAACCACCGTCAGCTTCCTTCGCCCATGACGGGATCAGCCCCCAGCGTGCCAGCGACAGGTGCCGACCGCTGCTATCGACGCGAATGATGGCGATGTCCTGGCTGGGGGCGATGTTGTAGCGCGGCGGCAGGTCGGGCATCTCCATCAGGTCGAACGCTGCCTTGAGCGCCTTCGGGTTCTTCAGGGCAAAGCGTCCGCACATATCAGTTCACCCTCGGCAGTTCGTCCCATCGCGTAGTGTAGGCTGGCGACACGCGTTCGCGCTTCATCTGCCACGGCTTCCTGACGCCCTCGGCTGCCAGTTTGAGTGTGCCGCGCCCCCAGCGGGCATTCGCGCGGTCAATTACGTCCATCAACACCGGACGCGCCGGGGCAGAGACCGCGAACAGCACCCCTTGCGCCTGGTCTTCGCCGTGCAAGTCCATGAGCATCACACCGGCCTTTTGATAGGCGAAGCCTGGGCGGTAGATACGCTTCAGGCCCCATAGCACCGCACGGGTCAAGCGCATGGTGTCGCTCGTCGCGTGCGTCAATGGCACGGTGATGCCGCGCTGGTACTGCGGCTGCTTTTCGCTGAATGGGTTAGTGCGGATGTAAACCTGCACGGCATTCGCCAGCGAGTGCTGGCGTCGCAGCTTCTCGGCCGCACGGGCGATGTAGGTCGAGACGGCTTCCTCCAGATCGGTCAACGCGTAGACGTACTCGCCAAACGAGCGCGACGCCATGATCTGCTGCTTGTTGGGCGCGACCTCCTCCAGCGCCAGACACGACACGCCGCGCAGTTCCTGTACCGTGCGCTCCAATACCACCGAGAATTCACGCCGGATCAGCGCAGCGTCGGCGTCGCGCAGCGCCCGCACCGTGGTAATGCCCATGCCCGCCAGTTGTTCGGACAGGCGACGGCCAACGCCCCAGACTTCGCCCACCTCGATACGCTCGAACAGCGCGGTCAGGTCATCGGCAGCAAGTCGGCCAAGGTCACAGACGCTATCGGTTCCGGCCTGGTTCTTTTTGGCGCAGTGGTTGGCCAGCTTGGCGAGCGTCTTGGTCGGGGCAATGCCGACGCATACCGGAATGCCCACCCATTGTCGGACCTGCTGGCGAATGCGCTGCCCCATCTCAGCCAGCCCGTCGGCTGGGAAGCCGTCGAGACCAAGAAAGCATTCGTCGATGCTGTAGATTTCCTGACTCGGCGAATAGCGTGAGATCACGCCCATCATGCGGTTGCTCATATCGGCGTACAGCGTGTAGTTGCTCGACAGCGCCAGAATGCCGTGCCGGACGGCCAGGTCTTTCAACTGAAACCACGGCACGCCCATTTTGACGCCCAGCGCCTTGACCTCGGCACTGCGGGCAACCACGCAGCCGTCGTTGTTGGAAAGCACTACAACCGGCCTGCCTTCCAGCTGGGGGTTGAACACCCGCTCGCAGGAGACGTAGAAGTTGTTGCCATCGACCAGCGCGAAGCTCATCGCTTGATCCGTTGGATGACGCTGGTGACGACGCCCCAGATGGTGAGTTCCTGCCCTTCCGTGAACTCGATTGGCGCATAGGCGGGATTCTCGGCTACAAGCCGAATCCTGCCCCGGCGCTTTTCCAGCCGTTTCACCGTCAGATCACCATCGATCACTGCAATGACGATGTCGCCGTGACGGGCTTCCAGCGCACGATCAACAACCAGAAGATTGCCTTCCTGTATGCCGGCACCCGTCATGGAGTCGCCGGTCGCCTGGACGAAGAAAGTCGCATCCTTGTGTTCGATCAGGTGTTCGTTGAGATCCAGCCACGCTTCCACGTAATCGTCAGCGGGTGAGGGGAAACCGGCTTGCACCTTATGGCCAAGCAGCGGACGCAGGATGCGGGATGCCCCCGGATGGGGCAGCATGGCGCCACCAGGGAAGTCGCGGGTGGCAATCAGTGCCTGCATGGTCGGAACGAGGCTCACGGGCAGCCGAACGACCTTGCTGGGTTCACGCTGTAAACGACCGCTGCCTGGACGGGCGCCACCGTGGGTTGGTTTGTCTGGAGTGCTCATCTTGAAAAATGTAACAGAATTCAAGCTCGCGTGGGCGGGTCGTTATTCAATAAGGCGTTGCGGGCAGGTCAAGCCTGAATCCAGGACATCACAGGCTTTTGTTACAGTGCCTCAATCAGCTTGATGGCTACCGCCTGTCGTTCCTCTGGCAAGGCTCGAAACGCCGCGAGTAGCTGAACTTCTTTTCGTGCAGTGGCGCTCTTACCATCCACCTTCATGACTTCGACGGGATCGAGACCTAATGCTTCAGCGAGTCTCACCAAATTGTTACCCGCCGGAAATTCCCGGACGCCCGTATCCCAGCAACTGATTGCCGCCGTGGACACACCAACGAAGTAGGCAACCAGCCCGGTCTGATAGAGCAACCCATGCTGGAACAAAAAAATAACAAATCTCGCTATACCTGTTAACCCGCTATTACTGGCCTGAGTTTGGGAGTTTTTGGACGGGGAGGGCGCTAGCCAGCGCAGAACCAAATAACGGCGGTGCTTACCATCTTCATCAACCAAATCAGGATGAGTGCTGGAGTGCCCCATCGTTTAACGACGGGGCTTTGCAGCCGGTTGCCGTTACCTGGTTTTTAACAATGCCGTTAATAATCTATCTGAGCAACAGAATAATGAAATCAAAAAATAATACTGCAGTCATGCAGAACGGAACCCGGCGAGAGCCAGGTCGGTTTTCAACCTACATCGATCTTGAAGCCCATGGCCGGCAGCTGTTAAAGGAAGCCGGACGGGGGGCGCAACAGATCGCAAATTTCGTTTCCGCCCTTAATGGGTGGCGCAAGGTACATTCCTTGTCCAAGGACGCCCTGGTTGGTGAAGAGTTTGGCAAGAATTTCGACCAGTTTTTTTTCCGTTACCAGGATCTTATAAGAGATGTCGTCAACCAGCGTACCTTCAAGGACAGAAGTGAGCAGTTACTTTTATGGCATAAGGCTTACCAATACTTATTGCAGCAAGATTCCCTGCCAAAAGGCTTTTCGGATGCATTGGTGGTTGCATTCGCACACTCCGGGCTAACCAAGGCTGAATTGTGCAGGCAGGCAGGGCTGCGTGTGGCAACCTTCAACCGCTGGCTTTCCAGCGAGCATTTGCCTGAGCCCGCTTCCGAATCTCTGGTTTGTTCGGTAGAAAAAGTGCTGGGCATGAAGGACGGAACGCTCACGCGCCGGTTGCCGCTGCGCCGGCGGTCACGCTACGCCAGAGGCCAAACCCAGGGCAAGGAACGTCAGGTCACTCGGTATGGGAAACGGCAGCTTCGCAATCGAGAGACCTTGAAAACCTACGCCTTGCCGGCTACCGAGCGCCTGAAAGAGCAGTGGCTACGGCTTGTATATATGAAAACTGATTCCACCCGCCCGGGTGCGACTGTACGCAACACTTGGCGCGTCAAGCCCTTGGATAGAACTGGTAGCAGACTGCATTGGAGTATGTTGATGGAAGGTCAGACCTGCGTGACCTCCACAGTCCAGTACAAGCAAGTCTCAAGTTATCTGGGCTTTCTTGCCTTGCCTGAAGTCAAGGGCAAGGGGGGCTTTGGGTTGCCAGCCGAAGGACTGGATACCCTAGCCTGGCTGGTTCGCTCGGATTACTTGCGGGCCTTTGTGGCTTGGCAGAAGCGACGGGCGGATGGAGTATTGCATAACGGCCTGTTTACATTTCTCGACTTGGCCCGATCACACCTGCGCCCGCACACGGGGTTCGTGTGGCTTAGCCCGGATCTTGCGCAAACCCTGCCTGGCAATAAGTATGATCTGGCTGACGAATTGGCACTGGAAAAGGCGTGGCGCTCTGATTGCGAGAGTGCTTTCAACGACCTACTCAAATATACGCAAGTACTGAAGGTCAATGGTAAGCCGCGGCGCTCGCGCGATCCCCGGGAGTGCATTCAGGCCATCCTGTCCGACCCGTTCCCGCTGAAACAGCTTAGAAAAATTGTGAAAGCCATCTCGTATGATCAGCCGCCGATAGCTCACCAGCGCGACTATGCGGTCTGGATACGGGACGTTTTATTATTGGAAATGATTTCAAACCACCCGCTGAGGGCGTCACACTTTTCCGTAATGACCTTTAGGGGGCCCGACGCAAACCTGTATCGGGCTCATGACGGCGGGTGGCGTATGCGTTTTATCCCCAACGACTTCAAGAATGAAAAGGGAGCGGCCGATGAATTATATGACGTAAGCATCCACCACTCGGTCGGGGTCTGGATCAATCGCTACCTATCTGAGTCTCGACCGTCGCTCATTGGATCGGAAGCGTGTGACTACCTTTTCCTGCCCAGTGCAGTCGGCAATCGCGGTGCAAGGAGTGGGGACGCAATCGATCATGAACCAACTGGCATGTGGACCGCAGACAACCTGTCAAAGCGGGTCAAGTACGTAACTGAACGCTATTCAAGTGATGGGATGGGCTTTGGCCTCCAAGCCGTTCGACACATCCTTGCAACAGATCATCTCAAGCGCAATCCGCGCGATTACTCGAAAGTCGCACTCATGCTGAATGACAAGTTGGAAACTGTCATTCGCGAATACGTTCACTTGGAAGCTTCTGATGGCACACGAACGATACGGGAAAGCATCGACCTGGCGGATCAGGAGCTTGACGACAAGCCCGAAGAGTAGTCATCAAATGGGGGCAATGGAAGCGGAAAACTATGAGGGGCTGCTGGTCGCAGATCAGCCGCAAATCCGAACGCCCCAACCAACTGGAAGGGCTTGTCGGTGGGTGTTACTAAGCAGTTGACCCATTCGATTTCACTTCAATGGGTTAGGTGCTTAAAAATACCGAAAAGTGAAAGTATTTAATTGATTTCTATTGGTGTAACTTTAGTTACATCTTACAGGCGGCCCTCGAAAGACGGGCCGCTTTCTTATGGTTGCTGATATTCCTGATAGGCCCCTCGGGGATCGCCGTCCAACCGGTGTCGTGGCTCACGGGGCTCATCCGGCGTGACCCTATCTAACCAACATCAGATCCGGGCTGGCCATGGTGATTTTTCAGGATGGCCTTTCATAAAAAAGGCAGCGCCGAAGCGCCGCCTGGGCCGACCTATCCTTTTCCGGCTGGATCGACAAGGATGAGCGGCCACTCAGCCTGCCGCTTCTTTACAAGCACAAACTGGTTGGGCCACCACTCGACAAACGGCTTGCGGCGAGCCAGGGCATCCCGCAGCCAGGGGTTATAGGCCGACTCTATCGCAATGCCGTTTTCCACCAGGGCGATGCACAACTGGCAATAGCGCCAGAACCACCCCCTGCGTTGCCAGCGGGCGGGAATCTCGATGTTGGCAATGACGAGGACTTCTCCTATCAGTTCCTCTTTGATCGTGTATTCCCGCACGTAACGCAGGTACACCTTGAACCCGTTCCACCCGACCCACTCTGAAACGATCGGCCAGCCGCGCGCGCGCGCGTCTTCGACGAACGCAACGGTTTGCGTCTCGACCGACGGCAACAGCACCCGCCGCGCCATCATGCGGCCCTCCGCTTTTTCGTGTCGAGTTCGATGACGTTGTCTGCCCGCAACTCTTGCTTGCTGAACAGCGAGGCCAGTTTTTCCGGGGTGAGCGCGGCTGGCGCCTGCGGATCGTCGAGCGACCGGCCGTGCATCATTTGCGCGATATCGTCGGTACTAATATTTACATAGCGACTGAGCTGAGAGTCAGTCTTGTGGCCCGTGATCCCCTTCAGAATGAAAACGTTGCCGTTGTACTGCATGGCGTAGTGGGTCGCCCCGGTGTGCCGCAGGTCGTGTATGTGCGCGTCCTCGATCCCGGCGCGGGCGCACGCGCGGTTCCACGCGGCCTTGAGCCGATCGTAGCTAATCGGCAGGATTCGCGCCGACGGATCGGGTTCTCCCGCCCATTCCATTAGCCTGCGCAGGATCTCCACCGCTTCGGGACAAAGCGGCACCTCGCGTTTGCCCCCTTTCGCCCGGCCGAGCTTGAGTATGCAGCGATCCAGATCGACCGCCTCCCAGCGGGCACGCAGCAATGCCTCCGATACCCGCATCGTCGTCACAAGCAACAACGCGATCGCCGGGGGAACGAAGCGGTTTTTTCCGAGTTTGAGGGCAGCGCTCAGTCGGTTCCACTCGGCATTCGTGAGCACCCGGGTGCGTTTATTGTCGAACTCCAGCATTTTGAGCTTGGTCGTGGGGTTGCACAGCGGCTCCGGCCACCACCACCCATTGCGGGCATGGTTGAACAGGGTTCGCAACAGGGAGCGTTCCAGCTCGATAGTGGAGCCACCATAACGCTCGTCCTTCATCGCATCGATAAGCGACTGCACGTGATAGGGCGCCACGTCCGCCATCATGGTTCTCGCCAGGAGAGCCCGGTGCTTGTCCGATCCGGCAGACCGACGCGCCTGTTTGTCGCGGTGCTGGCGGAGCCCCTTTGGAACGGAATGCTTGTCCGGACAGGGGACGAGTTCGACTGTCCAGTAGGGGCCTTTGTCGGCGTCCTTCCCGTCCTCCGGAACTCGCTCGGTCAGCTTGAGCAGGTCGAGGCCGAGGGTGCGCAGGTAGCGGTTGATGCGGTTGGCATCGTGCTTGCCGCCTTGCAGGAATGGCAGGCGTTCGCGCCCATAGTCCTGCAGGGCCTGGCCGACGCTGGTCCGCCAGGGGCCGAGGCCCTTCGGCTTGCCGACTTTGGCAAGGGCCTGTCGTTTCTCGGTTTCCCCCTTTTTGGCGGCGGCCTCGGTGGCGAAGCCTGAGATGTAGATGTCCTGGCCCTTGATCCGCATGCGGACCGCCCAGCCTTTTCCATCCTTATACGGTTTGGCCATGGCGCACCTCCTGACGGAAGACGGGCACGACGAAGGCGGCGGGCAGGTTGCCGCGGCGGGGGTGAAGCGTGGGGTAATGCATGATGCAACTCTCCTTCGGTTGGGGAGTTGCGTATAGGCAGGATCGTTATATACAGCGCATGCAGTCCACGCCGAGCGCGGTGGAGCGCATGGGACCGCAGCCAGGCGTCCCTGACACTGTCAGAAAAGTGTCAGAACTTCCGGTTCCGGGCCGCCCCTGATTCCGGGGAATCCGCCGTAATACCTTGTTTCTGCGGCGGATTTGTACGGGTGGCGAGAGGCAGGATCGAGCCAAGGACACTTGGATTTTCAATCCGCTGCTCTACCAACTGAGCTAACTGGCCAAAAGAGGCGGCAATTTAACCGGTTTGCCCTATTCAAGTCAAGATGAAACCGCGTGGACTGGGCTCAACACGCCAGGCCATGCAGGCCGCACAGGTGGCGTTTGGCGAATGCCAGCATGATCCACAACCAGAACAGCAGGAAGAAGGTGAGTACCGGGATGTGGGCGTCGAGAATGAAGCGCGGGGTGATGAAACGCACGGCGCGCACGACCGGCCCGGTGATGATGCGCAGCACCCTGTAAAAAATGTTCTGCTCGCGGTATTTGCCGGCCAGCAGCGCCAGCACTCCTTGCCCAAGCAGGGCGAAGCCGGCGACTTCAACCAGGGTGCGTAGAACGGAGACCAGCAGAATGTCGAGCGGCATGGCGAGTGTTCCTGAAACGAATCGGCGATTCTAACGCAGCTTGTCAGGCTGCTGCTTGACCGTGACAATGTGCGCTGACTTCACTCTGTATTGACCCCACGATGAATTATGACCGTGTGCGACATGGCCTGCGGGGCATGTTCCTCAACATGCTGGGCCAGCGTGAGCGTGCGCTGGCCGCTTATTGCGACTGCCTCGCTGCCGACCCCGAACATGCTGATACGCTGCGCACGCTGGGCTGGCTGGAAGCACAGCAGGAGCGCTGGACGGCGGCGGAAGCCTGGTATGCGCGGGCCGTTGAACGCCAGCCGGGCGATGCGAACACCTGGTTCAATCTCGCCTACGTGCGCGACAAGGGCGGCATGGACGACGCTGCAATCGCGGCGTTTCAGCGGGCGACCGAATTGAACCCGAACAACGACCGCGCCTGGTATGGGCTGGGGATGCTGCATGCGCGGCACGGCTGCCATGCCAAGGCTGCGGCGGCGCTGACCGAGGCGGCGAGGCTGCAGCCGATGAACGGGCTGGCCTGGTATGCGCTGGGGATGGCCTGGCAGCATTGCAACGAGCCCGCCAAGGTGGCGGAGGTCATCGAGCACACGCTGACACACGATCCGCAGACCGCGCAGCGGCTGATCCGGGACGCCGGCCGGAGCGATTATCTGCATCGTTTAGGTTGAATATCGCGGACGTAAAAAAGCCAGCCTCGTAAGGCTGGCTTTTTTATTGCGCGCCCGAAGGCGCGCAGGGTGCAGCGATCAAACTGCGCGGGTGTCGATGTCGCCTTCCAGGTTCGGATAGCGCACATGGTCGACCAGCTGCTGGATCTCGATGCTGGGTGCACGCGAGATCATCGAGCCGATGATGACGCCAAGGAGGCCGGCCGGCATGCCGAACACGCCGGCTGCAATGGGCTTGATGGCGAACCATTCGTTGGCTGCGACGCCGCCGAAGAAGTCGTAGGTGATGTACATGTAGTACATGCACACGACCAGACCGGCCAGCATGCCGAGGACCGCGCCGAGGTAGTTGGCGCGCTTCCAGAACACGCCGAGCACCAGCGCCGGGAAGAACGCCGAGGCGGCCAGCGAGAACGCGGCGCCGACCAGGAACAGGATGTCACCCGGCTTCAGCGAGGCGGTGTACGCAGCCAGCAGGGCAACCACCAGCAGCAGGCCCTTGGAGATGGCCAGGCGGCGCACCGTGGAGGCCTTCGGGTCGATCATCTTGTAGTAGACGTCGTGCGACAGCGCATTGGCGATGGTCAGCAGCAGACCGTCGGCCGTCGACAGCGCTGCGGCCAGACCGCCCGCTGCCACCATGCCCGAGATCACGTAGGGCAGGCCGGCAATCTCCGGCGTCGCCAGCACGATGAGGTCGCCGCCGATGGTCATTTCGGCGAGCTGCACCAGACCGTCCTTGTTGAGATCGGAGATCTTCATCAGGGTCGGATCCACCGCCGCCCAGTTGGCCACCCAGGCGGGCAGCGACGCGAACGACGAACCGACCAGGTCGCTGTAGACCGTGAACTTGACCAGCACCGCCAGCGCAGGCGCGGTGAAGTACAGCAGGAAGATGAAGAACAGCGACCAGAACACCGACTTGCGCGCATCACGCACCGACGGCGTGGTGTAGTAGCGCATCAGGATGTGCGGCAGCGAGGCCGTGCCCACCATCAGACACAGCACCAGCGCGATGAAGTTGCGGCGCTTGTCGTTGGAGACTTTTTCGTCTTCGGCTTTTGCTGCGGCGATTTCAGCCTCTGTGGCGCTGGGGTTGTCCTTCAGGAGCTTCTTCTCGGCACCCTTGCCGGAGAAGGCGGTGGCGTGAGCTGCGACCGGGCCGGCTGATTTCTTGGCGCCGTCGACGGCTTTCTTCAGCTTGGCCATCAGGGCGTCGGGACCGGTCAGGTCTGCGATTTCCTTGGTCTTCGCCTCGATTTTCTGGGCGTCAGGTTCAGGCGCGGCCTTCAGTTCGACCAGTTCGGTATCGAGCTTGGCACGCGCCTCACCGACGATCGTGTCGGCGGTGCCGGCGGTGATGGCCGCTTCCAGTGCCTTGACCTTGTCTTCCGCAGCAAGCTGTTTTTCCTTGAAGATCGCGCGGACCGACGCTTCGGCGGCGCCGAGCGTGGTGGTCGGATCGTTCAGCTCTTTTTCCTTGGCGGTGACTTGCTCCAGCACCTG
>Ga0299912_10003701_pt1 | contig 12483 bp, 12 predicted proteins | sample RVTome_2_FD_207667 | JGI IMG/M metagenome (GOLD analysis project Ga0299912, IMG submission 207667) | Soil microbial communities from uranium-contaminated site in the Upper Colorado River Basin, Wyoming, United States - RVT95D214 (version 2) ... | reverse complement strand
GCGCTAAGAAACCGGATCCACCCAACGCCATCACAATAGTTCCACCCGGTGATGAAAGAAAATTTATAACACCCTTACCAACCAGTGCGCTTTGGGGTGTAGGACCTAAAACCGCCCAACGATTGGAAGAGATGGGGATTAAGACCGTTGGGGAAATCGCCGCCTCTCCTGAATCTGCATTAATTCGCGTCTTTGGCAAACATGGACGTGAATTAGTCTATCGTTCTCACGGGATAGATGATCGACCGATCATTACTTCCCATGAGATCCAATCAGTAAGCCAGGAGACAACCTTCGCCCAAGATATTTCCGATGAGGAAAATTTAAGAAAGACATTGTCAATACTCACCGGCGCAGTTGCCAAACGACTAAGGGATAACAATCTATATGGGGTTACAGTGAAAATCAAGATTCGTTGGCCGGACTTCACCACTCTAACGCGTCAAATCACTTTAACTCAACCGACTAACCGAGATTCTGAGATTATTTCCGCTGTAACCAACTTATTCGAAAAAGTATGGCAAAAAGGGAAAAAAGTCAGATTATTAGGAGTAGGTGTTAGTGGGCTGAAGTCTCCGGCTCGACAAATGGGATTTTGGGAGACGGGTTTTGAAAAAGAACATAAACTCTTGGAAGCAATTGATTATTTACAAAAGCGGTTTGGTAAAAAAGCCATCCACCGCGGCCAGTGATAGTAACAAAATAAGATAACAAAGAGATAACAATGGGTATAAATATATGTGAAATTGATACCTCCAACCGACGTCTAGTTAAAGAATTTCTTGCCTTACCCTACAAAATCTATACCAATATTCCGGAATGGGTGCCACCTCTAGCTTCCGATGCAAAACTTATTCTTAATCGCCATAAGCACCCCTATTACCGCCATTCAGATGCAACCTTTTTCCTTGCTGTAGATTCCATAGGTGATACAGTTGGTGGGTTAGCAGTCCAAGACCCCCAAAGATATAACGATTACAATCAGACAAAATTATCTTTTTTTTGCCTATTTGAGTGCACTAACGATAACGAGGTTGCCCGGAGGTTATTTGAAGCTGCAATCGCATGGGCACGATCAAAAAAACCGAATCAAATAGTTGGACCAAAAGGATTTACAGTGTTTGATGGTTATGGTGTGCTCGTAAAAGGATTCGAGCACCGACCTGCCTTTGGTCTACCTTATAACCCGCCTTATTATTCAGAAATAATCGAATATTGCGGTTTTTCACCTGAGCTTGAAATTGCCTCGGGGTATCTCGATTCCAATTTTGATTTACCCGAAAAAATCGTAAATCTATCACAAATCATTATAAATCGCCGAGGTTTATCCGTACGGAATTTTCGCTCGCGACGCGAACTAAGAGCAATGATCCCAAAATTATAAAATCTCTACAACTCCACACTGGGTACAATGTCTGGCAATACCCCATTAACAGATGAAGACGTAAAAACTATGGCGGACCAAATGCTATGGTTTGCTGATCCAAAGTTAATCAAAATAGTTTTTAAAGGCGACGAGCCAGTTGGTTTTCTACTTGCCTACCCGGATATTTCGGCTGCCATTCAGCGTTGTAGTGGTAGATTATTACCCTTGGGTTGGCTGGGTATTCTGCTTGAGTTACGGAATACGAAGTGGATCAACATTAATGGGGCAGGAATGGTGGAGGGATTTCGAGGGCTAGGAGGAACGGCGCTTTTATTTTCTGAGATGTATAAAAGTGTTGCGGAATCCTCTTATCGTTATGCTGACCTCGTGCAAATTGGGTTGGAAAACGATAAAATGCAACGTGAACTACGGGGTCTTGGGATTGATTTCTATAAAACTCATCGAACATATAAAAGAGAAATATAAACTCGCAATTCCGTTTATTTGTAAGTGACATGAAAACCTCGTGATATAATCCGTTAATTTAATCACATAGTGACATCATAGCTCAAAGATGCTTCGTCCTGAAATCGATTGGAAATATTGCCAGTGTTGCAACCCATGTGTAGCTCGCCTTGTTTGTAAACCTCGCGCCATCATTAAAATCGACGTTGATGAACCTGCAGTTGTGGAACTATCACGTTGTAACAGTTGTGGATTATGCGTCATGGAATGCCCCTACGACGCTATTATTATGAAAAATTCTTCTACCGCGGCCTATAGCCCCAATGGCTGTCTACCTTTTCGATAAAGAATAAATCGATTCCAACGGGCAATCTCAATCTTATCTAACAATACATATATCTCTGGAAATTCAATTTATTGTAATATTGTCCAGATTTTCCTCTGGTTCTGGATAATGCATTTCTAATTTTTTAAGCTGCTTGACGAGTATCGAAGCTACAACGAGATTACGATACCATTTTTTATTTGAGGGCACAATATACCAGGGAGCCCATTCTGTGCTAGTATTTCTCAATACATCCTCGTAAGCTTTTTGATAGTTTTCCCATAATTCTCGCTCCTTTAAGTCACCGATGCGAAATTTCCATTGTTTAGTTGGATCTTCTATCCGCGCTAGGAGACGTTTCTTCTGTTCCTCCTTACTGATATTGAGAAAATATTTCAAAATTGTTACACCCTCCTTTGTCAACATGCGTTCAAACTCGTTGATTTGCGTATATCTTTTAGACCATACCTTTTCGGGTACAAGGTTATGCACTCTTACTACAAGAACATCCTCATACTGACTTCGGTTAAAAATTACAATCTCCCCCTTGCCAGGGATTTCGCGGTGGACTCTCCACAGATAATCATGGTCTAGCTCGATTGGAGTTGGAACCTTAAAATTGGCTACGCGCACCCCTTGTGGATTCACCCCATCAAAAACGTGCCGGATTACGCCATCTTTTCCCCCTGTATCCATTGCTTGCAACACAACCAAGATTTTATGCTTATGCTCTGCGTATAGAAGTTCTTGAGCGCTCTCCAATTCTTTATTTAAATCATCAAAAATTTTCTCTGCATCTTTTTTAGTTCCAGAAAAAAACTGGGTATCTTCTGGGCTGCAATCCGAAAGATTAACAACTTCTCCTGGACTTACTCGATACATATTCATCATCTTCTCCTAATATCATAAAAAAATGGAGTATTCTGCTAAAATTAGACCTTAAATTAGTTGGTGAATTGAGAAAGGTAAAAAAATATGTCTTACCCGGGTATAGAGTCTTTTGAATGTATCTATTTTAATGCCAACAAACAAAAAAAAATAGATACAGACGTGATCGTTGAAACACCCGTTTCGCTTACGGTTAATGGTTATGTCTGGCTCGAATTTATGTGCACCCCTGTTGATTTAGAGGCAATGGCAGTAGGTTTCTTATACAACGAATCAGTAATAAATCGTAAAGAAGAAATCGCTTCGGTGCGCTTATGTCCAGCAGGTGATATTATAGATGTCTGGATAAACCACAAAGTCGAGCCTCCAAAAATTTGGAAAAGGACTTCAGGTTGTACCGGTAGTGTCAGCGCAGCCGAATTTAAACCATTAGCGTCAAGGATTTCAGATGGTTTTATCACCACACCAGAACAAATCGAAAAAATCATTACCATGCTGTTTGAAATCCAGGACCTTTATCGCGTATCGGGCGGTGTACATACCTCAGCGCTTAGCGACGGAAAGGAGATTATCATAAAAAGTGAGGATATCGGCAGGCATAACACCTTAGATAAAATTGCTGGTCGCTGTTTATTGGAAGGCATCCATTTACCTCAAAAGTTCCTCCTGACTACTGGTCGGATCAGTTCCGAGATGCTCCAAAAATCATCGCGGTTAGGCGTTGTGATCGTGATCTCCCGCACCTCGCCGACCTCCCTGTCGGTAAAAATGGCTAACAAGATGGGAATCACTCTGGTCGGGTATGCACGAAGAAATAGCTTCAGTATCTATGCGCACCCGGAAACAATCAATTTTGATATTGAGAGGCAAAATCTACCCGTCAAGAAACCTAATATTGATTAAGGACATAATGTATCTATATTATTATGACTTAATACGGTTTACATTTCCCGCATTTAGGTAACATAATCTAATAAGGGAGAACGGATTATGACTAGTTATATTGCTGCCATCGACCAGGGGACAACCAGCACTCGCTGCATTCTATTCGATCATTCCGGTCAGGTGGTAAGCCAAGCTCAAAAAGAACATCAACAAATTTACCCTCAACCCGGATGGGTTGAGCACAACCCCCTGGAAATTTGGGAATGTTCACAGGTAGTGATCACCAGTGCCCTTAATCAAGTGAACTTGAAACGAAAAGACATCATTGCCATCGGGATAACCAACCAACGGGAAACTACTGTCGTTTGGGATAAAAGCACAGGAAATCCTTTATATAATGCCATCGTTTGGCAGGATACACGCACCAAAGATATTTGCGATCACCTAGCAGCTGAAGGTGGACAAGATCGATTTAGAATAAAAACTGGCCTTCCATTGGCAACATATTTTTCTGGACCTAAGATTCAATGGATTTTAGAGAATGTCCCGGGAGTCAAGTCTACCGCAGATAAAGGTAATTTATTATTCGGCAACATAGATACCTGGTTAATTTGGTGGCTAACCGGCGGTCCGGATAACGGTTCCCATGTAACCGATGTGAGCAATGCCAGCCGAACAATGCTAATGGACTTGAAGACCTTGGACTGGGATGATGAGATATTAAATATATTGAATATTTCCCGAAACATATTACCTCATATCGTCCCCTCAAGCGACAAGGCAACTTGGGGATATTCTCATAAAAAAGGGCCATTTCAAAGGGAAATCCCAATCTGTGGCGACTTGGGCGACCAACAAGCAGCTCTTGTTGGCCAGGTTTGCTTTCACCCAGGGGAGGCCAAGAATACCTACGGGACTGGGTGCTTCATGCTTCTAAACACCGGCATAGATGTAGTGCATTCGACCAAGGGACTACTAACTACCCTGGCTTACAAATTCGGGGACCAACCGGCAGTCTATGCTCTAGAAGGTTCTGTCGCTATTACTGGCGCCTTGGTTCAATGGTTGCGCGACAATCTCGGCATTATCTCGCGCTCCTCTGAGGTGGAAGACCTTGCAAAGTCTGTAGAGGATAATGGCGGGATCTATTTCGTCCCGGCATTTTCTGGACTTTTTGCTCCATATTGGCGCTCGGATGCGCGTGGCGTTATCGCGGGAATGACCCGTTTCACAAATAAAGGACACATCGCTCGTGCCGCCTTAGAGGCAACAGCATACCAGACGCGGGAAGTACTCGACGCGATGGAAGCCGATTCGGGTGTAAAACTAAAATCATTAAAAGTTGATGGAGGTATGGTCAAAAATGAATTGTTGATGCAATTCCAGGCTGACCTCCTCAATGTACCTGTTTTCCGGTCAAAAGTAACCGAAACAACCGCCCTAGGAGCCGCATACGCAGCCGGTATGGCGGTTTCCTTCTGGGATAGCCTGGAGGATTTGTGCGTCAACTGGCAAATGGGTAAAACCTGGCAACCAAAGATGGAAGATAGTAGACGTAAAATACTTTATAAAGGCTGGTTAAAAGCCGTTGAGCGATCATATAGCTGGATAGAATAACATTACAATGAACGTGCCCACAGTTAACCAGGGATTATTCGGAATAATATTGATTCTCACCGCCATATTCATTCCCTTTTCATCGGCCAATGTCATTGCCTGGTTGTACGACATTACCCTCCTGGAAGTACGAAGCACAGCCCTGTCAATCCAATATTTCATTGAGAATGGAGGCGCTGCGCTTGCTCTGCTATTGGTGGGGATAATTGCTAAAAACTCTTCACTTCATCTGGCAAAATTATCAATCTGTGTCTCTGCTTGGATTTTGGTAGCGATTTTTCTGGCAGCCACTACTTATTTAGTACCCAAAGACATTCAAGCGTTTAGGGAACAGATGAAAAACCGCGCAGAGTTAGAAAGAAAAAAACTTGCCTCCTGAAGCACAAAATAATGGGGGACTTAATACCCCCGACAAACCAAACTTATTGAAGACAGTTCATGACCTGAACCGTAAGTGGTGGGTGCTGGTTGCCGTTGGAGCTGGCACCTTTATGACCGCATTGGATACCAGTGTCGTCAATACCATTTTACCAATCATCAGGGATGATTTTCAAACCGATGTCGCTGCTGTGGAATGGGTTGTGGTTATCTATCTTTTACTAGTCAGTGGATTGTTGCCCATCTTTGGCAGATTGGGAGATATTCGCGGCCATAAACAAATCTATAATACCGGTTTTTTGGTATTTATTCTCAGCTCTTTATTCTGTGGTTTATCGACTTCGATTTTCCAATTAATTGGTTTTCGCGCCCTGCAAGCCTTGGGTGCAGCAATGCTTGCATCAAATTCCCCAGCTATACTAACGAAAAGCTTTCCTTCATCCCAACGAGGGCAAGCACTTGGCCTTCAAGCGACCATGACCTATCTTGGATTAGTGACGGGTCCTTCCCTGGGGGGTTGGTTGGCTGAGCAAATCGGTTGGCGCTCAGTCTTTTACATTAACATACCCGTTGGTATGTTTGCACTAGCTTTTAGTATTATTTTTATTATTAAAGATGTTCTTAAGAAATCCGATGAAGGTTTCGATGTTTTAGGCGCGGCTGTTTTTATGGGTGGATTGATCTCTTTGCTGTTAGGCTTAAACCAGGGACACAACTGGGGGTGGAGATCTCCCTTGACGCTATTAACTTTATTGTCATCAGCAATCTTACTCGGTTTATTTATAAAGATTGAAAAAGCCGTACCCTATCCCATGTTGGATATGAAATTATTCAAGCATCGCTTATTTACTGCCTCAATTTCCAGTGCGGTAATCAATTATATTTGTGTTTATAGTATTATATTTTTAATGCCATTTTACTTAATTCAGGGTCGAGGATTGAATCCTTCCCAAGCTGGAGTAATTCTTACCGCTCAACCTATTGTAATGGCAATCATAGCTCCAATAAGCGGCACTCTCTCCGATAGGATGGGGACCAGGTTGCCAACAATTATTGGAATGGTTTTATTGTCCGGAGGCATATGGACCCTTTCCCGTTTAGGATCTGAGACACCGTTCAACATGGTGTTTTTATCCCTTGCTTTCGTAGGTCTTGGCGTGGGAATATTTATTTCTCCAAACAACAGTGCTTTGATGGGATCGGCATCTGTTCACCGTCAGGGGATTGCTGCTGGAATCCTCGCCACTGCTCGAAACGTCGGCATGGTTTTGGGCGTCGGTTTTTCCGGAGCAATCTTCACTACTGTATTGGCACAAGGTCAAACGGACACCCTCGAATTAGTTTTTCTAGCAACACAAAAAAGCTTCCGGGCAGCATTTCTTATCGCTTTACTTGGTATCGCCACTGCCACGATTCGAGGCAATGATAACTACGATCCCACCCTCGCTCAGAAATTGTAATAATTTTTTATTATGGATAGAGAATAGGAGTTTTCCAAATGGTGAAAATCATAACCGACACAACTTCAGGCCTGCCAACAGAAATTTCACTAAAATATGATATTCCGGTTATTCCCCAGGTTATTAATTTTGAAGAAGGTTCCTATTTGGAAGGTATTGACATTGACAATGTTAGGTTTATACAACTTCTGAAATCATCTTTGGTATTACCGAAAACTGCAGCGCCCCCCCCAGAATTATTCGTAGAACAATTTAGCCGTCTTGTCCCTTTAGGTGAGCCAATACTTTGCATACATCCCTCTGCTGAAGTAAGTGGCACTGTGCGGTCGGCAACCGTTGCGGCCATGGATTTCCCGGGCATTGATATCCGTGTGATAGACACACGAACTGTCGCCAGGCCCATTGGCGACCATGGTACAACTGGCAGCTGAATGGGCTGCTAACGGACAAACTATTGATGTAATTGAAACACGGATCAAGGAAATGATCCATCGGTGCAGAGTGTACTTCCTTGTCGCCACGTTGGAATATCTTGCCAAAGGTGGGCGGATCGGCGGAGCCTATGCCTTGCTTGGAAGTGTGCTCCAAATTAAACCTATCCTTACAATCAATGATGGAAAAGTGGAAGTATATGAACGGGAACGTACTCATAAACGAGCCCTGAATAGAATAAAAGAAATTGTCCTGGAACAATTTCCACGCACCAAGGAAGGATATCTAGCAATAATGCACGCAGCTGTGCCGGAGCAAGGGAAAGAACTAGCAATTGAATTATCTTCAATTCTCGGGATAAACAGCACTCGTGTGCCCATCCTGGACGTACCCCCCGCAATTGTCACCCATGGTGGTCCTGGAATACTTGGAGTTTCATTTTTTGTCGGAAAATAAGGAATCGACACTGTTATGAGTAAAGATCTCATCCTGGCAATTGACAATGGCACACAAAGCGTCAGAGCCTTATTAAATATATAGCCGGCTGCACCCCTTGTATAAAGAGATCAGAGAGACAACCTGTGACACTTTCCGGATTAGTTAACTTCTGGAGAACGGACAAGTCCTTCCAAGAAAATGTCGTCGAATGGCGTATCGTTCCAGAACGAAAAGCAAAATTTGTGCCATTCCCGCAGGTGATCCACCCTGTGTTAATCGATGCTTTGGGAATATCGGGAATTCGGGAACTATATTCTCACCAAGTTAAAGCCTTCCAAGCCGTTGATGCAGGAAAGCATATAGTGGTCACGACTGGCACAGCAAGTGGGAAGAGCTTATGTTATAACTTGCCAGTATTAGACGCCCTTATAAAAGATCCAGAAAAAAGAGCTATCTATTTATTTCCTACGAAAGCGCTAACCCAAGACCAGACCAGCGCATTACAAAGGATTTTCGATAATATTAAAGAATCCATCCCCGAAAAAATTCAAACAAATAATTCAAATCTTTTTATCCCTACCTGTGGTGTATTTGACGGCGATACATCTTTTGATATTCGACGCTTTCTAAAGACAAATGCATCAATTATTCTAACCAATCCGGATATGCTTCACACCGGAATTTTGCCCCATCACACTACATGGGCAAAGTTTTTCCAACAACTGCAGTACGTGGTAATCGATGAAATCCATACCTATCGAGGAGTTTTTGGATCACATGTTGCCAACGTTATTCGCAGGCTAAAACGCATCTCCCATCATTATGGTTGTTCTCCAATTTTCATACTTACCTCAGCTACCATTCAGAATCCTGGAGAATTAGCGGAAAAACTGATTGGAGAACAAGTCACACCTATTCTCGAGGATGGATCAGCTCGAGGATCCCAACATTTTTTGATCTATAATCCGCCAATCACTAACAAAGATTTGGGGCTACGACGAAGTGCTGTTCAAGAAAGCGTCCGTCTTGGCGAAGATCTCCTCTCCTACAACGCTCAAACAATCATTTTTTGTAAATCACGTAAGATAGTAGAGCATTTACTTTCAACTTTTCAACAAAGGGATCCCCGGTCAGATAATCAACACGCCAAGAAACGTATTCGTGGATATCGCAGTGGTTATCTTCCCAAACAACGCAGGGAAATTGAACGGGGTCTGCGCCAGGGAAATGTTCGAGCGGTCATTGCTACTAATGCCCTGGAGCTTGGTCTAGACATTGGGGAGATGGAGGCTGCCTTGCTAGTTGGATTCCCGGGAACCATTGCAGCCACCCTCCAACAAGCTGGTCGCGCTGGCCGAGGAAACCTGGAATCAATTGCTGTGTTATTAACATCCGCTTCTCCGTTAGATCAATATCTGGCTCAGCACCCGGAATATTTTTTTGAAAAATCTCCTGAGAAAGCTTTGATAAATCCCGATAACCTTTTAATACTGCTCAACCACATTCGGTGTGCTACATTTGAACTCCCCTTTCAAAAAGGCGATAGCTTTGGAAGCTTAACTGACAACCAGTTAGAAGAATTTTTAGAAATCTTGGTTAAGCAAATGTATATTCATAAATCTGGGCGGAGTTATTTTTGGATGGCCGATAATTATCCTGCTCGAGACGTTTCTTTACGCACAACGTCGCCGGAGCGCGTCCTTTTAAAAGTTAAAATGGACGAAAAATATTCAACAATCGGGGAAGTTGATTTTGAGAGTGCTCATTGGATGGTTCACCCGCGGGCGATTTATTTCCACGAAAGTCAAACCTTCTTTATTGAAGATTTGAATTTTGAGGAAAAAACAGCCATTTTACGTCCAATATCCACAGATTACTATACTGAACCACGCAATGAAACTACTATTTCGGTTATAGAAGTTAACGAAGAAAATGAAATACCAGTTACTTCTGAACATTTCATCCAGATAGGGTATGGCGAAGTTAGTATCTCTACCCAGGTAATCGGTTTTCGTAAAATCGCCTGGGATTCACACGAGACTCTAGGAACCGAAGAATTATCGTTACCTGCCATCGAATTAGAAACAACTGCATTCTGGTTAGCCTTATCCAACCAGCTTATTAACAAGCTCCGAGAGAGTGGCAAATGGCGAAATGACCCGAATGCCTATGGTCCGAATTGGAAGAGCCAGCGCGATAAGGCCCGAGCAAGAGACCAATACCGATGTCAAGTATGCAACACTCTTGAAAAAGAACGCGCCCACGATGTTCATCACAAAACACCATTTCGCCAATTTACAACATTTTCACAGGCAAACCATCTTGATAATCTCGTCACGCTTTGCGTGGCCTGCCACCACAAAGTTGAAACAGTTGTGCGCGTAAGAAGTGGCATGGCTGGTCTAGGATATATCTTAGGTAATTTATCTCCTTTATTTCTCATGTGCGATCCAAGGGACATAGGGGTTCACTTTGAACCCCAGTTTCCTGGCACAGACGGACTGCCTACGATTATTATCTTTGATAAAATACCAGGTGGAATCGGTCTCAGCAAGCAAATATACGAAAGCAACCACTCATTACTTAAAGCAGCTTCTGAGTTGGTTACCAACTGCCCTTGTCTGGATGGCTGCCCATCTTGCGTAGGACCTGGTGGAGAGAACGGCATCGGCGGAAAAAACGAGACTCTGGCGATTTTAGAGATTATTTCGAATTGCCAGTAAATTGTGAATTAACTTATAACCAAGTCCATGCCCAAGCTGTCGGATAAGTTAAAATCTCTTGGTGTTAAAGTTGGGGTTGAACAGATTGCTACACCCCTGCCTAAATCCAAAGAAAATCTTTTTACTATTCTGGGAGGGAGTCTAGTTGACACTCCTTTTGGCCAGGTATTTATCGTTGATTCGCATAACCCCTCAGAACATCTTCAAACTCAATATAGCCTCCATATTTCAATGCAATTGAATGGGATATCAGCGTGGATTAAAATTCCAGAAATTGCTCGCCTCTCCATAAACTCTATTGCTTTCATTGATACGGAAACCACCGGATTGTCTGGGGGTACCGGCACATTTGCGTTCCTGATCGGATTAGGCCGATTCGAGAACGAAAACTTTACCTTGAAGCAATTATTCCTTAGGGAACCATTAGAGGAACCCGGCCTTTTATATTTGCTCGAACAATTATTAGCTCCTTGCCAGGCAGTGGTTACATTTAATGGCAAATCATTCGACCTACCAATATTAAATAGTCGGTATATTTTGCACGGTTGGCAATCACCTTTCCCGGACCTGTACCACATCGATCTCCTACACTTAGCGCGACAACTTTGGCGAGATAGGTTATCCAGTCGAACCCTAAGCTCACTCGAAATCCAGATTCTAAACACCGTACGAACACAGGAGGATGTACCAGGGTGGATGATCCCCCAGCTCTATTTTGACTACTTACGAAGCGGTGATGCTATGCCGTTGAAAAAAGTTTTTTACCACAATGCGATGGACGTTCTTTCGCTGGCTTCATTGCTAGATCATACAGCAAAAGTAATGACTGATCCTTTCACTTATAAACCAGATCATGGAGAAGATATAATCGCCCTGGCTAAATTGTATGAAAAAATTGGAGATATTGAAACTGCTTCGAATTTATATTTACAAGGTTTACAAACCACCTTGCCACAACCATTGTATTTGAATACATTGCACAGGTTTGCATATCTCAATAAAAGGGCAAGAAAGCTAGATGCAGCTATTGAACTCTGGAAGACGGCTGCTGAACATAATTTTCTGGACGCAATTATTGAGTTAGCTAAGTATTACGAACATAAAATGCAGAATTATGGGGAGGCGATTCGCTGGACCAAATCGGCAATCAAAGTAATTAATTCTTCCAGTTTATTACCTGATAAACTCGATCCTGTGCGCATGCAATTGGAACACCGACTCAACCGTTTGTTAAGGAAGAACAGAGGAGAATAAAGAAATTACCCCTCCAGATAAAACATGTGGTATGTGTTTGCGCAAGGATTTCCCCAGACAAAATGCATCACCCGTGCGGTCAGATCCATAATCAATCCATTAATCGTTTTTTCTCGATCCAATGGTGTATTTATATCCTCCGCATGATTGCAGATCGAATTTGGAAAATTAATGTGGTCTTTTTGAATTGTTTGCAGGGTTTTTACAGAATGAGGCGTAATTGCTTGTATCAAACGCAAAGCCCGAAAATAG
>Ga0299912_10003698_pt1 | contig 12491 bp, 10 predicted proteins | sample RVTome_2_FD_207667 | JGI IMG/M metagenome (GOLD analysis project Ga0299912, IMG submission 207667) | Soil microbial communities from uranium-contaminated site in the Upper Colorado River Basin, Wyoming, United States - RVT95D214 (version 2) ... | reverse complement strand
TGGCATCAGTGACATCTTTGGCACTTTTGCCTGTGTTGGCTGAGATTACCTTGGCTATGTTCTCCATATCAATCCTCAACCCCTTTAACCTTTCCTCCAGCAGTTTCTCATCTAAATTCTGCTCCCCCCTGAATTGGACATTAACACCATGAAACAGAAATCTCGCCTGGGGCACTGACAGCCTTGTCGAACCGGCACAGTAGAGGACGATGCCTATGGAGTCCACGCTGCCGAAATTGTGCGTGATGATGGATGCAGGTAATCCCTTCAAGTAATTATATGCGCTTAAACCATGGATGACGGACCCGCCCGGCGAAGAGATGAGAAGAATAAAATCTTTGATCCCTTGCTTCATTTTTTGGTCGACGGCGCTCATCAGTGCATTGACCGTGGCATCAATCACCGGGGCAAAGAACCTGATCACAACTGGTTTCGTGGCCATGTCTTCTCCTCCTCCTTCTGACTTACACTCTGTCTCATTTCTGTAACTCTGCCTTGATTATAACAAATATCACGGACCCGGACCCCGCGTCATTGCGAGTCCTTCAGCAGAAGGACGTGGCAACCTCTGGATCCCCCTCTTAAGGTAAGAGGGGCTAGGGGACTTATTAAGCCTTGGTCATTTGTGCTTTGGGCTTGATTTGACATTTGGGCTCTGTAATTTGTCATTGCACAGGCGGGCCTACCCGCTCGCTCTTGCTTTGGCTATGCTATACTTACACATAAGAATCAGCTATGAAAGATACCGGTAAAAGGAACGCCAGAGGCAAGCTAGAATCTCTGGCTAAGGACATGGGTGCCACTTACTTCGGTATAGCTGACCTTACTTCGGCCAGACAGTATATTTCCAAGCAGGGTGGAGAATTTCTGATTCAGTTTCCCCGGGCTGTTTCCCACGGCTTCGTTCTTGCCGATGGCATTGTGAATACGCTGGTCCATCACAAAAGCACTGGTGCGTTGAACAGCTATTGGTATTACGTGTATCAACTTGTAAATCCTCGCCTGGACTCGATTTCCTTGATGTTAGCCCAATCCCTGGATAGAGCCGGCTTTCAAGCTTTCGTTGTCCCGTCGTCCCAAACAGTGGATAGAACCAAGCTTACCGGTGTGTTCTCCCACAAACTAGCAGCTCATCTGGCCGGGCTGGGATGGATTGGCAAGAGTGCCTTGCTCATTACACCGGCACACGGTCCCCGTGTGAGGTGGGGCACGGTGCTCACCGATGCTCCCTTAGAAGCAGGAACGCCTGTGGATGAGATGTGCCACGACTGCTACGTATGTGTGAAAGGTTGTCCGGCCCACGCCTTTACGGGACAGGCTTTCGACAAGCCCAGACCAAGAAGCGGCATATTCGCTGCTGAGGCATGTGACAACTATCTAAGCAAACGAGAGGCTCAGCACAGGGCTTGCGGTATATGCGTTTATATCTGCCCGTACGGTAGAAACAAGTAAGCAGGGACTCTTCCGGGTGACCTCCGTAGTTTGCTTATCAGAATCTGTGTCTTGTCAGCGGCATCTCTGCACAGCCATTCTAGCTATGGTAATATTATAATTGACGGAGCCGCATGAAAGACGTGAATAAGGACAAGCAGAGAATAGAAGAGCTGCGGAAGACAATTAACCACCATAATTACCGTTACTACGTGCTGGACAGCCCTGAAATCAGCGATGCCGAGTACGATGAGTTGATGGAAGAGCTCAGGCAGCTTGAGGCTGAGCATCCTGAGCTTGTTACCCCTGATTCTCCGACGCAAAGGATTGGAGCGCCTCCTGTAGAAGCGTTCGGCGTTGTCGAGCATCCCCAGCCTTTGTTGAGCCTGGCCAATGCTTTTTCCGATGAGGAACTGGCAGCCTGGCACAGAAGAGTCAGCAACCTTTTAGGCGGACGCCAGTTTGACATTGTTTGCGAGCCTAAGATTGACGGGCTGGCAGTAGCTTTGACCTACGTTGATGGCCTGCTCGTCACAGGGGCGACCAGGGGAGACGGCTACCGGGGTGAAAACATCACCCGGAACTTGAAAACCGTCAGGAGCATTCCCCTTTCGGTATCCAAAGAAGCGCCGCCCAGATTCGAAGTTCGGGGCGAAGTCTATCTGCCTAAGGCCGGTTTCAAGAAGCTCAACGAAGAGAGGGCGAAGGAAGAGCTGCCGCTTTTTGCCAATCCCAGGAATGCTGCTGCCGGCTCGGTAAGGCAGCTCGATTCCAGCATCACCGCCAAGCGCCCCCTCGACATATTCGTCTATGGACTAGGTTGGGCTGAAGGCAAAGCCGTGCCCGACACTCACTGGGAAATCATGCAATACTTCAAGTCCCTGGGCTTCAAGATAAACCCCAATATTGCCCTGTGCCACTCCTTCGATGAAGCCAAGAAATATTATCAAGGCTGGGTAGAAAACCGTGAAAACGTTCCCTACGAAGCTGATGGCATAGTGGCAAAAGTCAATTCGATTGCCTTCCAGCAAGAGCTGGGCACCGTGGCCCACGAGCCAAGATGGGCCATTGCCTACAAGTTTCCTGCCGTTCAGGGCACCACAAGGCTAATTGACATCGGCATAAATGTGGGGAGAACGGGGAGTCTCAATCCTTACGCCATTCTAGAGCCAGTTCGAGTGGGGGGTGTGGTCATCAGCTCGGCAGCGCTGCATAATGAGGAGGATATCCACCGCAAGGACATCAGGATTGGCGACTGGGTTGTGGTGCAGCGTGCTGGCGAAGTCATTCCCGAGATTGTCGAACCCATTGCCAGCCGCCGTACTGGCAAGGAGAAAATCTTCTTTATGCCCAGTCGCTGCCCTGTGTGTGGCAGCGAGGTCATAAAGCCTGAAGGAGAGGCCATGCATCGCTGCACCAATGCCGCCTGCCCTTCCCAGGCCCTGGAGAGAATCAAGCACTTTGTCAGCCGCGGGGCCATGGATATAGACGGAGTGGGTGAAAAGCTATGCCAGGCTTTGTTCGAGGCCGGCTTGATCAAGGATGCCGCCGATTTATACTACCTCACCAAAGAGCAACTTCTCGGTCTGGAGAGGATGGCCGACAAAAGTGCCTCCAATGTCCTTAGTTCCATCGAGAAAAGCAAGAACAGGCCCTTAGCCCGGGTCATTTTCGCCTTAGGAATCACCCACGTGGGCGACCAATATGCCGAACTACTGGCAGAGCACTTTGACAGCATAGACGACTTGGCTAAAGCCAGCGAGCAGGATCTGCTATCCATTCCATCAATCGGGCCCAAAATAGCCGAAAGCATCGCTGCTTTTTTCAGACAGGAAAGAAATAAGCAAATCATCAAAAAGCTGAAAAAGCGCGGGGTGAGGCTGGAAAGAGGGGAAGTCGAGAAAGTAGGGGAGGGGCTTGTCCCCTCCCTACCCTTAGCCGGACTGGAATTCGTTTTAACCGGGAAGCTGGAATCCCTTTCTCGCCCGGAGGCAGAAGCGAAAATAAAGGCCCTTGGCGGCAAGGCCGGCCCGGATGTCACCAGGAAAACTTCTTACGTGGTGGTGGGCGCCGACCCCGGCTCCAAGCTAGCCAAAGCAGAGAAGCTGGGTACAAAGACAATTACTGAAGCTGAGTTCCTGGAGTTGCTGAATGAAGCTGTAGGGAAATCATAGAAACTCTCGTAACTATGAGTTTATCGGGATTGGATTCCCTAATCTTATCGGCCTGTAACGCTCTAGCTTTGCTTTGAGTTCGTTAAGTCCAGGACAGAAGTTCCCAAACTACGATTTTGAGGTAATCTGGTTTGCCCAGACTAGGGGTCAGTGAAGTTTGAGGATAGATTATATTTGATTTTCACCCACTTCTCATGTATCCTCTCCACCCTCTCCCAATCCTCCCAGCTAATCGTCATCTGGCTAGTTGCTGCAACATCAACCGGCTTTGTTATGTCAGTAACCGTTACATTCTCGCCCACAGCCAGTTCAAACTGCTGCTCACCTTCAGGTGAACTGACAAAAACAAGGCAAGGAATGTTTCCTACATTCTGAATTACGACCCCGTTATCTACTTCAGTTCTGGAAATCCCAAATGAAGTTCCCGGAGTATATGATAAGCCTATCAAGGCTAACATGGCTAAAGCAAGAATACAGCAAATTAGAATAACTATTTTCATCGACTTTCTCTTAATTCAATTATACCACCAGCCAAACGTCATGTATAAGAAGCTGCGAATTGCCCACTCAGTGAAGTTCAATACAGCTTGAGGCTTTATCGGAGGATTGATGCTACCACATTCTACAGAAGATAGTGTTTCCCACACATGCTACATAGTTCATTCCAACATGACCAAGCAGATATCTTAGTGAAGAGGAGAAGTCTTTTCTTTTTTACAGGATAAGCAGAGGGCTTTCCGCAGAATGGACATAAGGGCGTTTGTTTCGGAGGCCACTCCATACTAACCTCTTTCAACAGGCCTCTATCTATCATGGACTTTATCGTTTCTTCTATTTTGTCATATCGCCATAAATCAGCCTTTATTTCTTCAAGGGTCATAAACAACCCTCTGCCCTGACGAAAAGCTTTTTCTGAAAAAAGTCGATATACTAGTATCGAATCCGCATCCCGTGCCCAATCATCAATACTAGCATCACCACGCTCAAGCCTATCGATGTAGTCTGTAGCAATTTCACTTAACCGCCTTGACATATGGTGGTAGTCTTCAGCGGTTTTAATGTTGGGGGTTAGCACACCTACAATGGAATTCACACACTCACCCCTTCATTATTTCTCCCCTTTCAATCACATGGCTTATTCGTCAGCCACAACATACATCGTAATCATAATTATACCACTTGCTAGCTCAGCGAAGTTTCGTGATAGCTGAGGCTTTAATCGAGAGTGTTGGTTGAATTACGATTGTTCTAGTGCCTTTAGGATGTCTTTCTTTAGGGGGCTAGCTAGACTATATATTCTAGCTTCATGGATTTCAAGTTTATCTCTTATCTCTTTAAGGTCAGAACTAACCCAGTCCTCTTCCAGTACTTCGTCCAGTGCTTGTAACATGCTTTTCACCCCAACATATATTCCCCTGTCAGTGCGGGAGGCTAGTATTTGTATATGGTCGCCCGACTCCCTTTGTCGCCTAAAGTCGTTTATTTCATCCCTAATATTTAAGATTAAATATGTATGCCCTCCTATATCATCTCTTATTTCGTGTGAATTGACGTCCACCACTTCTACGGTATGCGTAAGACGAATGATGTCTTCTATCCACTCTAGAATGTCAGATAACCAGGAGATTCTTCTATTCCTTCGTTCTCTGGCATCAGCCCTTAAGATTGTAAGAATAGTTGCGAATGCAAGGGCTAGAGTTGCCCAAGGCATCAGCATATCCCTTATATTCTGAGAGAAATGAAAAGGGTTAATAAACAGTATTAAACTCAATAAGACAAACAAACCAATGAAAACGATGTACATTATCACACCCACATTATAGCATTACGACCCAATCGTAAATAATTCTTTGCTTTAATTCTCATCTTCCAGGCTAATTTAAGTTAATGTGGTTTACGCAGCCTTTCAAAAATAGGATATTCTGGATCGTTAAGTCCAGATAGTGCCTAATATAGTCCACTCAGCCGAAAGGCCCCGAATGCCCTGATTCAATTAGCCACACTACGGTACTGCCAGGCTACTGAGACGGCTGCCTATCCCTCAGCATCATTCCCACAGCCTCCAATCTCCAATCCCCACTCTCTCCATTGTATCTCTATTTGTCTCTACCAGTCTCTAAGTGTCTCCGATCTCCAGCCCCAGTAGTCAGTAGTCAGTCGCTACCCGTCAACTGACGGCAGACAACCGGCAGCCTCCAATCTCTAGCCCCCGATCCCTAGTCCCTGCCACCAGGCCCTTTGGCATTTAGGCATTTGGACTTTGTTTGTCATTTGGGCTTTGGCATTTGGATTTCAAACGCCCACCGTATCTCCACTAGTCTCCACGAGTCTCTAACAGTCTCCACCGCATCTCCATTGATACCCAACAAACTCAACGAACCCAACGAACTGTACAAACTCAACAAACTCCATGACGCGCCATTTTCCCCTTGTTCGAATGAAGAATTCATGTTAATTTGTGCTTAGAACCCCGTGTGCTACCCTGACAAGTCAAATCCCGCGGGTGAGACTTCTCAAAACGTGACTGTAAGCACAACACAGACTAAAAGGACGCGCCGTGGCCAGAATGGATTTGGTCATTTGGACTTGGTTTGTCATTTGGGCTTTGGCATTTGACCTTCATCCGTCATTTGCCTCCCTGCGTCACTCCGCCGATCTGCACGGCCCACAAACATAAAAGGCAAATGCTGACGAAACGAATCCTACGTACTTTAACAACTGAATCCGCCGCGGGTGGCCGCCCTACGTATGAAAAAGAGCTGTTGGACTCCAGAAAAAATAGCCGTTTTTACAAAACGAATCATCCCGGCTTCCCTGCTACTGTCGCCCATGCAACTTCTGTGAAATGGGATATTCTAGAGCGTTAAGACTAAATACTGGCGAATATAAGGCTATTTAGCCGACTAAGCTTGCTGTTCAGGATGAGGAGCATTTGCTTAGCGTCAGCAGAATCAGCCATAATATCGGGTGACTGAATTCCCATAGACTCTAAGTTAATGAAACTCATAGTTGGTTTGGGGAACCCCGGCAAGAGTTATGCCAATAATCGCCACAATGTGGGCTTCCAGTGCCTGAATCACTTCGCCAGGCTTCATTCTATTCGCCTTGACCGCAGGCAATGCCGGGCTAGAGTAGGCACCGGCGAAGTAAAGGGCGAGAGGTTGGTGCTGGCCAAGCCGGGCACATTTGTAAATCTCAGCGGCAAATCCATAGCGTGCCTGGTACATAAGCATAACATCCCTTTGAGCGACCTCCTGGCAATATACGACGACCTCGATTTGCCCCTGGGCAAAATTCGCCTGCGGCAGAGCGGGAGCTCAGGAGGACACAAGGGCATGAGTTCTATTATCTCCGCTCTGGGCAGCGAAGACTTCCCCCGAATCAGGGTCGGGATTGGGCGACCTCGGGCAGAGGGGCAATCAATCAGCGAGGACGCCATAGTCAATTATGTGCTCAGCGATTTCACCCCCCAGGAAGAAGCGATAATCAAGTCTGTAATTGCCCAGGTATCCGAAGCCATTGATTGCTTTCTTACCCAGGGAATAGAAGCGGCAATGAGCAAGTTCAACTAGCCGCTTTACGAAGCTACATGCCATACCGTATTCAAAGGAGAATTTAACAATACAGCGTTTAGTTCAATCTGGCAAACTCACAGGACAGACGATACCAATACATCTTGAGGCATCTTATGTTTGACCTTATCATAGTGATAGTGAGTCGCAAGTCGCCACCATATTGACAACCATGTTGTCTGTCGAACACAATATCCTTAATTCCTGAGAGGTAAAAGAATAGCGGGTAGTTTGTGTTCAATGTGCCGCATGCCCGAATGAACCAGGCATGTGACATCGAGTATTCAAATAGCCCACCAGAAATTACGGCCTCTGGGAGGGAGACAAACGATGGTGAAGAAGAAAAGAGAAAAAGAACTGCCGGAAGGGAAGCCAACAGGAAAAGGCAAGCGCTCGTCCAGAACCCGAAGTCAGCGCAACATTCCTGAACGCGACCAGCAGATACAGGAAACTCTGCGCCAGAGCGAGGAGAGATACCGCACACTGGCCGACCAATCTCTGATGGGGTTAGTCGTAGTTCAAGATTTCCGCATCGTATTTGCCAACGCTGCCTATGCCAAAATCTACGGATACACTATCGATGAACTATTGTCATTCACGCCAGAAGAAGTGGGGGCGATGACGCATCCCGAAGACCAGGCTCTCGTTTGGGGCCGCTTCCGCGACCGACTGACCGGTAAGACAGTGCCTCTGCATTATGAATATCGTGGCATCCGGAAGGATGGGACCCTATGCTGGCTGGAGATACATGCTAACCGTATCGAGTTTGGCGGGAAACCTGCCGTCCAAGGAGCCATCATAGACATCACCGAGCGGAAGCGGGCGGAGGAATCGCTAAAACATTTGAACCTGACCTTGCGTGCTATCCGTAATATAAATCAACTTATCGCCAGGCGTATCGGCCGCGATGGCTTACTCAAGGGTGCCTGCGAAAACTTCGTCAAGACTCGGGGTTATTTCAACGCCTGGATTGCCTTGCTCGATGAGTCAGGCAAACTGGTAACCGCTGTCGAAGCCGGTCTGGGTAAGGATTTCCCCCAAATTGTGGAGCGATTGAAGAGTGGCGAATTGCCTGATTGTGGACGGAAGGCACTGAAAAAATCGGGGGCTGTGATAATCAAAGACCCATCATCAGTGTGTATTGCTTGTCCTCTGGCAAAGAATTATTCTGGCAGAGACGGTATGAGCATACGGCTGGAATATGGGGGTAAAGCGTATGGGCTGATGACTGTTTCTGTCCCCCTTGGCATTGCTGCGAAAAAAGAAGCACAGGAGCTTTTTGAAGAAGTCGCTGGGGATATCGCGTTCGCTCTATATAGTATGCAACAGGAAGAGGAGCGCAGGCAGGCTGAGGAAGCACTGAGACAGTCTGAAGAAAGATATCGAACGGTACTGGAGGAGATGGAGGAGGGCTATTATGAAGTGGATACAGCGGGCAACTTCACCTTCGTCAACAATGCAATGAGCCGCATGCTCGGGTATTCGCGAGACGAGCTGATTGGAATGAACTACGAGGTTTATATTTCTAAGGAGGAGGTCAAGGCTGTTTTCGAAGCGTATAATCGCGTGTATCGAACGGGTGAGAAGCTGAAGTGGTTTCCCATGGCAGAGGTCAGGAAGGATGAAACCCGGATGCTCGTCGAGGACTCGGTTTTGGCGATGAGGAACGCCAAAGGGGAAGTTGTCGGATTCCGCGGTGTTAGCCGCGACGTCACCGAGCGCAAGAAGGCCGAGGAAGCGCTTAAGAAATCCGAAGAGCGTTACCGCCAGCTTGCAGAGAACGCTGGTGAGGCTATCTTTGTCATCCGGGATGGCGTCATTAAATTCATGAACCCAAAGGGAGCAGAGCTTTCTCGCTATTCCATAGAAGAAATGGTCTCGAAGCCATTTGTTGAATTCATCCATCCCGACGACGTTGCCCTGGTGGCTGACCGCTATGCCATGAGGCTTAAAGGAGAGTCTGTTCCTCAAACGTATGACTTCAGGATTATCAGAAAAGACGGCGATATCAGATGGGGCGAGCTTAACGCTGTGCCAATTTCTTGGGAGGACCAACCAGCGGTACTGTGCTTCATGAATGACATCACCGAGCGTAAGAACGCGGAGGAAGCGCTGAGGCAGTCTGAGGAAAGATACCGGACTATACTGGAGGAGATGGAAGATAGTTACTTCGAGGTTGACTTCGGCGGACACTTTGCGTTTGTCAATAGTGCAACATGCCGCGCTCTGGGATACTCGAAAGAAGAGATCACTGGAATGAGCTATAAGGAGTTTACTGCTCAAGATGATATCGAAGCCGTATTTCGAACTTTCAACGAAGTGTACCAGACTGGCACGCCAAACAAGGGCTTCTCCTGGAAAGTCATCCGTAAAGACGGAATCGAGGGGTTTGTCGAAGCATCAGTCTCTCCTGTGCGAAATGACATGGGCAAGATTATCGGCTTCCGTGGCGTTGGGCGCGACATCACAGAGCGCATGAAAATGGAGGAGCAACTCATACTCACTGACCGGCTGGCTTCAGTCGGACAGCTAGCAGCCGGGATAGCCCATGAGTTAAATAATCCGCTTACCGCTGTCATTGGCTTCTCGGACCTGCTACTGGAAAGAGACCTCCCGCCAGATGTGAAAGCAGACCTTCAAACTGTCAATCAAGAAGCTAAGCGCGCCGTTACTATAGTGAAGGGACTTCTTGCATTTGCCCGCGAGCAAAGAGTCGAAAAGACTCTGGTGAACATTAACAGCATTATTCAAAGAGTACTGCAGATCCGTTCCTATGAGCAAAAAGTGAGCAACATCGAAGTGTCTGCCCAGTTTGCCTCTGATCTGCCCCAGGTTCTGGGCAATGGAGTCCAATTGGAGCAGGTCTTCATAAACATCATCGTTAATGCCGAACAAGTTATGATTGAAGCCCACGGGAGGGGTAAGCTTACCATTGTCACAGAACAGGTTGGGGATACGATTCGGGCTTCAATTTCTGATGATGGCCCGGGGATCAGTCCGGACCACATGAGGCAACTTTTTACGCCATTCTTCACCACCAGAGAAGTGGGCAAAGGCACCGGGCTTGGTCTAAGTATCTGTCACGGGATAGTCACTGAGCATGGTGGCAAGATATACGCCGAGAGCGAGCTTGGCAAAGGAGCCACTTTTGTTGTAGAGTTGCCTATCGCGAATGGCAAAGAGCGCAAATAGTAAAGAAAAGGAGGCGCACAATAACTAGTCTCGACCGCACCACGAAGAGAATCCTGGTAGTTGAGGACGAACCCTCGATCGGAAATATGTGCCAAAGAGTCCTCACCAGAGAAGGATTTGAGGTGGAGATCGCCGTCAATGGGATATTCGCTCAGGACATGATAGAGAAGAACCAATATCACATTTGTCTGATTGATATCAGGACGCCGAAAATGGGCGGTGAAGAACTATATCAATGGCTGCAAAAGAACTATCCGCGGCTGGCAAGCCATGTGATATTCACTACCGGGAGTGTGATAGACGATAGAATCACGACCTTTGTAGAGCAAAGCGGTAGGCCATTCTTGCCCAAGCCATTTACCCCCAATGAGTTAACAGCGATAGTCGAGGAAGCTCTAAAGCAGCTAGAAAGATAGCGGGCTCTTTCGTTTGTGCCGATCTAGCCCAGCCCTGGAATTAGCCACAAATCTGCCAGGCTATCAGATATAACTAAACATCCCAAAACAACAAGAACCAGCCACTACGGATAATCACTTTAACAGGACACGCAGATTCCTCGGCAGCACATCGAGGTATTCCTGCATATAACAACGATTGAGTTTGTGAACCGTCTCAGGTGGGATGCGATCAAGTGGCACTCCATTTAGAATTAACCGGGTCTCCCCTTCAGTGAAATCCTCGCCCTCTTCCACCCGTTTGGCAAAACGCTTGTTTACGGGGCAGATCAACTGGCACTTCATGCAGCCTACAAGGCTATTGTGCCAGGCCGGGTCTATCCATTCGGGGAATTCTTCTGGCCATTCATTAAGGAAGGTAATGCATCTCTCCGCATGAATCAAGAAGCGATCCGGGACAATTGCTTTGGTGGGACATGCGTTGAGGCATGCCTTGCAGCTATCACATTCCTTCATTACCAGCGGTTCCAACCAATCACTTCCGCCTGGCGGCATGTCTGAAAGAAAGGCTGTGAGTCGAACAAAGCTCCCCAGCCCTTTTATGTAGGCAATGTTATTCTTTCCATACTTCGCTATTCCGCTGCGTACTGCCAGCAACTTCAGCGGCAAGGCAGCCCGGTGAAACTGGCAGCCGTTAGCATTAAGAATGTTCTCGAGTATGCTTCTGGTTTGGTCATCCGTGTCAGCATAGTAAGTAGGAGGTATTATGACCGAATAGGCCTGCCCGTTGAAATGGAAGGTGATTCTGCGCTGAGGCTGCGGAGCTGCGGTGATTATGATTGAGCAGGTCCCCGGAAGATTAGTCGTAACATCGAATCTAAAACGAGATAGGTATTTCTGATACAATCCCGTGTCTATTCTCCCTTGTGTGAGCCACCCTTTTATCTCATTTTCAAGTTGAGCCACACGCTCAACGGACAGTACCGTACCGCGATAACCTTTTTCCTCCAGCTTGGAGCAGACGAGTCTTGCTATTTCATCGGGGGTCATATGTTACCCTCCTGTACTAGGCGATACCGAATTATATACCTTGTCACTCAGTATTTGAAGCATCGTCAGCAAGTGTCGTAATGTCGCCGGGAAGATGACTGCTTTGCGGCAGGCGAGAGGCAGCGCTCTTTTCCTTCCCAAGCAGACAACCAAGCATCTACCACGTTGGCTACCGTGCTATAATTAGCCGAGGAAGCCTGCAGGAGGTGATTGTATGCCGACCATCCAAATCTATGATGCCAAACAGAACAAAGTGGTGACGGTAGAGAAAGTAGAGAAGACAGACGCAGAATGGAAAAAGTTGTTGACCGAAGAACAGTATGAAATCACCACCAGGAAGGGAACTGAGGCTCCCGGCACCTGCACACTCGACCAGATCCATGAACCGGGCATTTTCCGGTGCGTGCGCTGTGGCACTGACCTTTTTCGCAGTTCAACCAAGTTCAATTCGGGGACGGGTTGGCCGAGCTACTATGAACCAGTCTCACCGTTCAACGTGGCAAAACAGCCTGACAGGAGTCTCGGCAGAGTGCGGACAGAAGTCCTCTGTGCCCGGTGTGGCGCTCACCTGGGTCACGTTTTCGACGATGGACCGTTACCCACTGGCAAGCGCTATTGCATAAACGGTATTGCACTCAAATTCGAACCACAGGGCAAGCTATGACCCACAGCACCAC
>Ga0299912_10003697_pt1 | contig 12492 bp, 9 predicted proteins | sample RVTome_2_FD_207667 | JGI IMG/M metagenome (GOLD analysis project Ga0299912, IMG submission 207667) | Soil microbial communities from uranium-contaminated site in the Upper Colorado River Basin, Wyoming, United States - RVT95D214 (version 2) ... | reverse complement strand
TTGCCCGCGGCCGCTGTCGTTAGATTTCGCCGTCGCGTCGAGGGGCCGTCCGGCACCCTGCGGCCAAGAACTGGACCGCACATGAGCATCAAAAGCATGACCGGCTTCTCGCGCGCAGAGGGAGCGCTGGCGGGCGTGACGTGGCACTGGGAGGTACGCAGCGTGAACGGGCGTGGGCTCGACGTGCGTGTGCGACTGCCGACGGGTGCTGAGCAACTCGAGCCCAAAGCGCGCGAGGCCGTCGGCCGCAGCGTAGTGCGCGGCAGCGTCACCGTCAGCCTCACCTCCGAGCGCCGCAACGGCGCACAGGAGATCCGCCTCAACGAGCGGGCGCTCGTGCAGGTGATGAAGGCAGCCGATCGCATTCGTGCCCTGTCGGACGCCGCGCCGCCGCGTGCCGATGGCCTTATCGCCATCAAGGGTGTGCTCGATATCATCGAGCACGCGGAAGGTCCGCAGGAGGCGGAAGCGCGCAGCGAGGCCATGCTGAAAACGCTCGATGAGGCATTGCGCGCGCTCGTCGAGGCGCGGTCAGCGGAAGGCGCCAGGCTGGAGACCACGCTCCGCGCGCAGCTTGAAGAGATCGAGCGGCTTGTGGCGCAGGTGGAATCCTCACCCGCGCGCACGCTGCCTGCGATTGAAGCGCGCCTGAAGGAGCAAATCGCGCGCTTGATGGAAGCCGCCAACACCTTCGATGCGGGCCGCCTGCATCAGGAGGCGGTGCTCATTGCCACCCGCGCCGACGTCGAGGAGGAGCTGCAGCGGCTGCGCTCGCACATCGATGCGGCGCGCGAACTGCTCGGCGAGAGCGGCGCCGTGGGACGCAAGCTCGACTTTCTCGCCCAGGAATTCAACCGCGAGGCCAACACGCTGTGCGCCAAGGCGAGCGACGTGCAAATCACCCGCGCCGGGCTCGCGCTGAAGACGGTGATCGATCAGATGCGCGAGCAGGTGCAGAACGTCGAGTGAGCGGCCAACAACAGGCGAGCAGCGATCCTCTTCGGGGTTTGAGCGATGGCAGATGGGCCTAGGATTGAACGGCGCGGACTACTTCTCGTGCTGTCCTCGCCATCGGGGGCGGGCAAGACGACGCTCGCACGGCGCCTCATGGAGGCCGACCGCGGCATCTCCATGTCCGTGTCGGTGACGACGCGTCGGCCGCGCCCCGGCGAGATCGACGGGCGCGATTACGTTTTCATCGACGAGCCGGCCTTCAGGCGCATGCGCGATGACGGGGCGCTGCTGGAGTGGGCGCGCGTCTTCGACAATTTCTATGGAACGCCGCGCGAGCCGGTCGAGGCAGCAATCGCCGCCGGCCACGACGTCCTGTTCGACATCGACTGGCAGGGTGCCCAGCAGCTGTCGGAGAAGATGAAGCACGACGTGGTGCGCGTTTTCATTCTGCCGCCCTCGGCCGCGGCGCTGGAGGAGCGGTTACGGGCCCGCGCCCAGGATCCGGAAGAGGTCGTGCAACGGCGCATGGACGATGCGTCGGCCGAGATCAGCCACTGGCCGGAGTACGACTACGTCATCGTGAATACCGATCTGGCCACCTCGATGGCGGGCCTGACCGCGATACTCACCGCGGAGCGGTTGCGGCGCGACCGCCTCAACGGGCTGTCGGCCTTCGTGCGAGAGATGCAGAAGTCGCTATGAGCTGCATGCGCGTGCGTTCCGTCGTCCCAAGCTCCCTTCACTACTTCCTCTCGCGCTTTTGCACGATGGCGATGCTTCTAACGGCGGCGTTGCCTGCGCTGGCCGGGAATGGCGTTTCGCTGGGCGACGTCTCGAGCGCCGAGATACGCGCCGCCAAGCCGGGCCACATCCTGCGGGTGTGGCCGCAAATCGGCGGCACCGTCGCCAACGCCAAGGCCTATCGCATCCTCTATCGCTCGACCGGCCTCAACGACGAGCCGATCGCCGTCTCCGGCACGATTTTCTTTCCGGACGGGCCGGCGCCGCGCGGCGGACGCAACGTCATTGCCTGGGCGCATCCCACCACGGGCGTGGTGGCGCGCTGCGCGCCGACGCTGCTGCCGGATCTTTCCGGAACGATCGCCGGCCTCGATGACATGCTGGCGCGCGGGTACGTCGTCGCGGCGACGGACTACGAGGGGCTCGGCGTGCCGGGCATGCACCCCTACCTCATCGGTGTGAGCGAGGCGCGCTCCGTTCTCGATTCCGTTCGCGCCGCACACGAGCTTCCCGATGCGGGGGCGCGCGACCGCTTTGCCGTGTGGGGACACTCGCAGGGCGGGCATGCGGCCCTGTTCACCGGCGAGCAGGCGGCGCAGTACGCGCCGGAACTGAAGCTCGTCGGCGTCGCCGCCGCGGCCCCTGCAACCTATCTCGTCGATCTGTTCGATGCCGATCGCGGCTCGGTCGCCGGCAACAGCCTGACGGCCATGGCGCTGCTGTCGTGGTCGACGATCTATCATCTGCCACTCGACAGCATCCTGGCCAACGGCGCCGGAAGCGCGTTCGAGCTGGTCGCCAAAAGCTGCATCCAATCGATCGCCGAGATGCTCAAGCTGGAGCAGGTCGAGAAGCCGCTGCAGCGCGTATTCCTCAAAGCCGACCCGACCAAGATCGAAGTGTGGCGGGCGATCATGGAGGCCAACTCGACGGGGCAGCAGCCGCAAGGAGTGCCGGTGTTCCTGGCGCAGGGTACCGCCGACACCACCGTGCGTCCGAACATAACGCTGCGCTTTGCCGACCATTTATGCGCGGGCGGAACGCCGGTCGTCATGAAGCTGTTGAACGGCGTGTCGCACAGCTTTGCCGGCGAGGACAGCGCCCGCGAGGCCGTAGCCTGGATGACCGACCGCTTCAACGGCCGGCCCGCCCCGAGCGGCTGCAAGCACTGAGCGCCCAAACAGCCCAGCGGAGTTAGCCGCGCCGCGCCGTGGAACGCTCGTAGACGATTGCCAGGCGCGCGAAGTCCTTCACGCTCAAGTCCTCCGCACGCAGGTTTCCGGCAATTCCCGAAGCCTCCAGAAGCGCATCCACGTCGTGGCCGAGCTGCTTGAGGCTCGAGCGCAGCATCTTGCGTCGTTGACCGAAGGCGGCGGCCGTCACCTGCGCGAGCACGTGCGGCTTGCAGGGGGGGTTGGGCTCCTTGTGCGGAAGAAACTCGACGACCGCCGAGGCGACCTTCGGCGGCGGCGTGAACGCCTCGCGCGGCAAGTTGAGCACGATGCGCGGCTTGGTGCGCCACTGAGCCAGCACCGCGAGCCGCCCGTAGGCCTTGGTGCCAGGCACGGCGACGATGCGCTCGGCCACCTCCTTCTGGAACATCAGCACCATGCGTTCGAACCACGGCGGCCAGGGCTCGGTGTCGAGCCAGCCGACGAGCAGTAGCGTGGCCACCGCGTAGGGGAGGTTGGCAACGATGAGTGCCCTGCCTGCTTCGCGCCCGAGCAGTTTTTGCCAGTCGGTGGCGACCGCGTCGCCAAAGTGTACGTCGAGCTGGCCCGGATAACGTTGCGCGATCATCTCCAGCGCCGGGCGGCAGCGCTCATCGCGTTCCACGGCGACGACGCGCCGGGCGCCCTCGAGGAGGAGCGCGCGTGTCAGCCCGCCGGGGCCAGGGCCGACCTCTACAACTGTACGGCCCTCGAGCGAGCCTGCGGCGCGGGCTATGCGCCGCGTCAGATTGAGATCGAGGATGAAATTCTGGCCGAGACTCTTTTTCGCGGTGAGGCCGAACTCGCGGATCACCTCGCGCAACGGCGGCAGACCATCGGGACTGGCGCCGGCAGCGGGCGGGTCGGGACCGGTGGCGCTCATGCCGGCGCGGCCGCGGCGCGCGCTTCTGCGATTGCCGTGGCAAGCTTCAGGGCGGCGATGAAGCTCGTTGCCGAGGCGCGCCCCTCGGCCGCGATGTCGAAGGCCGTGCCGTGGTCAGGGGATGTGCGCACGAAGGGCAAGCCCAGCGTCACGTTCACCCCTTCGTCGAAGGCGATGGTCTTGAAGGGGATCAGCGCCTGGTCGTGATACATGGCGATCGCCGCATCGTAGGTACGCCGCGCGGCAGCGTGGAACAGCGTGTCGGCGGGGTGCGGCCCGGTGACAGAGAGCCCCTCGGCGCGCAAGTCGGCGATGGCCGGCGCGATGACGTCGATCTCCTCGCGACCCATGGTGCCTTCCTCGCCGGCGTGCGGATTGAGGCCGGTGACGGCAATGCGCGGTGCGGCGATGCCGAAGTCGCGCTTCAGGGCCGCATAGGTGATGCGTGCCGTCTCGAAGATGAGCCCGCGCGTGATCGCCTTTGGCACCGTGGCGAGCGCGGTGTGCACGGTGAGCGGCACGACGCGCAGCTCCGGGGAGGCGAGCATCATCACCGGGCGGAAACGTTTCCCCGCGAAATGGCGCTCGGCGAGCGCGGCGAGAAACTCCGTATGGCCCGGAAAGGGAAAGGCTTCGCTCCGCACGACGTGCTTGGCGATTGGGTTGGTGACGAGCGCGGAGGCTTCATGGCGCACGACCGCCTCGGTCGCCGCCTCGATTGCCGCGATGATCCCAGCGGCATTGGCCGGGTCGGGATCGCCGGGCCGCGGGCGGCAAGCCAAGGCGACGGGGAGGACGGGAAGGGCGGTGGAGAAGATATCCGCCGCTTCGGCGGGCGAGGCGATGGGGGCGACGGGAACCGAAAGCCCCAGCTGGCGCGCGCGCTCGCTGACGGCGTCCGGGTCGGCGAAGAGGACGAACGGATCGAGGCTTTGGTCGCGCCGCTCGAGCCAGGCGCGGGCGGCAATCTCCAGCCCGATGCCCGCCGGGTCCCCCATGCTGACGGCGAGCGGCCTGCGCCGCCGGGTCTCGGGGAGCGGCTTCATCAGCGGTACTCGATGTGGGCGTCCTGGCGAAGATCCTTCAAGTGCTTCTTGGAGATGATTTCGAATTCCTTCTGGCGCAGCTCGTTCTCGGCCGTCTCGCGCTTCGTCTCCTCGGCCTTGACCACCTTGCGGCCGCAGACGGCCCACAGCTCGATGCCGCCCTCGCCGATGGTCGGCGGCAGGATCTCGTCGTCGTGAGCGCTGAGCAGGAGGCTGCGCGTCGGCTCCGGGATGCTCGTCGGGCGGCGGTCGCCGAAGTTGTCGAAGCGCGCGCCGCTGGAGCTGCGCGCCAACTCCTCCATGCCCTTGCAGCCGTTGAACTTGGTGCGCAGCTGCTCGGCATCGTTCAAGCGCTGCGCCACCTTCTTCTGATCGAGGTTGGTGGGGATGGCCAGAAGGATGCGCGAGATGCGCAGATCGACGCTGTCCTGCCCCTCGGCGGTCGCCACCATGCGGTCGATGTCGCGGCTGGCGACGGCGATCGTGTGGCCGAACTTTCGGCGGATGACGTCGCTCCAGGATAACGAGGCGCGGATGCGCCCTTTCATGGCCGCGATGTTGGCCCCCATCTTGGAAATGTGCTCGGCGAATTGCGCCGGGTTCATCTTGTTGCGCTCAGCCATGCCGCTGACGATACGGTCGACCTCGTCGTCGGCGGCGACGACGTTGAGGCGCTTGGCCTCCTGCAGCTTGAGCCGCTCATCGACCAGCTCGTCGAGCGCCTGCTTGCGTGCCGTCGGCACGTACTCGGCCGTCACCTGGCTCTTGAGGCTCTGCACGAACTCGCCTTGCAGCTGCTTGATGCGTGCCTGCTGCTCGGCCTCCGTTTTCGGCGGATTGGACTGCAGCCGCTTCATGGCGAAGGCCTTGAACTGCTCGTTGATGCCCGCCGATTTCAGCTTCGCCTGCAGGCGGCGTTGCACGTCGGGGGCGCCGAGCATCGACAGGGCCACGCGCTGCTCGATCTCGTAGCCGGTGATCGGCTCGTCGTTGACGAGGGCGACGATCGACTGGATGGCGGGTGAGCGCGCCGGCTCGCCGGGGGTGGCCTTGGCGGTTACCGTGCCGCGCGGCTTGGCGGCGGCCTTTTTCTTTTCGGCGGGGGTGGCGGCAGGCGCGGCTCCGACCGGGGTGGTCGTCGTAACGCCTTCAACGGCGGCCGACTGTGCCGGGCTCTGCGCCAGCGCATCGGGCGCGGCGGCGGCAATGAGCGCGACGGCCAGAGCAAACGGCGCGAGGGCCGCAAGGGCGAGGCAACAGCCTGCCCGCGGCGAGCCCGGATACCGGAACTGTCGCGCTAAGGTCATCGTCTGCGTTCCCAGTCTTTGAAGGGCACGAGGGGCGCGCGCAGCCTTATTGGCTCGCCCCCGTGCCGGTGGGTTATCGACGCAAACATTGGCCGTCCCGTGGCGGGTACGCCGTGCCGACTATCCCGTGCCGGCATCGCGTGAAGGCCGCTCCTCGGCGACCTCGCGCCGCCGGGCCACAAGCCGAAGGTTAACCACCCGACTGCTGCTCGCTGAAGCTATAATTGAGCGCATCCGTTGCGTAGCCGAACTCGCCGAGGTGTTTCAGCTCGAAGCGCAGCATGAGCGTCTGGCCGTCGACGATATCGGGGTTGTGGTAGTAGTTGTCGGTGTAGGTCGCCGTCAGCACGAAGCACTCGTCCGCATAGCGTGCCTGGAACATGTCGGAGGCGATCTCGTCGGCGTCGATGTCGTAGCGGGCCGCCGCCGCAATGCTCCAGCGATCCGTGAGGCGTATGTTGAGGCTGCCGTAGACGTCGTCCTGCGGCGTGGCGATGCCGTTGGTCAGATCTGAAGCCAGATAGGCATAGATGGCGGACGCCTGGAACGGCCCGACCGAAACCGAGCCGCCCGCATCCTGCCGTCGCATGGCGAGCCCCGACTGCTCGAAGCGGGTCTGCGAGATCAGCTGCAGGAAGCTCCATGGCGCCACATAAGCGCCGAGCACGTAGTCGGAGCGATCGTTCTGCAGGCCACTGTAGGGCGAGAAGACGGGGTCGCCGTTGGCGTCGAGACCGGGGTCGGCGTACGGGTTTACGCCCGCAAGATGGATGCTTTCGCCGGCGAGCAGCCGCGCATAGCCGCCGTCGTTGGACTGGAAGGTGTACTGCAGGCCGACGTTGGCGCGGGTGCCGGTCTCGATACGGTCGTAGCCCGAGAACTTTGTCACCTCGAAGAGGTTTGTGTCGTCGAACACGAGGCTCTGGGCATCCTCGTTAGGCAGCGCGTTCTGATCGATGGTGCTCTGGCGGGCGATGATCTGCCCGATCGGCTCGATGACATGCGAGCCGTAGCGCGAGTTGGCGACCCACGGGTAGGCAACCGTAACGCCGCCCAGCGCCAGTCCGCGAGCGAGCGATACATCGTTTAACGGGCCGGCCGGGTCTTCCGGATTGACGTAGTCGTTGACCTGATAGATGTCGCCGCGCAGCTGCCCGAAGGGCGTGTAGGTGATGCCCAACGGATCGGTGAAGCGGCGCCGCCAGTTCACCTCGGTGACGATGCGGTTCATCTGCTCGGTGCCGCTGGCGAATGGCGAAGTGACGGTCGGGTCCTGCTCGCTGGAGAAGCTCAGCGCGTTGGTGTTCCAGGTGAGTTCGCCGCCGAGGATCGGATCGGCGAACACGTAGTTGTAGTCCATGATCGGATGGGCGCGCGATTCCGTCTCCGGCGTGTCTGTGAACATCAGCCCGCCGAAGTGGTACAGCTCGATCCCCATATAGTTGCGATCCGACAGGCCGGCGAGGAACACCTTGTTGACGCGATCGGTGAGCAGCATGTTGTCGAGCTTGTAGAAGCGGCGGAACGTGTCGTCGCTTTCCAGCGTCACGTCCCAGCCGAATTTCCACCAGCTCGACAGCGAGAACAGGCCCTTCGTCTCGAGGCTGCCGCGCCAGCCTTCGTACTGATCGCGATTGGTGATGGCGTCGGGCAAGTCGTCGGCGTCCTGGTCGATGCCGGCGCCCTTGATGTAGTACTGGCCGCTCTCCAGCCGATGGCGCCATTCGCCCTGCCACAGCACGCCCTGGCGCGAGGTGTACATCGGGTAGAACGTGAAGTCGTAGTTGGGGGCGAGCGCGAAATAGTAGGGAATGGTCGTGCTGTAGCCCAAGGTCTCGGAGCCCGATGGCTGCGGCATCAGGAAGCCGGACTTACGCTTCACGGACGGGTCGGCGTGCTCGAAGTACGGCGTGTAGAGGATTGGCACCCCGAAGAGTTCGAACTGCGCATCCTGATAGGTGATGGTCGCGGCCTGCTGGTCGTGGATAACGGTCGCGGCGCTGATGCACCACAGAGGCGGCATGCCGTCGGTGGTTTTGCAGGGCGTGAAGCGGCCGTTGGTGAACACGGTGGTGTTGCCGCCGCGGCGTACAGCCCTCTCGGCAGCGATGCGCGTGTCGTCGGCGGCGACGATGCTCAGCGACTGCACGAAGCCGTCACGGAAGTCGTCTGTCAGCGTGTAGCGGTCGGCGCGGACTATGTTGCCGTTGGGCTCCTTGAGCACGACGTTGCCGACGGCCGTCAGCGTGTTGGCCGACTGGTCGTAAACCACTTGGTCAGCAGTGAGGATGTAGTTGTTGTAGTAGATCTCGACGTTGCCCTTGGCGATGACGCGGTTGCCGCCGGTGTCGTAGACGAGCTCGTCGCCCTGCAGATAGAGCGGCTGCGCCCTGTCGATGTTGCGTGAAGGGCCAACGAGGCTCTGCTTGGGGAAGGAGCTCGATTTCTCAACGCCGGGAGCGAGCGTGCTGGGGTCTTGCGCCCGGGCCTCACCGTGCAAAGCGAACGACGCGGCGAAGAGAGCGAGCACAGCCAAACGCACCCGGCCAGCAGCCTTCCGGCGCCGGCAAGGAACGCGTGACCATCCGCAACCCTCTTGCGGTGCCCGCGCTGCACGCATCACTCAGCCATCCTCCTGGTGCAACAATACCGTAGCCGAGACAAACATCACGAGGACCACAGGCAACCAGATCGCCGCCCAAGGAGGCGTCAATCCAGCCACGCCGACTTGCCGGGAGACCTCTGCCAACAGGAAGAAGCCAAAACCCCCCACCAGTCCTGCAATAACCATAGTCTGGATGCCCCCAGAGCGGAATGACCCTAACGACACAGTGGCCGCCAAAAGGACCATCGCTGCGCACAGCAGGGGGCGGGATATCAACGACTCGTACTGGATGCGCAGACGGTCCGACGAAAGTTTAGCTTTTTCAGCCACTTCTATCAGGCCCGGCATTTCCCAGAACGACACCGAGAAGAGCGTTCCGAGCGCGTCCGTCACGCGTTCCGGTGTAAGGTATGTGGAAACGAGGTAGATATCGAACTTTTCGGGCTCGCGGCCGATGCGCGCGACCCACGTGTCGCGGACCTCCCAGTAGCCGTCGCGCAGGTCGGCGCGGGCCCCGTCGACGCGCTCCACGAAATGCCCCCCGTCGTCGAACACGAACACGCTCACGCCGGTCAGCGTCAAGCCACGGTTCGAGGCCATCGCAGCGGAGATCACCGACTGGCCGTCGGCCCCGTTCTGGCGCAGCCAGGAGGTGCCCGAGCGCGAACGCAACAGATTGGCTTCCTTACCGAATGCCTCCGCAAACAGGCTCTCGGCCGCCGTCCTGCCGGCGGCTGCGATGGGGTTGAACACGGTCACCGTAAAAGCCCCGACCGCGAAGGCGACGAACAGCCCGGGACGCAGGAACTGCCATACAGACATGCCGCCGGCGCGCATGACGGTCAGCTCGCTGCGCCGGCTGAGCTGTAAGAGCGCCGTGATCGAGCCGATCAGCACGGCGAAGCCGACGAGATACTCGGCATAGGCCGGCAGACGCAAAAGCGCGATGAGGCCGAGCGTCGGCAGCGGCACCTCGCCGTACTTTCCCGACTGGCGCAGCAGCTCGACGAAATCGATGAGGAAAATCAGCACCGAGCAGAGCACGAAGGTGACCAGAATGCCGAGCAGAAAGCGGCTCGCGATGTAGCGGCCGAGGGTGCGTGTCCTGATCACTGCGACGGCCCCCCGGCACTGCGGCCGCCCGCCGGAAGCGCGCGCAGCCATGCGCCGGCGGACATCAACCGGTTGAACGGCTCAAAGATGGCATTGGCGATGCGCGAATTTGACAGCGTGCGGCGGGCGCGCTCGATGACGAGCAGGGCGGCGAGCATACCAGACAGGGGCAGCGCGTAGAGGAGGGGGCCGGCGTCAGGGGAGAGGACGACGACGTTGTTGAGGGCGAGGCCGCCAAGACGCAGGCCGGCGGCGATGACGAAGGCCAGCGCCACCTGCTGTACGCGGTTCTGGCGCGTCGAGTGCGCTTGGCCGACGGCGGCAAGCGCAATCAAGGCAAAAGCCAATGGGTAAAGCGGGTTGGAAAACCGCTCATGCAACTCGGCGCGGAACTTTCCCGGCCCCGTGCGATAGCTGTTGCTCGTCGCCTCAGGGTGCATCAGCTCGCCCAGGTAGCGCTCGCGGGGTTTGAGATCCTCGTCGTCGGTGAGCTTCTTCTCGAAGCGGTCGAGGTCGACGGCGTACTTGTCGAAGGCGATGATCTGCGCCGGTTCGTCCTTGTCGCTGCGGCGCACGATGTGGCCTTGGCTCATGATGAGGTAGTTCGACGGCTGGCGATTGACGATGACGCCGCGCTCGGCGAGGTAGGACTGCATCTGCGTCTTGTCGCGCGTGTCGTGCACGATGAGCCCCAGCAACTCGCCGTTGGGTGCGCGCTCGCGAATGTGAAAGGTGAGGTTGTCTTCGGGGCTCGAGAAGCTGCCGGGCTGGATCACCTGGGTGAGGATGTTGGTGCGCACCTGGACGATGTACTGGCGCAGCAGCTTCAGGCTCCACGGCATGGCCAGATGATTGACGAAGCTGACGCCCATCGCGACGAGAAGGGCTAACAGCATGAGCGGCTTTGCCGCCCGCCAGATCGTGGCGCCCGACGCCGTGAGCACGATCAGCTCGCTGTCGCCGTTGAGACGGTTGAGCGTGTGAATGGCGGCGATGAGCAGCGAGAAGGGGGCGATGATCGCCATCAGGTTCGGCAGCGCCAGCGTCGTCATCTTGATCAGCATCCAGACGTCCTGGCCTTGCGACGTCACGACGTTGAGCTGACGCAGGGCGAGTGCCACCCACACGATGCCCGACAGCGATAGCAGGATGATGAGCAGGGCGGACCCGGCCTGCCGAAAGACATACCTCTCGAAAATTGTCATGCTGACCGAGATGAAATGTGAGGGGCTGCCGTGCGGCTGGCCCCCCGGCCCGTCCCACTCCCGTTGCGTTCCATGCCAGCATGGCGAAAATTCGGCTTTCTCCAGAGACTTGCGCGCAATCGGTGGGCACCAGTGGAACGCGCGTCCCCAAGGGCGAACGCAACAGGAACTCGAAGGCCGGTCAGCAGCTTCACGCGTAATTGGGGGGTGCGTTGCTTGCAACGACGCGGGGCTTGGCTTAGCTCGGAAGCACGAAGTCTCGAAATCTCCCTGCCTGCATGCATGGCTTGGGGTCCCCCTGCTCGGCGGCGGGGGTCTTGGCGCGGTCGATTGCGGTTCGCGCGTGTCCCTGCATGCGGCGGGAAGCCGCTGACAATTGAACCCCGATCGAAACCCAACACCCTGGGAGCCCGCCCATCATGTCCAACCGTCCCGAAATCGTCTTTGCCCCGCTTGCCGCCGACCTCGAAGCAACGACCGTCGTGCTTGCCGGCGAGGATGCGGCGCTCGGGAGCCGCGGACGCGAGCTAGACCAGCGGTCGGGCGGCGCCATCGCCAAGGCGGCGGAGGCGGCGCAATTCAAGGGGCGCAAGAAGGCGACGGTGGAGGTGCTGGCGCCGCCGCGCATCGGGCCGAGCCGCCTGGTGCTGCTCGGGACCGGCAAGCTGCACGACATGCAGGACAACGATTGGGTGCTGCTCGGCGGCACGGCGGCCGCCTCGATCTCGGCGCGCAAGACGAAATCCGCAAGCCTCGTCGCCGAGGCGGCCGAGACCGGGCCGACGCGGCCCGAGACGATCGCGGCGCTGCTCGCATTTGGTGCCGCGCTGCGCCAATACGAGTTCCGCAAGTATCAGACGAAGCAGAAGCCGGACGACGAGACCTCCGAGCCCGACACGCTGCAGAAGATCGTCATCCACTGCGCCGACCCCGACAAGGCGCGCGCCGCGTTCGCGCGCTACCTCGCCGTCGCCAACGGCACCGTCATCGCCCGCGATCTCGTCAACGAGCCGGCCAACGCGCTGGGCCCTGTTGAGTTCGCCGAGCGTGTCCGCGAGTTGCAGAATGTCGGGATCGATGTCGAGGTCCTCGACGAGGACGCCATCACCAAATTGAAGATGGGTGCGCTCCTCGCCGTGTCGCAGGGCAGCATCCGCCCGGCGCGCGTGGCCATCATGCAGTGGCACGGCGCCAAGTCGAAGCGCGCCAAGCCGCTGGCCTTCATCGGCAAGGGCGTGGTGTTCGACACGGGCGGCATCTCCATCAAGCCGGCAGCCGGCATGGAGGACATGAAGGGCGACATGGGCGGCGCCGCCTGCGTCGTCGGCCTCATGCACGCACTCGCCGAGCGCAAGGCCAACGTCAACGCGATCGGCATCATCGGCCTCGTCGAGAACATGCCTTCGGGCTCGGCGACGCGCCCCGGC
>Ga0299912_10003696_pt1 | contig 12493 bp, 11 predicted proteins | sample RVTome_2_FD_207667 | JGI IMG/M metagenome (GOLD analysis project Ga0299912, IMG submission 207667) | Soil microbial communities from uranium-contaminated site in the Upper Colorado River Basin, Wyoming, United States - RVT95D214 (version 2) ... | reverse complement strand
GGCGTATGCCACCGGCGCGCCGATGCCACAGCGCGCGGAGACCGAGGTTCCACCCGCGCGGCTCGCGTGGATGACCGAGCAGACGCCGATCCGCCCGCGGTCACGGCGAGGCAGGCTGCTCGGCATCACGCTCGGTGCGGTGGCCGCTGCCGCGATCGGAGTCGTCATCATCGATCAGCAGAGCGCGTCGACACCTGACGTGCCCGAGGCGCCGACCACCGTCCGGATGACGGCGAGCCCACCGGAACCGATCGCGCCCGAGCCCTCCACCGAGCCCCAGGCGCCGCCCGCTCCGGCGATCGCCGCGAAGGTCGAGCCGGCGTCTCCGGCCCCGAAGATCGTCGCGAACCCGCCTCCGAAGGTCACCGCGAAGCTCGCGGCAACGAAGCAGGCTCCGAAGATCGTGAGGCCCGCGACCAGGCTCGCGGTGAGGACCGCTCCGAAGGTCACCCCGAAGCCACAGAAGTCGGTGACCTCGACCGTGGTCGTGAAGAAGCTCGACAAGAAACCGCCGCCGCCGCCCGCCAAGACCGAGCCGCCTCCACCTGCCTGGGACCCCAACGCGCTGTTCGCGCCGAAGTGAGTCGATGCCGGATCGAAGCCACTGCACGCAGCTCGTGATCGCCCTGCTCCTCGCGACGACGTCGGTGGCGCGTGCCGACGACCCGAAGCTCGAGGCCCAGATCCACGTCCAGCGCGCGATGGCGCATCACAGCACCGGCAAGTTCGGCGAGGCGCTCGGGGAGCTGCAGCTCGCGTACAAGCTCGATCCGCAGCCGGGGCTGCTCTACGCGATCGCGCAGGTCTACGTGAAGCTCGATCGCTGCTCGGAGGCGCTCCCGTTCTACGAGCGGTTCCTCGAGACCCACCCGGATGCGAGGGCCGCGTCGGCGGCCAGCGAGGCGATCACGGTCTGCAAGGCCAGGCCGCCCGAACCGACACCCGAGCCGAAACCCGAGCCGAAACCCGAGCCGACACCCGAGCCGACACCCGAGCCGATCTTGCTCGACAAGCCGGCGAGCAGGGCCTGGTACAAGGACCCGATCGGCGCCGCGCTCGTCGGCGGAGGCGTCCTCACGGGCGTCGTCGGCATGATCTTCTATCGCTCCGCGAGCAGCGATCTCGACGCGGCCGAGACCGCCCCGACCTACGGAGCCTCGGAAGACCTGATCGATGGAGCGCATCGCAAACGCACGTATGCGGGGTTCGCCGCGGCGGGTGGGATCGCGCTCGTCGGAGTGGGCGTCCTGCGGTATGTCCTGGCCAGCGGCAGCTCCGACGAACGCCGCGTCGCGATCACGCCGACCCCGGGTGGCGCCGCGATCACCTGGAGTGGAGGGTTCTGATGCGCGTCGTCCTCGCGACCGCGCTCGTCCTGCTCGCATTCGCGATCGTGCATGCGACCGGGTGTCTGCGGACCACCGCATTTCAATGCAGCGACAGCACCGACTGCGCCCGCGGCGGAGGACCGGGCGTGTGCGAGCCGACCGGCTTCTGCAGCTTCGACGATGGCAACTGCAACGGCGGCCGGCGCTACGGCGAGCTCTCGGGGCCGTTCGCCGGTCAGTGCATCGGCGGTGAAGTGACGCCCGATGCACCGCCCTTCGACCCCGACGCGCCCGATGCTCCCGATGCGCCGATGGTCGCGCCGTTCTGCGACGCGGCGGGCGAGCCGACGCTCGTCGGGTGCTGGGAGTTCGAGAACACGTTCACCGATGCATCGGGCGCCAACGATGGCATCGGGACCGGCACCAGCTTTGCGGCCGGCCAGCTCGGGATGGGAGCGGTGCTCGTCGCGGCCAGCCATATCGCCGTCGCCGACAGCCTCTCGCTGACGTCGCCCTCGATCTCGATCGAGGGCTGGATCAACCCCACCGCGCTCCCGGGGGTCGGCACTCGCCAGGGCATCTTCGACAACGAGGGCCAGTACGGGCTCTTCCTCCAGCCGGGCGGGTTGCAGTGCATCAATGTCGTGGCCACCGTCGCGCTCGTACCGGGGGTGTTCACCCACGTCGCCTGCACGTACGACGGCACCACCGGCCGGCTCTATGTCAACGGTAGCGAGGTCGCGGTGATGGGCGGTGGCGCCGCGCTCGGCGCGGGTGACAACACCGGCAGCGCGATCGCAGGAAACAGCCCCGCCAACGACACGCTCGTCGGAGTGATCGATCAGCTGCGCATCTGGAACGTGGCGCGCACGGCTCAGCAGATCTGCACCGCCGCCGGGAAGACCGTGTGCCCGTGACGCCCGTCAGCGCTTGACGACGCGCGCGGTCGGCAGCGGTGCCGGATCGAACGTGCCGGTCACCCACCGGTCCATGCGATCCTCCCACGTCGCGAACGGTGTTCGGCTGGCGACCGCGAACATGACGCCGCCGCCGCGGAACACGATCTCGTCGCGCCTGCGAATCGTGACCTCTGCGAACTCGGCCTTCCGGATCTCGTGCGTCGGCTCGAGGGTGGTCGCGCCGTCGGCGATCGCGCGGAGCAGCGGTCTTGTCACGGCGATCCGGAGGTTGAGCCTCCTCGGCGTCAACAGCACGATGCGGCGATCGGTGAGCACGACCACACCGTCGGGGATCGGGGGGCCATCGACCAGGCAGGTGACCGTCTCCGTCACGAGCTCCAGCTCGCCATCTTCCAGCGAGAGCGCCATCGCCGGCTCGTGTACCATGTGAGCCGCGCATGGCCATCATCCTCATCATCGACGACAACGACACGATTCGCGAAGGCCTGGCACACACGGTCAAGAAGATGGGCCACGAGGCGGTCACCGCGGCGAGCGGTCACGCCGGCATCGCCGCCTTCAAGGCGAAGCGCGCAGACTTCGTGATCACCGATCTGAAGATGGAGGGTGGTACCGGGGTCGAGGTGCTGCGCGTGATCACCGGCCTCGATGCCGACGTCCCCATCATGCTGATCACCGGGTTTGGCACCGTCGAGACCGCGGTCGAGGCGATGAAGCTCGGCGCGTTCGACTTCCTGACCAAGCCGATCCAGACCGAGGTCGTACGGCTCAAGACCGAGCGCGCGCTCGAGCTGTGCGCGGCGAGGCGTGGCCGCAAGAAGGCCGATGCGATGACGGACTACCTGCGCGCCGAGGCCGACGGCAAGTTCCCCGAGCTCGTCGGTCAGGGCGAGAAGATGGCGATCGTGCGGCGCACGGTCGAGAAGGTCGCCGCGAGCGACACCACGGTGTTCGTCGCGGGCGAGAGTGGCACGGGCAAGGAGCTCGTCGCACGCGCGATCCACCGGCTCAGCAAGCGTGCGAACGGGCCGTTCATCAAGGTCAACTGCGGCGCGCTGACCGAGACCCTGCTCGAGAGCGAGCTGTTCGGCCACGAGAAGGGCTCGTTCACCGGTGCGATCAAGCAGAAGCTCGGGCGGTTCGAGCTCGCCGACAACGGGACGCTGTTCCTCGATGAAGTCGGCGACGTGCCACCCGCGATGCAGGTCAAGCTGCTGCGCGCGCTGCAGGAGCAGGAGTTCGAGCGTGTCGGCGGCGAGACGCCGATCAAGGTCGACGTGCGCGTCGTGTCGGCGACGAACAAGGACCTCGAGGCCGAGGTCGCGTCGGGTCGGTTCCGCACGGATCTGTTCTTCCGCCTGCACGTGCTGCCGGTGAAGCTGCCGCCGCTGCGCGAGCGCCGCGAGGACATCCCGATGCTGTGCGCGCACTTCATCGCGAAGCTCGGCCCCAAGACCAACGCGCGCGTCCGCGCCGTCGGAGATGCCGCGCTCGGTCGCATCATGGCGTACCACTGGCCGGGCAATGTCCGCGAGCTCGAGAACGCGATCGAGCAGGCCCTCGTGTTCGCCGAGAGCGACGAGATCACGCCTGGCTCGCTGCCGCAGTTCCTGCAAGGCGGCGGTGACGAAGATCGGCTCGACGTCCCGCGCGAGCTCTCGCTCCCCGAGATCCTCGATGACCTCGAGCGCCAGCTGATCCTGAAGGCGTACGCGAAGGCGGCCCGGGTCAAGACCGAGACCGCGCGCTTGCTCGGCATCAAGACCTCGGCGCTCTACTACAAGCTCGAGAAGTACGGCATCGAGTGACCTCGGCCAGACCGGTCATCGTCATCGTCAAATCGATCCGGGGTATGACAGCACATGGCCACTGACCCCACGCTGTACTACACGCCCGGTGCATGCTCGCTGTCTCCGCACATCGCGCTGCGGGAGGCGGACCTCGCGTTCCAGCTCGTTCGGGTCGATCTGAGGACCAAGAAGCTGGCCGATGGCGGCGATTGGCTCGCGATCAATCCGAAGGGTTACGTGCCGGCGCTCCGGTTGCCCGACGGTCAGGTGCTCACCGAGGGTGCGGTCATCGTCCAGTACATCGCCGACCAGCGGCCGGATGCCCGGCTCGCTCCGCCCGCGGGCACGATGGAGCGCTATCGCCTGCAGGAGATGCTGCACTTCATCGCGACCGAGCTGCACAAGGGCATGAGCCCGCTGTTCAGCCAGGTCGCGAACGACGAGTACAAGGCGCAGCTCAAGGAGCGGATCGCCGGGCGGTTCGCCATGCTCGCCGCGGTGGTGAGCGATCAGCCGTTCCTCATGGGCGAGCGGTTCACCGTCGCCGATGGCTACGCATTCTACGTCGCGCGCAGCTGGCAACACGCGCAGAAGCAGGACCTGGCACGGTGGCCGACGCTCGTCGACTACTACCAGCGAATCGCCGCGCGTCCGGCGGTGGCGGCGGCGCTCGAGGTCGAAGGCATCCAGGCCTGAGCTACTTCAGCTTGCTCGAGCAGGCCTTCATCTCGGCGGCGAGCTTGTCGGCCTTCGCGTCCTGATCCTTCGACGGCTTGGCGTCGGCGAGCTCCTTCGCCGCAGCCGTGATCCAGGTCTCGAGCTCCTTCTCGACGGCCCCGCCGCACGCCTTGTCCTTGCACGCGCAGATCCTTGCGCGGAAGCCCTCCATCTTGACGAGCATCGCGTCGATCTTGCCACCGGAGTCAGGCGTGCCCGGCGTGCCGGCCTCGACCTTCTTGCGGCACTCCTTCATCGCCTTCTCGATCACGTTGCCCTTCTCCTTCTGCACGTCGTTCGGCTTCTCGGCGACCTTGGCGCGCAGGGCCCTGCTCCACGCCTTGTACTCCTCCTGAACCTTGTCGCTGCACGCCTTGTCGGCGCACTGGCACATCTTGCCCTTGAAGCCGGCCAGCTCGACGAGCGCCGCCTCGATCGGATCGCCGCTCACCGTCGGGGTTCCGGATCCGGCGGTCGCCCCCTCGATCTTGCTGCGGCACTCCCTCATCGCCCGGTCGATCCCGTTGCCCCGCTGATCCTGGTCCTTGCTCGGCCTCTGACCGATGAGCTTGCTCTTGAGGCCCGTGCGCCAGGCCTTGAACTCCGTGTGCACGGCCTCCGTGCACTTGGTATCCGTGCACGCGCACATCTTCGCGCGGTAGCCCTCGAGCTCGACGAGCGCCTTGTCGAACGCTTCGCTGCTCGTCGCCGCGCTCCCTGCACTGCCAGCGGCGCTTGCACTGCCCGCGGCGTTTGCACTGCCCGCGATCGCGCTGCTACCGGGGGCCGCGCTGCCGCTGCCACTGCTGGCGCCGACCGGCGTGCCTTCTTTGCTGCACGCGACAACGAGCACGACCGCGAGCATGAGTTTTCGCATCGCGGCATCCTCGAAGATCGCGGCCGGTCGGCGCAATGGGTAGCGTCACTTCACGAATGGCGGCTGCGTCGTCGGGGCCGGCTGGCCGTAGCGCTCGCGCGCCCACACGAGGAAGTCGTCACCGCCGAGCTCGAGCGCCGCCCGGCACACGTCACAGACGTGCTGCGGGAAGTCTCGCTCGAGGATCCACTTGAGAAAGCTGCGGTCGGGCCCCGCCGCGAGCTCGTGCACGGCTGCACCTCCGTGCTTGCCGAACCCGAGCACGATCACGTCGCCTTCCCAGCGCAGGTGCCGCGATGCGCCGACCCAGCTCGCGCGGCCCGGATCGCAGACGCTGGCGATCTGCATCCAGTCCTGACCGTCGAGCTTGAAGTGCTTGAGCATGCCGGCGAGCACGCGTCCCGTCGCCGCGACGTCCGCGCTCGCGGTGTGTGCTGCCTCGAAGCCATTGCCGACAAATCGCTGGTGCGCGTGCTGCAGGCTCCGTGGCTCGCACTGCTGCCACAGCCGGAACGCGTCGACGATCTGCTTGCCGGCGAAGTCAGGCAGCGGACGATCGATCCGTGCGTACTCGGCGTGGAGCATGTCGATATCGAACGCGATGTTGTAGCCGACGATCACCTCGGCACCGACGAAGATCTGCGCGATCTCGTCCGCGACATCGGCGAACGTCGGGCAACCTTCGAGCTCTGCGATCGCGATCCCGTGCACGGCCTGGGCGCCCGGATGGATCTTCACCGATGGCTTGATCCGCCACGTCCTCACCGCGTCGCTCGTGCTGTCGTCGAGCCCGCTCTGGATGCACAGCTCGATGATCTGGTCGTGGACGCGATCGGTCCCCGTCGTCTCGCAGTCGAAGATCAGGATCCGTGCCGGCTTTACCGCCGCCTGCGCCTCGGGCATTGACGACGCCTGCGGGCGCCAATCAAACAGCGACAGTGTGCCTTCCACTCCCCGACTCTAGGGTCACCCTCTGACAGTCAAATGCCCGGGATCGCCAAGCGATCGAATACGTTAGCGTTGTCAGGGATCGGCCAGTACCTCGGCGGCGCCCCCGGCACTACCATCGCCCCGTGCTGCGCCACCTGCCCGCCCTGCTGCTGCTCGTCGCCTGCAAGGTGAAAGATCCGCCCCCGATCAAGGAGCCGTTCGCCGACAAGTTCGAGCGCGATGACGTCGGCCAGAACTACTACCAGACCGGCAAGGGCTACGACGTCGTGAACGGGGCGCTCTCGGCCAAGGGAGCGAAGAATCATCCGCTGTGGTTGGCCCGCAAGATCCCGCGCGACGTCAAGATCGAGCTCGATGCGTGGTCGACCGAGCAGCGCGGCGACATCAAGATCGAGCTGTTCGGCGACGGCCACTCGTACGATGCGGACGCGGGCCAGTACATGGCCTCCGGCTACGAGCTGATCTTCGGGGGCTGGTTCAACTCCAAGTCGATGATCGCGAGGCTCGACGAGCACGGCAATGACATGGTGCAGCGTACCGACAAGAAGGTCGTGCCGAACCAGCGCTACCACTGGAAGATCGAACGCAAGGGCAAGCTGATCAAATGGTTCGTCGATGACATGACCTCGCCATTCCTCCAGCTCGATGACGCACACCCGCTCGAGGGAGCAGGGCACGAGTATCTCGGCTTCAACAACTGGGAGACCGATACGTGGTTTGACAACCTCGTGATCACGCCGCTCTGAGCTACAATCATTCGACCGACGAATTGTCCGGATGCTCGCTCACTCTTCGCGAGACTTGGGTCAGTTGTCGGCTCCTCGGGGATGGAGCAGTTCGGCAAATATTCACTGATCCGTAAGGTCGGCACCGGCGGAATGGCCGAGGTGTACCTGGCGCGGACGGTCGTCGCGCAGGGCCTGAACAAGACGCTGGTGATCAAGAAGATCCACACGGCGTACGCGCGGAGCCGGCAGTTCGTCACGATGTTCGTCGACGAGGCGAAGATCGCGCTCGGCCTCAATCACCCGAACATCATCCAGGTGTTCGACTTCGGTGCGGTCGGCGACACGTACTTCCTCGCGATGGAGTGGGTCGAGGGGATGGATCTGTTGCGGCTCCTGCAGGAGGCGGCCAAGGCGCGCCAGCGGCTGCCCTACGGCATCTCCGCATACATCGTCCAGCAGATCTCGAAGGGGCTCGACTACGCGCACCGCAAGACCGACGAGTTCGGTCAGCCGCTCGGCATCGTCCATCGCGATATCTCGCCGCAGAACGTGCTGCTGTCGTGGGATGGCGGGGTGAAGATCGTCGACTTCGGGATCGCGCGCGCCCGCGACGTCCACGAAGAGCAGGGCGTGATCAAGGGCAAGTTCGCGTACATGTCGCCCGAGCAAGCGCGCGGTGAGCCGGTCGATTGCCGGAGCGACGTGTTCGCCGCGGGCATCGTGCTGTTCGAGCTCGTCTGTGCGCGGCCGCTGTTCCACGGCAAGGGCAAGGAAGCGCTCGAGATGGTGAAGTCCGGCGCGATCCCGCGGCCGAAGGACTTCGCACCCGACCTGCCCGATTCGCTCGAGCGCACGATCCTCAAGGCGCTCGCGTTCCATCGCGGCGATCGCTACCAGACCGCGCGCGATCTCCAGCACGAGCTCGGGCGGTTCCAGCTCGAGTGGGCGCAGAAGGCGGGCGTGCTCACCGACTCCGGCACCCTCGCGCAGATGCTCTCGGGGCTCGTGCCGCAGGAGCAGCGCGTCGTCGTGCCTCGCCCGGCGATGGAAGGCGAAGACAAGGTCGAGTCGGTCGCGGCGGAGGGATCCGAGCCGGTCGTACTCGAGCCGCCTTCGCTGGTCGCGGTCGAGCCGATGCGAGCCAGCTCGAGCACCCCCGACGGCTCGAAGGCGATGCGCAAGCAGGCGCGCCCACCGTCACCGTCGCCGTCGCCGGCCGCCGACCCGAAGCTCAAGGATCAACGCGAGCGCAAGTACGTCTACGTACTGCAGGGCATCCTCCGCGGGATGACGGCGCTCGAGAAACGGCTCGGGGTGGCCGGTGCGGCGCGGCTCGTCAACGAGTTCTACAAGGTCGCGCGCGACGTCGCATTCAAGCACGACGCGATCCTCGACCTGCCGCGCTCGATCGCGGCGGGCCCGAACGCGGCCACCGCTGCCCCGCTCGAGTTCTCGTCGTCGCCGGGGCCGGTCACGAGCGGCGGCGAGACCAGCCTGCGCGTGGTCGTCGGGCTGCCGATCGCGAGCGAGGACGATCCGAGTCGCTCGATCCGGCTCGCGCTCGCGCTGGTCGATGCGCTCGACGGCATCGGCTCCGACGTCGAGCCGGAGCTCCGCCTCGCGCTCGCGGTCCAGCGCGGCGTCGCGCTCGTGCGCCGCACCAAGGTGAAGGGCGAGCCGAGCTTCGAGATCGAGGAGGCGACCGCGTCGTTCGCGCAGAAGCTCGCGCGGCAGGCACGCGGCGCCGAGATCCTCGTCGGTGGGCGCGTCTTCCGCGCGGCGCGCGGCGACTGGAACTTCGAGGCACTGCCCGCGATCGATCTCCCCGAGGACTCGGGGCCGGGCGGCACGTCGGCGAGCCAGGCGAGCAAGCCCACCGCCGACGAGGACACCGATCCGGGCGTGAAGCGCGCGCGGGTCCATCGGCTCCGCGGGCCGAAGGAGCGCTCGCAACGGCTGCGCGAGCGGCGCATGGACGCGACCGGGCGGCTGCACGGCCGCGAGCTCGAGCTCAAGGCGCTCCGCGATGCGTGGCGCGATGTCCTCGTCACCAAGCGCAAGCGGCAGATCGTGATCGTCGGCGATGTCGGCGTGGGAAAGCGCACGCTCGTGCGCAGCTTCCTCGAGGGCATCAATCCGTCCGAGGCGGTGATCATCCGGACCTCGGGGCGCGTAGGGACCGCGATGACGCCCTACGGCGTGATCGCGGATCTCGCGCGCGACGTGCTCGGGCTCGCCGAGGATGCCGAGCCGCACGAGGTCGAGCGCCGCCTGTTGCGCGCGGTACCGCTGATCTTCCCCGGTGAGGAGACCTCGCGAGAGGCGCGCACCGCGCTGCAGATCTTCGGCATGCTGCTCGGCGCACGGGGTGCCGCGCCGGTCGCCGAGGTCGACGCCGAGACCCGCCGGCAGACCCTGATCCAGCTGCTCAACCGGATCGAGCAGCGCCTCGATAGCGAGAAGCCGATCGTGCTCGTCGGCGAGGACATTCACTGGACCGATCAGGACAGCCAGGAGCTGTTCGCCGCGCTGCTCAAGGTCGAGACCCCACGCCCGATCTTCGGCCTGATGACGAGCCGGCCCGAGCCGCGCATCATCAAGCTCGCGAAGGAGCTCGGCACCGAGGTCGTCCAGCTCGACGAGCTGTCGGACGCCGCGCGCAAGCAGATGCTCGCCGAGCGGTTCGTGCCCGGCCACGACATCGACGAGCTCGCCGAGATGATCTCCGCGCGGTGCGGCGGCAACGCGTTCTTCATCCAGGAGCTGCTCGACACGCTGATCGAGCGCGGCATCCTCGTCGCCGACGGCGAGCACGGCGAGGCGCCTGGCCTCCTGCGGTGGGTCAAGCGCGAGGCGCCGATCCAGGTCCCCTCGACGGTCGAGGATCTGATCCTCGTGCGCATCGATTCGTTGCCGATCACGGAGAAGGACACGATCGTCCACGCTGCGGTGCTCGGTCGCCATGTCTCCGCCGCGGCGCTCTCGCAGCTGCTCGCCCGGCCGGTGCGGCTCGAGCTCGACGAGCTGGTCAGGCGCGGCCTGCTGTCGCCGATGGATGGCGAGTACCGGTTCAAGAACGACATGACGATGACCGTCGCGTACGGCCTGATCCCGCACGAGGCACGGATCCAGATGCACCGCGCGGTCGCGGCGCGGATCGCGGGCGCCACCGGCTATCGCCTCGGTCAGGACGACGCCCTCATCGCGCGCCACCTCGAGCTCGCCGGCGACGACGTGCCCGCCGCCGACCGCTACCTGCGCGCGGCGACCCACGCCGTCGACCTCGGAGGCAACGCCGACGCGTTCCGCCAGCTGAGCCGTGCGCTCAAGCTCCTCACAATCGAGGATCACGAGCGCCGGTTCACCGCCCACCGCCTGCGCGAGGAGATCCTGCGCCGGCTCGCGAAGCGCCCGCAGCAGCTGCGCGAGCTCCACGCCCTGCGCAAGGAGGCGATCGCGATCGGCGATCCGGGCAAGCTCGCGCAGGCCCACTGCTCGCTGGCGCAGTTCTACATCGATGTCGGCAAGGCTCCGGCCGCGCTGCGTGCCGCGGCGCCCGCGCTGCAGTACGCACGCGACGCCAAGGACGTACTGCTCGAGGCCGAGGCACTCCGCCTGCGCGCGGCGATCGCACGCCTCGTCGGTAACGCGGATGAGTCGTTGCGGCTCGTCGAGCAAGCGCTCGAGCTGTGCGATCGCGCACCGGGCATGACGACCCCGGGTGACAACACCCGTCCGCCGACGCCGGTGCTCATGGCGCGCGCGACGATCCTCAACCAGCGCGGCACGACCCTGTGGAACATCGGCCGGCTCGAGCACGCGATCGAGAGCTACGCCGAGGCGCTCGTCATCTACCGCGCGATCGGCATGGCCCGTCACGAGGCGCGCGCGCTCAACAACATGGGGATCGTGTTCGCCGCGCTCGGCGAGTACGAGGAAGCGCTCGCGCACTACAAGAGCGCGCTCAAGATCGATCAGGTCCTCGGCGATCGCAGCGGCATCGCGCTCAAGCTCGGCAACATCGGCCAGTGCTACTCCGATCTCGGTGACATCGAGCGCGCCGAGAGCTACCTCGGCAAGGCGCTCAAGGTCGCCGAGCAGACCGGTGATCTGTCGGCCGCCGCCGATGCCGCGGTCTCGCTCGGCCAGACGAAGATGCAGCGCGATGACGTCCAGGGCGCCCTCGCGATGTTCGAGCGCGGGCTCGCCCTCGCGACGGAGAACCGCGAGCGCTACCAGGAAGTGCGCGCGCTCGAGTACATCGCCCTCGCCCACCTCGCCGTCGGAGATCCGCCCGAGGCCGCGCTCGAGATGGCGAAGTCGGCGACCGAGTGGGCGCGCAAGATGCCGATGCTCGTCGGCATCATCTACGGCTGCGCCTTCCAGGGACTCGCGCTCTCCAAGCTCGGCCGCCACGACGAGGCGATCGCCGCGATCGACGAAGCCGTGCAGCTGCTCGAAGGTGCTCGCCCCGAGGGCGCCGAGCACGTCCACCGCTGGCGCTCCGAGATCCTGTCCGCTGCGGGTCGCTCGGCCGAGGCGAAGGCCGCCGCGAATCGTGCCGCGGCCGAGGTCGAGGCCAAGGCCGCCAAGCTCCGCGATCCGGAGCTCCGCAAGCACTTCCTCGCGAGCCGTCAGCGCGCCGTCTGACTACTTCGCCTTGGTGAACGTCATCACCACGGTCGACTTGCCGGTGCCCGCGAGCACGAGCTCGGCGCCCTTGCGCTTGAACGTCACGACGTTGACCTGCTTGTTCTCGGTGACCGAGATCTTGTCGCCGTCGGCGGTCCACGTCCCATTCGACGAGGCCGTCTTGTCACCGGCGGTGACGGTGATGGTCATCGCGCCGCCTTCCTTGAACTCCCAGGTCATCCCGCCCTTGTCGAGCTTGTCCTTCGCGACCGGACCGGCCTTGGTCACCACCTTCGACAGCTTCCACTTGCCGATGAACGATTGCGGCGCGGCATGAGCGAGCGCGACGAGCGACAGCAAGATTCCGATGACCAGAAGGGTTCGTGCGCGCATGCGCGAGACGCTACCACGGTCACCGCCGCGATTTGCGTGGTCGCGACCTGCGCGGACGCCAGCGCTCGCGGTACATCGACTGCATGAGCGACGCCACCGGCGGACTGCGCCGCGCGATCAGCGGCCGCATGCTGATCGTGTTCATCGTCGGCGACAT
>Ga0299912_10003695_pt1 | contig 12494 bp, 13 predicted proteins | sample RVTome_2_FD_207667 | JGI IMG/M metagenome (GOLD analysis project Ga0299912, IMG submission 207667) | Soil microbial communities from uranium-contaminated site in the Upper Colorado River Basin, Wyoming, United States - RVT95D214 (version 2) ... | reverse complement strand
CCTTCATCGGGTTGGTCGGCGACAAGCAGTCCTGCATCACCAAGTGCCACGACCTCTATTACCCAGACATTCCCTTGCAATGGTGCCAGTTCCACTTCCTCCGCAACCAGTGGAAGCACGCCGAGGCGCTGGACAGCCACGTGTTCATGCCGCTCCAGAAAGCCGCCAACAACCTGTACATCCACAAGACCGCCCCCTCCGCGACCGCCGAGTTCGAGGGGAAGGGCCGGCTCCCCGTGCGGGAGGTGTTCAAGGCCATCGACGACGACCTCCGGGCCATGCTGCGGGCACGCAACGTCACTTTCAAGCGCTTGCGTGGAATCACCCTCCACGAGCAACTCTCGGATTACGTCCGCAAGATGAGCCAACTCTTGCCGAAACTGGATCCCTCGTTCCGGATCACGAAGATTTACAAGCAGACCGTGGAAAATCTGCAGGCCGCGCTCTCGGAGGTCGTGGCCGCGTACGAGGACGCCTGCCGACTCCGGGACCTGTTCGAGGGGGCCCGGAAGGCCCTCGAGGACCCGAAACGCGACTGGGCCGAGCAACAGGCCGAGCTTGACACCCATTACATGAAAGTCTTCCAGCAGGCCCAGGAGAAGGGCCTCGGGGAGTCCCTCGGGGAGCTCCGCACGTTCCAGCCCGGGAAGAAGGTGGACGCGGCGAGCATCCTCGGGGAGTGGTGCCGGTTATGGGCGTCCTACCGGCCGGGTTTGTTCCAGTACGTCCACTTCCCGAAGCCAGTCCGGACCAATGGGGACTGCGAGAGTGCATTCAGCGGGCAAAAACAGCGCATTTACCGGCGCGTTGGCAAGAAACTGGTGGGGCACGTGGTGGAGACCCGCGGCGAGGCATACCTGCGGGTGACCCACTGCACCGAGGGCGAGTTGTCCGAAAACATATTGGAGGGGGTGACGACCACCCTGCTCAAACAGCTACGCGTCGAGCAACAATCACGCATTTCAATCAAGACTGGTACCTGGCACCGTGCCTCCCAGCTTGCAGAGGGCTATTGCGAGGTTTTCTCCCGGTTTTACCCCGGTTGGGGTGACCTTAAAGCGGAGGAAACACTAGGATGAGTTTGTCAACTCATGGTTTTTTTTGGCATTTTCCTAAAGTCAGTGATGCTATAAAATGACCTCTGAGGAAAATCTCCTCCTAAATCTGAGATCATTTCCTGTAGTGGGTCGCGATTCTTTAGCCGCATACAGGGCAGGAGATATTCTCTAAATATAAAAGCTTGAATGAAGGATACTGGCCCAGGCATCTATGAAGAACTCCACCCGAAGTACTTTCCAGCGCATTTTATGACCCGCGAAGATTCCAATGCAGGTGACTTTTCAGGATCCTGGCGCGTTGTCACTGACTTTGGGACATAGCTTTTTTTTTTGAGTTTTTATATCTCTATCAGAGGGTAAAGGAGGGCAACTCTACCTCGGGAAAAAATGTGAGTCGTGCTAAAATGTGCGAAAAGGATGAAAAAATTCACCATTGTCAAATAGTAATTCTTGGTATAAATTTGTCGGAACTCCCAAGAAATGACAGGAATCTCCATAATCTTGAAATAAATTCTCTGGAAAGAAGAATCCATTTACAGATTCCTTTACGAAGGGTCATAAGAGTATTAATGCCGGCGAGATCCCGACAAAGACCGAAATCAACTTAATAGAAACTTCCCCGTGCAATTGCCCCTTTCCACAACCGAGAAAAATTACATTTTCTGGTGTTTAATGTGACCCTCGAAAGACAGATCCCCACGGGTGGGAATAAATTCGTTGAAAAACAAGATGATAAACCCGATTTCCTCCGGACATTTCTCCCTATGGTGCTCGAGACTGAAGGCGATGTAGGAAATTTCGATCCTGTTCGCATTGTTCAGTCGCTTATGAAAGAAACAGGACTACAAAAAGAGAATGCCCTCAATGTAACGGAACTCGTGGTGCGCCGTATTATATCCTCCGGGATCCGGTTCTTGTCAGGGCCTCATATTCGGGAGATGACGTGTGCCGCGCTAGCTGAACTGAATTTTGAAAACGAGCGTAAATTATACACCCGGATTGGTATGCCCTTGATGGATTACGAGGCGATTGTAGAACAGGGTGTGAAAGAAAACGCCAACCAATATTCTAACCCTGAATCTTGTCATACATGGGCAGCAGATCACCTCGCCCAAGAATACTCCCTCTTACGTTTGATGCCTCACGAAGGTGCCGAAGCGCACTTGTCAGGAGACATCCATGTGCATATGCTGCGATATTTCGACCTGCGTCCGTTCTGTCAGGAATGGGACCTCCGTTTGATCTTGAAATATGGACTTCCACCTGTCAAGTGGGCCCATTCCGCGGTGTCTAAACCCGCTCGGACCGGTTTAGTAGCAATGCTACACGCGGCGAAATGGTTGGGGATTGTCCAAGGTGAGTTTAGCGGGGGACAGGGTTTTGATAATTTTACAAGTTTCCTCGCTCCGTACGTGAGGGGGATGTCTGATAAGCAGATCAAGCAATTAGCTCAATGCTTCATTTTCGAGAGCAATCAAATTTACGCGGCGCGGGGAGCACAAGTTCCCTTTACATCCATTAGCTGCACTCCCGCAGTACCGGAAATGCTGAAAAATATTGATGCCATCGGGCCCGGTGGAGTTATTATGGGGACTTATGGGGATTATGACGAAGAATGTCGCCGTCTTTTCTCCGCGATAACACAGGTATATACGGACGGGGACGGGCAAGGCAAATTATTCAATTTCCCCAAGCATGAAGTCAAACTTCGCAGGGACTGGTTGCAAAAATTTGAGAAAGAATATTTGGAAGTCGTAAACGAAGCAGCCGTTATGGGAACTCCGTATTTCCTCAACCAATGTGCTAGCTGGTTGCCTGATGAGATTCATTCCCAGTGTTGTCGCATCATCCTTACTCCTGATGGAATGCGGAAGATGTGCGAAGATCCCGAGGTTTTCGATTGGAGTAAAAGCTGGATGAATATGGGAAGTTTGCAGAGCGTGTCCGTGAATCTCCCTCGTATCAGTTACCAAGCTCGGGGCAATGACAACCGTTTCTTTGAAATTCTCGAGGATAAACTCCGAATTATGCGAGATATTTTGCTCGTCAAATTGCAAATTCTCAAGCGACGCATTGCCACTCGAATATTGCCCATTTGCGCGGGTGTCATCGATGGCCAACCTATGCTCGACTTTCGCAAGCAATCGCTCTCCATTGGGTTTGTCGGTCTCAATGAGATGGCGAAATATCACACGGGTTATGAATTACACGAGAGCAATGATGCCTTCAACTTCGGGATGCGGGTGTGTAATTTCATCTCGAACAAATGTGAAGAATATTCCGATACAAATAAGATCAAATTCTCGATGTGGGAACAACCGGCTGAGTCCACAGCGAATCGGTTTGCTTTATTAGATATGAAGCACTATCCGGACCAAGCGATTTTTCAAGGAAATCGAAACGACGGGAGCGCCTACTACACGAATAGCTCGCATCTTAATTACGGCGCCGATATTGATCTCCAGCAACGAGTGCTAATGCAGGCCAAGTTCCACCCCATCGTCAAGGGTGGTGTGATTACTCACCTGTGGATGGGAGAACAACAACCCGACCGCGAAGCTCTCTGGCAGTTAACTAAGAATATCGCCTGCAAGACTGATACCGCCTATTTTGCCTATACCTTCGATTTTTCTTGGTGCACCAGGTGTGGCACTTTCGCAAGGGGCGTAGTTGAAAAATGTACGTGCGGGGCGACTGGCGATGAGATTGAATGGTACTCCCGTATCACCGGATATTACAGCCGGGTACGACAGTGGAACAAGGGAAAAGTCCAAGAATGGCGTGACCGGAAGAGATATCGTTATTAAAGCTCTTTAAGAACGCTATCTCGACCTTTTTTCTTAGTTTTTAAAAACTTCATCATCATCTATTTGCTCTTACTTTCCACTTTTCTTGAAGTTGAAAATGTGAAAGACAGAAAAATCTTTTTCATTTTTCCTAACTTTTCCACAATTTAACGAAAAGAATTTCTTAAAACTCTGCAATTACCAAACAATTTTCATGGAAAGCATTGATGTTTTGCGGCATCTTTTTATTTTACGAATTCCGATCAGCGCTTAATCATAAAACGATCATTCTCAAAAATCATCTCAATTGTAGGAGATAAGGTGAAACCTGTGGCACTTCCTCACGCCGAGCTGGATGAGATAGACCGGAAAATTATCGAGATATTGAAGGCCGACGGGCGCATGTCATTTCGGAAAGTGGCGGAGAAAATTAATAAAACTGAAGCCACCGTGCGCCGGCGTGTCAAACGCCTAGAAGACGACCACCTTATTGACCACTTTACGATCGTCATGAATGACGATGCGGAAAATGTCACTCGTGCGATCATTACCATTCTTCCCTCGTTAGACGCTCGGAAGGCGATCGCGAAAGAAATGCTAGGAATCCCGGAAATTACCGATCTCTGGATGCTGGGCGGGAAATGCGGTATCTTTGCAAGGGTGGAGGGCAAGGACATGAAAGCCATCCAAGATATAATTGAAACGAAGATCACGGGAGTCCGAGGGATCCAATCGCTTGAAACGTGCATGGTGCTAAAGGAGCTCAAGTCCAAGAAGTAAGAATTTGAATCACATTTTTTTTTACCGCTAAATATATTTGGAGCGATTCCAAGAGAAGGATTGAACAATATGATAGAAGTTTCCTCCTCGCCCAAGATGGACGTACTTGCAACTGGTACTACAACAGTGGGCATTGTAGTGAAGGACGGAGTTGTTATCGGTACCGAATCTCAGGCTACTGCAGGATACTTTGTTGCAAGCAAGAGCGCGCAAAAGTTATTTAAAATCAATAATCACACAGCAGCCACTATTTCCGGTGGTGTTGCGGATTGTCAATACGTTGTGCGCCAGGCGCAGGCTATTTCCCGTTTGGAAACTGTCCGAAATCGGGGCGATGAACCCCCAACGAAGTATATCGCCGAAGTTGTGAAGAATATACTCTTCAACGGGCGGAGCTTTTTCATGGCGATGATGATTGTTGGAGGGTGGGATACCCGTCAAAAGGTTTCGAAATTGTACGGGATCGACCTCCTTGGGACATTATATCAGGAAAAGGAATTCCTCGCGTTCGGTTCAGGGTCTCCATTTGCATTAGGTGTAATTCAATCCGAATGGCGCCCAGAGATGACAAAAGAGGAAGGTATTGAGCTAGTCAAAAAGGCCATTACCGCCGCCCGAACTCGTGACGCAGCATCTGGTTTTGACATACAGCTTTGTAGCATTGACAAGGATGGATTAAATCCGGTCCAAGGAATGCACTCAGATAGTTAGAAAAAACCCATTTGAAAAAACCCATCTTACTCTTTATTTTAGAGAAGTTTCCCATTTATCCCCTAATTTCCTGCTGAATTTCATAGATTCTGTTATTAAGAAAAAGGTAAGCTCTTGTCCTTTTTGTTACTAACGTGCTTTGAATGATCCATATGGCATAGAGTGGTTTGAACCCGTCAATTCGGGACATATATTCCACATCCATATTCGATGGTTTAGCTGGCGCCGGGTGAGAATGGAAAATTCCAACAAGTTTGTAACCTCGAACCTTGGCAATTGCAGATTTTTCTAACAAGAGCCTCTCATCAATAAAGAAACTACCCCACGATAAATGAGAACTTAGAAGGCATTCTACCAGTTCAACAACGTAGACAACACGCGACTTATTATTTTTAGGGATCGTTTCTTGGAATTTTCGTCCAAATAACAAAGCACACCCCTCATTTGGTTGGGCTGCACGCGCGCATTGCTCCATTTCCTTCGAAATTGCGTGCGAGTACTGAATTAGGAGTTGTTCGAATAGGTCCAAAATTGACTCACCGTTCAATTCATATAGCATTTCTCGGAATCAAGTCAGTAATCGAGAGTGCCGCATTTAAAGCGGCGAGACGGGCAATAGCTTCCGTTTCTCCTGCCCCGATTATGATAACATCTCCATCTTTTAAGAGCTCTAGCTTCAAAAACCCGTCTTGGATCTCAGAATCCAATCGCGTGTCATCGTGCGGGAATCGTAATTTTTCCTGTTGCATGACAAGGCAAGTAGCGCCATACCCACCTACTTTAATGGCTGCATCTCGCACTTCAATACCCAAACCTACTCGGTCTACACCCTTGCGCACGAAACATAAGTATGGTTGTCCTCTAACAATAATTTTTTTACACGAGTCAGGGGCGGGACCACAATAAAAGATGTGATGTTGAATCTTTTGGAAAAGGAGCATGCCTTCAGGGGTTAACACGTGTCCCTTACGCTTAGATTTCGGGGTAATGATATTCTTTTCCTGTAATTTTGTAACAATGGACCGACTCATCCCCTCTCCAATATTCAACATTTTCCCGAGAGCATATCTTCCGATGCCATTGAATTTTTCGGCGAAGGCAAAGAGTGCTAAAATCACGTGCACATAACCAAATCTCGCGGTAATCGTGGGGGAACTAAGTAAACTCTGGAGGAAAATGAACACCTCCCGTGAATTCGAAAATTCTTGATCCATATGGGACAAATAAGAGAATGAAACCAGATGTTTAAAAGGAAAGGGAATCAAAAAATGAGGAAAAATTTAACTCTTTTAAAAATGAGTGTAAGTAGAGTCAATTATGGACACTCTGGGCCCTAATGAAATCCAAAACTCTCGACGATCCCAAGGACAAGGGGGAATCGGGGCTCAGTTATCACCTGACGTAAAAGTAAATGTGTTCCAGGCAATCTCGAACTTCTCAAAAATATTCAATCGTATAGATTTGGGGAAAGTATCTCTGAAATTCGAGACATCAATCGAACCAATAATTTCTCTTGTCGAAGATTGGGTTTCATCTGGTATTATTCTCGGGCAAATAATTGGGCGCGATCTCGTAGTTAATAAAATAAACGCCGATGAGAAACAAATCCGACAAATGATTTTCGGACAAACGATAGATTATCAATTTGCAACTCACGATTCCCAGACACCAATAACTGAACCAACGAACACGCAGGTACAAAGTCCCGTAGTGTTTGGGGACAGCTCCGATCATACTCAAGAAGTTCAGGAAAAGTTCATTTCAGCAGATATCGACCTATCTTTTATCGCGGGATTTAGCCGACTTAAATTTACGATAGGAAATGCGTCCTCTACGAAAATATCTGATGTTATCGTCAAGCTGAATTACCCAAAGACATTAAGACTTGTCCAAGTCAAACCGACTGAACATCTCAAACGTCAGGATGGACAAGCCATCGTGACACTCCCCGTGATTCTCGCCAAAAATGGAGCGTCAATAATCTTTTATTTCAAACCTATTCAATTAGAGACGTACATTTTAAAAGGAGCGATACAATTTACCAATTCTCGGGATTTTGTTCGGATGATCGCGGTTGATGCATTACAATTTGACATCCCCGTCATACAAATTGAACCCGGAAAAGATATTCCGTCAGAATTCATTGAAGAATTTGTTAGAACTTCTGAAATCCGAGGAATTCGTAGTTTTGGCCTTCCCACCTCCATTAAACCCAAGGCCGCATATATTCACGTTAAGCAGATCTTAAAATCCTATAGTTTTCAATTCGTTTCGGAAATTCAGAACGATCAAATGCTTGCCGTATGGTATTATGGGCAAGAGATCGGCACGGGGAAAGAATATGTTGCGGCCGGCCAAGTATACAACCAAAAAATTGAAGTTTTCATCTCTGGTTCTGAAGAAAAGGCGATAATTGGTTTGCTAACTGATTTCGGTCAAAAACTGCGGGGTCGAATGGTTGCGAGTCGAATCATCAGTGCACCTGAGGAATTAATAGATCTAATGTGCCCCCAGTGTGGTGGTACCCTTGAAAGCTTGCCACAAATTGGAGAAAAAATTACTTGTAAATGGTGCAAGGAAGAATTCACTTTTAATCCGACGAAAAACCCATAATGCCAAGTAGAAAAAAACAAAAATTATAATTTGGCTATTTTTGCTTAACTCTATGGCAACGGCTGCGAAAAATAAGAAATCAGCAGATAAAGAACAAGTTGATGACCCCACCTATTGCATTTCCCGCTGCACGGGGTTTTGTTGCAAAGAGTACACGGTGCTGATTACCTCACTCGATGTGCGGAGAATTTTAGACAACATTCAGGGGATAAATGTGTGCAATTTTGTAGTCTTTTACAATGGAGACGTGGAGACCCTCAATTACTATCCGAAAATCCTTATTAAAGGAGAGGAATATTGCCTCGGGATGCACGTTTCGGACAAATTAGGCGGTTGTATCTTCCAAACGGGACTTGGTATTTGTGGCATCCACACTTGCAGCCCGATGGTGTGTCAGACCTATCCGTGGACGATGGACGATAACGAAGAGTTAATCACGATGGATAACGTGCTCTGTGCCAACCGGTTCATGCCTGGCAATCCAGAAAGCACCAAAGCAACAATTCGACAGAGCTGGGAAGAAATTGAAGTATATACGAAAAAAGCGCAGGAATGGAATGAAAAGTACGGGCACGATATGACAAAGGATACCGATGATTTCCTGCAATTTGTGGATTGTTGGACAGAATAAATCCCTTTAATCTCCCGATAATGAATTTTTCTATAGGTAACGATGCCACTGGTGAAACCCCACGCTGAAAACTATTGATCACGATTCTGGGGTTCCGATTTTTGGACTTGATTTCCTCGGTATCATCGATCGTGGCACGAATATCATTGAAATAAAACCAATTACCCAATGCAATCTTCAATGCAAGTACTGTTTTGTGTCTGCGGGAGAATTTTGCACAAATTTTCAATTAGCATCGGACTATCTAATCACCGGTGTGAAGAAACTCATCTCAGTCAAGGGCGCCCATGATTTAGAAATTCATATCGCTCCGTATGGCGAATCACTACTATACCCCTCATTATTTGACGTTGTTCGCCAAGTGGCAGGTATCCCTGGCATTAGTAGAATTTCTATGCAGACTAATGGTCTACTCTTAGATGAGAACAAGGTGGATACCCTTGTGGCAGCAGGGTTGACACGCTTCAATATTAGCATTAATACTTTGAACGAGACACAGGCCGCACAGCTTGCCAACGTGCCGTCCTACGATATGCAAAAGCTCTTGAGAGTTTTTAACTATATTTTATCCGGTTCTGTCGATCTCCTTCTCGCGCCGGTCTGGTTCCCGAAGGTTAACGATGAAGGTATCATCGACATCATCAGATTCGTAAAGAAAAAACGTTCGGAAGGATTTTCTGAGAAAAAACTTCAACTCGGGATTCAAAAATATCTGACGTATAAAACCGGTCGGAAGCTCGGTAAAATTCGCCCCAAGACTTGGGATTATTTCTATAACCAACTCCGAATTCTGGAGAAAACTCATAGTATTAAACTGGTGTTAAGTCCAACTGATTTTGGCATCCACCGGCGCGATCACTTGACCGTCCCGTTGATAACTGGGAACAGAACAATGGCAGAAATTTTGATGCAGGGACGATACCCACATGAGTGGATCGGCCGGATTAATGACGATTGGGCGATAAAAATCATTTCACGACATAGTTACCAAGGCTGGGAAAAAGTCCCAGTAATCGTGCAAAAAGTGAAATCCAAGGAAAGTTTGGTAACAGGAATCGTTCAAGACTAGATTTTATGTCTGTTATCCAAGAAAATTATCGCAAAATTCTGGGGTTTTAATAGCTCTTTCTAGAGTCACCTTAGAGCAGGTGACCTAGTGGTGAATATTGCCGCTGAGAATCAAGAGCTTCAAATAAAAATCAAATTTTCCCCGAAAGAAATCGGATTGAATTCCATTTTCGAGAAAAAGACAGGGATTCACGCCCAAGTCATTTTAGACTTCGATCAACACATTTTCTTTTTCATAAATCCAGAACATTTCCGGCAGGCAATTGGGGACCGTTTCAAAAATCTGCATTTTTTTTATAACTTGCTTGAGAAACGGGTCCATATAATCAAATTTTCACCTAATCCCATAAGTCTCATGAAGTTCTGCCTTCCTTCTATCCAAATTGGCGACCCAGAGGTGAGGATAGAAGGAAATCAGAGAGAGATGACTATTTTCCTCGACCCTACCCTCAAGGCGATCGTGAAGGGAACTGACGGGCATTATTTGCAGCTACTAAATCAGATTTTTGCCCGTCTTTTCCACATCAAGAGAGTGTCTATTGAAATCATCTAGAGAGGAGAATATTCGCACACGTCCCGCGTGTCGAGCGGCAACGTTTCTAGGATTCCAGCTTCTAATTTACTCTTCTTGATAATACGGAGAATTTCTTTCTCAGCTATCAAAAACGCTGGACCTTCGAGCGTGTTCCCGCCCTCAGGTAGAAACAACATTTCGGGGGGAACTTCCCCCTCTTCAATCAAGCGAGAGCGCAATTCTAGGAGTCGTTCGTAAGGTCCTCTTACCACTCCCTTCACAAGCAAACCTTCTGGAGTAACCTCTTCATATGGACGTTTCACATTATTTGCCCTGTGTAAGTATCGCTGTCGTAACTGAGTTGAGTCTTTCACTGCGGCGGGGCAAAAATGGAGTAAAACCCTCGATTTCTCGTGCTTCTTTATGAATTGCAGGGCGAACTCTTCCGACCCCCCCACAGCAGCGAGGGAATTTTCTTTGATCCCAAACCCACGCTTTTTAAGTTCACGCGCATTCGGGGGTGTCATTTCGAGCTCATTGAGGTTTAGGAACAGGCCACCTGTTTCTTCCAAAGCAACGAGTAATTTTTCCAGGTATTTGGCATTCTCCTCGGTGGGAATCGCGGGAACCTCGGCACCAAAGGTTAGTTGTTGGGCACGGGTAATCGAAAAAATGTTGAAATTCTCGATTGAAGGGTGAAAGCGAATTTCGTCAAGGCCTGCAGACGTTAATGCCTCCGCAAGCTTGGGTGAGAACCTTTGTCCATTAGTGTAAAGGTGGATGTGGAATCCAACACCCAACCGGGTCTTTGTGTTTCTTATGATTTCGAGGACGAAATTCTGTAACTCTTCCGAAAAGAACGGGTCTCCTCCGGTAATGCTAAGTCCTTTAGCTCCAGTTTTGTCTATCTCATCCCAAAGATCTTCCCAAGAATGGAAAACGCGTTCATTAATGTATTTGACAGATCTCCCTCTTTTTTGCTCGGAGATAGGGCAATACCAGCGGCACTGTGCTGGGAGTTCGCAAAGGCCTCCCACAAAGAATACTAGTTTCTCCCCTTGGATGCATTGCTGGCAACCCGTGGGAAGGTCTTTCGTATAGGTGGACCCATCCTCACTTTTTTTCATCCTGAGTCCCCCGATTATTTTTCAAAATAGCTATTAATTCCCCTAAGAGAGACAGCTCCCGCCCCCGAAAATATTTCCCCCCTTCGAGATTGATTATGAGAAATCCCTCCTTTTCTAAAGCTTGGACATCATCTTGTTTAATTCGCCGCCCCAAGATTAAATATTTTTTAAAACCAGATCGTCCTTTCATATGTTTCAGCACCTGGGGGGCTAACAATATTATAATGTTATTTTGAGGTTGTTCATTGAAATTATTCCTGATTTGAACGGCGCTCCCGTAAAAAATCTGGCACACATCGGCTCCATCGGATTCTAATTGGCGGAGCGAAATGGAATGAGATTTCACTTCATTCACGTATACCTTTTTTGAATGGAGACTAAGACTGCAAGCAATATTAAGCAGGAAGCGGGGGCATTTGCCCACAGCCCAGATTACTACAGGGTCTAGTTTTTCACTTCCATCCTCAACCATTAGCTTGATCTGCTTCATATCTTTCTGGGACATCGTTTCTTGGTGGATACTAAATGGTTGGAGAAACTTTGGTGGCGAAGCAGACCACCGGAAAAAATAATTTTTCACTCTTATTGCGATATAAAAACCCAACAGGATTCCGAGAATCCACGCCGAAATTTCAAACCAGTTTAAGGTAAACCAATCTATCCAGAGCATTTAATCACGAAAATGGTGAATACTGGAAAATTATTGGACACTTGCGCGAATCCAGGCCAAATACTTCTCGAGACCATCCTGAATAGGAAAACCAACGCACTCTGGCGTGTCGTAGGGATGATTTTTTTTGATTGCTTCTTTGAGCTTGTCTTGGTTTGTCTTAGTGGTCTTGATGATGAGGAGATTTTCTTCGCTTTCTTCTATGTTCTCCTTCCACCAGTAAATAGACCTGATCGAGGGAATTATGTTTACACACGCTGCGATTTTCTCCCCGACGAGAATGCTCGCTAATTTCTTGCTCGTTTCCATATTCGGACTTGTCACAAAGTACACGAATTCTGCCATAAACCATCCACATATGAAAAGGGTAAATAATTACTGCGGTTTAAGGACGCTCCCAATGCCGGGCTCGACTCCTTGGAGTACGAGGAAACCATTGGGAGGTTCCCCTGCCAGAATCTCCCCCGCGAGATTTGTTTGGAGCAAGGTCCTGATTTTCTCGGGATCCTTTTCGTGTCCTAAGACCCACATTAGCT
>Ga0299912_10003694_pt1 | contig 12495 bp, 9 predicted proteins | sample RVTome_2_FD_207667 | JGI IMG/M metagenome (GOLD analysis project Ga0299912, IMG submission 207667) | Soil microbial communities from uranium-contaminated site in the Upper Colorado River Basin, Wyoming, United States - RVT95D214 (version 2) ... | reverse complement strand
AGCCGGTCGCGTAACAGTCGTTCATGGGGCCTTCGTAGTTTGCTCCCACCAAACCGCCGACATAATCCCGACCGCTGACCTGACCGCTGGCGTAACACGCTGTGAACAAGGCCTTTTCGCTATATCCGACAAGGCCGCCGGCGTCATCATAGCTTGCTGTGACCGAGCCGGATGCAGAACAAGTAGTCAGGCTGCCCTGGTTGTTGTATCCCACCAAGCCGCCAATGTTCGACGCAGTCCCTATGACCGGGCCAGTGGCGGAGCAGCCGAGCAGCGTGCTGTTTTGGGTATACCCCACCAGGCCGCCGACACTCTCACGACCGCCGGCCGAACCGGTCGCGTGACAATCATTCAGGTGGGCTTCGTCGTTTGCGCCCACCAGACCGCCGATATAATTCCGACCGCTGACCTGCCCAGTGGCAGAACACGAAGTGAAAAGACCCTTGTAGTTATACCCGACAAGACCGCCGGCATAATCATAGTCTGTCGTGACCGAGCCGGATGCAGAACAAGTAGTCAGGTTGCTCTGGTCGTTCTGTCCCACCAGGCCGCCACTGTTCGGCCCAGTCCCTGTGACCGGGCCAGTGGCGGAGCAGCCGAGCAGCGTGCTGTTTTGGGTATGCCCCACCAGGCCGCCGATACTCTCACGACCGCCGGCCGAGCCGGTCGCGTGACAGTCGTTCACAGGGCCTTCGTAGCTTGCTCCCATCATACCACCGACGTAATCCCAACCGCTGACCTGCCCGGCGGCGGAACACGCCGTGATAGAAGCCTTTTCGCTAAATCCAACAAGGCCGCCTGTATAACTACGACCTTTGATTTCTGCATTTTCCACGATTATATCGTGAATTTGAGCACCTTCACCCAAATAACCGAATAGGCCGACGTAATCATTATTAGGCTGTTCAATGACCGCGTTGCGGATAGCATGGCCGTTGCCGTCAAGGACGCCGGTGAAGCGTCTGTTATTGTTTCCGACTGGCGATAAGGCGACGTCCTTCAAATCCAGGTCGGCCGTCAGGATAAAATGCTTGTCCCAATCGCCCGGTGTGTTCATCAAAGTCTCCCAATCGGCGGCCACACTAATCTTATAGGGATCTTCCGGTGTACCGGAACCGCCGGAGTACTGGGCTTGAGATATCCCGATAAAAGTGAATAAAAAAATAAAAACCATCTTGAAAGTAAAAATTGATTTGCACATTTCATAACCTCCTCAATAAATCGAACCTGTTCACTCTTTTACGGCTGGAATCGAGACATACAATTCAAGAATAAATAGGTCAGCGATGAATTTGTTTGCACTCCGTCCATGTCGTGGTCTCGTTTAATCCGATTCTAACCAAACAAAACATACCGCTATGGCAAAGAATACAAGAATACTACACGACACCAATATCATACGCTCCGGCAGCAGAATTTGCAAGGAAAAAATGAAAAGCACCGATAACGGGGCACGTAGACAGCAGATTTCCGAATTACTTTCTCGTGAAGCGGTCGAAGACCGTGATGACGGGCAGGGCGTTACCCTCGTTGTCGAACATACCGCGACGCCCAAGGCCGCCGGCGACGGCGGGCTCCCACCAGAAGACGCCCTTGCCCCTGTTATTAGGCGTGCTGAGGACCAGCCGGTGCACCTCGTCGAGGAACTGCCGCTGTCCCTCGGGTGTCTCCGGGAAGGGAGCCGGCTTGCCTTTATATTCGGCGGGCCTCCAGTTGTACGCCACTTCCACGAGGATGATGTCCTTCTGGTACTCGTTGGCCATGAAAATCAGGTTCTCCCGAAGATCGAGCAGCGAGCCATGCCACCACGGATAATAGGACTGCCCGATGATATCGTAATCGACGCCGTACGAATGCCACTTGTCGAAGAAAGCCTTCGTCCGGATTTTGTCGCCGCCCCGGTCGATATGAACCATGATTTTGGGGCGCTGGGCGTTGCCCCGGCCGGCGTCGATGCCGTTAATGCCGGCCTTCATTAACTCGGCGAAATTGTCCCAATTGTCCGGCAGCTTGCCGTCCGGCCAGAGCATTCCGTTGATGATTTCGTTGCCGGGCTGGACCATATCCGGCAGGACGCCGGCATCACGAAAGGCAACAATCGTATCCCTTGTGTATTCGAACACTGCCTGCACTAAATCGGCGTGCGACTTGCCCTCCCAGTCCTTCGGGATATATTGTTTACCCGGATCGGCCCATGTGTCGGAGTAGTGATAGTTCAGCAGGAATTTGAAGCCGAGCTTCTTCGCTTCTTTGGCAATAGCGAGGGTGTAATCGAGGTCGTTCGGCAAACGCGTGGGTGTGTGGAACAACCTCAGGCGGATCCAGTTGTAGCCGTGATCCCTGAAGATTTGAAGCCCCGGCTTTGCCTGATTGTCGTCCTTGAATACGGTGCCCTGCTCCTCGGCCTGCTTCAGGAATGAAAGGTCGGCGCCGATTGCGTAATCGTCGGCGTATATCGGTCCGGAAATCCAGAGGCCGGCTGCAAGGAAAAGCACAACTAACGGTAAAATCTTTTGAAGCCCGTTCTCTTTCTTCATAGTACCGCAATTCCTTTCTTTGTTCGCAAAAACCTGCCTGAACAATCCGTTTCGGGCTATTTTACCAAGCGTAAATTCTGCTGCAACAGGTTTATCCCTGCGTTTATTGAGTGAAAGAAGATAACCTTGTTTTTTTAATTGACTTGTGGCCGGAAAATTGGTTAATATTCATGTGTTGTTTTTCAGCACTTTTTTTTATAAAAAGGCAGGGTATGACCATGCACAAACGGCAGGGATTCACATTGATAGAGCTGTTGGTGGTGATTGCCATTATTGCGTTATTGATGGCGATACTGATGCCGGCACTTCAAAAGGTCAAAGAGCAGGGCAAGAAAATAGTCTGCTCCAACAACCAAAAACAAATCGGTATCAGCTTGAATATGTACGGCTCGGATTACGACAACAAGCTGCCCCTCAACCAGGGAGGAAACTGGCTGTGGGATATCGCTTACAGCACGACCGATTATATTATGGATACCGGCGGCGACAGACGCACGTTTTATTGCCCCGCCGACCCGACAAAAAAACCGGAAATGGCGATTTTCTGGCAGTACTACCAGAATCCTAATATAGACACCGATTCCGACTGGGTAGTGGAACCAAAAACCGGACGGGGCGGTATGTACCGGGTTACCAGCTATTTCTGGATGATGGACACCGTTGAAGGAAGAACCTACGAGTTGCAGGGTACTCCCAAAAAAGAATGGGTAAAAATGCTCACCTGTAAACAGCCGGCAGCGACCGAACTGGTTACGGATGCGACTCTGAGCACCGGTCCCGACGCCGAGACGGCCAGTTTCGTCGAGGTTCGCGGCGGTTTGTGGGATCGTTGGCAAATCTATGACCGCACTAACCACCTTACCCACGGCAGTAAGCCCGTCGGCACCAATATTCTATTCGTCGACGGACATCTCGAATGGCGCCCATTTCGTGATATGGTCGTACGTTTCGCGCCCCCGAATACTCCGTATCATTGGTGGTAAATGCTGAAAACCGATCTCAACCGCTGCTGGATTTCCGGCATTTCGCCTTTTTTTGATGCTGTGTTTTCTTCACTTTATAATCTATAGGCCTTTTTGCCCGGCCAAAATGTATCTGATAGATTTTACCCTTGCAAAGTTGGCTCCGGGGTATTATATTATTCGATTTGTCTGAATTACTGGGGTTCGATGCTCGATAATGGGGCATTTCGGGCCGGCAATAGAGATTATTATTGATGTTTGAGTCGTTGACGGAAAAATTTAACTCGGTCTTCCGGTCGCTATCCGGGCGGGGGAGAATTACCGAGGCGAATATCTCGGATGCAATGGGAGAGGTCCGCAAGGCCCTCCTGGAGGCGGACGTCAACTACAACGTCGTCAAGAAATTCTGCAAGGACGTAACGCAGGCCGCCCTCGGCGCCGAGGTGATAAAGAGTCTTCATCCGGGCCAGGTAATGGTCAAAATCGTCAGCGACGAGCTGACAAAGCTGATGGGGCCGGTAGATAGCCGGATTTATTATGTTTCGCCCGGTCCTACCGTGATTATGCTGGCCGGTCTGCAGGGCGGCGGTAAAACCACAACCGCCGCCAAACTCGCCAAGTACATCCTCGCCAGCGGCAGGAAACCGCTTTTGGTTGCTGACGATTTGCAAAGACCGGCGGCTATCGAGCAGTTGATTGTTCTGGGCCAGCAGATTGGCATCGATGTTTACAGCGAAGAGAGCAAGAACGCCATAAACGTCGCAAAGAATGGCCTCAGGCACGCGAAGGAGAACGGCTACGATGTGGTTGTCCTCGATACCGCCGGCCGGCTTCACATCGACCAGGAGATGATGGAAGAGGTGGCCAACGTCGCGAAAGCGGTCACTCCGCAGCAGATTTACTTAGTCTGCGATGCGATGACCGGCCAGGACGCGGTAAATTCGGCCAAAGAGTTCAACGAGCGTCTCGAGCTGGACGGCGTCATTTTAACCAAGCTGGACGGAGACGCACGCGGCGGAGCGGCCCTGAGCGTCAAAGCCGTTACCGGAAAGCCAATCAAATTCATCGGTATGGGCGAAAAACTCGACAAGCTCGAAGAATTTCACCCCGACCGTATGGCCGGCAGAATCCTGGGAATGGGCGACGTCGTAACGCTTGTCGAGAAGGCCCATGAGCATTTCGAGGCTGAAGAAGCCGTCAAGATGCAAAAGAAAATGGCCAAGGGCAGCTTCGGCTTCGACGATTTCCTCAAGCAGATGCAGGCCGTCAAGAAAATGGGCGGCATTAAGGATATGCTCAAAATGATGCCGGGAATGGGAAGCCAGCTCAAAGATATGGATCTCGACGGCGACGAAATGAACCAAATGGAAGCGATTGTGCATTCGATGACTCTCCATGAACGACGCGATCCGGACCTCATCGAATCTTCGAGACGAAGGCGGATTGCCGCCGGGGCCGGTGTCGAGGTTCAGGCTGTTTCCAGCCTTGTCAAGACATTCAAACGCAGCAGAGATATGCTCAAAGCAGTCAGCGGTGGAAGCTTCGGCGGGCTCAAGAGTCTTCTCTCGGGCGGATTTAATATGGGATCATTGAGCCAGATGATGTCCAGCGGAAGAAAAATCAAACAGCGCTCGAAACGAAAAAGAGTAATAAAACGGAGAGGAAAGATAAAGAAAAACCGATAATTTTTCATATCATTCCCGCCCGGGCTGGAATTTAGCATTGAATCCTCAAAATTTTTTTGTGGATTATTAAAAAAGTTGTCATTATTTATCCCCCGAATTTCTTTGGGAACAGTAGAATAACAATTATGAACAAAATTTCGATCGAACAATATCTTGAAAAGGTCGCCCGGTTTTCCGGCAGCGATTACGGTAAGATGATAAGGGAGCAGTTCGAGGATACTCAGGGTGCCTGCGAGCTGGCCATGTTAGTCTCGCCGACTATAGAAGAGCTGGAGCAGTTGAAAAAGGCAGTGGCGATAATGACACCGGCGGAAAAAGAGAACGCCGATACGCTGAGCGACGAGCAGACCGAAAGACTTGCCGCGGACGCTCAGGTCGATCCGGCCAACCTGGCGATCTTCCTGAATGGTTATGCCCTGCATTGTAAACATGTTTCGTGACTCGCAATGGTTTGGTCACGGAAATTGATTATATATTAAAGAAAGGAAAAAACTATGGCAGTAAAATTGAGAATGACAAGGTTGGGCAGGCGGCATCGGCCGTTCTTTAGAATCAATGCAGTCGAATCCCGCACGCCCCGTGACGGCAGAATACTTGAAAAGCTGGGCCATTACGACCCGATTGAAAAGGACCCTGCAAAGCAGGTCGTGCTAAATCGCGATCGGGTGGAGTATTGGCTGGATAAGGGAGCAATACCAAGTGATGCCGTCTCGCAAATCCTGCTCCGCCATGGGATCAAGCATAAATATGCTGAACAACAGGAAGCTCGTCGAACAAAAGCCAAGACCATCGCCAGGACCAAGGGCAAGCTGTTTGACAAGACCGAGAGAATAGCCGCCAAAAAAGAAGCCGATGCGGTAGAAGAAAAAACCAAGGCCGAAGCCGAGGCGAAGGCTGCCGAGGAAAAGGCCGGGGCCGAAGCTAAAAAAGCAGAGGAAAAAGCCAAGGCCGAAGCCAAAGCCAAAGCAGACGCCGAAGCGATAGTCAGGGCGGATGCAGAAGCCAAGGCAGAAGCAGAAGCCAAAGCAAAGGCAGAAGAAAAGCCGGAGACTGAAGCAGTAGAAGAGAAAGCCGAGGTCGAGCCGGAAACTGAAAAGAAAACTGAGTCCGAAACGATAGCCGAGGTTGAATCTGAGGCTGATGTTTCCGAAGATAAACCCAAGGAGGAGTCAGCTTAAAGCTGACAAACAGACAAGAGCGATGAGGATAGATATTCTTACGCTTTTTCCGGATATGTTCGAATCGCCTTTGAGCTGCTCGATAATCAAGAGGGCTCAGGACAGCGGCCTTATCGAAATCGCGCTAACCGATATAAGGGATTTTTCTACAGACAGCTATCGGAAGGTCGATGATAAGCCGTATGGCGGCGGGCCGGGGATGGTAATGATGCCAGGCCCCGTTTTCGACTGCTTCGAGCACGTCCAAAAGCTTTCAGACGAGAAAGGCCGCGTCTTACTGCTTACACCGCAAGGGCAGAAGTTCGACCAGGCAATAGCTCGCCGGCTAAGCGCCGAAAAACGCATTATTTTTATCGCCGGTAAATATGAAGGCTTCGACGAGCGAATCCGCACAGGCCTGGACGCCGAGCAAATATCCATCGGCGACTACGTGCTCAGCGGCGGAGAATTGGCGGCGATGGTCATCATCGACGCGGTGGTCAGACTGCTGGACGGGGCGCTCGGCGACGAAGATTCGGCAAAAGATGATTCATTCAGCGAAGGCCTTTTGGAATACCCGCACTATACGAGGCCGGAAGTCTTTCGCGGAATGAAAGTTCCTGAAATTCTTTTAAGTGGCGACCATGCCAAAATCGCCGAGTGGCGACGCCGACAGGCACTCGAACGAACGAAAAAATGGCGGCCGGATCTCTTGAAAGAGACCGAAAAAAAAAAGGAGAATTAAAACATGAAAGAGAAGGATCAACCTCCTGGGAAACCCCAACAAAAATCCAAGACGACTCCGGAAGGAGTAAAGTCCCTCGGGCCGGTACCCGACCTCGAGGAACACGTGGACCCCGAGTGGTGGCGACAAATCTTCAATGCAACCTATCTGAAAACCGACGGCGACGTCGTCGACGACCCCCAACTGACCTCGAAAGAAGTGGACATCTTTTGCGGGATTCTCAATATGTCGCCGGACGACAAAATTCTGGACCTGTGCTGCGGCCAGGGGCGGGTATCCCTTGAACTGGCCAGACGTGGATTCAGCAATGTCGAAGGCGTGGATCGCTCACACTACCTGATCCAAAGGGGTAAATCACAGGCGAAAAAGGAAAGCCTAAGCATAAAATTCAAAGAGGGCGACGCCCGCAAGCTGCGGTACGCACCCGATACGTTCGACGTGGTCATGATTCTCGGCAACAGTTTCGGCTACTTCGAGACAGTCGAAGACGATATGCGAGTTGTCAAGGAGGTCTTCCGCGTGTTAAAGCCCTGGGGTAAAGTGCTCATAGACGTTACCGACGGTGAATTCCTCAGGAGGAAATTCCAGCCCAGGTCGTGGGAATGGATAGACAAGAAGTTTTTTGTTTGCCGGGAAAGATCCCTATCTCTGGACAAGCAGCGCCTGATTTCGCGGGAAGTCGTCACGCACGTGGAAAAAGGCGTAGTCGCAGACCAGTTCTATGCCGAGCGGCTGTATTCAAAGAAGAGCATCTCCGAGCTGCTCGAAAAGGCCGGCTTTGCCGACGTCAGCATCCATGGCGAGTTATCCAGCGACTCGGCGCGTAATCAGGACCTGGGCATGATGGAAAAACGGGTCATTGTAACCTCTGTCGTCCGCAAGGACTGGATGGCGAGAAAACGCAAAAAGGAATTCAAGAACGTGACGGTTCTGTTCGGCGATCCCCGCAAACCAGATCCCCTCAAGCCGCTTCGGATCTTTGACGACGACGACTTTTACACCATCGACCAGCTCAAGGATGCTTTGCGCGAGCTGGACGGATATCGTTATACCTATCTGAACAATCACGACACGCTTCTCACTGACCTGGTCAGGCTCGGCACCAAGACGGATTTCATCATGAACCTCTGCGATGAGGGCTACTACAACGATCCACGCAAAGAGCTGCATGTACCGGCTATACTCGAAATGCTCAACATACCCTATACCGGCGGCGGTCCCCAGTGTCTGGCCTTCTGCTACGACAAATCCCTCGTTCGCGGAATCGCCAACGAGATGGCCATCCCGGTCCCGTCAGCGTTCTTCATCAAGCCCGAGGACAGCACATTCGATTTGCCGATCGGATTCCCGGTTATCGTCAAGCCCAACTTCGGCGATTCGAGCTTCGGTATCACCCAGCGAAGCGTAGCCTACTCCATCGAGCAGCTTGTCAATGCGATTTCTGAAATCAGGGAAAAGTTCGGATATGAAAAGCCGGTCCTGGTGGAGGAATTCCTTACAGGCGAGGATTTCACCGTAGGTATCATCGGCAATCCGCCCGAATCTTATACGGTATTGCCTATTATTCAGGAAGATTACTCGGCACTTCCGCCTGAACTGCCTCGACTTTGCGGGTATGAAGCCAAATGGATACCTGATTCACCCTACTGGCAGATAAAGTCAATGCCGGCGAATTTGCCGGACGACGTCGAGAAGTTCGTCGTCGAGTGCTGCCTGAAGCTCTTCGAGAGACTCGAATGCAGAGATTACAGCCGGTTCGACTGGCGAATCGACGGCCAGGGCAACCCTAAAATTCTTGAGGTTAATCCCAATCCGGGCTGGTGCTGGGACGGGCACCTGGCAAAAATGTCAAAAATCGCCGGACTGTCCTATTCGCAGATGTTGGGAGAAATCCTGCACGCCGCCGAGGAGCGATTGAGTACTCAGATACCAACCGACAAGGATTCGACAAACGGATGTTCCGGCAGAGCAATACAAAGCATCCCGGAGAAAAACAGCAAAACTGAATCGAAGCAAAGTTCCGTCTCCGGCAGCCGGTAATTCCGCCTCGACGAATGAGGCAAGATTGCCGAACGCCAGCACCATAGTCTCTTAAGCGAAAAAGAGATTGTGGATAGTTTGCGCGCCGCCTTATTTCACATTGGCGTTCTTTCTTGATAACTTGTCTCTTTGCTCTTATATGTATAGTAAACTTAGTGGATTCGACAAAGCCGTTTATATTATACGTAAGACAACATGGAGACCGAAAATGAAACGATTAAGGCGACGTGAATTCCTATCTTTGGTAGCCGGCGGATCTGTGGCGGCGGGGATTTCTCTGGCCGGTTGCCGGAGCGGATTGCTCGGGGGCGGTGCCGCCGCGAAGAAACGGCCGAACATAGTTTTCCTGCTGACCGACGACCAGCGGTGGGACACCATGGGCTGTACGGGCAACCCGATTATTCAAACGCCGAATATGGATGCGATGGCGAAGGGCGGCGTGCGGTTCACGAACGCCTTTGTCACCACCTCGATCTGCGCATCCAGCCGGGCCAGCATTTTCTCCGGCCAGTGGACAAGCCGGCACGGCATCAAGGACTTCGCGACGCATTTCTCATCCGAGGCACTAACGCAGACGTATCCCATGCAGCTCCGTGCAGCCGGGTACCGAACCGGTTTTATCGGTAAGTATGGAGTCGGGTCGAAGAAAGACCTGCCGATCGATAAATACGACTATTGGAAGGGCTTTCCCGGCCAGGGCCGGTATGAAAACAAGGACGAGAACGGCAACTATAAACACCTTACTCAGATAATGGGCGAGCAGGCCATTGAATTCCTGCAGGGCTGCCCGAAGGACCAACCCTTCTGCCTTTCGATCAGTTTCAAAGCACCCCACGTTCAGGATGACGACCCGCGCCAGTTCATTTACGACCCGGCTTACAAAGACCTGTATAAGGACGCCGTGATTCCGGTTCCTGAAAAGGCCGACCGGCAATATTTCGAGGCCCTGCCGGAATTCCTGCGAACCTCCGAGGCCCGCAGGCGGTGGGACATCCGTTTTTCCACGCCGGTAAAGTTTCAGGAATCCGTTAAGAGCTACTACCGCCTGATATTCGGCGTCGATGTTGTCATCGGCAGGATACGAGAGCAGTTGAAGCAGCTCGGTTTTGACGATAACACAGTACTGATTCTGATTGGTGACAACGGTTTTTATCTTGGCGAATACGGGCTGGCGGGCAAATGGTTCCCTCACGAAGAATCGATCCGCGTGCCGTTAGTAATCTTCGATCCAAGGGCGGGCAATAATCTCCGCGGCCGGATCCTCGATCAGGTGGCGCTCAACGTCGATATCGCGCCGACGATTCTGGAGCTGGCCGGCGTAAAACCGCCCGAGCAGATGCAGGGCCGCAGCCTCGTGCCGCTGCTAAAAGGCAAAAAGCCCAAATGGCGAACCGAGTTCTTCTACGAACATCCGTTCGAGCACAAAACAATCGCCAAAACCGTGGCTCTCCGCACGCAGGACTACAAGTACGCCCGCTACGTCGATTATGATTACGAGGAGTTGTACGACCTGAAGCTCGACCCGGCCGAGAGCATCAACCTGGCTAAAGACGAAAAATACAAAAAAACATTAGAATCCCTGCGAAAACACTGTGATGAATTAGCCCAAAAGGCCAAGGGCACATAACAACAACTTTATGATTGGGAGAGGAATAATGGAAAATGAAAGCAGTCAAAAGCGTTGTCCGAAATGCGGCAAAGAAAATCCGTACGATGCTCAGTACTGTAGTTCCTGTGGTTGCTCACTTACGCAAGCCCCGGCAGTACAACAAAGGATTGAAGTCAAAATCAGTACATTAGCGACAGCATCCTTTATCTGTGCTCTTTGTGGCTTGGTATTGCTGGCGCCGAGTCTCATTGCTTTGGGTATCCCTCGGATACTCAGTCCAAGACTATTATGGGTTGTCTTAACCTTCTTGGTAAGCCTCATGGTTCTTGCCGTTTCATTCATTCTTGGACTAATCGGCATAGTCCAAATCGAACGAAGCGGCGGTAGAATCACAGGCAGAGCATTTGCGGTCGGAGCTGTTCTGATTTCGGTATTCGGTGGGCTATTACCTGCCTGGTCCATCATTATCCGTCAGCCGCGAAGCACAGCTTTTCGGATGGTGTGCGGCACGAATCTATCCGGCATCGGCAAGGCCATGTTGATATATGCCAACGATTACGAGGATGAATTGCCGAAAGCCGGCGGCAAGAATAGCGTCTGGGCAGCAAAAATACCCGACTGGGAAGCCAAGAACCGATTTGCGGCTTACAGAATCCGACCGGACGGCAGCGAGGGTCAGGGGAGTATTTCCTCCAGTCTCTATCTTCTTGTCAAGTATGCGGAAGTTCAGCCAAAAAGCTTCATTTGCACGGGAGATGTCGGAATCAAAGAATTCAAACCCGGCATGTTCAGAGCACGTGATAGGGATTTAATTGATCTTTGGGATTTCGGCCCGGAACCTCAGAAGCATTGCAGCTACTCTTATCATGTGCCCTATGGCGGATATCCACTGACCACATCGTGCGATCCGAATCTGGCTGTAGCGGCCGACAGGAATCCATGGATAGATTCACCCTTCAAAAAAGCGAGAGATTTTCAGGCGTTTGATCCTGATGGAAGCAAAGAGGCAATCAAAGCAGGGAATTCCATCACACATAAGGCAGATGCACAGAACGTCTTGTTATTAGACTGCCATGTTGGTCAAGAGAATCGTTCCTTTTGCGGCATAAATGACGATAACATATATACTTATTGGAACGGAGATGATATACGGCGTGGAACGCATCCCAAACTCGGTAGCAAACCCGCCGACAGAGCTGACTCGTTGCTCGTCAATGATCCGGCTATACCGAAATAGAGAATTGCAGGGCGGGGCTTGCCCCGCCGATAATCTCTGCTAAAACCTCATTTGTCGCCGGCGCCGTCTTAGTAATGCCGCACCGCCCAGGCCTAACAGGATAATTGTACCTGGCTCGGGAACAAATATCAGTGCTACGTCGTCAAACCGTCCTATGAATGTCGTCTGGTCTGCTGAAATCCTGACCCTGGTAATGGGCGTCTCGCTCCAGAAGCCGATGAAGTTGTCATTGGTTGAATGGTCGGGGAACCGCACTCCGTCCGCGAAGTCGAACTCGGTGCTGTTGCCTTCAGGGTCATAGAATGAAATGGAAGCGCCGGAGTTCCACCCCGAATTGGCCAGCACTATGCCGAAGCCCTGAAGCCAGTAATCTTCCTGCGTCTGAAAATCCAATATCCACTCGCTGGGGCCGCTTCGATCTAAATGGGCGATCAATCGTGTGCCGGATGTCGAGCCTGCGGAAGTCGGATCGGGCGGCGGCTGCTGCCATTCGATAACCTTGATAGAGCTCAAATTAGTTGTA
>Ga0299912_10003693_pt1 | contig 12498 bp, 13 predicted proteins | sample RVTome_2_FD_207667 | JGI IMG/M metagenome (GOLD analysis project Ga0299912, IMG submission 207667) | Soil microbial communities from uranium-contaminated site in the Upper Colorado River Basin, Wyoming, United States - RVT95D214 (version 2) ... | reverse complement strand
TTGAGCGGCCTCTCGGTCAACACATTGAGCCTTATCGAGAGAAACATCACCTCCCCGACGGTAAATACCCTCTACAGCATCAGCAGGGCCTTGGGGGTTAAGATCAATTACTTCTTTGATGAGGAGAAGACAGAAGAGACGATCTTCTCCAAAAAGGGCCAGCGCAAACAGGCAGAAAGCAAGGATAAGGGGATAAAATTTGAGACCCTCGGTACAGGCCTCATTCAGCAAGGCCTGGAGGCCTATACGCTGACAGCCGTCAAAGGCGCCAAAAGCGGAAGCAAAGGGGTAAGCCACCTTGGAGACGAGTTGGTTTACTGTCTGCAGGGAAAGTTCCAATTCGAGATAAAAAGGGAAAAATATACCCTCGAAGAGGGAGATAGCCTCCTCTTCAAAGGAAGTCTCCCTCAGCAGTGGGAAAATATCGGAAACGGTGATTCCGTCCTCCTCTTGGTGAGGGGCACGGAGAGATAGACAGAACCATCCGCACTGAGCATCTCCTTCAAGAGCGTGTCACAAGAGCTGATTCTGGCCTCTTCTTCGCCGCGGAGAAGAGACCTCCTCTCCTCCCTAGGGCTTCAGTTTCACGTGGTCCCTGCTGAGTTACAGGAAATCCCTGCTCCCCATGAAGCTGCGAGAGATTTCGCCGTCAGGGTGGCCGAGAAAAAGGCCCTGGTCGTCGGGACCAACCATCCCCACGCCTGGGTCATCGGGGCCGACACCATCGTTGTCGTGGAAGGCGAGATCTTAGGGAAGCCGCTCGATAGGGACGATGCAAAGAGGATGTTGCAGCGGCTTGCCGACAGGGAACATCTGGTGCTCACCGGCTACGTTCTCTTAAAGATGGCGGCGGAGAAAAAGCTGAAAGGGGTGGAGGAAACACAGGTCAAGATCAATACCCTTGAGGAGCGGGAGATAGAATGGTATATCAATACCGGTGAGCCCTTTGACAAGGCAGGGGGATATGCCATCCAGGGCAAGGGTGCCTTTATGGTCGAATGGATAAAGGGATCGTATACCAATGTGGTAGGGCTTCCGCTGTGCCAGCTCATCAGGCTTTTCAAAGAGGCGGGGGTGCACGATATCTTTTAGAAATCGCCGGATCTTATGCGGTAGATCCCATGGGTGAAATAGAGAAAAACCTCAGCCAAGTAAGGGAAAGGATAGAACATGCAGCAGCCAAGGTCGGCAGGGACCCACGGGGGATAAAGCTCGTTGCGGTCACCAAGACCGTAACAGTCCAACGCATACGGGATGCCATGGCAGCGGGGGCAATGATCTTCGGGGAAAATTATGTCCAGGAGGCGCGGGCAAAGATTGAGGAGATAGGAAAAAGCGGGATACAATGGCATTTTATCGGACACCTCCAAAGCAACAAGGCTGCACATGCGGTGAGTCTTTTCGACCTCATCCATGCGGTGGACAGCATAACCCTGGCCCGGGAACTGGACAAAAGGGCAGCGGCAGCGGGTAAGAGCATTGACTGCTTGATAGAGGTAAACCTCTCCCAGGAAGCGTCCAAGTTCGGGATAAGCAAAGAGAGGACCCCGGAGCTGGCCCATGCCTTCAAGGAGCTAAAAAACATCTCCTTACAGGGGCTTATGACCATGCCACCTTATGCGGATGATCCAGAGGCGGCCAGACCACATTTCATCGCCCTGCGAGAACTCAGGGAAGAGATAGCAGGCAGCGGCATCCCTCTGCCTGAGCTCTCGATGGGTATGTCGACGGATTTCGCGGTGGCCATCGAAGAGGGTGCCACCATAGTCAGGATTGGCAGGGCCATCTTTGGCGAGAGGAGCGAGTAATGGCGAAGAAACCATGGGGGGGTAGGTTCCCCCACGAGCCCGACAAGCTGACAGAGGAGTTTACCGCCTCCATCTCCTTTGATAAGAGGCTCTACCGCTGCGATATTAAGGGGAGCATGGCCTACGGCGAGGCGTTGGCAAAGGCCGGCGTCATCTCCCAGGACGAAAAGGCGCAGATCCTTCGGGGCCTGAAGGAGATCGAAGGCGAGATAGAAGAAGGCACCCTCCCCTTTTCGGTCCAAGGGGAAGACATCCACATGCACATCGAGCAGCGCCTCATTGAGAAGATCGGCGATGTGGGGGGGAAACTCCACACCGGCAGGAGCCGCAATGACCAGATTGCCCTCGACCTGCGCCTCTTTGTGAAAGAAGAGGCAGCCGCCATCATCGATCTCTTGCAAAAGCTTCAGGCCAGCCTGGTGGGATGGGCTGATAAACATCTGGATGCCATCATGCCCGGCTACACCCACCTGCGTAAGGCCCAACCCATCCTCCTCTCCCATCAGGTGATGGCCTACTATGAGATGTTTAAGCGCGATCAAGAGCGGCTGCTGGATGCCTTGAAAAGGACGGACGTTCTCCCTCTGGGCAGCGGCGCCCTGGCCGGTACCCCCTACCCTGTGGACCGAGCGTACCTGGCGGAACTCTTGGGGTTTGCCGCGATCAGCCAGAACAGCATCGATGCCGTGAGCGACAGGGACTTCGTGGCGGAGTTCCTCTTTTGCTGCAGCCTCCTCATGATGCACCTGAGCCGCCTCTGCGAAGAACTCATCCTGTGGTCCGCATCGGAGTTCGGATTCCTGCGCCTGCCGCAGGCATTCTGCACCGGCAGCAGTATCATGCCCCAAAAGGCGAACCCCGACGTACTGGAGCTCATCAGGGCAAAGACCGGCAGGGTCTATGGCGCCCTGATCACCATGCTTACGGTACTCAAGGCCCTGCCCTTGGCGTATAATAGGGATCTGCAAGAGGACAAGGAACCCCTGTTTAACACCATCGACACGGTGAAGGCCTCCCTGCAGATCATGACTCTCCTCTTTCCGCGGATGGAAATACAAGCGGAACGGATGCGGGAGGCCGCCGCCGAGGACTACACCAACGCCACCGATCTCGCCGATTATCTCACTACCAAGGGGATCCCCTTTCGCGAGGCCCATCAGATCACGGGCAAGGCGGTGCTGTACGCCGAGGAAAAGGGTAAAAACCTCGATGCGCTTTCTCTCGACGAACTCCGATCCTTCTCCCCTCTCATCGGGAAGGATGTCTTTGACTATATCCGCACAGAGAATGCGGTGAATCGTCGTAACAGCATCGGAGGAACCGCTCGCCAGCGGGTAGTCGAGCAGATAAAAAAGGCTAAAAAGGAGTTGTCATGATGAAAAAGATGCTTCCCATCTGGATCTTTCTTGCCATCCTCGCCGGGGGATGCGGCGTCAAGACCTCTCTCGTCCCCCCTGATGTGTTGGTTGCCAAGGCGATTAAGGACCTGCAAGGCACGGTCAAAGAGGAGACTTTTGAGCTGACCTGGAGCGTCCCCAAGGCAAACGCGAATGGCTCCACGCCGGTTGATCTGGTTCAATTCCGGGTGCTGAGGAGAGAAGAGACCGGAGGGTGCCCGGAGTGTCCCGGGGAGTTTAAGGTGCGGGCGGAACTCGATCTCCGCACACCGAAAGGCTATCGCTTAGAAAAAAATACCGCCACTTGGACGGACAAAGATCTCACGGAGGGGGTTATCTATATGTATAAGATCATCGGAGTCAATCATTGGGGTTATGCCAGCGCCCCCTCCAATGAGGTGATGATTAAATGGGCTCCTGCACCACCGCCACCTGCACCTGAAGCACCTGCTCCTGAAACCCCTGGGGAGCAGAAGGAGTAAACTTACTCCGCCAACGGCGGGACCTTGGGATACAGATCGAGCTAAACTCTTCATTTAATGACAAAGGGGTTGTTTCCCCTGAACCCTCTTCGTTTGCCAGATCGCACGGGGAACGGCAGGGATAACACAAAAATCAGCGGGAGGCCGATTTTAGGCCGATCCGTTGGATTGCTTTGTTAGCCCGTCTTTAGGGAATATCAAGCTGTATCTTGATAGCTTTCTCAACCTTGCACATATCTTCCACGGAAAGAATACCGGCGCGTCTGAAGAGCCGTGACTTGCTAACGGTAGCCAACTGGTCCGCCATGGCCTTGCTGTCTTTGCCTTCAAAAACCACCAGTGCCTCGCTGGGATAGAGGCGATCCGTCTTGCTGGTGAGAGGCACAACCTGAACTCTATTAAGAAACTTGTTGGATGCGTCGTTGCTGATGATGACGGCAGGGCGTTTCTTCCTGATCTCCCCACCAACGGAAGGATCAAAATTGACCCACCAAACCTCACGTCGTTTCATTGGCAACATCCTTGAAGGTAGCCTCAGCCCATTCTGCGGCTTCCTGTTCCCGTCTATTATCTTTCGCCATTTCGGCGTAAGCTGCTTCGAGATTGGGACGTACAACGTGTGGGCGGACTATTTCCTGGACAAATCTACTGATCTTGCGCGGGCCAATGGTCTTATGCAGGCCTTCATAAACCTCTTCATCAATGGTTATCGTCAATTTCTTCTGCATTTCATACCTCCTATACGTGTACTATACGTGTAGTAGCTCGGTATGTCAATAGGGAAAATGTCTTGCATCTCAGTTAATCATGGTTCATTCTGTGGGGCTAACGGGGCGGCGGATGACCTGCCCCGACGCGACGGGGTCCGGTCTATCCGCTGGTTCGCGAGGCGCTGCGCGCCGATCGAACCAGCTCAGAGTAGCCGCTGCCTTTCCTTGCTCTGAGTCTTAAACCCTTTTTTTTATCCCCAAAAATACCAATCTAAGGCCCTCACAAGCACCTTAATTCGCCACTTCTGTCTTTCATATCAAATAGTTACCCTGGTCCGACCCCATGCCCATAGTTTTCGGGCTCCGCATGACCTTCAGGCCCTGATTATTCATTACAGTAGTGCTTTATTCTTTTTTAAACATTCGAGGTTCTTTGTTATGTCTGCTAATCGGATCATTTTTTTATTCTCAGTTTACCGTATTCTTCACCCATCAAAACGTGCTTATAGGTGCTATTGCTTTCTTTTGGGACGGTTAATTTAAAGTCAACCTTACTTTGAAATAGTAATACAAAATCTGAACCGCCAAACAAGAAATATCCAAGCATATCTCCCTTCCTGGCTGTATTTCCTACCTTGACAGTATCTTCAAAATTAACCGAGGATACCTGCGACATTCCAATCGGTAACAACGCTACCAAGCCATACTTTTTAGTTTCGATAATTACGCAACCACGTGTCTCAATATTTTGCCAGCCGGGAGTGTTTGCGTCAAGAACATATCTCTTGGCCTTGGCGTCCCATGTTGTAATACCACCAGCCGCATCATCGCTCTGAATAATGCGAACTTCTTTTATTGTTCCGTCAATCGGAAAATGATAGCGGTGATAATCGTTTACATCGAGAAATGTATGCGTTAATGTTCCATTGGCAAATGCATTCTTGTACGCGCTCTCTTCACCAATAAGCACAGCTACGGACTTAAAAACCTTAGATTTGATTGTAATTCCTATCTTATGCACAATGTTAGAGTCTTTGTTTATTTTCCATACGCCTTGAGGCTTTGAATCGGCAGGGGACGATACGATTGATGGGTCATTTGGAGATGCAATCGGGCGTTGATCAGGTGATTTCAAATACCTTGCAAAAAAATCATTGAATGTTTTCCATTTTGATGGATCTTCATACCAACTTTTATGCAATCCGAATCTTTCATCTTCTAAAGCCTTTTTGTAGTACGCATCTTTCCACGACCCCTCTTTGCTTAAATACATACCCCATTCTTTTACAAAATTGATTAACCATGTGCGATATGGTTCATGGTACTGGAGTGAGTTATTGTAATACCCTTTATGCTTTAATTCAGGAAGTGGTTGATCATTAATGTGATAAAAGTAATCTAAACTCTGATCGATTTGATCGTACAACTTTGAATACGGAAGATTTGGTAAAATTGACCAAGGCATTGCCTTTGCTGCCCAATCTACAAAAATATAATATTCTTCTAACGTCTGGGCCGGATTCGTTACCTTATCTGGATTAATTTTTTTTGCTATTTCAATTGAATCAATAAGCATTCTTTTTATTTCTGAATTATGCTCTACCATAGTTATCAATTGCTGTGTAATTGGCTCATGCTTTGTTTGTGCCGGCTTGTCGTCCTGTGCAAGAACGTTAAAACTCAAAAAAGAACATAATGCAACAACTGACAATAACCAGGCCAAAGTTTTTTTCGTTTTCATAAACATTCCTCCTTCTATAGAAAATTATGCTTTCTCTGATTCAATTATACTTAGCAGTGTGGTTCCATCTCGGAACAAAATGGGGCCAGGTCTTGAAATATTATTTTTCAGCCGCCGCCTTTCCTTACTCTTAGACTTAAACCCCCTTTTTCATACCCGAAAATACCATTCTAAGGACGTCATAGCCCCTTAACTCACCACTTTTAGCTTCTATCTCAAATAGTTACCCAGGTCCGACTCAATGGCCAACCGGTACCTTGCGATCATTACGGTATCTCTAACAGCTTCCCCCCACCGCTTCCAATAATTAGAGGTGTGGACGAGAATGCCATTACTCGTTTTCTATTTCTTGTTCTTACCAAATCTATACTCCGAATTATCAGAAGGCCACAGCCCCTTCCGTTGCTCAAGGATTGAGCCGCCGTGAACGAATATACGTAGTGCGTCTTCAGGCGGAGCTTTGTTGTCATAATGGCCTTATCACCTTCCACCGTCAACGTTGTTTCAGTTCCTGGTTTCTCTTCCCACTCGTCCGGCGTTGCAACAGCGCCTTTCATACGGCCCTCAAATGCCACAAGACTGCCAGCTAAGCCACCATTCACAGGATCTTCAAGCAGTGCCAGATCGTTTATCAGGAATGGAGTACGGACAGCGACAATTGCTCTAACCATCAACTGGCACCAGATATCGTAAACGGGAATTCTCCAGTCACTGAACGCAGGACCGCTTGGAAGTAAAGGATCTTGGGGGTGGCCTTCAAGTCCGTCGAAGATTGCAGGATGCACTTGTCCATGGCGAAGTGACTCCAGAAGCCGCTCTACAGGAGTGCTCCATATTAGTGTTGGCTCAATGGAGACGTTGAAACCCTGCTCTTCCCGTAATGAAGTTTCCTGTCTGAGATCAACCGATAAAATTTGATATGCGCTTTCGCATTCAGATAAAGATAGTTGAGAAAAAAGCTGTCTTATGCGTTCAGCGTTCTTGTAGTCCACCATAAAGAATGCAGTACGTGCTCTGGCTCCTTTCTTCACCCTATCAAGACAAGCTTCTTCCCATTTCTTTTTGTACTGTCTGATTTCTTCGGGCCGAAGGCGAGCGCTCAGTCCCGAAGAAGCTGTAGCCACATCATGATGTGGGAGACAAAGCACGGCTAAATTGCTCGGCTTATTGTCGGAATGGTCGCCATTGATGTGATGAATTTGTACACCTGACTTACCACATACGCAGCATGCGTGTTGGTTATTTATGAGTAGCTTTGATCTTAGAGAAGGGTCAATGAGGACGAAAGGGGGACGTTGGTGCGAAGACGACTTCCTCTTTCTATCTTTGCCAAGTGTCTTATTCACCTACGTCCCTTAGTTTCCCCCCGTGCGGCTTGTACCAGTCCATAATTGGACGTGATTCCTCATATCGGTCAGAGACCGGTTTCCAGTATATTGAAGTGGTTCCGAGTAGCACAGGAACTCCCAGCAAGTACCATCCTGACGCAAGGCTGATAGCTAGTGCCATAGGCAAGGCAACGGAAAGCGCAACAAGAGCGATGGCGAAGACCCTGGCATGTACCCCTGGCATTCTTGCTCGGGCCTTGTCAATAAGAGCTTCCTCATCCTGCAACCGCCTGTCAAGCGGGCGCCAGACCACCTCTAAGACTTCCGCGCATAGCCGGGCAGCGAGTGAGACAGAAGCACGGGGGGACCTCGCCTCATGTGCTAGTGATCGGCACAGTACATCTGCTGCCATCAACGTACGTGGGAATAATCTCCCCACCTGAACCGAGGATACATCGCGTTCCCAACGGTTGTGATATCCTCTGTCTGAAGAGTCCGGACAGGTCCCGTCACATATGAAATGAAAGGCAACGCCCAGCAATTCCGCAGACATGCGGATTTCACCACAAAGGAAATGCTTCCTTGCCCTCTCTGCGAAGCGAGCAATATCTACTTCCCTCCCTCGGTGATGTGGCCTACGTGACATCCATTGATCGGGTTCGACACAGGCATTCTTGAGTCTCTCGACAATAGCGTCGTCTATGGAAGCCACATTGGCTGAATAGTGCGCCACTACTGCCTCGGTTATCCTTAGGTGATCAACTCGCCTCATGCTTCCTCGACAGAAGGCTGCTCTGAACAAAAAGGGGGGGACGTTGGTGCAAAAGCAACTTCCTCTTGCAATCTTTGCTACGTATCTTATTCACCTACGTCCACTTGTTTTCTCCAAGGAGGACATCTGAGGGACGTTGTTCAAAAATTTCACTTTACAGACAGTTTAAGATTTTGATAATTTTGAACAACGTCCCCACTTTGATAGCGGCGCCCGCAAAGCACTTACAAGACTAAACCTCGCACGTGGTCGGGCGTCCGGTTCATTGTCTGGTTAGACATCTACTTTGTAATCCTTATGGACAACGCCTTCATTTTTGTCTCCACGTTCATGCATATCCCACCAATACAGGCCCTTAACCTTGCCAAAGAGGCCTCTGCCATCCCGGTAATCCTTAAAATGGCCACGGCAAATGTGCAGGGCCTTCTTCAACCCATGCTCATAACTTCCACCCTCTCCTTGCAAGATGACCTGCATCGGCTTGATATTAAGAATCTTGAATCGAAAAAAAGGCTGTTTCGCTTTCTTGGACCTTTTTTTGTCGTGTTTCGTTTTGGGATCATCTTTTTGAATAACGACGTTCTTGCAATGCAAAAACGATGTAGCCAAAAAACACGCATGCAACAACAATAACGTCAAGTCCTTTTGCCGCGTATCAAAAAGCTGCATCATTGGTGATTGTCGTATGATGAAGTCCTCTCCGAGTAACGATTTCCCATCTGACGACACATATTCGTCGGCAATAAATGCACATTGGAATCCGACTACCTTGTTTTCGATGAATACGAAAAATCTGAGTGCCCATCGAGTCAATTCAATGGCCGCTGTCGGCATTGATAGCTTTTGCTTGGCAACGCGATCGGATGAGTATTTGAAACAGCAAGCCGCGATCCCGATCTTTTCACCGTGTCCGCCTGGATCACTACAGGCAAATTCGTACCAGGCTATGGGCCACGGCGGGGCGAGAGTAGGGTAATCAGTCTTCACGAGAGGTTTTGAGTCGTATGGATTTTGTTTGGCAAAAAAAGAATCATAGACATTCTGTATATCCACACAGACAACCTGGGTCTCGAAGTCTGGAAAGTCGGGCCGCAAAAACGCCCCTATTTTTTCGAGATGTCTATCGATCATCATGCCTTGGACTCCGTCTGTCTAACGGTTTGCGTTAGTGATGTGTGGGCGGGCGAGGACTCTGCTTGGGAGCAGAAAAAACGCGAAGCCAGAAAAATGCTTGTAAGCCGCGCAGAATCCCACACGTTCACTGCACGCTGTGTTAGCCACCGTTCTATTCTTACTTCACCAAAGTTATTCTCGGACGATTTAGGTTTGAAAGTTCTGAATTCTCCGCAATCATATCTTTTACGAGGTCAAAATTATCGTCAATTGAAAAAAGAAATTGCCGAGAATAAATTACCTGGCCGCTGTTGTTGAAATCAACGCTTGGCGAAAATGCTGGCAATTCTGAATTTATCTGAGCATTTTCAAAAGGGTCACAGATAATTACTGCTAATGCGGGAGTTATGGGAATATGCAACTGAATGCCAGGACTCTCTAAACCTAAATTGCCAACAAGCTCGGATTTATGCGGATTGTACCTGACAATTGGGTTATCTGAAGTCCAAAATGGCTTTGGTGTTTTATTGAAAACCAGAATCCATTTCATTTTCAATAGTGCATTGGCGAAAAAATCAGACATGTCAATCAAGAATCGGGCTTGAAATTCCTTTGTTTCGTTCTCTGTCGGTATTGGAAAGGAAAAGCCATCCGCTTCTAAACGCTCGTTTGCTCCACGAATAATATCGTTTTGAACATCACGAAATACTACGGTTCTTGATTCTTGTAGAGCAAAGAAATTTGCTAATGTGTCCTTATTTTCCAAAAGGGTTGAGATTGTAGGGTTTTCATTCAAAGCGAGAAATGCTAACCCTGCCTTTGTCTCAACGTCATTAAAGAAACTTTCAATGGATGCTTTTTCGCCGCTATTCGTTACAAAATCGTAAAAGCCCGTTTGGTTGGCGATATTCTTTATATTTGGCTTGAATGTCTTGCGAGTCGTTTTATCAAAGCAACAAGTAAAGTATTCTTGCTTTCGCTTGCTTGCAAAATTTAGCAAGTAGACTTGAGGTACATAATTTTGTGCTTTTGGGTGCATTGTTTAAGACAAGGTGGCTAACAATGAGTATATGGTTTCTCTATAACACCCTTGACCTGCAAAGTTGTGGTTTCTGTATAACACACCCGGTCTTCCCTTCACCACTCGTCCACAGTGCTCTTGACGCCCTTCGGCCCCTGACTCAGCACAAGGGTCCTTCTGCCAGAGCAATTCCTGAATACCACCAAGAAACAAAAGCCTCCAATAGGGTATACTATCCCTTTGGAGGCTGTACTAACGGCACCTTCATAAACCCTTTCCCCGTTCCCATATCACCCAACCCCCGCTAGGTTAAAGAAATTTATGTTATGAGGTTATTTAGGGCCTAGATATATAAGAAATTAGTGGAAAATGTATCTATAGTCAAGAAAAACCTTAAATCCCATAAAGAGAGCACATATTTAAATTACAGCCAACGCTTGCGCCGTTTGTAGGCCTTGACCCCCTTATAGCTCTTCAACAAACCTGAGGATGCAACCCCCAGATAGAACTCTTTGATATCCGGGTTCTCCTTCAGATCGCTCGCGTCACCCTCCATCACGATCTTGCCGTTTTCCATGACATACCCGTAGTGGGCCAGCTGCAGGGCCATATTGGCATTTTGCTCCACGAGTACGATCGTGGTGCCTTGCTCTTTATTGATGCGCCCCACGATCTCGAAGATATCCTTGACCAGCAAGGGTGCGAGCCCTAAAGACGGCTCATCCAAGAGCAAAAGCCTGGGCCGCGCCATCAAGGCCCGTCCGATAGCCAGCATCTGCAATTCGCCGCCGCTGCAGTACCCGGCCAGAAACTTTCTGCGGGCGAGCAGGGAAGGAAAATAATGGTACACGAGATCCAGATCCTCCTTGGTGTGGGCATGCGCGGATCGGGATCGGGCAGCTGTCCCGACCTTGAGGTTTTCCTCCACGGTCAGGTGTTCGAAAGGCGGACGGCCTTCTAATACCTGAATAATCCCTAGGCGCGTGATGGTCTCGGGGGCTGCATTCTGAATGGCTCGGCATTCATACTCAATCGTGCCTTCGGTAACCGCCCCGTTCTCCGACTTCAGCAGGCCGGAGATGGCTCGGAGCGTCGTCGTCTTCCCTGCGCCGTTGCTCCCCAAGAGCGAGACGATTTGTTTCTTGCGGATGGCGAGAGACACGCCCTTGAGGATCTGAATGACGTCCGAATAGACAACGCTGATATTATTTATTTGCAAGAGAATATCGTCCATGGCTCATGCCCTGCTCAATACGAAAACGGCCACAGCTTAAAGTTGGAGCGAATAATACGCCACACCTCTGCCAGCCCCCGCGGCTCGAAGATAAGGAACATGACGATGGTCAATCCGAAGACAAATTCCCGAAGCGGGGCCACGGTCAAAGCTCCCCCGGAGAAGACCTTGAGGTTCATAACGTACTCCGTCACCATGCTCAATGTTTCATTCAGCATGGTGATGAAGATGGCCCCGAATACTGCGCCCGATATGCTCCCGAGACCCCCGATAATGATCATAGCAATATATTGTATGGAAAGAAAGATGGTAAACGGCTCCGGCGTGATACTGATGGTATAGTACGCCCACAGCCCGCCGGCGAATCCGGCATAAAAAGAACTGATGCCGAAGGAAAGCAGCTTATATTTAAAGATGGGAATACCCATTCCCTCGGCAGCCAGATAGTTGTCACGGATAGCGATGAAGGCACGACCATACCTGCTGCGGACAAGGTTGACGGCCACCCAGCACATGATGGCAAAGCTCACAAATACCACCCAGAAAAAGGATCGATCGCTGCTCACATCGAGGCCAAAGAGGGTTGCCGTCGGAAGCACTATCCCTTCCGCCCCGCCTGTCAGGCCGTTCCAGTTCGTGAGGACGTATTCGATGATGAACTGGCCCGCCAGCGTGGCGATGCAGAGGTAGAGGTGTTTGAGACGGACAGAGGGGATACCGAAGACCATCCCCGCCATAGCCGTGACTGCGCCGGCGGAAAGGATGGAGAGCCAGAAGGGAAACCCCACCTTGGTGGCCAGGATAGCAGCGGCGTACGCCCCTACCCCGAAAAAGGCCCCGTGGCCCAATGAGATCTGACCCGTATATCCGATGAGGATATTGAGGCCGATAG
>Ga0299912_10003690_pt1 | contig 12509 bp, 8 predicted proteins | sample RVTome_2_FD_207667 | JGI IMG/M metagenome (GOLD analysis project Ga0299912, IMG submission 207667) | Soil microbial communities from uranium-contaminated site in the Upper Colorado River Basin, Wyoming, United States - RVT95D214 (version 2) ... | reverse complement strand
TCTATCTCGGCATCGTCATCGACCGGGCCAAGGAATGCCCGGTGGTCATGGCCTCGACCGAAGGCGGGATGGAAATCGAAAAGGTCGCGGCCGAGCATCCCGAGCTCATCTTCAAGGAATGGATCGACCCGGCCGCGGGACTGGTCGGCTTCCAGGCCCGCAAGCTTGCCTTCAAACTCGGGTTGAGCGGCGAGACCTTCAAGCAGGCGATTAAATTCCTCCTAAGCCTGTACAGGGCGTTCCAGTCGAGCGACGCCTCGCTGGCCGAGATCAACCCGCTCGTCGTCTCCACCCAGGGGAACGTCCTGGCGCTCGACGCCAAAATGAACTTCGACGACAACGCCGTGCCTCGGCATCCGGACATCCAGGCGCTGCGGGACCTGGACGAGGAGGAGCCGCTCGAGGTCGAAGCCTCAAAGTACAGCCTCAACTACATCAAACTCGACGGCAATGTCGGCTGCATGGTCAACGGCGCCGGCCTGGCCATGGCCACCATGGACATCATCAAGTACTCGGGCGGCATGCCGGCCAACTTCCTGGATGTGGGGGGCGGAGTCACCGAGGAAGCCGTCACCAACGCCTTCAAGATCCTGGTCGCGGACAAAGACGTCAAGGCGGCCCTGGTCAATATCTTCGGAGGAATCGTCCGCTGCGACATGATCGCCAGCGGGATCGTCAAGGCGGCCAAGGAGCTCGGCACTAAGATCCCGATCGTCGTCCGGCTGGAGGGGACCAACGTCGAACTGGGCAAGCAGATCCTCAAGGAGTCGGGGCTGGCCTTCACGCCGGCCGCTAGCATGAAGGAAGCGGCGGAGAAGGTCGTCGCCCTGGCCAGGTGACGGAAGGGCAAGGAGAAGACCATGAGCATCCTAATCGATAAGAAGACGCGGGTCGTCGTCCTTGGGATCACGGGCGGCGAAGGGACGTTCCACGCCCAGCGGATGATCGAGTACGGGACCAAGGTCGTGGCCGGAATGACGCCGGGCAAGGGCGGCCAGACCCATCTCGGGGTCCCGGTTTATAACACCGTGGCCGAGGCGGTGGAAAAGGAAGGGGCCAATGCGGCGGCCATCTTCGTGCCGCCTTTCGCCGCCGCCGACGCCATCATGGAATCTGCGGACGCCGGTGTCGCGGTCGTCGTCTGTATCACCGAAGGCATCCCGACTTTCGACATGATTAAGGCCAAGGCCTACCTCAAGTCCAGGCCGGCATCACTCATCGGCCCCAATACGCCGGGGGTCATTTCGCCCGGGGAGTGCAAGATCGGCATCATGCCCGGACACATCCACACGCCGGGGACGGTCGGGATCATCAGCCGCTCGGGAACGCTCACCTACGAAGCCGTTCAACAGGTCGGCAAGGTCGGCCTCGGCCAGTCCACGGCCATCGGCATCGGCGGCGACCCGATCGTCGGCCTGAAGTACATCGACCTCCTGAAGCTCTTCAAGAAGGACAAGGGGACCGAGGCCGTCATCCTGATCGGCGAGATCGGCGGAACGGCGGAGGAAGAGGCGGCCGTGTACATAAAGAAGGAATTCAACAAGCCCGTGGTGAGCTTTATTGCCGGCCAGACCGCTCCTCCGGGGCGCCGGATGGGCCACGCGGGTGCGATCATCGCCGGAGGCAAAGGGACGGCCAAGGAAAAGATGGAAGCGCTCGAGGCGGCAGGGGTCTTTGTTGCCAAGAGCCCGGCCGAGATCGGCCTCAAGGTCAAGGAAGCCCTGAAGAGAGGCTAGGGAATTCCAAAGCTCAAGGTCGATTTCCACACCCATACGAGCGACGACCCTAAAGACTATATCGACTTCAACTCAGAGCAGCTCATCGACCGGGCCGCAGAGCGGGGTTTCGACGCCCTGGCCATCACCAACCACGACGTTGTCACCTTCAACCGCCAGCTCGAGGAATACGCCGAGCAGCGGGGCCTCCTTCTCCTCCCCGGCGTGGAGCTGACGCTGTCCAACAAGCACGTCGTCGTCGTCAACCCGGACTTCAAGCAGGCCGAGGATTTCCGGTCACTCGATGACCTGGCCGGGATCAGAAACGACAGGAACCTCATCATTGCACCCCATCCCTTCTATCCCGGGTTCAGGTGCCTCAGGTCGAGCTTGGAGCCGCACATCGATTCTTTTGACGCCGTCGAGTTCTCGTTCTTCTACAACCGGCTCATCAACCCGAATAAAAAGGCCGTCCAGACCGCCGGCCATCATAGCAAACCGCTGGTCGGCTCTTCCGACTGTCACAACATCTGGCAGGTCGGGTATACTTATTCACTCGTCGAGGCCGAGAAGACGATCCCGTCCATCATCACGGCGGTTAAAGAGGGCCGGGTCGAAGTCGCCACCACCCCCCTCTCTATGCGGGCGATGTTAAGGGTAGGAGTCAACTGGGTGCTGGGCGACAAACTGAAAGTCCACCTGAGAATATAAGAGAGGATCTTGTGACACGCAACGAATTCAAGAGAATTCATGTTCATGTCATTGAATTTTCCGGTCACCCGAATTTTCGTTAATAAAAGGAGGCCAGATGAGAGCCAGTCAAAAAATCGGATGGCTAGCGGTGTTGTCTATGGCGGTAATTCTCGGCGCGTCGGCCGCTCAGCAGTCCCAGCAGGTCCAGCCGGCACAGCCGCCCCAATACCAGCAGCAGCCCTCGCCCATCGCCCTCGAAAAGATCGCCGACAATATCTATCAGGTTAAGGGCGGAAGCGGGGCCAATTGCGGCATCGTTATCGGCGAAAAAGAGGTCATGGTCATTGACGCCAAGATGAGCGAGGAATCGGCCAAGCAGATGCTCGCCGAGATCGGCAAGATTTCCCCTGTTCCGGTCCGGGTCCTCGCCTTCACCCACAGCGACGGCGACCATGTCAACGGGATCACCGGCTTTCCGGCCGACATCAAGATTTTCGCCCAGGAGGAGACGAAGCGCTACATGGATGAGGCCTTCAAGGACGAGAAGCAAAGGGCTTATCTTCCCCTGATCAAGACCTTCGCCTCGGGGGGCCCTGAATACGACTTAGGCGGCCAGAATGTCCAGCTCCTCTACTTTGGCCCCGCCCACACGAGTGGCGACGTCGTCGTCTACTGTCCCCAAGAGAAGGTTGCGTTTCTGGGCGACCTCTTCTTCGCCGGCCGGGACCCGCTGGTCCATCGTCACAAGAATGGGAATTCATTCGGACTGGTCAAAGTGCTCAATTCCGTGCTTCAACTCGACGCCGAGGTCTTCCTCAGCGGCCATGCCGAGAAAGCCACCCGGGCGGACGTCAAAGCTCTGATCAAGTCGATCGAGGACAAGCAGGCCCAGATCGAGGCCATGATCGCCGAGGGCAAGCCTCTAGACGAGATCAAGAAGTTCTACAAAGTCGAAGACAGGCCGGCGACACCGGGACGGCCGCAATTTCTGAGCCTTGCCGAAGTGATTTACCTGGAGCTCATGGAAAAGCAAATAAAACTAAAGCCCAAAAAGACGTAGCCATCACTGAAGGGTGGTACTTTGGGGGACGTCCCCAGTGAAGATAAAGTAATCGTAGACGAGACGGGCGATCCCGGCGATAATCTTCTCCACGTCTTCGGTTTCATCCTCGAAGTTTTTAGTGAAGACAGTGAGAACCACATGCCCGAGGCCGTCGGGAAGAGTGATGATCCCCGTGTCGTTGACCGTGCCGGCGATCGTCCCCGTCTTGTGGGCGACGGGCGTGCCTGGCGGCAGCTCTCCCTTGATCCGCCCCTCCCCTGTCTGGCACTGAAGCATAATCGAGAGGATGAGGTCGCAGCTCTCCGGATCGAGGATCTCCTTCTTGTAGATCTTATCCAGGAGCAGGTTCATGGCCGCCGGCGTGCTCTGGTCCCGTGGGTCCTGGATGAACTTAAGAGTGGACTCACGGACGGCCTCGGGGCTTCGCTGGGGCATCTTCCGGGATTCGGCTTGGATTTGCTCAAGGGTAAATCCCCTGTATTTCTGATAATCCACGCCCATCCAGTCCATGATAAGCTCCTGGCACGACCTGTCGACCGAGATGCCCTCGATCCCGTACTGTCTGAGGCGCTTGTTGACATTCTCCGCGCCCACTTTGGCCAGCAGGACGTCGGTGGCCGAGTTATCGCTGATCATCATCATCAGGTTGACCAGGTTCCGAACCGTGAGTTTGATCCCCGGCGCGGTCAAGCTGGAAATCATCCCGCTTCCCAGGTGTTGGTCGGTCTTCTGGACGCTGACCTCGTCTTCGAGAGATAACTTCCCCTCTTTGACCCGGGCCATAATCTCGACCAGGACGGGCAACTTGAAGGTACTGGCCATGGGAAACCGGATTCCGGCGTTGATCTCCAGACTCTGCCCGGACTCGAGATGCCTGAGCGCGACACCCACCTCGCCCTCGGCCTTCTTGATGACGTCCTCGGCACGCCTTCGCAGACGGTCGATGCGGCCGCTGGCCGGAGCCGCGGTCATGGCCGCCTTCATCTTGTCACTCGGCGCTTTCTTCTCGCCTTCCTCTATCTCAGCCTGCGGCTTGAACTCGAACTCGATCGTCAGCTCCCTGGCCTCGCCATTCCGGAGAAGCCGGAACTTCGCTTCCCCATCCCAAGGGACGTCGGCCAGGTAGGTCCGCATTTCATTGATATCCAAGAAATTGCGGCCATCAACGGAAAGAATGACATCCCCCTTCTCGATGTCGGCGCCGAGCGCCACACCATCGATCGGCTTCCTCTCGACGACAATGTTATCGAGCCCGTCCACTTTCTTGAGGGCGAGGCCGACTGCCGGATAGGCAGGTCGTTCCTGTTCGAGAATCCCCCAGACGAAGTCGGCGAAGCTCCCGGAGACGGTCAGGCTGCGCTCATCCGGCGCCAACTCGACGGCCACGACGGTCCGATAGGGCATCTTGTTCCTCTCGAACACCCGACGGTTGATGCCCAGGTTGTAGAGGAGATGGCCGGAGCCGGCCAGGACGACCATCTTTCGTCCTTCCTGTTCGCCGCCCTTGACGGCATTGGCCCCCATGACTTCATCCCAGGCCGACTGCGCCCGATAGAGCCCTTCGAACATCTTCTCCAGGCCTTCGCCCTTCATGGCGTGGGGGATCTCGCTCGACTCGAAGATCGTTCGGATGAGCGTTCGGTGGTCCTGATTGGAGAGGTCGGGCTGAGGCACCAGGGGCTTTTCCTCGTCGGAGAGGCCTTCCCAGCCTTTCATCCTTATCTTGGTGATGATATCGCGGGGCGCGTTAAGGCCGAAGACCGGGATCCTGTTATCTTTGGCAAAATCGAAGATCTTCTCGTAGTAACCGAAATTCAAGCTCCAGTTGACATACCATCTCACTTCCCGGATGAGGTCGTCCCTGGAGAGAAGCCCCTGGCTCCACTTGTCCAGGGTTGGCTGGGTCTCGGCGGGCAGCATCTCCAGCCCGATGGCGATATTCGGGTCTTGGCCAAAGAGACCCTGGATGACTTTGAGCTGGATGTCGTGCATGGCCATGTTGTCATGGCTTTCCCCGACGTAGACGAACCGGCTGTCCTTCATCTCCTTGATTATTCTCTCAAAGGGGATGGGCTTGCCGGCGCGGGCCGAGACGATCCCACCGGAGGTGACTTGGATGACCTTGCTTTTAAGCTTGGCGTCACCGATCGCCAGGCGGAGGGTCTTGTCCTCTCCTTCCGCTTTTTCCTGGCACAAGATGACGGTTGAAACGAGTGCCAGCAATACGAAAAGAACAAAGGCGGCTCTTTTTCTGAACATCAATACGTCCTCCTCTTCAGTATCGAACCCGTATCATAGCTCCCGACTCCGCTTTCAGTCAAACAATCAGAAGCACTCTTTTTCTGCTGACGGGCAACTTGGGAATGTCGGCGCTCCCGCTCAGGTTTTTAACGCCATGAAGGCTCGGGTATAGGATTCGTCAGCCCGCTCGTTTCCCCAGCGAGGAAACTCGCTTCGCATCCTCCTTCGCTCTTCTCTCCTTTCAGTCGAGAAACCGTGCCCGCTCAGTCGTCCACGGACTTCCTCACCCACACCCTTCGCCTCTATCACAAAAAAGCGGCTCCCCTCGAAAAACGCCTCGGGAAGGCTAAACCTGATAGGTCGCTTCTCCATCCCCAAATTGCCCAGCGAAGGAATTCTTGCTACGTATTGACAGCCCGAAGCGGAGTCCCTAGAATTCGAGGGAAATGAAAGAGGGCGAGGCTAAGGCCAAGAAAACGGTCCGCGTCTTCGCCGCCGCTTCCTTCCTAAACGACCTGGGCTCGGACATCATCTATCCGGTCTGGCCCCTGTTCGTGACTGAAATCCTCAAGGCCAACATGGCCGTGCTCGGTTTCCTCGACGGCCTGGGCGAAGCCCTCGTCTCTCTCTCCCAGGCCGCTTCCGGATACGTCTCCGACCGGACCAGGCGCCGCAAAATCTTTATCTGGACAGGGTACCTGTGCGGTTCGCTCTCGCGGGTCGGCTATGCCCTCTCCGGCCTATGGCAGCATCTCATTCCCTTCCGCGTACTCGACCGGGTCGGGAAGATCCGGAGCGCGCCCCGCGACGCCCTGATCGCCGACGCCACGACCGAGGAGAACCGCGGCCGCACCTTCGGCCTGCTGCGCACCATGGATAACCTGGGCGCCGTCTGCGGCATTATTCTCTGCATCGCCCTCTTGCCACTCCTGGGCTACCGGCTGCTATTTGCCTTGGCCGCGCTCCCGTCTCTGGCTGGGGCCCTTCTCGTTCTCTTGATGATCCGGGAGGACAAAGGATCAGACCGGAAAATATTCAAAGGGCTCTCATTACGGGACATCGGGCCAAACCTGCGGCTCTACATGCTGCTGAGCGGGATCTTTGCCCTCGGGGCTTTCAGCTACTCTTTCCTTCTGATCTACGCTAAGAAGTTCGGGTTCAAGACGGCCTTTATCCCGGTCCTCTACCTGACCTTCACGGCGACGGCCTCGCTCCTCTCACTTCCCTTCGGCCGGCTTTCCGACAGGATCGGGAGAAAGCGGGTGCTTATCCTGGCCTTTCTCTTCTGGGCGGCGGTCTGCGTCGGCCTCTTGACCGTTCGCCGCCTCATTTTCTTGCCTCTGATCTTCGTGCTCTACGGGGCCCATAAAGCCGCCCTTGACCCGGTGCAAAAAACCCTGGTCTGCGAGCTCTCGCCCCTAGCCTTCCGGGCAAGCTGTCTCGGCGGCTTCCAGATGGTCATCGGCCTGTGCGCCCTTCCCGCCTCGCTCCTCGCCGGCTGGCTTTGGGAGCACGCCGGCCTCTTCGCGCCCTTCTATCTCAGCCTCGGCCTCACCGTTGTCGCCTCACTCCTTTTGCTCTTCGTCAAAGAGGGCTGAGCGGCCGTCTTGACTTCCGCCAGGGACCTACCTAATATGGGAAAAGCTGCGGCAGGGCAGCCATAAAAGAGGAGGACAGCATTCATGGAAAAAACCGAGACCCTCAAAGACGGCAAAAAAGTCACCATCCGGCTGCTGACCCTCAAAGACCTGGACCGGCTGATGACTTTCTACCGCTCCCTGCCACCGGAGGACCGGAAATACCTCCGCGTCGACGTCACCGACCGAAAGGTGGTCGCCGAACGCATCCGGCTGATCGACCAAGGGCAGGTCTTCCGGATCATCGCCCTCTATAAAGACAAGGTCGTCGCCGACGGGGCCCTCGAGCTCAGCGGCGAGGAATGGCGCCGGCACCAGGGTGAGGTCCGGCTGATCGTCTCTCGTCCCTACCGGAGAAAAGGGCTGGGTATGATCATGATCCGGGAGCTCTACTTCCTGGCCACCGCCAGAAACGTCGAGACGATCGTCGCCAAGATGATGCGTCCACAGAAAGGAGCCCAGACCATCTTTCACCGGCTCGGTTTCCGGGAAGAGGCCCTTCTCCCGGACTATGTCAGGGACCTCACGGGCAGGACCCAGGACCTCCTCATCATGGTCTGCAACCTCGGTGACATGTGGACCGAACTCGACCACTTCACCAGCGATTCAGACTGGGAGCGCTGCCGCTAATCCGAGTCCTCCGGGAGACAGGGTGGAAAAAAAAGGGAGATTCCTATTACTTTCCGGTTTCGTCCTGCTCCTCATCCCTCTCGCCCATCCCCAGGAACGCCCGAAGGTCGGGCTCGTCCTGTCCGGAGCGGGAGCCAAAGGTGTCGCCCACGTTCCCATCCTCAAGCTCCTGGACGAGCTCGATATCCCCATCGATTGCATCGCCGGCACCAGCGCCGGCGGTATTATGGGCGGCCTTTACGCGGCCGGATATTCCGGGACCGACATCGAACGGATCATCTCCGCCCTCGACTGGGAAGACCTCTTCAGCGACCGGCCGCCGCGCGGTCTCACGCCCTTTTTCGAGAAAAGGCTGGATGGCCGCTATCAGCTTGAGTTCCCCCTGCGAAAAGGAGTCCCTTCCACTCCCCGGGGCCTGATCGCCGGGCAGAAATTCTACAACCTTTTCTCTTCCCTGTTCTTTCCGCTGCCCGGAGACCTCCGTTTCGATGACCTCTCCATTCCCTTCCGCTGCGTGGCGGTCGACATCATCACCGGAAACCAGGTGGTCCTGGAAAGTGGCTCTCTGGCCAGGGCCCTGCGAGCTACGATGGCCATTCCCACGATCTTCGCTCCCGTCGAATGGGATGAATACTTGCTCGTCGACGGAGGCTTGCTCAACAACCTTCCGGTCGACGTGGTCAAGGACATGGGCGCCGACATCGTGATCGCCGTCGACCTGGCCAATCCGCTCAACACCAGGGATGAGCTCGCTACCGCCGAAAAGATTCTCGGCCAATCGCTCCAGGTGGTCGAGGTCGAGCAGAAAAAAGGCAAAATGGACAAGGTGGACCTCCTCATCTGGCCGGACATGAAAGGGCTGTCCAGCACGGACTACTTCTTCCCCGACAAGATGGCCAGAATCAGAGAGCGAGGCGAGGAGGCCGCCCGGAACGCCCGGCCCGCTCTTCAAGCGCTGAAGGAGAAATATGGCCTGACCCGCTCTTTGAAGAAGGACGCCGGAAAACCTCTGGGGGGAGGTCAGAAACGCGTCCTCGGACAGGTCGTATTTACGGGGAACAAGAATATCCCTTCCTCGTTTATCGCCAAGCTGTTTGGGCTGAAGGCCGACGACGTCGTGGATGTTGCCCGGATTACCCGGCAGTTGAACGAGCTCTATTCTCTGCGCTACTTCGAGGACATCCAGTACGAGGTTTTCCCCAGCGATGAGAGGAGGATCGACCTCCGCTTGAGCCTCCGTGAGGTCCCCCGCGGGAATTTCCGGGTCGGGCTGCGCTACGACAACCACCACAAACTGGTCGCGGCGGCAGGGCTTTACGCCACTAATCTCCCGTTTCCCGGTTTGCGCTTGGAGAATGAGATCGAGGCCGCCGGATTGACCAGAGTCCTCACCAAGGTCTCCTATCCAACCGAGACCCTGAACTTCCCCGTCTACCCGCTGATCTATGCCCGATACAAGGACATCCCCACCCGGCTCTACTGGGGGGACGGACGGGTTATCACCACCTACAAGGACCGCTCCTTCTCACTCGGAGGAGGGCTGGGTTTTCTTCTCAAAAAGAGCCTGAACCTGGAGCTGGCCTATGAGGTGGAGAAGATGAACATCAAGTCCCAGGCGGAGTTCGCTCCGCTGGAGCCTTCTTCCGCTCTGAAACACACCCTGAAGAAGATCGAGCTGGCGGCCACCCTCGACACCCTGGATGACCGCAGGGCCCCGAAGCAGGGACTCCTGTTCCGGGGTCTCTACGAAGGCAGCTACGAATCCCTGGGGTCGGAGGCCGCCTATGAGCTGGCCGAAGCCTCTCTGGATATCTACAGCACCTTCCGGGAAAAAAACACCCTCCGCCTTTACGGGTATTGGGGCACATCACGGGGAGATGTGCCGTTCTACAAGCATCTCAACCAAGGACGTCCGACCACCTTTGTCGGGATGGCCTACGACCAGCTGCAGGGCAATATGATGAAGATCGTGAGGGCGGACTACAGCTACAGCTTCACGAACCAGGTCCAGTTCAAGTTCATGGCCAACGTGGCGCTCGGCCTGAGGCAGCGCCGGCTGGATACCACCTACTCGCCGGGCACTCTCTGGGGAGTGGGCACAGGGGTCGCGATCAACACACCCCTTGGACTTCTGGAACTGGTCTATGGACTGGGGAGTAAAGGCCTCGGTGACCCGGACACCCTGCAGAGCGTGGCCTACCTCGAGCTGGGCGCGCGGTTCTGAGAAACTGCTATTCCTCTTCCGGCCTGACCCGGCCTTCCTTCACCGCTTCGGCGATGATCTTTTGCTGGAGATGGGAGGGGACTTCCTCATAATGAGAGAACTCCATCAGGAAGGACCCCCGGCCGCCTGTTATCGAGGTGAGCGTCGGCTCGAAATCCAGCATCTCGGCCATCGGGACCGTCGCCTTGATGATCCGCATGTTGCTCTTTTGTTCCATCCCCTGCAGTTTGCCGCGGCGGCCGTTGAGGTTCCCCATGATATCGCCCATATAGGCTTCGGGCGTATAGACCTCCACACTCATGACGGGCTCCAGGATGGTGGGCCTGGCCTCCCTCATGGCCAACTTGAACGCCTTGGAGGCGGCGATCTTGAAGGCGATGTCGGAGGAATCGACTTCATGGTAGGACCCGTCATAGAGGATGACCTTGAAGTCGACGGCCGGATAACCGGCCAACACCCCTTTCTTCCGAGCCTCCAGGACACCTTTTTCTACAGAGGGTATGTAGTTTCGGGGGATGGCGCCGCCGAAAATCTTGTCCTCGAACTCGAAGTCCTGGCCGCGCGGCAAGGGCTCCATCTTGATCCAGACGTCACCGAACTGGCCCCGGCCGCCGGTCTGTTTCTTGTGCCGGCCCTGGACGTCGGCCCTCCCCTTGATCGTCTCTTTGTAGGAGATCTTGGGAGGCTTCAGTTCGACATCGACATTGTAGCGCTTTTTCAATTTGTCCGTAATGATCCGGACATGCAGCTCGCCGCCGCCGGAGATGAGCAGCTGGCTGGTGTCCGGGTCGCGCTCGAAACGGACCGTCGGGTCTTCCTCCACGATCCGGTGGGAGGCCTGGGAAATGCGGTCCTCGTCGGCCCTGGATTTGGGCTCGATGGCGAAGGAGATCGATGGCTCGGGGAACTTGATGGACGGCAGGGCGATCTCCGCTCCCTTGGCCGAAAGCGTATCGCCGGTGGACGTCACCTTGAGCTTAGCTGTGGCCACGATGTCGCCGCACTTGGCCTGGCCCGCCGGGATCTGCTCTTTGCCCTGGAGGAAAAAGAGCCCCCCCAGCTTCTCATCGATCTCCTTGGTGACGTTGCTGACGACGCTGTCGGGGTTGAGCTTGCCCGAAAACACACGAAGCAGGGATATGCGCCCCGTGTAGGGGTCGGAGATGGTCTTGAAGACAAGGGCACCCAGGGGTTCGTCGACGGACGTCTTAACGCTCCCCGGCTGACCCTTAACGGTCGCCTTGATCGATCCTTTCTCTACGGGCGAAGGCAGAAGCTCGATCATCCCTTCGGCCAGGGGCTGGGCGCCGATGTTGGCAATGGCCGAGCAGGCGAAAACGGGGTAGAGCTGGCGGTTGAAGACCGCCTTTTTCAGGCCGGAATGGACCTCTTCCGGAGATAGCTCTCCTTTGTCCAGGTATTTCTCCATGAGCTTTTCGTCGTTTTCGGCGATCATTTCGATCAGCTCGTCTCTTTGCTTGGCCGCCTCTGCCCGGAGCGCCGCCGGGACATCCTCCTCCCGGAACTTTCCGCTCTCGTCCTTCTCAAAAAGGAAGGCCTTCATCCGGATGAGGTCGACCACACCACTGAAATCCTTCTCCTCCCCGACAGGGAGTTGGGCGGGCACGGCCCGGCGGCCGAAGAACTGGCTGACCGACTCCAGCGCTCGCTTGAAATTGGCGTTCTCCCTATCGAGCTTATTGATGACGATCAGACGCGGGAGCTCATCTTCCTCGAGCATTTCCCAGACCTTTTCGGTGCCGACCTCGACTCCGGAGACCCCGTCGACCAGGACCGCCGCGCCGTCGACGGCCCGCAGGGCGGCTTTGGTGTCCCAGAGGAAATTGCTGTAGCCGGGGGTATCGACGCAGTTGATCTTGTGGCCGTTGGCTTCGAAAAAGCAGACCGCGGAATTGATCGAGATCTTGCGGTCGATCTCTTCCGGCTCATAGTCGGTGACGGTGTTCCCTTTGTCGACTCTAGTCAGCCGGCCGGTCGTTCCGAAATCGAACAAAAGGGCGGCAGCGAGGGAAGTCTTTCCCGAGGAACCATGGCCGACCAGGGCGACGTTTCTGATCTTGTCCGGGGTATAATCTTTCATCACGAAGCCTCCCAAGGGTTGGTGAAAAAGGCTCTGGCTCGCTTTCTTGATTCAACTCGGCGCGAGAATAGAGCAGAGGATATATTACACTAAAAGCGAGGGTTATCTCAAGAGGAGGCTCGGGTATGGGATTCGTCAGCCCGCTCGTTTCCCACAGCGTCCCTTTGGAGGGAGAAAGCTGCGCTTTCCCCCTTCCAACCGTCGC
>Ga0299912_10003689_pt1 | contig 12509 bp, 11 predicted proteins | sample RVTome_2_FD_207667 | JGI IMG/M metagenome (GOLD analysis project Ga0299912, IMG submission 207667) | Soil microbial communities from uranium-contaminated site in the Upper Colorado River Basin, Wyoming, United States - RVT95D214 (version 2) ... | reverse complement strand
CGATCGTGGCCGCCGCCGAAGCTCTGGCGCGGAGCGGCCTCGGTCACCACCACATCGGTGGCTCTCGGCCCACGCTGGTCCTGCTCGATGGCGAAGTCGACTTTGTCGCCTTCGTTTAACGAACGGGGGCCACCTGCGCGAATGCCCGAGAAGTGCACGAACAGGTCCTTGCCCTCATCACGGGTGATGAAGCCAAAGCCCTTGCCCGCGTTGAACCACTTCACGGTGCCTACGCCTCTTTGCTCTGACATAGCTGCTCTCCTTTCCTAGATTTAGAAGGTGCGGCTGTGCGTCAGGAGGCCTCGGCCTCCATCCAGATCAGCACTTACACAACGCCGCTTAGTCCAGGATGAGAAAGCAGCTACGGTTGAGCTTCTTCCACCTGCGCCAAGCAAGGTCAGTGTGTGTACCTTCTTGCCATAAGTATACGGGTAAAACTGGCATTTGTCAAATGAGCTGTGGAGGGTGTGGCAGCGATATGGCAGGCGCTTCGACAGGGCTCTGGATGCATCCTGAGTAGGGCGCAGCCCGTATCGAAGGATGCGTCCTTGCAGGCGAGAAAAGAGCCTCGGGGACAACTGCCCCGAGGCTCTCTCGTGTTCGTGTGCGCTAGATCGCGCCGCTTTGGGCCGGCCTAGTAGCGATCGCGGCCGCCGAAGCTCTGGCGCGGAGCGGCTTCGGTGACGATCAGATCCACCGCCCTGGGCCCGCGCTGGTCGGTCTCGATGGAGAATTCCACCTTGTCACCCTCGTTCAGAGAACGGGGTCCGCCAGGTCGGATGCCGGAGAAGTGGACGAAGACGTCCTTGCCTTCATCGCGGGTGATGAAGCCGTAGCCCTTGCGCTCACTGAACCACTTTACGGTTCCTGTGATTCTTTCCTCTGCCATAGCTGCTTTCCCTCCTTTCCTTGAGTTTGAAGGTGCGGCTGTGCCTCTGGAAGCTCTCACTTCCATATCGGATCAGCACTTACACCAAGCGCCGCGCAGTCCAGGATGAGAAAACAGCTACGGGTGAGCTTCTTCCACCTGCGACAGGTTGGGTCGCTAGGTACCTTCAGGGGCAAATGTAGCAGAAATCTTCATAGTTGTCAAGTCCGGTGGTAAGGAGGCAAATCTGCAAGTCACGTTGAATTCTGTGCCTTCCAGGCAGCCAACAACCCTGGCAGGTCCTCGGGGTGAGCCACCAGTCCCACGTTCCGCGCTGTTGCCGAGAGCCGCTGGCCGGGACGTGGGGCCTCTAGTCGAAATCGGAGTCTGACGACTCCACCATGGCCTTAATGCCCTTGTGGACGGACTCTTCCAGTTGTTTGTATAGGGCGCGGTCGCGGTTCTCCAGGGAGGAGAGCATGGCTTTGACCTCGTCCACTCTGCCCTCCAGGGGGCGGATCAGCCCCTCGTTGGCCGACCAGTGGAGCTTGTCCGGGCGGAAGCGCAGCTCTTCCTTATCGACGTTCAGGTAGCCCTGCTCTACCAGTCCGTTCTTGGCCAGACCTACCAGGTCGTTCCAGGGGTTGGGGCACGTTCCTCCCGTGATCCTGCTGATGATGGGACGTACCCGGTCCTTCTTGGGATCACCTGTAATGTTGTCCCAGATGGCCGCCTCCAGGCCATAGAGGGGTTCCGCGGGTGACTTGACTCGGGTGACCAACAGGTCGCGAATGGTGCGGAGCCCCAGGATCTTCTCCTGCAGCGTTTCCAGTGCCAGATACCCTTTGCTGGCCAGCCCGGCGAGGGCGGCCAGAAGAAGCTTGTCGCCCAGGTCGCTGAGGTTGACCTTGTTGCCCCCGTAGATGAGCTGTGCCCCTCCCATGCGGGCCTTCTTGGCGAAGCGATCACCGAAGAGGTAGACAATGTCGCTGGCTGAGGGTGTTCCTTCTGTTGCCATGTCATGGCCCTCCTTGTGCTGCCGAGCTGGGCATGTGGCGGTCGCGCCACGACTCGCGAAAGCAACTCGTCGTTTCTTTGTCGCCGTAGCTGAGTACAGTTCCTTTGTCTTGAGGCGGGAGCACAGGCACGGTTGATGGGTGTTGTTACCTGTGGCGTCTCGAATGGCTCTGAGTTCTGGGCTTCTCCCTCATGGCCCTGATGCCTTCCCTCACGGACTCGACCAGCTGCTCGTACAGGGCCGGGTCGCGGCTCTCCATCGAGGAGAGTTGAGCCTTGACCTGGTCCACCCTGCCTTGGTGAGGGGAGATCAGCCCCTCGTTGGCCGACCAGTGGAGCTTGTCCGGTCGAAAGCGCAGCTCTTCCTTGTCGACGTTCAGGTAGCCCTGCTGGGCCAGTCCGCTCTTGGCCAGATCCACCACGTCGCTCCAAGGGTTGTAGCTTTTGCGCCCGATAATCCTGGCGATGATGGGTCTGACTCCGTCTTTCTTGGGATCTTCCCTGAGGTTGTCCCAGACGGCCGCCTCCAGGCCGTAGAGGGTTTCCTCAGGCGAGCTGAGGCGGGTCACCAGTACGTCTTTGGACGTGAACAGGCCCAGCTTCTTCTGCTCGACAACCTCCAGGCCCAAGTAGCCTCTGTCGGCCAGGTCAGCGAAGGCCACAAGCAGCAGCAGCTTGCCCAGCTCGCCGAAGTCAACCTTGTTGCCCCCGTAGACCAATTGTTCGCCGCCCAGGCCTGGCTCCCCAACAAAGCGGTCTCCAAAGAGATAGACAACGTCGCTGGCTGAGGGTTCTCGTTCTGTTGCCATACTAGTGTCCTGCTAAAGGGTGTTTCGGCGATGCCGGAAGGTGAGCAAAGGGATGGTGCCGGTAGACCGCAGGGCCCGACTTAGCCACCGCCACCCACCGTGACCAGATACTTGTAGTAGTGCGTCCCCTCGGGGAAGGTGTCCTGGCCGTCGTTCAGCTCCGCGTCGAACGTGACCTCGGTGAGCAGTTCATGCTCGCCTAGTGGCCAGTCGGTGACCAGGGCGTAATACAGCCGGCACACCTGGCCCTCGACGTCGGTGTCCAGGGTGGCGAATTGAGAGAAGGGTACATCTTCGCCGTTCAGGGTGAAGACCAGGGCGATGTGTTCCCAGTTCTGCTCCAGTATCTCCTGGGAGGTGGTGCACCAGCCATAGACCCAGAGCACGTCTCGAGAGCTCTCCAGGGCCACAGTGTAAAGGTAGGTCTCGCCCGCCTGGGAGGTCACGTCGTACGATTCCTCGGCCAGCTCCTCCAGCCAGGGCGCCCCCGCTGCCATTGCGGCCTCCGACTCCAGAGCAGAGCCGATGCGGGGCTGGGACGTTTGCACCTCTTCTGCTGGGGGAGTCGCCTCCTCTTCTCCCTCCCCTGGCTGCTCGTCCAGGCCTGTACCCTCCTGCCCTTCACCTGCGGAGCAGACGGTCACGTCGTCGCGGTCCGCACAGGAGGCGAAGTCTGCCGATGTCAGCCGGTCCAGCGCCGCCATGGCTGCATCGCCGTTCTCCCCCAAAACGACTAGGGACACTCCGTCGGCGGCACGGTGGACCACGAAGAGGGTGGTGTCTAGGAGTGGGATGCTCCCTAGCCCCTTCACCTCGATGGCGTCTCGGGGCTGCTCTTCTTCCTCAGTCGTGGGCGTGGGGGTGGGTGTCCCCGCTTGCTCTTCCAGGATGGTGATGGTGACGCCGGCATCTTCCAGGTACTCCTGCACCGGCTCAGAGTCGTCGAAGGTCCCCACCAGGATGGCATCGTGATCGGGTTCGGCCGCGTCGCTCATTTCCAGGGTGAGGCCGGCGAGGGCCACCACTTCCTGCAGGGGGCCACTCTTGGCGACGAGGCGGGGATCCAGGTACTTGCCGGAGATCTGCACCAGGTCCACCGGCCGCTGGAAGAGGTAGGGGAAGTCCCTCAGATTCCACTCTCGTGGGGCGGCCATCAGCCAGTCGGCCACATTGCTCAGAAAGCGGTCGTTGTCCCCTACGGTGTGGTAGGGTGCGGTGAGGGCCGTGAGGTCGCCCAGGGCCAGCACGCCCTCGTCGGCGGAGAGGACACCCGCCGCCAGATCACTTTCGCCCGTTCGCTTAGCAGAGAAGGTGTTCTCGTCGCCCTGGAGCAAGGTCAGGCCGTCGCTCCGCACTGAGTGGGCGGCGAAGAAGACCACGGTCTCCAGGCCCTCGGTGAGGGGATGGTCGGCGTTGCCCACCCTCAGTTTGACATTGCGGTAGTTGCCCTCGTTGTCCACCTGGTTGTAGAGATAGTCGTCGAAGTAGACCACGCCCAAGGGGCCAGCCAGGCTGTTCATGGCGGGGATGGCGCTGTCGGGGAAGAAGACCTGAGCCAGATCCAGCGTGTCCTGCTCCTCCTCCGGCACGGGGACGGCGCGCGTGGGGTCAGCCACGAGCAACACCCTACCGCCGCTCTCCACAAAATCCGCGACTGCACTGGCCTCTTCCTCTGAGAACAGGTATGTGGGTGCCACCACCAGGTAGGCGATGGCGCCACGGAGCTGAGAATCAAGGGAGGAGGTGAATCCGTCGTAGTTCTCGATGGTACCGCCGCGGGCCCTCAATCGATCCTGGAGAGGGGTGAGGTCGTCCACCTCCAGGTTATTGTTGTGCGCCAGATCGAGAACTACCCGGCCCGCCCCTTGGACGGCCTCGTCCAGCACGGGGCTGTATTCAGGCAGGGAGACCTCCAATTGGCGGTCGTCCATCTGTGGGATGAGGGGCGCGGTGTACGCTCCCCGGTGGAACCAGACCCACCGCCAGGCGATGGGCAGAAGCAATAGGAGTACGGCGATGGTGACCTTGGTTCTCCCTCTCATGGTGTGCCTCCTAGTTGCAGGTCATAGAGGAGGTAGGCCCCCGGCGGCAGGATGCGCTTCCCTGTAAGGGGGTCTGCCGCGCCGACCCAGGGCTTGATTTCTCCGTAGGCGCCCTCGGTGAGTTCGGCGATAAGCTGGGCCGGCAGGTCCACCACCCGGTAGTGGGCGATGCCCGCCTGACTGGCGGCGGTGCGGATGGCGTCGGTCTCGGTGCCCAGATGGTCGATGAGACCGAGACCCATGGCCTGGCGACCGGTGTAGGCCAGGCCTTGAGAGAGCTCCACCCGCGAGATAGTGATGCGCTCCCCGCGCTGACTGAAGACCGTCTCCAGGAACTCCTGCTTCATGGCCTCAATGGAGCGCAGGAACTCATCCCGGCTGCTGGCGGTCAGCTTGAAGGGGCCGCTGGCCAGGATCACGTCGTTGACGCCCAGGTCGGGGGGGATGTAGCCCCACACGCCCACGTTGCCCACCGTGGACGAGGGCTTGGCGTAAATGGGATCGGTGCCCATGGCCATGTAGAAGCCACCGCTGGCGGCCATGCTGTCGATGGAACCTACGACCGGCATCTCACGGCGTAAGGTCTGTAGCTCCATGTAGAGTTGCTCGCTGGCAGCCACCTCACCGCCTGGGGAGTCCAGCTGCACCACCACGGCAGCTATGTCGGGGTCGCTCCGCGCCGCCTCGATCTGAGCCAGAACGAAGTCCGCGCTCTCCACGTAGATATCTCCGTAGAGCCGAATGACGCCCACCGCAGGCTGCGGCACCATGGTCTGCGCCAGCCAAAGGCCCACCAGGAGTGGCGCGACTCCCCAGAGAAGGGCGCTACCCAGGCGCCGGAATCCGGAGGGAGAGGAACTGTTCTCCCCAAGAAGCCCAGCTAGCGCTCTCCGCAGCCTGCTGCCGGTACCCGCTTTACCTTTTTGTTGATCATCGGAGGTGGGTGCAGTTGTTGCTGTCATGGTTCTCTCTCCTCCACAGTAGCTGAGGCCCTGGGATGATCGGAATAACTTCTGTGTGAGCCCGTTGGTGTGCTTAGTTCTTCACGCGCTGGCAGTATCGTCCATCACATCATAACGCAGAAGGCCTGGGAGCGACAACCAGGCGCGGACGCAGCCAAGGGGCTCTCCTCAGGGGCCGCGCTAGAGAAGATGCGGAGGGAGTTCAGGCTTGTCGTATACTGCCCAGTGCCAACGAGAGGAACAGACACCCGAGCGAGGGGGTGTCAGTCCAAGTGGTACGCACGCTCGCGACCCGAGTAGTGATCAGGAACTGACTTCACAGCCAAGGACGAAAAAGGTCATAGTTCGAGCAGCGGAGGCGCTATCCGTGTCCTTCTGAGCGAAGATCCTTCCCTTCGTCTGGGCTCAGGGCAGGCGGCGCTTCGCGCCTCAGACTGACAGGGCAAGATCAGAGCTCGGCCTTTTTCCCAGTGGGCCACCGGGGCGTGTTTGGCGAGAAAAAGGAGAAGAGCCTCGGAGAAGCGGCCCTGCCTCCGAGGCTCTGGGCGGGGCCTGGGAAACGCGCTAGCTTGACATTCGCCCGGCCTGGGAGTATACTCGGGGTACTAAGCGATAGGGGACGCGTCTTGACGCATTCCGCATCTTCACAGGGGCGTTGTGATTTGGTGACGCAGGGGCTCTCTTGGCCCCTGCGCTTTTTTGTGCCGGGCAAGTTGTCATGAAGCCGAGACCAGGAAACGGAGGGGAGAGATGGACTCAGGAATGATCGGAAAGATCGAGAAGGCCAGGCGCTATGCCGAGCAACTGGACAGGATAGCATTCAAAGAGTTCCAGGTTACTGTCAAGGGCGATCATGACGAGCACCTTGTTTCCTTTGTTGATGGGCAGTGGAGTTGTGACTGTGGGTTCTTCGCCAGGCGAGGGGTGTGCAGCCACACCATGACGCTGGAGAGGGTGCTGGGGGTGATGCTCCCTGTGCCCGAGCAGACTGAACTGACGATGGTTTGAGAGGTCGCGACACTGAGTCAGGAAGGCGGGGCATATGGCCCCGCCTTATTCTTTGTTTGAACTGGTGCGCCACCCAATGTAGCCGCGTTCAGCCAGACTGCGCCCGCGGTCGAAACAGGGGACGGGCAGGACGTGGCTACTGAGCGGGCGGCCTCCCCACACGTGGTCCCGCTGTAACCTCTGAGTTGCTGTCACTAGGCCAGGAGTAACGCCACTGCCAGGACTCCGAACCAGGCTGCCAAGGCCAGGTCGACCTGGGTGAGGGAGATCGAGGGCCCGTGCTGCCGAGCTGGGTCGAAGGCCCGGGCTTCGGCGGCCGACACAATGTCATCGCCCCGGCGGAGAGAGCCAGCGATGACCGTCACCAGCAGCAGCTTGACGGTCCGCAATCTGTGGGACCGGAATCCCCCGCGCAGGCGCATGGCCTGGTAAGAGGTCTGTATCGTCTCCTGAATCGTGGGCAGCATGTTCGTGGCTACGCCCAGGGCGAAGCCCAACCCCTTGAGCCTCATGCCCTCCAGCAGCCCCGCCATCTGCGACACCGACACGGCCTGTGCAAAGACCGTCGCCGATAGGGCGATGGATAGGGCCCGGGACACCATCCACAGCCCGGCCCAGAAGCCCTCCTGTGACAGGTGCAGCCGCCAGAGGTAGAGGTCCGGCTCCCCGATCACCAGCGGGCTGAGGAGCAGGGTAGGGATGATGAACAGCCACAACTGGCGCCGCCCCAGGAGCCTCAAGGCTGGGGCGTGAAACAGGGCGGCAAAGGCCACCGTTCCCAGAAGGACGAGGGCCACCCTCGCCTCCCGGGCCAGGATGGCCGTGACCGCTGTCCCCACGAAGAAGAACAGGTAACCGTAAGGAGAGAAGATCTCCCTCCTGGCGCCCGGCGTGGCCCTGCTATCTTGCCAGACGGTCATGCACGACCATCCCCAGGTCCCAGGCGATCCACCCCGATACGGCTCCGGCCACAATGCGGAAAAGGAACAGGATCACGATGATGAGCAAGGCGTAGCTCAAGTCGATGCGCAACAGGCTTGCCCCTTCCTGCAGCATGCCGACATAGACCTCGTAGACGCCCTTGCCGAACAGGATGTACATCATGATGAACTTGTGGAAGAAGTTCCAGGCAACGGCCAACGCCCCCGCAAAGGCGAAGGCCCAGCGGGTGGGTCTCCGCGCTATGAGCAGGCCCACCTCGATGAGCAGTCCCTCAGCCAGGATAGCCACCAGCGGGCCTACTATGACCCCACCGATGCTGATCATCTTCAGAATGGCGGCCACAACAGAGATCGTAAACACGGACCCGGTCCTGGGCACGAAGAGGCGACCGATGAGGGCCACGATGGCCCCCAGGGAGGCCATGATCAGCCCCACCAGGAAGGTATCCGCCAGTGGGGGGAAGATGACGTGCAGATAGGACCCCAGGGTCAACTCCAGGGCCCCCCAGATGGCGCCGAAGATGGCGACGTAGACTAGCTCACGCACCGAGAACTTCATGCAGACTCTCCCTCCGTTCATCGACCTCACGAGACGGCCCAGCACCGGGCGCGATATTGGACAACTTGCCATCCTCGAGCATCAGGATCCGGTCCGCATAGCGACAGACCAGTTTGTGGTCATGGGTGATGAGCAGGATAGCCTGCCCATGTCCGTTGAGGCGGGTGAGGAAGTCCATCACGCGGCTCAGGCTTCCCCAGTCCTGGCCCATGGTGGGTTCATCGAGGATCAGGAGGGCGGGTTCCAGGGCCAGTATGGAGGCCAGAGCGACCCGCTGCTGCTGCCCCACGCTCAGGGCGTAGGGGTTTCGCGCACGCAACTCTGCCAGACCGGTGACGCCGAGGATGGTCTCCACCTTACCGTCAGATCGCAGGCCGAAGTTGTCAGGGCCGAAGGTTACTTCCTCCTGGACGCTGTCGCAGAAGAGCTGTTGGAGAGGATCCTGGAAGAGGAGGCCCGCCCTGCGACCCAGGGGCAGCTGCCGCAGTTCATCGTTCCAGGCCACATCTCCCTGTTGAGGCTTCAGCAGCCCGGCCAGTAGCCGCGCCACGGTAGTCTTGCCAGTGCCGTTGTCTCCCACCAGGGCCACGAACTCCTGTGGATAGACAGCAAGGTTGATGTCTCGCAGAACGAGTCCGGTATCATATCCAGCCTGCACCCCAGACATTTCCACGAGGGGCTTCAGCGCATGCCCCTGGCCCGGCACTCTCTGTGGGCGGATCAGCCGGGGAAGCTCCTTGTGAGTGGGCTCGGGATAGCGAATCCCTAGCTGAGAGAGCACCTCTCTCTGCCTGAAGATGGTCTGGGTGGGCCCATCGAGCAGTATCTTTCCCTCGACCATCACCACCACACGATTGGCCAGTGCCCCAGCCTCGGCCAGCCTGTGCTCGATGATCAGGATGGTAAGCCCGTATTCCCGACGAAGGTGCGCCAGGGTCTCCAGGACCGCCCTGGTCCCCTTGACATCCAGGTTGGAGGTTGGCTCGTCGAGGACGAGGACCTTGGGTCGCATGGAGAGCACGGCAGCGATACCTACCCTTTGTTGTTCCCCCGCGGATAGGCTCTTGGTGTCACGTTCTCTCAGGTGCTCGATTCCAGTGGCTGCCAGCGCAAAGGCGGCGCGCTCCGTTACCTCCTCTGGGGGCAAGCCCAGATTACGCGGGCCAAAGGCTACCTCCTCGTCCACCGTGGAGCCGAAGAGCTGGGTGGAGGGGTTCTGAAAGACGAGACCTACACGGGTGGCCATTTGGGCCACCGTCTGCTCAGCGGTGGACACCCCATCCACTGCCACATGCCCAGCCATGGCTGCCTGGGAGGCGTGGGGGATGAGGCCATTGAGACAGTGGGCCAGGGTGCTCTTGCCACAACCAGAAGGACCGGTCAGCAGGACGAACTCTCCTGGACCCACGCTCAATGATAGCCCGTCTATCGCTCTGTGGTCTCCATGGTATCGGACGGTGAGGTCTTTGATCTGGATCATCGGTCCTCAGTTGCCGTCCGAGTTCTCCTGCAGAAGGACGGGGCGGCAGTCTCCCAGCCAATCGAGGGCTGCCTCGATCTGGCCGGCGCGGAAGCGCAGCACCAGGTCCTCGAAGCCCTCCCCCGGCATCCCGGCTTCGATGGTACGCAAGAGTTCTTCGCAGGACTCGGTCTGCCTCTCTATGAGTCGTTCCACCATCTCGGGGCCGAGAGTCTGAGCCAGGAAGAGCTTGCCCAGGAACTCAACCCGAATCGAGCGCATGCCCTCGACCGGCGTCTGGAGCCATTCCAGAAAGGCTTCCCGTCCCGAGGCGGCGACGTGATACACCTTCTTGTCTGGCCGGGTCTCCTGAGTCTCTACCGCAACGTCGACGTAGCCCTGCTCCTCCAGGTTCTGAAGCAGCTTGTACAGGCGACTGATACCCAGATACCAGATCTGGCCCAGGGGTGAAGGCGGGGTGAAGAACTGGTGGAGTTCGTACCCGTGCATGGGCTTGCGCATCAAGAGGCCTAGCAGCACCCACTGAGGAGACAACTCCCTGGTCACCATACCGCACGAACCCTCACACTGGGAATATTCACGCGGTGAATACTCTGTTTCCATTATACGGTCAAGGGCATGAGTTGTCAAATCGCCAGGCAGTCTACCTGGGTGGCCGCCTTTGGAGCTGTGGGCAGGTCGATGTTCCTACACCCTGGCCAGATAGTGCGCCCGCGGCAAGCGAAGAGGAGACGGCCATGCCTTCGGCCGAGACTATCGGTGTGGCATCCAGCTTCGACTCTTGACAACTTGTCGGAATCGATATATACTTGGCATATCACGAAGATACCAGAGGGATTCGCCTGGTATATCGCACCAATTGAGGCCCACTGACCTGCGAGGAGGTTCACCTGTGCTGGACTTGCTGCTAAGGGAGGAATGGTTATCGACGGCAGTGGAAACCCGGGGTAGAGAGCCAGCATGGGGGTCGAAGCTGACAAGATCGTCCTACTTGGTCCAGCAACGGCGAGCGCCAAGCGAGTGATCGAAACCGATGGCCTCGTGGTGGTGCCAGGTTTCATAGACCCCCACTCCCATTCGGACTTCGTCCTCTGCCCCCCTCCTCGAGAAGAGCCTCCCATACCTTGATGAACATACCCCGGAGGCAGTGACGGCGTTGAGGGACTATGTCAGCTTTGGCGAATACCTGGACAGGATCCAGAAGCACGGTTTGATCAACAACTAGGCTGTTCTCGGGGGTCACAAGCCAATCCGGACCGCCGTCCTCGGCATGGAGGCCCGGCCGGCGTCCTCCAAAGAGCTGGAGCAGATGAAAGAGCTTCTCGCCGCTGCGCTGGACGAGGGGGCGATGGGCCTGTCGAGCGGACCGCTATACCCCCCGATGTGCTTCGCTGCAGGCGGCGATGCGCGCAGTGCGCGTGGAGCAGCATTGGAGAGGTGAGACGTGAGTGAACCAACCGATTGCCGCCCAGGCAGGTTTAGCGGCAAAGTGGCGATTGTAACTGGCGCGGGGCGAGGGATGGGCCGGGCTGTCGCACTCTTGCTCGCTAGAGAAGGAGCAAGCGTTGCGGTCAATTCCCTAAACCCCGCTCATGCGGAGGCCGTAGCCGAGGAAGCACGTTCGTATGGTGCTGCGGCGATTGATGTAGCGGGGGATGTCTCGAAGAGTGAGGATGTTGACCGAGTTGTTCAGGAGACCATATCTCGGTTCGGTCGCATAGACATACTAGTGAACAACGCCGGAATCTCTAGGACTACGTCTCCACTTGAGACGATTAGCGACGATGACTGGTACGAGGTGCTCGACGTTAATCTGAAGGGCGTTTTCAATTTCATGAGGGCGGTGTTGCCCCACATGAAGAGGCAGAAGGGTGGAAAGATCGTCAATATTTCGTCTTCGGCAGGGCGGAGCGTTAGCACCCATGCTGGCGCCCATTATACGGCGTCGAAGGCAGGAGTGTTGGGACTAACACGACATGCCGCTCGGGAGGTGGCAGCTTTCAATATCAACGTTAATGCCGTTACCCCGGGCACTATTGACACCCCCATGATGCGCGAACATATGCTGCGCGAATACGGAGCGACAGCCGAAGAACACATTGCCGAAGAGGCGCAGCAGATTCCTCTGGGCCGAGTGGGAACGGCGGAAGACGAAGCCAATCTGGTGGCATTCCTGCTTTCCGAGGAGGCCTCCTTCATTACGGGGGCTACGATAGACATAAACGGCGGAGAGCTGATGGTTTAGTATCCTTCGGTTTCATCGTCTTTTTCCACACCCTCCGGCTTCGACTCTTGACAACTGGGACGAATCGACACAGGTTGGCGAGTCACTAAGATACCATAAGGATTCGCCTGGTATGATGCGCCTACTTGAGGCCCACTGACCCGCGAGGAGGTTGGCCGATGCTGGACTTGCTGCTAAGGGGAGGATTGGTTGTCGACGGTAGTGGGAACCCGGGCTACAGAGCCAGCGTTGGGATCGAAGGTGACAAGATCGTCCTGCGTGGTGCAGCAACGGCGAGCGCCAAGCGCGTGATCGACGCTGACGGCCTTATGGTGGTCCCAGGCTTCATAGACGCCCACTCCCATTCGGACTTCGTCTTCTTCCGCGAGCCGCGCCCCGACATGAAGCTCCGTCAGGGCGTCACGACCGAGATCGTGGGCAACTGCGGTTCCTCCTCTGCTCCGCTCCTCGAGAAGAGCCTCCCTTACCTGGACGAGCACACCCCGGAGGCGGTGACGACGCTGGGCAAGTATGCCACTTTTGGAGATTATCTGGAGAGGATCCAGGAGCACGGTTTGATCAACAACCACGCTATACTC
>Ga0299912_10003685_pt1 | contig 12511 bp, 9 predicted proteins | sample RVTome_2_FD_207667 | JGI IMG/M metagenome (GOLD analysis project Ga0299912, IMG submission 207667) | Soil microbial communities from uranium-contaminated site in the Upper Colorado River Basin, Wyoming, United States - RVT95D214 (version 2) ... | reverse complement strand
GACCAGAGCCAGGCAAACACGTCTCTTCGACATCAGTCACTCCTCCTCCAGCGGTCGGACGCTTCCTGATGAGACGCCCAGGGCTGCGGGTGAGTAGACCCTCCGCTGGTTCTGTGGACAGGGGGTTAGGCCAAATCTATGCCCTTGGTAGTAGAGTTGCCCATAGGCTTCCTGCGTGACACAGTCCAGCGACGGATGTCGCTGGCACGCATTGTAGCACACTTCGATCTAATAGAACAGATCCGCCCACTCGGCCATGAAGTCCGACGTCGCAGAGAGCACACCTGTTCTTGCTGACCCTGGGCTGGGTTCATCGAAAGCGGCACAGGACAGCCCGGGCTCAGGTCAACCCGCTCACCACGCTATAGGCCCCCGAGAGGAACAAGACCGCCAGGGCGAACACCCTGAACGGCCTTTCGGGCAACCGCGCGCAGACCCTGTCCCCCAAGAATCCCCCCAGGAAGGCGAAGGGTATCGCGGCCACGCCGTAGCTGGCCGTCCGTGGCGTCAGCACCCCGCTGGCCAGGAGCATCAGCGCCGCCGCCAGTCCGGAGACGAAGAAGAACGAGACCAGCGTGCGGCGCAACTGGTCCTTGGGCAGGCCCTGCCCGGCCAGGAGGATCAGCACAGGAGGGCCCGACATGCTGGTGCTGGTGTTGAGCAGCCCGCTGAAGAACCCGGCTATCCCCGTGAGGAAGGCGTTCTGCGGCAGCCTGAGTTTCCCCCACTGGAGCAGGATGGTAAACAGCACCACCAGGCAACCCACGAAGACCTGCATGGCCTCGAGTGGGATGGCGCGGAGGACCCACACACCCAGGGGCATGCCGAAGAGACTGGCGAAGAACAGAATGACCACCGGCCGGTAGCTGATGGGCGCGCGGATTCTCACCGACAGGAACCCGTTGAGCGACAGGCCCACCATGAACATGGAGGAGACCACCATTTCTTTGGGGAGGAAGATCAGGGCCAGGGGGACTGCTACCAGAGCGCTGGCGAAGCCCAGGATGCCCTGGATGAGGCTGGCGAAGGCGATCAGTGCGCAGAAGAGGGCGACTTGCATGGCCCATTGTACGGCCAGCGCAGGGCAAGGGTCAACTTCCCAGCGCTGCGATCACCCGCCGCGACCTGACCACGGTCCCTTCGGGGAGGAAGGCCAGGGCCAGGGGCACTGCCACCAGGACGCCTGAGAAGCCCGGGATGCCGTGAAATTTCCGACGTCTAGGCTAGTAGTTCCGCTTGAAGATGATATTCGACTGCTGGCCGGCGTTCACGTAGGAGTTCATCTTCAACTCGTACGTCCGCGACAGCGGGGTGGGATCGCTCTGGCTGCGCACCACGGTCAGGGTGTACTCGCCAAAGACGTCGCCACTCTTGGAGGAGAACTTGAACAAGCCCTCCTGGAGGTACTGGCTAGGCTCCCCGCTGCGGCAGTACATCGTGCCCTGGGTGTCCGACACCAGCTTGATCCACACCGGCGTGGAGTTACTGAGGGGGTTGCCCGCCGCATCCTGAACCACCCCGCTCACCTCCGGAATACAATACCCTGGGTGGCAAGGATCCTTGTCCGGCTGCCGCACCATGGTGTATTCATACGTGCCAGGCGACACGGTGCTGGTCGGCGTCGGCGTGGCCGTGGGCGGCCTGGCCGTCGCCGTGGGCGTGGGCCCCGTCTGGGTGGGTGTGGCTGTCGGGGGACGCGGGGTAGCCGTGGCCTGGGGCGGACAGGTCGGCGTCGGCGTGGGCGGGGGCGTGGTGCCGCAGCCAGGGATGATCAACTGCTGCCCCACCCAGATGAACGACGGGTTGGCCAGGTTATTAGCGATGGCGATGGCCCACGCGGTAGTGTGATACTGGAGGGCGATCCTGGTCAGGGTGTCCCCACGCTTGACCCAGTAGGTACAGGTGGTGGTGGGCTGCGGGGCGGGCACCCCTGGGCCTGGCACCCTCAGCACCTGGCCCACGTAGATCAGGTTGGGGTTCATCAGGCTGTTGAGCCTGGCGAGTTCGTTCACCGATGTGCCGTGGCGCAGGGCTATAGAGTACAGCGTGTCCCCCCTCTGCACCACGTACGTCGTGGTCGGGCCTGACGGAGGTGGAGGTGCAGTGCCCAGGGGGATGACCAGCATCTGCCCGGCGTAGATGTAGTTGGGGTTCCACAGGCCGTTGGCCAACACGATGGCCGCAGTGGTCACCCCGTAGCGGCGGGCTATGATGTTCAGCGTCTCCCCCCACTGCACGATGTGAATGGCAGTGCCCTGCCTCTCCGGCGCAGGTCCGGGGGCCGCCAGGGCAGGCAAACTGGCGATACCCAGGACGGCGATAAGCACAAGCGCAAAAACCAGGCTACGTATCCCTCTCTTCATGCTGCGACCTCCTTATTAAGTCGCCTCAGCGATCCCCATCGCATGTCGCCCAAACGGCAATGCGGAGTCCGTCTCATCGCCGACCGCGTGTGCCAAGATCGGGCCCTCCGTCACCCGCGTGAGCCTGCTGATCAGTAGAGCGCCCAAATGCACGGTGCAAAATCGGTCTGGTAGCGGACGCACCCGGACAGCCCACTCCCCTTCTTGTTCACCGCCAGGAACAGGTCCTTGTTGTCTGCGGTGCAGGTGTCGTGCTGCATCCCACCCTCATTGAAGCCGTGGTCGGTGGTCAAAATGAGCACCGTATCCCCCAGCAGACTCCTGGCCTTCAGCTCGGCCAGCAGACGGCCAAACTCCTGGTCGTCTACCACCAGACCCTGGGTGTACTCCGCGCTGTTCTCGCCGAGGCCGTGGCCTATGGAATCGGGCTCCCGATAGTGGATCCAGAGGAAGAACCTACCCCCCGCCTGCGCCCGGATGAAGGCCAGCGCGTTGTCCGTGACCCAGGATTGGGGTTGGTGGGAGACCTGCCAGTAGTCTATCTCACCCCGGGCATTGTTCAAGGTGGTGCTGGGCCAGAAAGGCTCATCTTTGGAGGAGACTATCCCCGTGGCGTAACCCCGCGCCTTGAACCATTCCCACAGAGTCCGGCCATCGGGGATGGGGTGGGGGTCATCGTTGGTCCAGTTGCCCATGCCTTCGTAGCCCAGCCCAGTGGCCACGGCGGAATTGCCAGGGCCGGTTTCCGTGCGGTATCCGGCCTCGCTGCCCGGCCGGCAGGTTTGGGACTTGATCACCGGCCAGGTCAGGGGCTGGTTCTCAGCGACGAAAGCTGACAGGTTGGGAAGCTGGTCCGCGTTGAGCATCTCCCGTAGATGGGCGCGCTGCGTGCCGTCCCACACAATCAGGATCACAGCCTTGGGACCGCCAGCAACGGGCACTGGCGTCGGCGCTGGCGTGGGGACGGGGGCCGACCCCTGCGAGCACCCCGGTATGGTCAACTGTTGTCCCACCCAGATGAAGGAGGGGTTGGCCAGGTTGTTGGCGATGGCCAAAGCCCAGACGGTGGTCCGGTATTGCAGGGCGATGGTGGTCAGAGTGTCGCCCCTCTTGACCCAGTAGGTACAACTGGTGGTTGGTGGCGTGCTGGGCTGCGGAGCGTTTCCGGGCACTTTCAGCACCTGGCCCACGTAGATGAAGTTGGGGTTCCACAGCCCGTTTATGGAGGCAAGTTGAGTAGCAGTGGTGCCAAAGCGCGCGGCGAGGATGTTGAGCGTGTCGCCCCTCTGAACCACGTACGTCCCGGTCGGTCCCGACGGCGCGGTAGGTGCTGCCCCCGTGGGGATGACCAAACTCTGGCCGGCGTAGATGAAGTTGGGGTTGTACAGCCCGTTGGCCTGGGCAATGGAGGCCGCGGTCACACCGTACCGCCCGGCGATGATGGTCAGACTCTCGCCCCACTGGACGATGTGGACTGTGGTGCCCTGGGCCTGGAGGTCGGAGCCCGGCGCACTCCCAACAGGCGACGCCAGGCCTGCGAGCAAGACGGAGAGCGCAAGCGCCATCGCCACACAACGGATCAGTCTGTTCATTCCTCCACCTTCTCCGCTAACAGGCGCGGCCTCTACTAAGAACTGACTATACATTCAACCACAAGCAAGGCAAGCTGGCAACGGCGAGCCGCAATCAGCGCCTGCCGTCAGCCGCGGGTCCATAGTGCCACAGGGTCTTCCCCATAGTAGTTGACGCGATCGAGACGCCGGATGCTTCGATATAGCCTCTTGCGTGCCGCGGACGAGCCCACTCGCGGCAACCGCCCCGTTTTCGAACACTTCGCGCCAGGCGCTTGACAAGGCCTGCGCACTCCCGTACTATTCAAACGACATTCCTCGCTAGAATGTTCCCTACGGCTACACCCGCGCGTTCGGATTCACCGAGTATGCCCCTCAAGGAGACACCATGAACCTCAACCCATCGCGGACCGTCCGGCACAGCATACTGGATCTCATCGGCAACACGCCCTTGGTGCGCCTTAACAAAGTCACCGAGGGTTTGGACAGCGAAGTCCTGGCCAAACTGGAGTACCTCAACCCCAGCGGCAGCATCAAGGACCGTATGGCCCTGTTTATGATCGAGAACGCCGAGAAGAGAGGGGATCTGAAGCCGGGCTTCACCATCGTGGAGGCCAGCACTGGCAACACGGGCATCGCCCTGTCCTTCGTCTCAGCCGTGAAGGGGTACCCGATCACCGTGTACATGCCCAAGGCAGTGGCCAGCGCAGAGAGAAAGAGGATGATGGAGAGCTATGGCGCGAAGATCGAGCTGGTGGGCACCGAAGACCTGGACATCTCTCTGGATCCCAGCGTCCACGGTGGCGTGATCGAGATCGTCCCGCGACAGAAATGCCGGGAGGTGGAGGCCGCCAATCCCCACATCTGGTGGGCCAGACAGTTCAGTAACCCCGACAACGTGGCCGCCCACCGGGAGACCACCGGTAGGGAGATCCTCGAGCAGACCGGCGGCCAACTGGACGCCTTCGTCGCCTCCATCGGCACTGGTGGCACCCTCCTGGGCGTCGCTCAGGCGGTCAAGCCGGTGTGCCCCCACGCGCTGATGATCGCTGTGGAACCAGCCGGCGCGCCGTGGATCGGCAGAGGGAAAGAAGCGATACCCTTCATCGAAGGAATCACCGATGGATTGCTCTTCGACATTCTGGACGGCGGCGTAGCCGATGAGATCGTCTGGGTCACCGACGAGGACGCCGTGAACATGGCCCGGCGTCTGGCCCGCGAGGAGGGCCTCTTCTGCGGAATGTCCGGCGGGGCCAACGTCTTCGCGGCGCTGAAGGTGGCCGAGCGGCTCGGGAAAGGCCAGACCGTCGTGGCCATTCTGACCGACAGCAGAGATCGCTACCTGACCACCGAAAGGTACATCACCTAGCCGCCCGGCCGTGCTACCGATGACCCCTGGGCGGCCGTCGCGTTTTCGGCTGCAGACAAACACTGCCCACCACCCCTCGCGCGTGCATACGGGCTTGGCCCCGCCTTCTTCGACCACCTTGCGACCCCTCAGGGCAGGACCCGATACGCTCAGGGCGCGGCTCAACATGCTTGCCTGTTTGGCACAGGGCTAGCAGCCTGCTCGACCAATAGGCCCGCACCCGCACCGCGCCCAAAGATGTCGTACCCAGCCCTCCGGTCCGGAACAGGCTTCGGGCCTTTGTTGGATCTTGTTCCGCCGCTTTCCCACCGCTCGGCACAAGCCGATACGGGCGATGCTGCGACGTAGAATCTCCCCCCGTAATCCTGCTTGCTTGACACCATCCGTCATATCCGATACGATTGGCGTACTCATGGTCCCAAAAAGGAGCGCCCATGGTCAAGAACGAATCGTTGGCCACCGGCCTGAGATGTCTGTCCTGTGGCGAGTCCTATCCTCTGGACCCCAAGCTCTTCGTGGGCTGTGCCGCCTGCATAGCAGAGCAGTTCCAGGCCCCCCTCGAGGTCACCTACGACTATCCCGACTCCCCGCAGAATCTGCTGCCCGAAGCTCCGTTGCCCGGCATATGGCACTATGCGCCCCTGCTACCGCCTCTAGCCCAGGAGATCTCCCTTGGAGAGGGCGGCACGCCCCTGGTTCCCGCCCCTGAGCTGGCCTCCTGGACCGGGATGCGCGGGGAACTGTACATCAAAGATGAATCACGGAACCCGACCTGGTCCCACAAAGACCGCTTGGCCTATCTGGTCATCTCCGGGGCCTTGGAGGCCAGGGCCCAGGCCGTGATCGCCAGCTCCACCGGGAATCACGGCGCTGCCATTGCCGCCTACGCGGCCAAAGCAGGGCTCACCTGCATCGTCCTGGCCCCACCTCAATGTCCGCCGGCCGTTCGCTCCTTGCTTCTGGCCTACGGAGCGGCCCTGGTCATCGTGCCACGCAAGGCCTCCTGGAGCATCATCGGCGAAGGCGCCCACAAGGGGCGCTGGTATCCGGGCAGCACCTTCACCCCCACGCCCACAGGTTCTCCGTATGGTGTGGAGGGTTACAAGACCATCGCCTATGAGATCTGGCTCCAGCTAGGCCACCGAGTGCCCAAGGTCGTCTTCGTCCCCACAGGATATGGCGAACTCCTCTACGGCGTCTGGAAGGGCTTCCGTGAGCTGCGCGACCTGGGCCTGGCCGATTCCGCTCCCCGCATGGCGGCCTGCGAGCCAGCGGTCATGGCGCCCCTCCGCCAGGCGCTGATGGATAACACGGCGAGCGCCTCGGTCTCTTCACAGCCCACCATCGCCTACGCCATCGCTGCCACGGTGAACGGATATCGCGCGGTGGTAGCCATCCAGGAATCGGATGGCTTCGCCGTGCCCGTGACCGACCAGGAGATGAGGGACGCCCAGGACAAACTCGCCCGCGCTGGGTTGTGGGCGGAGGCTTCCGCCGCCGCCTCGCTTGCTGGCCTGCGCAAGGCCATCGATCAAGGCGCGGAGGGCATGGGCACCGTGGTCTGCATCAGCACCTCCAGCGGTTTCAAGGACCTCTCCGTGGGAGACGCCGCTGCTCCCAGTGCTGAAGGGAACTGGGAGGGCCTGGAAGAGACCTTGATGCGGCACTACGGCATAGTTCTGTAGTGAGCCGCAGCGCTTTTCGCCTACCACCGTAGGGCGCGCCATGGACGCGCACCAATGGACAGATAGCCCACTGAACTGCCTGCCATCACAAGCCATAGCGAATAGAAGGAGCATCAATAGATGACACCTCTTCAAGCACCTACTTTCCAGGACGTCCTCGCTGCCCGCAAGCGTATCGCCCCCTATCTGCGGCCCACACCCCTCTATCACTATCCTCTCTTGGATGAACTCATCGGCGCGGAGGTCTGGGTCAAACACGAAAACCACCAGCCGGTCGGAGCCTTCAAGGTTAGGGGGGGCATCAACCTGGCGGCCCAACTGAGCCCAGACGAGCGAGAGAGAGGCCTGATCACTGCCTCCACCGGCAATCACGGACAGTCCGTGGCCTATGGGGCCCGACTCTTCGGGGTGCGAGCCATCATTGGCATGCCCGAGGGCGCCAATCCGGGTAAGGTCGCGGCCATCCGTAACCTGGGCGCCGAGATCATCTTCCACGGCCGCATCTTCGACGAGGCCAAGCAGCTCGTGGAGGAACTGGCCCAGGAAAAGGGATACCGATACGTGCACCCCGGGGATGAGCCCCACCTCATCGCGGGCGTGGCCACCTACACGCTGGAGGTCCTGGAGGATCTTCCCGACACCGAAGTAATCATCGTGCCCGTCGGCGGGGGCAGTGGCGCCTCCGGCGCCTGCATAGTCTCCCAGGCCGTCAACCCCTCCATCCAGGTCATCGGTGCTCAGGCTGAGAAGGCCCCAGCAGCCTATCTGACCTGGAAGACCAGAAAGCGCACCGAAGCCCCCATGGAGACCTTCGCCGAGGGCCTGGCCACGGCTGCCCCCTTCATGCTCCCCCAGTCCATCCTCTGGGAGCATCTGAGCGACTTCGTTCTGGTCAGCGAGGAGGAGATGCTGCGCGGGATTGTGCACTACCTGGAGTGCACGCACAACCTGGCCGAGGGTGCGGCTGCCGCTGCGCTGGCCGCGGCCATCAAGTCGCGCGACCAACTGAGAGGCAAGAAAGTGGTCCTCATCATGAGCGGCGGGAATATCTCGGTGACCAACCTGCGCCGGGCCTTGGAGCTCAGAGGTTAGAGCCGGTCCGTAGTGAGGGCTTTAGCCCTTCCGTAGCTGACCACGAAACGGAGTGAATGAGGACTTGAACCTCTGGGCTGTCCGGCGGGTCCGCCCCGGGCCCTGCACCTCGCCCATACGACGCCCGGCGATCAGACCTTGGAGACCGGCTCGAGCAGCCAAAGCTCGGCAATCAGTCCGCGCCCGTCACGGAGGGAGGAAGGTGCTGAGACGCCAGATGACAGCCCCGAGAGGCGCCAGCCTAGGGTACTGAGTCCGCTGTATCCGCCCCGAACCAGCCTAGAACGTCGCTCCAACCTCCTCCAAGGCGAAACCTTAGACTCCTAGCGCTCATTCTTCCACACCCTCAATGTGGCCTCATGCTTCCCCTAAGGGCCGAGGCACGGTAGCATGGCGGCTGTGCGGGCTTCTCGCGCGGCCCTTCCCTCACTCCAAAGCCCGTAAGTCCGGCACAAATACCCAGGTGAGCGTGGCGATCACGAGGCAGACGAGGGCGGCAAGGACGACAGTCAGCGGAGTCCCGAAGTGCTGGGCAAAGGATCCGGCCAGCAGGGCGCCGATCGGGAAGAAGCCAAAAAGGATCAGGGTATAGACGCTCATCACACGCCCACGGAGCGCGTCCGGCGACAGGGTTTGCACGGAGCCGTTGGCCAGGTTCAGGAACAGGATTTGCGCTATACCGACGCACGCGAGTGTGAGCAAGGACAGCGGCAGCCAGCGCACGAAGGCAAAAGCTAGCAGCATGATCGAGAAAGCAAAGGTGCCAAAGGTCAGAAGTTTTCCTCTGAATCTGAATCGACCGAGGGACGCGATCAGGAGGGCACCGCTCAGGGCGCCCACGCCGCGTGCCGACTGCAAGAGGCCGTTAGTTGTGGCGTCGCCGCCGAGGACGGTGACGGCCCAGGCCGGAATCAAGGGGACGAAGCACATGCCGAATAGCGCGGTTGTGCCTACCAGGCTGATAAGCGTGCGGATCAGGGGCTGCGAGGCTACGTAGCGCAGGCCCTCCTTCAGGTCCGTCAGAGCGGAGGCCCTCTTACGCGCCACCACCTGGGGTCTGAGCCTCATGGCCAGCAGGGCGGCGATGACCGCGATGAATGAGAAGCCGTTGAGAATGAAGCACCAGGCAGGGCCGAAGGCGGCATAAGTAATCCCGGCAACGGCCGGCCCCACCACCAGTGCCGAGTTGAACATGGCCGAATTCAAGGCGATGGCGTTGGTCAAGTCCTCCCGCTCGACCATTTCCAGCACGAAAGCCTGGCGGGCGGGCGCGTCGAAGGCGTTGGCCACGCCCAGGATAAGGGCCAGCACCACAATGTGCCAAGGCTGGACCACGCCCAGAAACGTAAGTCCCGCGATGATGAAGGCGAGCACCATCATGCAAGTTTGGGTGATGACCAGCAAGGTGCGGCGGGACATGCGGTCGGCGATTACCCCTGCGTACAGCATGAATACCCACGAGGGCAGGCCTGCCGCAAAACCCACGTAGCCCAAGTAGGCCGGCGAGTGCGTCAACTGAAAGACCAGGAAGCCCTGAGCGGTGCTCTGCATCCAGGTGCCGAACAGCGAAACCATCTGGCCGCAGAACCACAGACGGTAGTTGGGGTATTTCAGGGCTGCGAAGGTCTGCTGCCAGCTCACCTGGCCGACTGTGCGGCTGAGTGAGGTGCGCTCGGGAGATGCCTCTTTGCTGGCGATCTGCTTCGACAATGATCCATCGGTCCTAACGATTGGATTTCCCCGCGCGTCCGGCAGCGGCGGCGCTTGCAAAGCAATCTGCCTCCCACCCTTAGCTGCCAGCGCACACGGCCCTGAGGGGCCTCAGAACACACAAGGATAGCACGCTTCTCAGGTTGGGACAAACCACTCGGGGTCCAAGGAAGCTCTCCACTGGCACTGATCCTCGACTGGGCCCGTCTTTCCGATACCCAACCGTTAAGGGTTGGGGGGAAGCATCGCTTGACCCTTAAGCGCGTAGGTCGGCCCTCCATGCCCTGTGTTCAGCCTGAAGGCTGGCGGTGAAGATGCTGACCGGGGTGACCTTCAAGGGCAGGGCGAGGTTGAATGCCTGCGACCGAGGGACGAGTGCGCCAGATCAGGGCAGACGGAGGGAGGAAGGTGCTAAGACGCCAGATGACAGGCCCGAGAGGCGCCAGCCTAGGGTACTAAGTCCGCTGCATCCGCCCCGAACCAGCCTAGAACCTCGCTCCAACCGCCTCCAAGGCGAAACCTTAGACTCCTATCGCTCATTCTTCCACACCCTCAGATACTCAGCCGCTCTCGAATTGATGATCCTACCGTGCAACACGTCGCCTTTGCCTATTCCTCACACCGAGATCGACCAGTCGTGCCAGCACCTGCCAGCGCGCGCCAACGATCAGAAGTCTGCAACTGGACAGGGGCAAACAAGGCGAGAGGCTTTCCGTCGTGGCCGCAAGGCACAAAGCTAGGTGGCCCGTCAGCCCACAGCAGACCAGACGGCTGCCGACGGTCACGGGCGCCAGTTTGGCAGGACACGGATCGGGACCCGGGTCCCCTCACTCAGAGATGAACAGCCAGATCGACTATCTTGGGCTTTGCCAGCCTTTCGTAATCTGCATACTTCATCTTGACGCTAGTGTTATGGCTACCGGCCTTGAAGATCATTTCCCTGACCTTGGCCAAGGACTCATCAACGAAGACCGGAAGCCCATATAGGCTGCCGAAGGGTGGCATGGCACCAACCTCACAGTCGGTGAAGGTGCCAGCAAACTCCTCCTCCGTGGCCAAACGGACCTTCCCCGCCTTCAGTGCGGACTTCAGCTTCGGGAAGTCGATGCGATAGCTAGCCGGCAGCACCAGCATGACCAACTCCCCATCAGCATCCGCCAGCACCACTTTGGCCAACTGCCTCCCGGGTGTGTGCTGCGCAGCCGCCACCTCCTGCGCGGTGTAGGCCACTGGGTGACTCATCGCCTCGAATGGGACCCCCTCCTCGCGGAGGTACTTCTCCAACCTCTCTCTCGCAGCCATGGCCTTCCCCCCTCTCGATCAGACACTGACCCGCTCACAACACAGACTCCAGGTCAATACAGACCTCCCAGATACTCCGCAATGTGCACCGCCACCTCCTGCTCCCGACCCCACAGAAAGTGATCAGCCCCATGGAGCACCATCAACTGCTTTGGCTCAGGTAGCAGCTCCACCAGGGGCTGCAACTCCGACAGAGGACAGATGGGATCCCTGTCGCCGGCCAGAAACAGCTTGGGCTTCGCCCACTTGCGCCAGAAGTTCTCCTCCAGGGGGAGAATAGTGGACTCGCCGAGAGGAAGACAAAGCGCCGCCATGGCCGAGATAGGTGCGCCCCCTTCCACGCAGCGCAGCCCGACCGAGGCGCCAAAGGAGTACCCCATGAGGTAGAGGCAGTTTGTTTCCACATCGCCGCGGTCTCGCAGGAAGTCTACGGCTCCCTTCACGTCTGCCACTTCGGCGACCCCGTCGCCAAAGCTCCCCTCGCTACGGCCGACCCCGCGGAAATTGAAGCGCAGGGCGATCATCCCCCTCAAGGCCAGTTCCCGCGCCGTGGTCTCTATCACGGGAACCTGCATGCTCCCTCCGTGAAGCGAATGGGGGTGACACAAGACAACGCCCGGCAGCGGAGAGTCCCCTCCATCTGGTATGTGAAGCACGCCCTCGAGTTGAACGGGCTTAGCTTCCGCGCTGGCGAAGGACACGCTTCCTTCGTGCATAGCCACACCCTGTCCTGGCCTAGAAGTCTAGCATAACTGTCACCAAATGGCGAAAATCCTCCCTCCTGTGCTACAATAGTCACCTAACGGAGGGACGGCATGAGGGTTCTCCTAGTCAGTCCACGGCCCCAGACCTGGAGCTCACGCAGACACATCCCGCTCGGCCTCGGGTACCTAGCCTCGATCCTTGAGCGAGAGGCGCATGACGTGTTTCTCTGGGATGGGTCAGTGGAGGAGGAACCCCTGAGCGACTTGCTGGTCGGGCAACCCTTTGACATCGTGGGCATCAGCAGTGTCACGCCGCTCATCCACGAAGCGTGGGAGGCGGCCCGCCAGGCAAAAACGCAGCACTCGATCACCATTCTTGGCGGTCCGCACCCCACTCTGATGCCCGACGAATCTCTGGAACAACCTCAGGTCGATCTGGTGGTGCGCGGCGAAGCCGAAGAGACCATCGTCGAGATAGTGCAGGCGCTGCATAATGACCTCGGCCAGGCTGATCCCGACATGGGCCAGCGGCACTTCACCGGCACTGCCTGGACAGAGATCGCGGGCCTCTCCTTCCGCAACGGGCAGGGGGCAATCGTGCACAACCCGCCGCGCCAGCCACCCCATGACCTGGATCAACTGCCCTTTCCCGCCCACCACCTCTACAAGATCGAGAAGTACACCAACCTCCAGCCACGCACCGACGGGCTAGACC
>Ga0299912_10003683_pt1 | contig 12512 bp, 9 predicted proteins | sample RVTome_2_FD_207667 | JGI IMG/M metagenome (GOLD analysis project Ga0299912, IMG submission 207667) | Soil microbial communities from uranium-contaminated site in the Upper Colorado River Basin, Wyoming, United States - RVT95D214 (version 2) ... | reverse complement strand
CCAAGAGCCGTGCGTTGTTTGCTGGGGTTAACCCCAGCAAACAAGAATCCTAAGTCCTTATTACCTGTTACCTATGTTCCCGGTTTAAAGTGTTACCCATGTACCAGTTGACACAAACCTAAAACGGAAGACGGACGACAGACAACGGACGGGAGAAACGATGGACGATGGATGATTGACGAGGGAAGAAGGACGAGGGAAGAAGGACGAGGGAAGAAGGAGGAGAGAAGAAGGACAAGGAATATCCAATCCTTCGGCGTTGCTCAGGACAAGTATCGAACAAGGAATGTCGAATTATAAGAGAATAGATGGCAGGGGAACAGCGAATTAGAGAATTAGCGAATTAGAGAATTAGCGAATTAGTTAATTAGTGATTATTTCGTGGTCCGTTGTTGGTCGTTGGGGGAACTAAAAAGGTGAAAAGTTAAACGCTGATTTCCTTCTCGTGCTCGGAGCGGCAGCTTCGGCAGTTGCATATCCCAACGTGCCTTAGATGCGATGTGCCGGCGAGCCGCTTAGTCTCAATCAACCTCGCACCTTTGGCCTCCATCTTTCGAAACGCCAGCTTGGCCTCTCTTTTACTATGCGAACCCACCGCATCAACAACAACGCTGACCCTCTTTCCCCGCTGGAGCAAACCCAAAGCAGTCGCCATAACGGCGCCATCGACACAAGCGCCTATCAGGATAAACTCATTAGCCCGCACCTCACTGAGCAGCCGGTCAATCCTCGGCTCATCAAACGGGTCAACGCAACGCTTGTGAAGAATGACCTGCCTGTACTGCCGGAGCATATCTCTCGGCAAATCTGTGCTGCCATCTGCGGGGAAACTAATATGACTACTCAGCAGGGTGTAGCGTATCTTCTTTTGCCCCTCCGTGCCGTCAATGCAATAGTCAATCGCCCCGCCGTTGCTATTGGAGTAAACCTCAGCCGTCGAGATTACCGGTATATTGCGACATCTGGCCCAGGCCATTACCCTTCGAATGTGTGCCAGAACCCTCCTGTGGTTTCTTATACATGCTTTACCCTCAGCTAATAGAAAGTCCTTTTGAGTATTGATGTCAACCAGAATCTGCCTACGCCGTGCTCTAATAAATTGGAGAATCATTTTTCAGTTCTCCCATTTTGGCCCTGCGTTTTAGTCCTATAATTAGACTGCATCAGCCAACAATCGACCCCCGCCCCTCTTATCGAGTGCTTTATATATATACTTTAATTCCAATAGGGCCAATATGCAACAGTAATCTTCACGTAAATGGCCATTTTTTGTATAATAAGGCCAGCTAAATCCTGTTATTTCACATATATTGCGTTTTTAGCAGACTCAAAGTAACGATATGGCTCGAAAATTAAAGGACTATCCTTCAATTTCGGTAAGATGCGAAGATTTGGACGGCAAGATTGATTTTGCCCTGATATTCGGGCGCAGCGGCCCTGTCCACATCGAAGTCGGCACCGGCCGAGCCGCCTTCCTGCTAAACCAGGCAAAGGCCCTGCCTTGCGAAAATTTCCTCGGCATAGAATGGGCAATGAGATATTACCGCCACGCCGTTGACCACATCGGCCGATTCGGGCTGACAAACGTGCGGATAATCCGCACCGATGCCGCCGTCTTTATAGCCGATTTCGTGCCGGACAACTCTGTGAATTGCTTCCACATCTACTTCCCGGACCCCTGGCCAAAAAGAAAACACCACAAAAGACGATTCCTTTCTCCCGCCAATTTGCAGCATCTCATTCGCACCTTAAAGACAACCGGCCAAATAAGAATCGTCACCGACCATGCCGATTATTTCGAAGAAATAAAGAAGCTAACAGCCACCCAAAGCAAAAAGCTTAAAGAGATTGAATTTCCCCCCGCCGCTGGCGCCGAGAACGGTAAATGGACCGGAACAAACTACGAACGAAAATGCCTCAAACGAAAAATGCTAATCTATACCCTTGCCCTAAAAAAAATTGCGAGCGATATCAGTTTACGGATTTAGGGCAGACGGTTTTGTGCCAAGGATTTGGAGCGAATCCTCAATGACAGGAAAGGTTTTGGTTTCTACCTTTGGATTGTAAACACTGCCGGTTACCTTCATACGCACAACGGCGCGGCCAAGACCTTCAGCGAGTGACTGAAAAATTGAAGGGTCCACGGCAGCGAGCCGGTCACCTCGTGCGGTAAGAATCAAATCGATATTGCGGTCCTGCAGGCCCATCCAGCCTGAACCGCTAAAGGCAAGCGACTCACCGGATAAATCGAACTGCTCAAAAAACACCCTGTCGCGCTTAATGTATGAATCGACAAGCATTTTGTCGAAGGCAAAGTCCTGTGTCTCTGTCAGTTTCAATACCTGCATCAGCTTTGCCAGCGGCGACAATTCCCCAACCTTCATATCGCTTATAGCAAGCCGACATCTGCCAATACGTGAAGGACCCTCGCCATCCTGGACAGCGACACTTAACGAGCCATTCATTTTCCCGCTGGTATAACCGTTGAATTGCTGCTCGCCGTTTGCGTTACGCGACTTATAACTTGTGTCCGAAAGGTATTGCTTTAAGTCGATATTTTCAAAACCTACCTGCAGCAGATATTCCAAAAGGCCTTCGGCCGGCTGTTTGAATTCCAATTTACCTGTAAGTCCGCCGCCATAACAATCAGCAACCAGGTCTCTGGTAAACCAAATCTGCCGACTATCATTATAATACAAATCAGCTTTCAGGTTCGTTAAAGCTTTGCCGATAACCCTGAGCCGCTGTGCTGAAAGAATTGCCTGGCCACTTTGGAAACCAACACCGGTTTTATATAAACCTTTCGTTTCCAGTTCGCCAGCCAATTCGGTTACAGCACCCGGCAAGTTGAAATCACATACCTTGAATCTAACATTGCCATCGAAATCAATGAGCTTCCGGCCGTCGTCTGCACGGGTTATTTTTATGTCTGGCGAATTCACATCGAATCGGCCGGTTGGTGACAACTTCCGATAAAGGCCCTTAAGCCCTTCAGGCAATGCAACGCCGAGTTGTTCATCGAAAAGGATGTTATCAGCATCAAGATGAAATCGGCCGCTGTTAAAAGCATTATCAGCCAGGGCAATTTCGCCGTTTAATTTGATGGCCGAGGTCTCGGGCGCTATCCGGAGACTACCGGCAGCGGCCGCTGTAATATCGCTTAACTTTATATCATTTTTTGTTATCGTTATCCGGCCGGTGATATCCTTCAAAGGATAGGGAACCCGGCGGTAAATGACGCTGTCACCAAGACAATCCACCGTTATCCTGTAATCAGGATAACCATTGCTGTCGGCTTTGTCTAAATCGGCGATGTAATTTATTCTGCCCTGCGGCTGAAATTCCAAGACGTTCTTTCTCAGCGACTCCGGCAATAAATCAAACAACTCATCGCTTAACTGAGATTGCTGACCATTAAGCTTCAGCGAGTACCGGAGCTGTTCAGCTTTCCGGCCCGGCCAGATTCGGCCGGTCAGGCAAAGCAACCCTTCAGCGTGCCGACCTGTAAAATCATCTATTTGTATCGAATCATCTGTAAAAACTGCCTTTGCCGATATATCCGAGACAGCCAATGGAATTTGAGTCCAATCCAAAGAAGATTCTCTGAAAGACAAATCAGCTATATAGCTTGCAGAACCAACTCCCACGTCTTCCTGTCGGAAGACAGGAGTGGGAGTGAAAACCTTAATCCTGCCATCGGCCAAACCGGTGGGACGGAATTGAGCATATAGCTCTCTTTGCCTGTCTGCTAACGCCGCCTCCAGAGTCGAGTCCAACGGTATATTATTTACGTCGATTGTAACATCATATATGGATTTATCGGTTTCAGAAGTTATTGCTTTACCATTGATGACGATTTTGCGCCCGCCTACCTGAGAAATCACATCCGAAAAGGTTATGCTGTCCTGCTCGAAAAAGAGCTTACCGGTAAGATTTTTTAATGGATAAGGAAAATGCTTATATACAGCTTCAGTGCCGAGCAGTTCAACAGTCAAGACCCTTTTTTTGTCCGTTGGCGACTGCCGGCTTAGACGATAATCTATCGCTGCAACGCCACCTGGAGAAAAAGCCGACCAGAATCTCTTCTGTTTTTCGCTTAACGCATTAAACAGGTCATTGTCCAAAGCCATATTGTCGCTTGTCATTTGGATTTCATACTGCCACTTTGGGCCGAAGCCACTGGACCAGCCATTGAAGAAGAGCTTAACATCGCCGTGTCTTCCACTTAGATTGTTAAGCTTCACGCCTTCTTCGGTGAAATCTATCTGGCCGGTTAGATGCTCTATTGGGTAGAGAAACTTTCGGTCACAAATCGAAACATCACTGCAAATGATTTTGCCGGACAACGAGCTTTGAGCCGGCTGCTTTAGATTGCCCGATGCATCAAGAAAAATATCAATTCTTCCGGCTGGACTATATCGGCCGAAAAAACTCTGCAAGGCAGCAAATGGGGCGGACATTTCCAAAAAAGACGGCCCTATTGAAACAAACTTATCCAGCGCCGGACTACTTTTGGACCAAAAATCTCTTACCCTGAGCCTCAGAGAATAAGCACTGTTAGGGTCGTATTTAAACTCAGCAGCCAGAACATCTATGACCCATGCCATCTCGAGCGCAGGGACATCAGCGGACGAAATTCCCCCTGCTGCCGTAATTGTGCCCGGCTTCCAGAAACCTGCCAGATGGCTTCGGCCAAAACCGCTGGCCAGCGTGGCTGTCGTAATATCGAAACTGTAACCCTTCTGTTTTTCTTTATCAAATCCAAAACTCGCTTTAACAGGCACTGAGGCAGCAACCTTTATTTTCCCGTTTGATATTTTACTATATTGCAGTGTTCCCGCTTCAAGGTGAATACGCGGCATTTTACCGGAACCGCCTTGAGGGATTTCTATTTTAAGTGCAGATAAATTCCACCGGCCTGTGTCCACATCATACTGGGCGTTGAAAACAAAGTCGTTGACATCTATAACCCTCAGGCGAGGCCGAAGTAACAATAAGCTCATCTTTCCAAAACGCGCATATACCGTTTCTGCCCTGAGAATCGTGTCATCGTAACTTTGTCTTTTGTAAGGCCTGACAACAAGCTTCCTGATAAAGACCGAGCCGTCAATGCTGAAATTGACCGATTCAGCTTCGATTTTCGTATTGGTAAGCTCAGCTATCTGGCCAACAGCGATGTGGGGAAGAGCCCGCCCTGCCAGGACAAAAACAAGCCATAAGACAACAATCAGCAGCAAAGCTCCAATAAGCCAGCTAATTATTGTTTCTAATTTTGATTTTTGATTTTTGAGTTGAGCCATTTTGATTCTTGCTTCTCGATACTCGATTCTCGTCGAGTCTTGACAGCCGAGCGTCCTCAGACAAGCATCACTTTTAAATTGCCTTATCTGCGATGTCCCGGCGGCAATAAGCGCCGTCGAATTTTATCATATCTACAGCTTCGTAAGCCCTTTTCTTTGCATCGGCGATAGTCTTTCCAACTGCGGTTACGCCAAGAACTCTGCCGCCGTTGGTAACAATATCGCTGTTCCCCTCTTTCGCGGGGACAAGCTTGGTGCCTGCGTGAAATACGACAACATTTTCCATTTGTCCGGCCACGTCCAGGCCGGTTATCTTCTTTCCTTTTTCGTAATCTCCCGGATAACCACCCGAAGCCATCACCACACAAACCGCCGGCCTGTGGTCCCATTCAAGCGTCACCTGGTCCAACGTTTCATCACAGACTGCCAGCAGAACTTCCAGCAAATCACTTTTTAGGCGCATTAAAATCGGCTGAGTTTCCGGGTCGCCGAAGCGGACATTAAACTCCAGCACCCTCGGCCCGCCGGAGGTTATCATAAGTCCGGCATACAACACGCCTTTATACGGCGTGCCGTTGCGGTTCATCCCATCTACCACCGGCACGAGAATCTCTCGTGTAATCTGATTCATTATTTCCTCAGTAACCACCGGTGCCGGACTGTAAGCACCCATTCCACCGGTATTAGGCCCGGTGTCACCGTCACCGATGGGTTTGTGGTCCTGCGATGATTCCATAACGTAGATATTTCGACTATCCACAAAGGCAAGTATGGACGCCTCTTCACCCAATAGTTTATCTTCAACAATGATTTTATCGCCCGCCGGGCCGAATATCTTATCGCACATTATTTTTTCAGCCACCAAAATACCGTCGGCAGGGTCGTCACATACAAAAACGCCTTTGCCTTTTGCAAGCCCTGCTGCCTTTATTACGACCGCCTCGTCCCTGCTGGCAATATATGCCCTGGCGTCCTTGAACCTGTCGAAGATTCTGCCTTCGGCAGTAGAGATGGCAGCCGAACGCATCAACTGTTTTGCAAATGCTTTATCTGCCTCGAGCTGCGCTGCCTCCCTGCTGGGCCCGAACGCCTTTATCCCCGCTGTTTCAAATGCATCAACCACCCCCGCCGCCAGCGGGTCTTCCGGCCCAACAATTACCAGCTCAACATTATTTTGCTTGGCAAAATCCAGAAGCTTATTGGTTTCGGTATCTGCGATAGGGACATTTTCCCCGCATTTAGCTGTGCCGGCGTTACCCGGAGTGATATAGAGTTTGTCTAAGCCCTTTGATTGAGCCAGTTTCCAGGCAATTGCATGCTCACGCCCGCCGCTGCCGATTAAAAGAACGTTCATTTGCCAACCTCAAATTAATTTACGATTTACGATTGAAAACTGACAGTTTTCAACAGAGCACAGTGCATAATCATTGTCTAAATCTGCGGTGAGTTACTGAACCAGCCAATTGAGATACTCTTCGATATTGGTATAACCATCTCCATCGTTATCCAGCGAGCCATCGGAGTCATCGTTGGGATTGAGGCCCCGCGCGGTCTCCCAGTCATCCGGCATGCCGTCATTGTCGCGGTCAACCGGAGCCGGCAGAGAGTTCAGGTTCGGCCAGCCGCCAACTTCATCCTCATCGTCGATAATCCTGCCCGTGCCGTTTATCACATCGTTTATAATACGAATGTCCACCTCATCACGTTTAGGAACCGTAGCACCGGCATCAGCGAGAACCCGCTGGTAAGCGGTTTCGGCATCATCCGTGGCCACCGGCACTACTGGAATTTGCTCAGATTGCTTGTATGCCTTTTTCTCACTATCAGAAAAATCCCTAAAAATTACCAGAGACCAAGGGTCATCCGGGATACTGCCATTCATACTATTACCGGCAAAACACGCATTGCAGCAGGTAGTAGTTTCCTGAAAGGCAAAGCCGCCTCCGGAGTTGGGGCCTCGCTTGTAATAATTGCCCACAAAGTTCATTTTAGTAATACTGTCATCACCGTTTGCCCCATCGGCATTATAACCGGCGTGCGAGCCGCCCCAGTTATAAATCACGTTGTTGCGGAAATCGAATATAAAACCAATCGGGTCAATACTACGAATGACATAATTACCCGGGCGTGGACATCGGCCCTGGTGATGTGCATAAAGATTATGATGAAAGGAACATCGGTTGCCATAACAGCCGCGGATTAAGGAACCAAAACCGTGGCAACCCTTTTGATGAACCGAACAGTTCAAGCTTTCGGTAATCAAACACCACTGGACAGAGACATTACCTAATGGACCGCCTCCATAGTCAACGACGGAAAGCGTTTCATCGATTCCCCAGCTCGTCGAACAATGGTCGATGATGACGTTATAGCTGCCCGTGCCTATGGTCAAGCTATCCATCGCTATTCCCAAATTATCGCCAGGGCGACTACGTATATAGCGGATAATCACATGCTGAGTTGAGACATAAAGCCCAAAGTCCTTAAGACAAATGCCGTCACCGGGCGCAGTTTGGCCGGCAATAGTAATATAAGGATTCCTTATCACTAAAGGCGACTTTAGCGGTATAGTGCCGGAGACACGAAAGACAACAATTCTGGAGCCGCCAGCATCAACAGCATCCCGAAGACTTCCGGGGCCGCTATCATTAAGATTTGTAACCTCGTAAACCTTACCTCCGCGACCACCCACAGACCACATACCGGCACCTTCGGCACCGGGAAAGGCCGGAATATCCGCAGTAAATGTAGTAAAGCTCTTAATGCTTCTTGAATTTATCATAATATCTGAAAAATTGGTCTTATCATCAAGGTCATACGCACTGCCGGAGCTCAAGTTGTTATCTAAACCCCATTCAAGATATGGGCCTCTTTGCTTGCCCTGGACGCCGTAAGTCAATGATACAACTAAAAATAAAAACGCAATTGCCCGCCAATACTCAACACATCCTTGCCTTTTAATCTTCATTTTCGCCTTTCTTGTTTTATGTTCCAATCGCAGCGTATCCATTTGGGCAAAAATTGTCAAGGAAATTGAATATCGTGTATTGCCGAAAAACGCAAAACTTAAAACTATGGTGTAAAAAACCTCACTTTCAGAGATGACAGCCACAAATAGAAATTTCAATTAACCAAAAATGTTTTTGTGGAAAATTGCCGCTGGCGGTGTTATATTTGTCAATGTATTGCAGTATAGAAAATAATCAATAATAAATAATCGTTTTTCATGGCCGGGTCCCATGCAAGCCGAGCCCGTGAAACTGGTCAGGCGGGGAACCGAGCAGCCATAAGCGTGTGTTTAGCTGTGCCGTGGTAAACCCGGCCTTCTTAGAATTGAATATTTGATAAATGGATCCGGAAGACTTAAAAAAAAGAATAACGGATTTTTCACATCGCTGCGTGAAGCTGGCTGTAGCTTTGCCTGATACAGCATTAGGCAGACATATTAAGAGACAACTGATAAGATGTTCAACATCTGCAGCAGCAAATTATCGGGCCGTGTGCATCGCGCAATCTAAACCCGATTTTATTTCAAAGTTAAGTATTGTGATAGAAGAAACCGATGAGTCTTGCTTCTGGATGGAATTCATCATCGATGAGCAGTTATTAAAAAAACAGAGAGTGATGCCATTATTAAAAGAGAGTCGGGAGTTGACTTCGATTCTGATATCTTCAAGAAAGACATCTCGTAGGCCGAAAGATATATAGAAAGCTTGAAGTCTAAAAAATAGTCAATATTCAATAGTAAATAGTCAATCGATTATGAGTTACATTGTTCTTGCGAGGAAATATCGGTCGCAGACGTTTGACGACGTCGTCGGGCAGGAGCCAATCAGCCAGACGCTCACAAACGCCATAAAGACCGGCAGGGTTGCTCACGCATATTTATTTACAGGAACTCGCGGCATCGGCAAAACCACTATGGCCAGAATTCTGGCAAAATCGCTCAACTGCCTGTCCGTCAATGAGCCGACCACAAAGCCGTGCTGCAAATGCGATAGCTGCGTTGCGATAAATATCGGCGAAGATATCGACGTCATCGAAATAGATGGCGCCTCGAACAACAGAGTTGACGAGATTCGTGAGCTCCGCGAAAACGTCATATATCGCCCAGCACGCTCAAGATTCAAGATTTACATTATCGACGAGGTGCATATGCTGACGACCGGCGCATTCAATGCTCTTCTTAAGACACTGGAAGAGCCGCCCTCGCACGTTAAATTCATCTTCGCCACCACCGAGCCAAACAAAGTCATTCTGACCATTCAATCCAGATGTCAGCGATTCGATTTTAATAATATTCCAGCCGGTAAAATCGCCGAACAGCTAAAGTCAATCATCAAGCAGGAAAAAATAAAATACGAAGAGGATTTGCTTTTGCCGCTGGCGAAAATGGCAAACGGGTCGATGAGAGACGGCTTGAGCCTGCTGGATAGATTGATAAGCACAGGCACAGAACCCCTGACGGCGGATATGCTTGAGCAGTATTTAGGCAGGGCGAATAGTGAAAAAATCTATAATCTTATCGCCAAAATCGGCGACAGTGACGCAGCCGGAACACTTGCCGCCATCGAGGATTTAACCAATAGCGGCATTAGCGAGGTCCAGGTCGTTGATTCTCTTATCGACTATATGCGGGATTTGATGGTGGTTAAATCCACCTCAATCGACAGCGAGCTTCTGGCTTTAACAGCCGAGCAGCGAAAACACGCAGGCGAGTTAGCCGAAAAATTCGATACCGCTGCACTTATCTATAACATAACCGCCCTGGAAAAATTGCGATGGACGCTGAAAAATAGTGACACACCGCGAGCTCTTCTGGATGCACTGATGCTGCGATTCGCCTTGAGCGAACATTTTCTAAACGTCGATGAGCTTATGTCTCAATTGCAGGGCCGCCCTGCCCCTGCCGTTAAAAAAAAAGAGCCGACAGCCGTAAAGACTGAAACGAGAGACGAAGGACAAGAGCAGACAGAGAACAGACGACAGACGACGGAAGACAGAGGACAGAAGACAGAGGACGGAGGACAGAAGACGGCAGACGGCAGACAGAAAACAGAAACCAGACCTGAAATGAATAATGAGCAACGAGGCAAAACAACCAGCCAAAAGAGAAATGAAATAATCAACGACCCTGCGGTCAAAACAGTCCTCATCGGCCTGGACGCCACCATCACCGGTATCGAGGAGATGGATAATGGTTCGACAAACTCACCATCCCGAGCGAAGCCTGTCCCGAGCAAAGCCGAGGGGTCGAGGGACTGATTGCGAAAGTATAAGGGTGCCTTTCTCAAACAGCCGGCCCCCCTGTCTTCTGTCCTGCTGCCTCGACTTGCGTCGAGAGACGCAGAGGCAGGCGAAGACAGAAAGGGGGGCATTAATACTTTGAAACTTTTATTTCCTCCATACGTCCGGTGACGAGGAATACTATTCGTTCGCAGATATTAGTCACGCGGTCTGCGATACGCTCGAGATTGTGTGCAGCCCAAATGAGATAAGTTGCCCGTGTAATCGTTTTGGGGTCCTCAATCATATACGATAACAGCTCGCGATAGACCCGATCATAGAGCAAATCTATCTTATCATCATCGGCACAGACCATCTCGGCAGCTTTTGCATCGCGTTTCAGGAACGCATCGATGCTTTTTTCAAGCATGCTGATGCCAAGGGCGGCCATCTGGAGAATATCAACAAGGGACTTGATCAATGGTTCGGTTCCCTGCATAACTACTATCTTGCCGATACCTTCGGCATAATCGCCTATGCGTTCAAGCTCAGTAGCAATGTTTAAAACAGCTATGATTTCCCGTAGGTCACTTGCCACAGGTTGCTGCGTCGCAATTAAATTGATACATTTTTCCTCAAGGTCCCATCGTTTCTTGTTAATAAGCATATCATCTTCAATGATACGCTCGGCTTCATCAGCGTTGTGTGTCTTGAGAGCTTCTATCGAGCGGTTGATGGCAGCGATAACCATCCGGCTCATATCAACAACGTCTTTTTCAAGGTCCTTGATATATTTGCAAAAACTTTCTCTAACCATAATTATCTCCCACTCGTCAAGGCGAAGGCCTTGCCGTAGTTCTGAAAAAATCAGCCAAAATGGCCGCTTATATAGTTTTCGGTAAGTTTTTCTTTCGGTTTAGTAAATATCTGCTGTGTCTGCCCAAATTCAATAAGCTGCCCTAAATACATAAATCCTGTGTAATCGGAGACCCTGGCGGCTTGCTGCATGTTATGAGTTACAATTATTATGGTATATTCCTGCTTCAATACCCGCAGCAAATCCTCGATTTTGAGCGTTGAAACAGGGTCCAGTGCCGAGCAGGGCTCATCGAGCAGGATTATATCGGGTTTCAGGATAATCACCCTGGCGATGCAAAGCCGCTGCTGCTGCTCAAGAGTAAGTGTTCGGGCGTTTTTTCTAAGCTTATCCTTGAGGTCCTGCCAGAGCCCAACATGTTCGAGGCCCTGCCGAATGGCATCCATAACTTCATCCTTTCCATCCAGCATTCGATGAATCCGCAGGCCGAACCTGAGATTATTGTAGATTGACAGGTCAAAGACATTGGGCCTTTGAAAAACCATTCCGATTTTTCTGCGCAGGAAAATCAAGTCCGTATTTGGGTCAAGGATATTACGGCCGTCAATAACTATCCTGCCATCAACTTCTGTATGTTCGATGAGGTCGTTCATCCTGTTAAAGCAGCGCAGCAGCGTGGATTTGCCACAGCCGGATGGGCCGATTATAGCGGTAATATTCTGCGCCGGAACTTTTATGTTCACATCCTGCAATGCCAGAAAACCGCCATAATGGAGATTCAGGCCAACTGTTTCGATTTTCGGTGCAAATTCCATAATTAACCAAATCTGCCGGTTATATAATCGTCTGTGCGTTTATCTTGCGGATTAGTGAAAAGCTCAGCCGTCTCATCAATTTCAATCATCTCTCCCATCAAGAAGAAGGCACATCGCTCACTTACTCGTGCCGCCTGCTTTGTGTTATTCGTCACTAATATCTGCGTATAGTTTTCCTTCAACTGCTGCATAGCATCTTCAATCTTTGCCGTTGAGATAGGGTCAAGGCCGGAACAGTGCTCGTCATAGAGAATCACATCCGGTTCGACGGCAAGCGTCCTTGCTATGCAGAGCCGCTGCTGCTGGCCGCCGGAGAGCTTCACAGCCGGTTCATTGAGGCGGTCCTTGACCTCA
>Ga0299912_10003682_pt1 | contig 12512 bp, 6 predicted proteins | sample RVTome_2_FD_207667 | JGI IMG/M metagenome (GOLD analysis project Ga0299912, IMG submission 207667) | Soil microbial communities from uranium-contaminated site in the Upper Colorado River Basin, Wyoming, United States - RVT95D214 (version 2) ... | reverse complement strand
TATTCGCTCTTGATGCTCACCGCAAAGATCTCCTTCCCACTGGAATGGGAAAGATTTTAAGCGATGAGCAAATCGCTTATCGATGTCCTTACGGTTATTCACTTAGCGATGTCCTTACGGAAACCCCCTAGATATTAGGTCCCTTCTCTCTCTTAAACCAAGTGCATTTGGATTAACAGACAGATATTCATTCATAATCGAAAAAGTCTCAGACTTTCGAATTTTCCTCATTATTACTATCTCAAACAATGCAAGGGTTTTATAGGAGAGGAAACTCAAATTCTTTCCAAAATTAATTATCACATCATCTGAAGCCTCTGCTAAGAAGACTTCGATTCCTTCGTAGTTTGATTTAAGACGTAAACGATAAAGGAAATTCAATAAAGAGGTATACCCTGGATCGAAATTATACTTGTGTATCCCTTGCCCCTTTTTAAACTCACTATCCACTCGATTCTTATGCTCTGCTTTAAGGCATTTACAAACCATTTGTATTGGCTTGATACCGCTCCGTGCAAGATTGTGTGGTATTTGAAGATTTCTTGGAAAGTTATGTGGTGTGTGGTCGTTTGACTTTTTACCAATCGCTCCTCTATACATAAGATTCCAGGGCGGCATATTAAGTGTCGAAAGATAGTTGTTAATTATTCTCAAGCAAGCACGATGGGATTTAGCCTTATTTCCATCAAGAAGATAAGAAAGGGATTCGCCCGCACTATAGACGGAATAATAGGCTTGGATAGGAAGCCATTGATTATTAATTTTAGCAAGCTCGGGATCATCGGACAGATTAAACTTCAGGACGTATTCGGTATTCCAGGCATTTTTTAGGAATCTTGCTACCCAGCCATTGTCGAAGCCCTTAAAGCCCTGTAGCCTCTTAGTTTGATTAAGAACCTCAATAATCAACTTCTCATTATTCGAATATCGCTCATTAATTATGTCTACAAAGCATTGAATGTAATACCGGTATGTTTCAAATTTGATTTTTGCTTCTTCGTTAAGATACCGATCCTTTTTATTAGAGATAGTAGTTGGATCGATTATCATATCAATCCATTTCCTTTTGCGGTTATGGATTTATCAATACCTTTGAAGAATACCCCGCGGCTTGCCGCGGGGATGAATTCATGCCTTTCCGAGGGGGTTATAAGGGGGACCGGAAAGTCCCCCTTATCCGCATAGGCCCTTGCTCGTTGATATGCTAAAGTAAATGCGTGGCATTGCGAAGGACGAGTCATTCGGTCTACGACACATGCTATCATCTGGTCTGGTGCCCGAAATACAGGAAGAAGATCTTCGAGCGGGTGGAAGTCCGGGAACGAGCGATGCAGATGATTCGGGAAATATGCGAGGCGTACGACATCGAAATATTAGAAATGGAGATCATGGAAGAACACATCCATCTGCTGGTTTCATTTCCACCCTCGCGATCGATCGGGGAGGTCGTGAGGATTATAAAGAGCAACAGCGGACGTGGAATGTTTCGCGAGTTCCCGAGTTTGAAAAGAAAACTGTGGGGCGGGGAGCTGTGGGAAGATGGATATTTTGCCCGTACGGTCGGAGACCGGATGACTCGGGACGTAGTGGACAAGTATATCAAGCATCATCGCGAACTAGAGCAAGGGCCTGCGCAACTGGCCTTGAAGCTGCGCTCCTAATGCCCCGCGGCTTGCCGCGGGGATCTTTACTTAAGCTTACATAAGCTATTACCAATTGCCACGGAGGGCTGAGGCAACAATTTCAGGAGCTCTTCAGCTTCAAGAAAGATTTTCTTTGTTTCTTTGTAGTTGTTGGGATTCAATATGCCATCGAGCTTTGCCGGGTCTTTGCAATACCTAAGTTTACGCATAAGATTCGGCAACCCTCCATGTTGAAAAGAATGCCTCAAGTCCAAAACGAGCTAGAACGATTCTTTCATCCTATCTAATTCATACCCGTTTATGTTCTTAAGAAATGATACTTTTATTTTATCTATTTTCTTAAAGAGCATATTTTTCGCATGGCCAAATCCCATATGTTCAAACTTCGTCCAATCCCCCTCTGCCCGGAGTAACCTCCAGTATAATGAATTGCAGATAAGTTCAGAATAGAGCCTGATCCAGGCCGCGAAATTAGGATAGTGAGCAAGAGACACTCTAATCGCTTCATTCTTGTAGGCCGATATTTCCTCCTTTAAATTCTTCTCAAAATAGGCGATATGATTTTTTAGGATATTCTCATTGCCCCATGCAGAAATATATTGCCAGCCTTCCTCTAATAACACCTTTCTGTTTCCCATTTTGTTCTATCCCTTTGGTATTCAGCGATTCTTTTTCTTGCGGCTTCCTGTCTTTTTATCCTCGTATTCCACCTGGTTTTCGGCCGCGGCTTGGATTTCCTGCCGTTCAGTGGGTGGGTATACTTTGACGGGAATCGTTTGGCCTTCGATTTCGGCTTTCCATTCGGTTACCTGCTTCTGAAGATATTCAAAAAACTCCGGTCGCTTTCGGGCGAATATAGGGAAGGTTGAAAGGATATGTTCGAAATCATGAGGATCAAGGCTATAGGCTTCGGCAACAAGACGGTTTATTTCCCAAAATCTCGGCCATATCTGCTCGTTCTCTGAGATATATATGCTTCCAAGCTCGACAGCGCTATATGTTTCCATTACGACTGAATGAGGGATTTCGCTTGGAATCGGAGGCAACTTTAGATACATCGGGCTGACATTTGCCGAGACGCGGAATCGGAAGGTAAAGTCAAAGGCGAATGAATTGGCCACAGAGATAAGGAAGTTGTGTTCAACATCAGCTTTGCAGCCATATAGGGAATGACCAAAGCATGATTTTCTTGGTATCGCCGCTGCGATGCATGTTCGCTCATTTGTATTGCTAGCAATAGCCCGAAAAACTATTTTCGGCTCTGCATTAGGGAGACGGCCGTTTTTCTTTTCGGCGGCGGCGAGGCTGACCCAGCGCTCGATGGGTTTTATATCGATGAGGAATTGCTCAATGTGCTTGCCTTCGTAAAGAGGCCAGAAGCCGGCCTCGGCCATGCGGGCGCGGATTTCGGGCCAGGCGGCGGGTTCGTAATAGGGCGACTTGTCCGTCGTACCTGGGATGGTGCCCAGAATCTGGCGGGGGGTCCAGAGCTTGTTGGTTTTCGGGTCGGTCCAGAGGTCGCGGTCGTTGGTCATGTGGAATTCGGTGTAAAATCGCGCGTTCCAGGTTCCCGGACCCTGGTCACCGAGGAGAGGCCGGCCTTCATACATCTTCAGGAGGATTTCCCTGTCGCGCGGGCTCCGGTATTCGAGAAATGCCAGAGTTCCCGGCGATAATCTCTCGAGCTCCTCCCGGCGGACGGACACCGCCCAGGGGATCGGACCGGGAAAAGCGCTTTTCCCCTCTTTCCCCGGCTCGCGCCACAAGGCGGTCTCGTCCAGCTCTTCAAGGTCATGGCGCATGAAGGCCGCCTGGAAACCGGCGGCTTCCGCATCCGGCTTCGCTTTTCGAAAAACAAGGCTGACGAGCTTGTAGCGCGAGTCTATCGGGAAAATCTTTCTTCGATTCTCGAAACCGTAAAATCGCTCGACCCCCGTTTCGTCGAGGAGCAAATGACGCAGGCCCGTGCAACCCTCATTATTATAGATTGCCGAGGGGACGATAAAGCCGACCCGGCCGTCCCGGGCGGCGAGGCGCCATGCTCGCTCGACAAAGAACTTGAAAACGTCCGGATCTCCGCCGGTGCTCTTGCCGTCGATGAGCCAGTCCTGGAAGGAAAAATCTCCACCCTTCTTGAGACACAGGGCGGTTGTTTTTATACGCTGCTCATAAGCCTTGAATTCCGCTGGAAGCGAGGGGTTCGCTTCTTGGAGTTCAGCGATGCGTTTGTCGAGCTCGCCGCCTTTGAAGGCCCGTATTAGAATGTCGAACCGGCCGAAGAATTCTTTCCGATCGGGCTTGATCTTATCCCACGGCGGATTGCCGAGGACGGCGTCGAAGCCGGGGCGCGCCTCATCGAGAAGAACCTCGGGAAATTCGAGCTCCCAATGGAAGAACCGCTCGCGGGCCAAAACTTTCTTGAACTCCGGCCGCCATTCCTGGTCGTTGACATAGGAACGAAGGTCTTCGGGAGATCGTATCTTGTCGCAAAGATAATCCCATTCCGCCCAGATTTCGGGGATAAAGGCCGAAGCCGAGCGCAGGTCGAAGAGAAGCTTGACGGCCGCGAGGATTTCGTCCGCCCGGCGGCGAAGATGACCTTTATATTCCTGTTCCTCGATGCTTTCCGGTTCTCGACCCTCCCGGCGGAGGCTATCCGGATCCGCCGTGTCGATCAGGCGCCGCAACTCTGCCGCTTCGGCAGCGGCCTTTCGGACAAGGCTCTGAAAGATCCCGAATTGATGACGTACTTCTCCCCGGGAAAATAATGTGGCATGTCCGCCGAGCGTAGAGAGAGGCGGCCTGTCGAGCCGCTCCATCCACGTCCCGAGAAGGGAGTTGCCGCACCTGACGTGGTGTTCGAAATAGGTCAAGGGCCGGTCGCCGGCCGCGGATTCGATCCAAAGGGCAACGCGGGCGAGCTGGACGGCCGTCGGGTTGAGGTCCACGCCGAAAAGGCATCTCTCGGCCACGCGCCGCTTGCACCAGGCCCTCGCCTCGGAATTCGAAAACCGGGCTTCCTCGTCCGAGGCGCGCCAGTCGGCGTCCCAGGCCTGGCCGGTCGTACTCCGGAAATCTCGCGGCGGCCGGCCGTTTCCCCCTTCGACATAAGCCCGATACAGGGCTTGGCCGAGGAAGCGCATGGCCTCGACGAGAAAATGGGCGCTGCCGCAGGCCGGATCGAGGATGCGAAGGCGTTCGATCTCGGCGGACGACTTACCCTTGACGAGCGGCCCCAAGGAATGGCGGACGAGGTCCTGGACGAGCGGGCGGGGCGTGTAGAAAGAGCCGGAACCCTTGCGCGAGGGGCCCGGGACGAAATGGAACATCCCGGGATCGAGACGGCGGACAAGGCGCGCCGACACGCCCCGATAGACAGCCGGCTCTTCATCGTCTTCGGCGCCGTTTTCCGCGTCGGATTCTTCAGAATCGGGGCCGGATTCCGAGGGCTCCTGTTCCTCCTCGGATTCTTCGTCATCGAAGGAAGCCGACTCGGGATGAAACGCGGCGCAGGCGGTATCCGCGACCAGGGCGAAATCCCCTCGGAGGGAAGTATCTTTCTGCTCGCAGAGGCGGCAAACGTCGGCCGGCGTCAGGGCGAAGAGCCGTCCCTGGACGTGGATTTCGAGAGTCGTTTCCCCGGCGATCCGCGGCTCGTATTCAAGCAGCCCTTCATAAACGGCGCCCAGATTCTCGATGTCGAGCTCGCGGAACGAGACGCGCTCCCGGCCGACGCCCGGACGAGGGGTCGACGTGGCCAGGTCGAGCATGAGGCGGGCGACGACGCGGTCGGAAAGGCGCGCTTTGTCCAGGATTGCGCCCTCGGGGGTTTCGGAACTGAAGAAGTCGCTGCCCCGGGGCGGAATATTCTCCCAGCGGCTGATCCGCGGCAGGCCTTTGTCGTAGATCCGGAAAAGGGCTCGCAGGCGCTGCCAAAGGGAGCAGCGGTTGGCGGGCCAGGAGAACGCAATGTTGTCGAGGACCTCGTCAAGAAGCCCCTGGGCCGAATACCCCTCCCGGTAAAGCTGGTGGCTGTCGAGCCTCGTATCCCTAGCCTCGGCATAAAGAATGAAAAGGATCCGGTAGAGGCAGGTCAGGGCGGCATCGCGGTAGCGCCGGAGATCCGCTTCTTGAAGTTCGAGCGGATTTCCGATCCGGCCCGAAGCGACGGCGTCAGCGATGAGGCCCGAAACGAGAGATTCGGCGGCCGTGAAGACCGCCCGTTTGAGGTCGTCGGAGACCTTTTCCGCCTGGGCGCGGCTCTCGCGCTCGATCTCGTCGATGAGGGTTTTTTCTTCGGAATCCGGCGTGAATGTCGCGGAAGAATAGAAGCGGAGAAGGAAGGGGAAGGATTCGGAATCCTCATCCTCGGCCAGTCCCTCGAGGTCCGCCTCGAGATAGGATCCGCGCGGTCCTTCCCCCGGCGCGCGGATAAGGCGGACGCGCTCGCCGGACAAGAGGAGGCCGTATCGGAGGCCGGCGCGGGCAATCGCCGTCTCGGCTTTATGCCTGGGATTAGCGGCGCCGCGGCCCGCGTCGAGGTCCTCATCCCAAGCTCCGCAGTAGGCGACAAGGAGAGGCTTATCGCGCCGCTCCTCGGCCTCGGCGGAAGCGAACAAGCCGTGAATGCGGTCTTCGCCGGTGCCCAGGTGGTAGTTCAAGATATCGCGCAGAAACGGCCGCAGGAACTTCTCGCGACAAGACGCGGCGTCGGCCGCCCGTCCCTTGGCGCGTTCGCGGATGCGAAGGAAGCGGAGAAAGGCGAAGCCCGTCTCGCGGTCGGTGTGGATTCTCCTGCGGCCGCGGCCTGCGCCTATTCCCAAGGCGGTCCCGAGATAGTAGTCCGAGAAAAAGCCTCTGACGTTTCGGAGGTGCCGGGATTTCATCGGTCATCTCCGGCCGGGATGAGGAACAGGGCGCCCATGGATAGGGGCGGCTCCGGATCATGAATTTTCAGGTAGTTTTCGATTTCCTTTTTTCTTTGTTCCTTGAAAGCCCCGACCGCGGCCTTCCTGGCGGCAAAGCTCCGGGGGCCGGCGTCGCCGTCGGCCGAGAAAAGCCGCTGTTGCCCGGTTTCCTCGATCAAGCCCCGGCTGTGCTTTTCTTCCTCTTCTATTTCGCGGAGGCGGTCGGCAACGTCGGCTTCGAGCTCGTCGAGCCAGGCTTTAGCCTGTTGCTCGCGGCAGCGGCGGAATTCAGAGGCCCGGGATTTCAGAAGGCGAGACGCCTCAGCCACGGCGAGGTCTCTCAGATTGTCGAAGCATGAGGCGAAATTCTTTTCGAGGGTAATAGGGTCGATTTCTATGTCGGGACCGGATTCGGTCAGGATGCTCAGGTTGTCGGCCGGATCTCCCAGGACGTTTCCGTCGGTAGAAAGACGGAGGGCCAGGATGCGCTCCTCGACGGGGCCGTCCTCATCGCTTATGGAGCCGTGGAAAGTGAAGAGAACGGAAGGCGGGTCCGATAAAGCGGCGGCCCGGGCGGCCAGCCGGCGCGGGGGAATCGCGCCTCCCGACGAAAAAACCTGGATGAGCCTCCGCCTGGCCGCGGCGGAAAGGGCGCGGGCGAGCGGATGAAGGGGCGTGATGTACTCCACTTCATCTGTCCGGTAACGAACGGCCGCCGAGCGCCGGAACGTCGCCGCCCTGTAGACGGGAAGGACTTTTTCGCCCCGGAATTCGGGCGGGACGTCGATGCGATAAACATGGACGCGGGCCGGATCGGGAGTGACCCCCGCCGAGCCGAGAGCGCCGAGCACGATATCCTCGAATTCCGTATCGTCCGGGAGGAGTGGCTCCACGGTGTCGAGAAGGCGGCGGATCCGCTCGTCCTCTTCCGCGCCCCCGGGGCTCAAGGTCAGGAGGGGCCGCGCGTTGCGGATGAAATCGGCCGTCCTGTCCTCGAAAAGGCGGACGAGATCGTCTTTACGGCGTTCGATGTCGGGGGATTCGGGGTCGAGCTCGACAAGACGCCCTTCGAGGCCGCCTCCGCCGGAGAGGACGCCGAGAATATCGGGCGTCGAAATTCTCTTACGGCCCATTTCTTTGATCTTTTCGACGAGGCGGTTCAGGACATCGTCCTCGGGGCTGTCCGGATAAAAAAGGTAGCGGATGATCGGCTCCCGCTCCTGCCCGTAGCGGTCGACGCGTCCGTTGCGCTGTTCTAGCCGGTTGGGATTCCAGGGGAGCTCGAAATGGACGATCCGCCGGCAGGATCGCTGGAGATTGAGCCCTTCGCTGGCGGCGTCGGTGGCCAGAAGAAGACGGGTTTCGGGCTTTTCGAAAACGGCCTCGCGGGCGAGGCGCTGTTTGCGGCTCAAGCCGCCGTGGAAGAGGATATAGCGGGCGGCAAGGTCTGGATCTTCGTCCACGCGGCACCGGATCGCTTCCAGCGTGTCCCGGTATTCGGTGAAGACAATCGCCTTCTCGCCGGGATGACCGGAGAAAACGGCTTTCAGCTCGGCGACGAGGGCTTCGATCTTGGGATCGGCGGGAGGAAGCTTGCCCATGAAGCGCCGGATGGTGCTGAGGGCGCCGACTTCGGCCTTGCGTCGGCGTTCATCGGGCGGCAGGGCGCTCCGAAGGATGCGGCGGGCCGTCCTTTCGGCGGCCGCTTCGGTGAGGGGCAGATCGGCCTGGAGCTCTCTGATATCGGCGCGGGAAGGGGGCTCTTCGCGGGCCTCCTCCTTGCGCAGGGATTCCAGGCGGTATTCCAGCGTTTTTTTCAAAGCAGCGCGGCTTGACAGGGCGCGCTTTTTGATGATCTGCATGGCGAAGCCCACGAGCTCCGCGTCTTCCGTCTCGCTCGCTTGGCGGGCCGTCTTCGAACAATAGGCCGCAACCTTTTTAAGAAGCTCTTTCTCGGCTTCGGTAGGGGCGGCAACCGGAATTCCGGAAACGTGCCGTTGGGGGAAGACTGGCTTTTCCCTCCCGTCCGGGAAGCGACGCACGATCTGCGACTTCATCCTGCGGATCCGGGCCGCTTCCATACGGCGTTCGAGATTTTGGATAGATCCGAGGAACGTGGCCAGGGTGGGCTCGACGAGCTCGAGGAGCGAACGGTAAGAATGAGCGTAGCCGTTGTGCGGAGTCGCAGTTAGGAGGAGAAGGCCGCGGGAAGATTTTCGAAGCTCCGTTCCGAGGCGCGTCCGTTGGGTCCGATAAGGGTTTTCGGGAGTGCCCGATTCGGACAAGGCATGGGCTTCGTCCACGATAATGATATCCCACCGTTTACGTAAGGCACGGTTCCGGACCGTCTCCTTCTTTATAAAATCCAGAGATGTGATAACACGGGGAAGAGCATCCCAGGGGCTGACGCCGGCCGGCAGGTCGGTCTGGGCCGCGGCCAGCCCGCCGGCGTTGTCGATGATGACGAATTCGAGGCCGAATTTATCGAGAAGTTCGCCCTTCCACTGATCCATGAGCCCGGGCGGAGTGACGATGAGAACGCGTGAGGCCCGGCCCCTGGCCATGAGCTCAAGCAGGGCGAGCCCTGCTTCGATCGTCTTTCCCAGGCCGACGTCGTCGGCAATGAGAAGCGAGGGCCGAGATTTGGCTAAAAGCCGAAGCGTCGGGGCGAGTTGATAGGCTTCGAGAGCTACGCGGCCAAAGCGAACGCCGCTCAGAATCCCCGGCTCCCGGACGAGTGTTGCACCGATGAGGCGGTGGGCGCTCGACCAGGCGAAGAAGGAATCGAGCAAGCGGAGGTTGAATTCGACGGCCTGATTAGGGAGCGGGATGACGTCTTCGGGGGGCGCGATGATGGTAAGACTGGATGGTTTGTCGTTATCCAGTGCGCGAAGGTCGAGGATGGCCTGGGTAGCGTAAGGGGCGTTGGCTTCGCGCACGACCCACGGCCTATCGCGGACGAGGACGCGGTCGCCGTATCGAATTTGTACGGTCATCTTATTGCTTCAAACCGATAGTGCAAGCCTGCTTTGGATCATTATATCTTAGAACGGTTTTTAAAAAATAGGATCGAGGCGGGGATATCTGAAAACCGGTGCTGATTTGGGGACACGCGGGGAATTCTGGAGACATGAACCGAACTTTTTAGTTCGGTATGGAGATTTGGGGACACGTTACCGATTTAAGAAAATCGGTACATGTCCCCAAATCTCCTTAGAGCCTGAAGCAATAGCTGAATTTGATCAGGAAGACATTCCCGGGGTGGACGTCGAACAGGTCCCGGAAACCCTCCCCGAGGATGAATTCGCCGGTCCGGTCGTAGCCCGTCCGGTCCTGCGACCAGACGACGTAGAGGACCGATCCCGGAAGATACTCCCAGCGGATGACGAGGTTCGACCGAAACTGGAGGAAGTTGAAGTTCGGGTTGGGGAACGAATAATCGGCCAGGCCGTCTGCGTTTTCGTCGACGCTGTAAGTCCCCTCGGCCGCATCGGCGGCGATCTCGCCCGGCCCGAAGAGTTGATAGCGGTCCTCGAGGCCGGCCGCCCGCGAGTCCGTGATGCGCTTGAATTTCGAGTAGGTCCCCGCCGAGACATAGGGCATGCCGTAGTATTGGACCGAGAGCTCGGGCGTCAGGCTCCAGTTGAGCCGGACGGTCAGCCCGACCGTTTTCTGGTCGAGGGCGGCCATGACGTAGCGGGACTCGTCGCCGAAGGAGCTCCGCGTGATCCACTGGAGCATGGGCTTATAGATCTCGAACTCGGGGCTCAGGCTCAAGGTCAGCGCGTTTGAGGCCTGGTAGGTGACTCCGACGGAGAGGCTCCGGGCGGAACGGTAATCCCGGTCGCCCTCATAGCTCGATCCCATCAGGCTGAACTGGAACTTGCGACGCGTGTCGGAGCGGAGATTGCCCCAGAGGTTCCAGCCGCCCTGGGTGCGCAGGGAGGGACCGCCCCGCAGGGCTTCGGCCGAAAGCCCCGGGAACTGGCGGTTGATCCCGAACCCGAACTGCCAGTAGTTCTTGAACCGTCCCCAGAAATTGATGTTCCCGCCCATGAAGATCCGCTCGGCGGCGAAATTGAGGCCGACCCACTGGTTGAAGTTAACCTGGACTTCGCGGAAGATGCTGAAGGGCTTCCACCACCGGTAACCGGCCCAGAAATACTGCATGGCCACGTCGGCGTAGCGGGTGTAGCCCATATCGTTGACCTCGAACCCGGGCGAGCGCCAGGTGATGCCGGTCGAAAAACTGAGATGGCCGCTCCCGGATTTATTGAAGGTCAGGGTGCCTCCGTACCCGCTGAGGGAGCGGCGGGCCGGGTCGAGCTTGACGTAATCGGCGTCGGGGCGCTGGTAATAGCGGAGGGAGGAGATCTGTGTCCTGAGCAGGGCTTCCTCGCTCCCGCGGACCAGGCTGAATGCGGTCATGAATTGTATCGAGTAGGTCCGGTTCTTCCAGGTGTGGTTGATATCGAAGCCGCCCGTGTAGGCGGCGCTGTGGAGGAAGTCGAGCTCCTCGCCCTTGAGGTTCCGGTTGACTGCGGTCAGCATCCCCCCGACGACCGTGTCGCCCTTGCGGTAATCCTTCTGGAGACGGATGCCGAGGTAGTTGGTGGAGGGCTCGACCGGTTCTTGGCGGGACAGGCCGGAAAAGCTCAGGTCGGCGTACTCGGCCGCGGTCAGTGCGTTGATGATCCCGATCGACACTCCGGAGCGTGTCTTTCCGGACAGCTTGAAAGCGCCGATGATATTGGTACTCTCGGGCATGTCGACGAATTCGCCCTCGCCGCCCCAGACGGCGCGCTGGGGATAGCGGCCGATCCGTCTCGTGTAAAACAGGTTGTCCTGGGAGAAATCGCCGTCGCCCCCCATCATGTCGAAGCTGAGAATATTCCGGCCCTCGATGAAGAAGGGCCGCTTTTCCTCATAGTAGGTCTCGAAGGCGGTCAGGTTGACGACCGAGGGGTCGGCTTCGACCTGGCCGAAGTCGGGGTTGATCGCGAAGTCGAGGGTCAGGTCGCTCGTGACGCCGACCTTGCCGTCCAGGCCGCCGAACAGGCTCGACCGGCTCCCGTCGGCGAAGGGGTTGCCCGGCTCGGCCCGGAAGGTCCGGGCGCTGCCGACCGAATAGGGCGTGAGCTCGACCCGGCGTTGAAGCTTGAGCCCTTCGAGGCCGCGGAGCTCGCCGAAACCCTTGACCCAACCCGACGCGTCGCGGGGGATGAACTGCCAGAAGGACCATTCCTGAGCGCGGAAGAACTTGCGGTCGACCTGAAGGCCCCAGACGGACTGGGCGCCGCCGGCGTAGCGGAGCTGGGAGAAGGGGATTCTCATTTCGGCCGTCCAGCCCTCGGCGTCCACGGCCGTCTCCGCGTCCCAAATCGGATTCCAGTCCTCGTCCTCGACCTCGCCGTCGCCGGACAGGAAGACGTCGGACTTGACTCCGGCCGCGTTGATGACAAAGCAGAAAGCGCTCAGGCGGTCGTGGTAGCTGTCGAGCTGGATATCGACCCAGTCGCCGTCCATCGTGTCGCGCCGGGCCAGGCGCCGGACGATCTTGTCAGGCTCGTTGTCGTAGGCGCGGATCGCGACGTAGATGTTCTTGTCGTCGTAGAGGATCTTGAAGGCGGTCGGCTGCGTCGGGGCCTTCCCCTCGTCGGGCTCGCGCTGAACGAAATCGCCCGACCATTCGACCTTGTCCCAGACGGGCTCGTCGATCCGTCCGTCGATGACCGGGGGGTGGGGATTGACGGCGCGCGTCGTATAGACCTTTTGGACGGGGGGCTCGGCCCCCCCTAGAGAGCGGGGGAGGCCGATGCTGCATACAAGCGCCGTGCATGCCAACAGACTTGTCATAGCCGACGAAATTCCATCCGCGCCTGATTTTCTCATTTTGACCGCCTTGTCGATCCTCTTCCATCCCGGATGATCATTCAAAAGTATATACTCCGGACCCCGGGGA
>Ga0299912_10003681_pt1 | contig 12513 bp, 6 predicted proteins | sample RVTome_2_FD_207667 | JGI IMG/M metagenome (GOLD analysis project Ga0299912, IMG submission 207667) | Soil microbial communities from uranium-contaminated site in the Upper Colorado River Basin, Wyoming, United States - RVT95D214 (version 2) ... | reverse complement strand
CATCCTGCGGCTCAGGGTCTTGCTCGCTGGGGGAGCGCTTCGCGGTCCGCCTTTTTAGAGCCGCTATCTTCGCTGTGATTATCTTTGTCGAGAGCCTGATCTCAGCAGGCTCCTCTGAGCCTACAGCTGGCTCGGTCTCAGGGACGCTGCCCGACTCGGGCGTTTCATCCGTGTCGACATCTATGATTTTCTTCATGAAGGTATAGGTGCGCTGGCCTCCTGGATGCTTATAAATCTCAACCTCGAACTCTCTCATCAGCTCCTCTTTGATCTCAGCCAGTCGCTGTCCGACGGACCTTGAATTTTTATATTTTCTCTGGAAGTCCTGGAGGCTGAGCTTCATGTTTTTCGCCTCGTCGAAGAGCGTAGAGTAGAGCTCGCTCGGTGAATATTCTTTCAGGTCTAGGCCCTTTTCGTAGACGATCCGAGTGAGAATGAGGTAGAGGTAGTCGTCCTCGACGGCGAGTTTGTCCTTTTTCTCGTTCATCATCTGAAGAACCAGTCGAAAGGTAAAGCGTGCGGGGAAACCGCACACCTTCCGGCCGAAAACCTCCCAATCCGCGATCCGCGAGATGCACCGGGGTTCGAAGTCCTTGTACCGTCGAAGAATCTTCACTACCGTATTGAGGTTTGTCAAAACCTCGGTCATTATCGCGTCGCGCGTCGCAAGGAGCGTGCCGAAAAGGGATGACCTGGATTTTGGCTTTCCGATTTTTTGGGTGTTGAACAAAAGGAGCCTGCTCACTAGGTCGTCGCGCTTGAATTTGGGTGCCCGACTTGTGACCGCTAGGAAACAGTGGGGCGTATAGCGTGCCTCGTCGCTATCGGTATAGAGCTTGCGCTTGGTGACGGTCCCGCCCGTCGCGGCCACACAGAGGATGTTCGATTTGTCATCAGAGATATACTGGTCCAGGTTGTCGAACACGAGGTAGTAGTTTCTGCCCAGTGCCGTTTTGAGGTCGTCGGTGTTTTCGGGGAAGTGGCAGCTCTCGTATCTCTCGCCAAAAAGAATCTTCCCTATCGATGTGGCGATGAAGCTCTTGCCGCTCTCCTTCTTGCCGATGAAACAGGCGATGGGCTTCTCCTGTAAGATGGATTCAAAAAATAGTGAATAAAAAAAGATGACCAGCAGGAGCTTCTGCTCTGCCGAGGAGACGATATTGTCCTTCTCCTTAATAAAGCTGGCCCGGTCGACCAGATACTCATTCAGGAGAGAGGCTTCCTCGAAAAAGCGGCTCATGCTTAGCCCGGTTGGCCTTTTCGGGATCGCGAGGCCCGATATATCAGATGGTCCCTCGCCTTCGAAATAGTTTATGACCTTCAATTGCCGGTCGAAAGCGTATGGTGTTAAGACTGGATCTGACTTAAAGAACACGCTGTCTATCCCGTTGTCGCAGAGCTCGATTTTCTCTCCGTCCAGGCGATAGACCTGATTGGCATGGTTGCTGACATATAGGACGAATCTCTGGCTGTCAAAATAGGCGAACTCGCGTGGTTTGATCTCTTTGCCATGGGCCCATATTTCTGTCATAACCACATCTTTTATTTCCTCGAAGTCCCTTCTCGATATGCCATAGCGCATTCTTATGAAACAGTAGAAGTCGATACTCTCGAGGCTCATCAACGTTTTCTCTTCCTTGTCGAATAGAAAAAAGGCTTTCTGCTCCTTATCTTGAAGGCCATAGCACGCAGAATTTTGTCCGGAGAGGAGGTCGCCGAGGATGAAATTGGCAATCATGCGCCGCCTCTCTTCGCCAGAGAAGGCAGCCTTAATTTCCTGTATTCTTCGAGAACTGGGAGTCCCTTCAATTCGGTTCCTCTGAACAAATTCTAGTGCCCGTCGAACGTCCCACTGAAGTGCCGACTCGCCTTTATTTTCTATTCGATTCGAGCACCCCAGGAGGGGATTAAAGAAGACGCTCTTAATCGTCGCATAATCATAATCGTTAGAAATAAGGTGATAGAGGATCGACATGTCTCTTCCCGAGCGTGTTTTGTCGGCGTCTTTGGCTGTGAGCAAGGTCCCTGTGATGATACGGTTTTGGGTTCTGGAATCGATTTCCAGACGCCTCACGTCTGCCTGGGCAGCGTCGGCGTCTTTAAGGCTGATAATTTGTTGTTTCTTTCCGAAGGCGGGAAGCTCGCTCTCTGCTTCTTCACGCTCCCTAAAGCCAGAGTCCTTAAATTCGGCAAAATCTGCCAGATTGTATGTCTTTTCCTTATTGAGTACGAGGACTTTACACTCCGTCGGCTCGGGGTCCTTGATGTTGAAGGTGCCGGGCAAACGGAGACAGGAGTCTAGGTGTAGTTTGCTGCTGTCGGCTCCCAACCGGCCCACAACGCCGGCAAGGGTTTGTTTGAGCTGAGTCTGTTGCTCTTTTGTGATGCTGATGATCGGCTCCTTCAGTACCCAGTAGCAGTGATATCCGCGGCCCGAGTCAACGACAATGGTCGGCGGAATCGGGAACTCCTTCACCTGCTTAAAGGCCTCCGCCGCTCCCCCCGCAAAGTCCTTGCCATCCACGTCGGCCCAGAGGCAAACAATATCGCGGATGTCCTCTTGCTTCTTTCCTTTGTCAAGAGGCCGGGGGTTCACGCCGAAATAGATATGGTGTGTCTTGTTCCAATTGGAAATTTCTTCCCAGTCCGCCTCTGTGATTTCACCCCGTAGTAGCCACTTTGGGATCACATTCTCGCCGATCATCCTCACCTCAACATAGCCGTCGTGGTCCTTGAAGTGGCGGGGAAAAAGGGCCTCGATGAAGCGCTTAGCCTCGAGGTAGCTGTTGCTCGTTGTCATTCGTGTTCTCCTGATTTTGTTTTAGAAAAAGTCCCTGCATGCTCTCATCGAGCAGCAGGTTGGTAGAAAGGTCGGTCAGATAGTACTGACGGCCCACAGTCCAGCTTCGGCCACCATCATGGCTAAGAAGGACCGCTTTAAGTTTGAGTGCCTTTGTGTTTAGGACACGCATTCGTATTCTCCTTCGTTATTTATTCTCTTTAGCCCAATGAGAATATTTTTCTATCGGGCTTCCGCTAAATGACTGTTATTTGACTGCTCGGCAGCGATCAACCCTCTTAAGTAGATAAGTTTGTTCGATCGGTGGGCGTGCTCGACGATAGTTATAAAGTTATTTATTCGGCCCCGCCATACAAGCCCCAAGCCGCTTACATGTTTTGGGCTCCCCTTTTTTCAATAAAGGGGAGTAGAGGGGATAAAGGCCAATTATTAATCGTCTTATAAGCGGCTTGGCATCTTAAAACGCCCTCGAATCCCCCTTGTTTGGCGCAAGGGGGCAGGGGGATAGAAATCAATAAAGAAATCCGGAGGCGTTTTGGGCTTCACCTGAGACGATAGCCTATATTTGGGGCTCCCCTTTTTTCAATAACGGGATAAAACCCGCGAAAATGCGCGATACCCTAACAAAGTATATTGGCCTATTGACTTCCTTTTTCTGAAGGTGAAATAATTAGGGCAAGTTCGGTAACAAGATCGGTGACATGTCCCCAGAGTTGGTTGGATCATCCTTCTTCTTCTCACTTTGCCCCAAAATCCCGCCCCAGCCACCATATCCGCAAGAGTCCTCCTTCGGTCTGCGTTTTGCGAAACTTCCGTTGCCCCTGCTGCCTTTGTATTTTGTCTGAGCCGAAAAGGCTGAGCCTTTAACATAACTATAAGGAGGGAATCGACGTGAAGAAACGGACGTTGTTATGCTTTGGTTTACTCGCGCTTTTGGTTGTCTTGGGTCCCGCGGCCCAGGTTGTGCCGGTTGCGGTCTCGCCCGGGAGAACGGGAGGAACGGCTGTCGTCGGAGAGCTCTGCCCGACGTTCAGCTGGACCTCGGTGGACTGGGCGGTGGGGTACCGGGTGGCAGTTTTCGAAGCGCTGGGCGTAGGGGCTGTTTCCTATGAGCAGATGATCTCCGCAGGGACAGAACCGGTGCTGAGCAGAGAGATCGAGGGCCGGGGATTATCCTGGACTCCGTCCTCGGAGGAAGGATTGAGGGCGGGGAAGATGTATGTTTGGTACGCAGAAGCAGTGAGCCCGTCAGGGCCCGGGGTATGGTCTGCGGGAAAAGTGTTCATCGTGGATGCGGGAGCTATAGGCATAGGGACAGAGGAGCGAGTAACGCGAGTGTTACGGGAGAAAGGAATACGGGAAGAGGTGATCACGGACGTTCTGAAAGAGGTGAAGAGCGGGGCGACGGGCGCAGTTGCCGGAGAAGTCGGGACGAAGCCTCCGAGTAGCGTCCGAACGATGGGAACTGAAGGAGATTCCAACACCTTTTATGGATCGGAGGCCGGATATGCGATCACGTCAGGCTTGGCCAATACGTTCATCGGACGAGCGGCCGGATACTCCGACACCACTGGATACGAAAACACGTTCCTTGGTTGGCGTGCTGGATACAACACCATCTCCGGATATAAGAATACCTTCGTTGGAAACGAGGCGGGACTCTCCAACACCACAGGAAATTACAACACCTTTCTCGGCTATGGGACCGGATGGCACAGCACCGGATCCTTTAACAGCTTCCTCGGTTATGGGGCCGGCTGCTCCAACACGACCGGGCTAAACAATACCTTTCTCGGCTATCTTTCAGGATTCTCCAGCACCACTGGAAACTTCAACACCTTCCTCGGCGATCAGGCCGGATATGCCAACACCACCGGATACCGTAACACCTACCTCGGCAGTGCGGCCGGACTCAACAACACCGCCGGACACGAAAATATCTTCATCGGTGATCAGGCCGGATATGCCAACACCACCGGATACTATAACACCTTCCTCGGCAATGGGGCCGGAAGCTTCAATTCCGGCGGATACTACAACACCTTCATCGGTTTGGGGGCCGGAAGCTTCAATGCCTCCGGAAACTACAACACCTTCATCGGCTCGGGAGCCGGAGTTTCCAACACCGCCGGGAATAACAACGTCTTCCTCGGCTATCGATCAGGATACTATGAAACCGGCTCCAATAAGTTCTACATCGATAACTCCGACACATCATCTCCGCTGATCTATGGCGAGTTCGACAATGACATCCTCGCCGTCAACGGAAAGTTCGCTGTAGGAACGCAGACCCCGACCTATCCCATGGAGCTTAAGACGACGGGCAGAAACGCGACGTTCGTCCTTCAGCGGAGCGACGGCGGCGCGATCAATTTCGTCAACGCTACTCCGGCCTACGGTCAATTCGGGACGGGGAATAATTACCCCGCGAGGATTCTAGTCAACAGCACGTGGAGGATGAGCCTTAATACGGACAACAGCCTGTCGATGGTGAACGGGGCGACTTGCACGGCGGGGGGAGTGTGGACGAATGCCTCGAGCCGGGAGTTGAAGGAGAACATCGAAGACCTAAACGATGAGGAGGCGAATACGGCGCTGGAGGAGCTTTCTCCGGTGAAGTACACATACAAGGCCGATAAGTCCGAAAGACATGTCGGATTCATCGCCGAAGACGTGCCGGCGCTTGTCGCTTCAAAGGACCGCAAGACAGTCAGCCCGATGGATGTCGTGGCGGTGTTGACGAAGGTCGTGCAGGAGCAGCAAAAGACGATCATTGAGCTCAAGGAGAGAGTAGCGGAACTTGAGAAGAAGGGAAGGCTGGAAAAATAGGCTTACAAAAGGGCAACCGTCTCCGGCCACCGCCCATTTAGGGGTTTACACAGAAAATCTGACGCAGCCTGAAGAGAAATTCTTTTTTATTCTTGGTATTTAAAAGAGATTTTGACTTTTGTTCGATAGGCTGAGACCTTTCCATCTTCAACTTTCATATCGAATTCAACCGCTTCCGCCACTCTCAAATCCTTGAGACTCTTACTCGCAGTTTCAACGGCATTTTTTGCGGCTTCTTCCCAGGACGTTGAGCTCGTGCCGACAAGTTCGATGACCTTGTATACGCTTTCCATGGTTTTGCCTCCTCGAAAAAGTGAATAAATGAATTAATGACAGATGGAAGAAGAATAGAACTTTCTTCTACTCTTGTCAATTCATTCAGGTATCGAGATCGCTCCCATAACGCGTTTCATGAACAATGGCCCTTATTTTTTCGCCGCCTGCCGCTTGATCTCCGCCTCGCGGTCAAGAAAGCTCAGGCCGTTTATCATCCACGGCTCGGCGGGTTCTCCTTTAAGGTAATGCCCGAACCAGGCCAGGATGCGGTGCTGGTAATCGGTCTGGTTTTTCGCCTGGCGCAGGCCGTGGTCCTCGCCCATATAAGCTAGCATGACGACGTTTTTATGAGCCCGCCGGGCGACATTGTACAGCTCGATGCCCTGATGCCAGGCCACGGTCCCGTCCTGGTCGCCGACCTCGAGGAGGAGGGGGACGGTCATGTTGTGGGTGTTGAAATACGGAGAATTGTCGATATAGTCCTTCAAGTCCTCGTAGAGCGGGACTTCCATGCGCTCCTGGCCGGTTTCGATATGATCCGTCTCGGCGATGCCCGAGCTCCAGTGGTGGTCGCCGTAATAGCTGACCATATCGATGATCGGCGCGCCGGCGACCGCGGCGGCGAAAATCCCGTGCGTGTTCGTGGCGATGAACGAGGTGTTGAAACCGCCCATCGAGTGCCCGACGATGCCGATGCGCTTGGGATCGACGATACCCATCTGAATCACTTTCCTCACCCCGGCCGTGATGCACTCGACCACCGACCATCCCGGCTGCCGCGGCCGGAAGACGATGTCCGGTTCGAGGACAAGGTAGCCCTGGCTGGTGAAGACGCTGAGGTTGTAATAGCTGCGATCGGACGGCGCGACGTAGTTATGAACGTTCTGCGAGAGCAGCTCATAATTGTAGACGATCAGCGGATACTTTTTACCCGGCTCATATCCGGCCGGATAGAGCAAAGCCGCCTGCAGCCGCCGGCCTTTGTCCGTCTTATACTCGATGAGCTCGCTCCGGCCCCAAGCATAACCGTTCTGGAAAGGATTGGTCTTGGTCGCAGCTTTCGCGTCTTTCAAGTCCGGGCCGCCGACGAAAATGTTGGGCGAGAGGTCGTAATCCTGGAGGATATAGCCATAGATATCGGCCTCTTTGGCTTTGGCTAGCAAGCCGATGCTCCTCTCGAGCCAGATCAATCGGGTGACATCTCCGCCCGGCTTGAGGAGGGCGTAGCCGTACTTCTTCGTCCATTCGCCGTATAGGCTCAGGTACTGGGGCTTGCCGAGATCAATGCCTTGCTCGGCGGCGGATGGGCCGAATTCGCCCATCCCCCTTCCGCCGCTGCCCGCGGGCTCCAATCGGACCAGCCGATGGCGGACCTGTTCGGCCGCGCCGTTGGTCAGCTTCTGGGCTTTCGAACCGTTGGCGGCGACCTTCCAGAGGTCGTACTTATCGTAGAACAGGACGGCCGCGTCGTCCTTCGTCCAGCCCGCGACGCCGAAGGGGGGCTTTTGTTTGATCGTCTCGTCCGACTCCTTGTTGATGAAGGACACCGGCGCGGACTTGGTGATATTTGTGATCGCCCGCGTGGCCAGATCGATCGTCCAGTAGTGATCGTTCTGCAGGAACAGGAGATATTTGCCGCCCGGGCTCGCCTGCACATAGCGATCGTTGATATTGTCTTTGAGCTTCGTCCGCGCGCCGGTCGCGATATCGACGAGATAGAGGTCGGCGGCCGGCCGGCCGATCGTCCGGTTGAAAGCGTACTTCGACCACTCGGCGAGATAAGCGAAATTCGTCCGCCGGATCGGCGTTACCTGTTCGTTGACCGGGTCTTTGCCGAGCTGGACGAACTTACCGCTGTCAAGGTGCCAAGCGGCAAGCATGTTCCGCCGCCGGTCCGCGGCGGCGCTGAGCTTTTGGCGGGGCATGACGAAGACGTCCTTGGCGTGCCAAATCTCGACAGTCGAAGGCTCAACGACGGCGGCTGAACCGCTTCGGGCCGTCCGCCCCACCGGCTCCTTGTCCGCGGCGGTGTCGGCCCCTTTTTCCGCCTTGGCCGGGGGCGCGGGCTTGTCATCCCACTTCGCTATTCCCAGGAAAATAATTTTGCCGTCATCCGACCAGGACAGCCGGCGAAACGATACAGTCCGCATCCCGGCCGGGAACACGGGATCGGCCGCTGGGTCATAGGTCCTCTGGCGTTCGGCCTTTGCCCCGAGCTCCGTCCAAGACAGCAGGACCTGGGTCGGGCCGTCCTTGCGCTCATCGGTCTTGGCTCGGAAAACGGCGAGATCGGCCGCCTCCTTCCGCCAGGCGAGGTCCGTAAAGATCGAAGGCGATGAATCCAGGACGCGCAGCACGCTCGTCGCCGGATCGAAGAGATGCACGCCGTTTCCTATTTTCCCCTCGGTGTTGATGATCATAGCCAGGAGATGGGTGCGCTCGGCGTCCTGCCAGGCGAACTGGGAGACGTTGCCGAAAGTCGTGTCCCGGCCGGAAGCGAGTTGGCGAACGATGAACGTCGTGCCGGGCCGTTCCTCGGCTGCGTCCGGCCCGCCCGCAGCGCCGGGACCGCTCCGGGCCGCGGGAGACGCGGAGGCCGGAGAGCGAGCGGGCGCGTAGCGCTGCATGGCCAGGATGGCGCCGTCGGAGCTGAAAGCGAAAGACTCGATGCCCTCGATGGTCGAGATCTCACCCGTGGCGAGGTTCAACAGGCCGAGTTTGTTTTGGATGGGCTTCTGCTCGCTTCGCAGCTTCTCCTGCTCGGCCTCGGATTGGCCGATGCTGTAGGCCAGCCACTTCGAGTCGGCGGAGTAGACCGGCTGTGCGCCGAAGGCGGCGACTTTAATCGTGCCGTCGGCGAGCTTGATGATGCGTAGCTCGTTCTCGCGGTTGGAGCGGTTGATGGCGTAGACGAGCCAACGGCCGTCCGGCGAGAATCCTCCCCGCGCGCCCGCCGGGGCCAGAGTCTCCCATTTGCCGTAGTCGGCGAACGTCGCCGGCGGCTTGGTCTGCGCGCCGAGGGTTATGGCAAGAACGAAAAAGAGGATAAGAGCAGTCATAGGGTTTCGTTTCATTGTTCACCTTCCTTGCGGGTCCGCGAAATGCGAAGAATAGAACCAAAATCCGATTCTTCGGCGTCCGGATGGCTTGCTCGAGCGGGAATCATGGACCTGTCCAGTATCGTATTGGGGCGAATCGAGGATGTCAATTACCGTCAGGGAATGAGGATTTGCTTTTTAGCTTTTAAGAATTTGCTTTTTTGCGCCGCGCGACATTCCCTTTCTTTAAGCTCGGAATCGATACCGCCCTATACGAGAAAAGGATCTTCCCGGCAACCGGTCAATTCCAAAAACACATTGTCTTGACATTTTTCTTACGCGGACGTTATATCTGTGGCATGTCCGGCAGGATTTTTTCCAAGCCCGAAATCGAGAGAATGGATGGACAGGAATTAGCGAATCGGACCGCTTTCGAACGCCTCGAAAGATGGTCTGATAAGCATTATCGAGCCCTCGCCCTTGTCGTGATCCTCGTCTGCGTTTTTAACGTCTTCTATCGTCTCGATCGCGAATATGTCAAAGCCTGGGACGAAGCCCGGTATGGCATCACCGCCTACGAGATGATCAAAAACCATGACTGGATCCTCACGACCTATTTTGACAAGCCTGATTTCTGGGTGTTAAAACCGCCGCTCGGCTTCTGGGCCATCGCCGTTTCCTACGAAATTTTCGGCTTCACCCCTTTTGCCCTGCGCTTGAGCTCAGCCCTGGCAACCGTTTTGACTTTGATCATCGTCATGATCATGGTCCGGCGATACGCGGGATCATGGATGGCCCTGCTGACGGGAACCGTGTTTTCGACCCTCTATGCCGTCTTCCATGTCCACGCGGGGCGCAGCGGAGATTTCGACGCGGGAGTGAGTTTTTTTCTGGCGCTGGCGGCGCTTTTATTGATGATCGGGCCGCGCCGGCCGCTGAGCTTAGCCCTCCTGGGATTGGCCGCGGGATTTTTTTTTCTCCTGAAAAGCTTTGCCGTCATCTTCGTTCTGGCCCTGGCGGGCCTCTATTTGCTCCTATCCGGTCACTGGAGAAAATATCCTTGGTTTGTTTATCTGTTCAGCTTTTGCCTCTTCATCCTGCCGATCGCCCTGTGGGGATACGCCCGCTATCAAGTCGACGGCTTGGCTTACTTCAAGAAAATGATCTCTTATGATCTATTCGGGACGACGTTCAGCGTCCTGGAAAAACATTCCGGGGGGATATGGTATTACCCGAAAATCCTCCTGACATACCACTTCGACTGGCTCGTCGTCCTTTTTTTGAGTCTTGTCATATATGGCTATGTTCACCTCCGGGGTCGGAATCGGCGGAGGCTTCCGCTGAAAGAGAGGTGGGGACGATTCCGTTCCTCGCCCGGTCTGCTCTTCATGTTGTGGGGGCTTGTGCCCATCCTCATTCCAACCGGGATGAAAACCAAGCTGGCGTGGTACCTTCTCCCCATGTATCCGGCCCTGGCTTTTTTAATCGCCGGGCTTTGGTCTCGCGCCATGAAGGAGAACGACCTGCGATTCGGGAAGACCGGCGCCCGCGGAACCGTTCTTTTAATCTTTATCATTATGGTCCTGTTCGGCGCCGAAACTCGCATTATCTACAACATCGGTTATCGCGTACGTCCGCAAAGCGAACAGGCTTTGTTGCGTGACGCGAAGTCCATCCTGACGGCCGGCAGCATCATTTACTACGACGATTGGAACCAGGCCAGCTTTTTCATCGCTCGGGTGGTGTTGGAGGCCGGCACCGAAACCGCGACGAGCGTCGAGAATTTCGTAAAAGATGCGCCGGCCGGATCGTATTTGTTGGCCAGGCGCGATTTCGGCAATCTTCGGCGGTCGGAACTTCAAGAGGTCGCGGCCAACAAACAATACGTGATTTGCCGGAAAAGGTGAAAGCGTTCCAGGCTTTTAGGCTTGATCGGGCGAGCTGATATTCGTGAGAACAAAAGCCGGTTTCCTCGATCATTTAACGTGAAGCCCATTTTGTGTTATATTTATACCAAATGAGCGCTCCCGCGTTACCGAAAAACAGGAGGGGGACATGACGTTCACCATAAAAGAAAAGGATAATGTCGTCATCGTCAAGATGGAAGGCGAACACAGGCTTACGGAATTGCCTCCGCCCGCCGTCACACTCCAAAAATTGGTGAAAGAACAGCTCGAAGCCGGGAAAACGAAATTCATCTTCGACTTTAAGAAAGTCGATTTCATCGACAGCTACGGCATCGGCGATCTCGTCGCGAGCTATGTCTCGGCCCAGAACAAAGGCGCGAAGCTGAAACTCGCGAGCCTTTCTCCGAAAGTCCGTCTCGTTCTCAACTACTGCGGGATTCAGAGAATCATCGAAATTTTCGAGGACGAAGAATCCGCCGTCAAAAGCTTTCGTTGACGTGACCTGCATTCCGTATCCGGGCTTATCCAATTTGCCCCGGGATTTCTGATTCCAGTTACGATGCATCCATCGAGGGATCTCGGCCGCGTTTTAGAATAGAATAAGGTGGTCAGTCGATGAAGGAAGAAACGATCAAGGTCTACCGATATCGCTGGCTCGTCCTTCTTGCTTTTGTCCTCGTGGCCTGCATGACCCAGGTGCTCTGGATTACGTTCGCTCCGATCACGAGCGCCGCGGCCCAATTCTACCATACGTCCGACCTGATGATCGGGCTTCTGTCCATGAGCTTCATGATCGTCTATATCTTCGTCGTTCTCCCATCGGCCTGGGCGATCGACACCTGGGGTTTTCGAGCGGCCGTCGGCATCGGCGCGGTCCTGACCGCCGTCTTCGCCCTCCTCCGCGGAATATTCGCCTCGAACTACACGATCGTTTTTCTGTCTCAGATAGGGATTGCGATCGGCCAGCCCTTCGTGATCGGCGCCATCACCAAGATCGCGGCGCGCTGGTTCCCGGCCAAGGAACGGGCCACGGCATCCGGGTTGGGCACGCTGGCCCTTTATCTGGGCCCCTTGGCCGCGATGCTCCTCAGCCCCTATTTGGTCCTGCGCATCGGTATGAGTCGGATGCTCCTCGCCTATGGAATCGCCGCGCTCGCGGCCGCGGTCATTTTCCTTCTCATCGCCCGCGAACATCCGCCCACGCCGGCCGGCCGCGATGAGCGCGTCCTGATGTTCGACGGCCTCAAATCCATGCTCCGTCGGCGCGATTTCATCGTCCTTCTGGTCATGTTCTTCGTCGGCTTGGGGATGTTCAACAGCGTCTCGACCTGGATCGAAGACATCATTCGCCCGCGCGGATTTACGATCTCCCAGGCCGGATTGCTGGGCGGCCTGATGCTTATCGGCGGCATCGTCGGCGCGATCATCATCCCCCTTCTTTCCGATGCGTCCCGCCGCAGGAAACCCTTCATCCTGATGGCTCTCATCGGGCTGATTCCCGGGCTCATCGGCATGACCTACGCCACCAGCTACGGATTGCTGCTCCTTTCGGGATTCGTCTTCGGATTCTTTCTGCTCAGCGCCGGGCCCATCGGATTTCAGTATGCGGCCGAAATCACCCATCCCGCTCCTGAGGGCACATCCAATAGCTTGTTGTTGGTCA